>Ga0207141_10171_pt1 | contig 19957 bp, 17 predicted proteins | sample Alteio_BWMinHeat_5_FD_153553 | JGI IMG/M metagenome (GOLD analysis project Ga0207141, IMG submission 153553) | Enriched cells from forest soil in Barre Woods Harvard Forest LTER site, Petersham, Massachusetts, United States -... | ecosystem: Environmental > Terrestrial > Soil > Temperate forest >... | reverse complement strand
TGTTGCGCTGCTGCATGGGAGAGAGGTTGCTATCGAAGATGATCAACGGCGCATGGTGCGCGGTGGCTTCGGCGCGAATCTCATCCAGTTTGCCGCGGCCCACCAGCGTTGCGGTGTCCGCGGTATCGCGCATTTGGAAAACGGTTCCAGCGATCTCGGCTCCCGCGCTGCGCGCTAACTCCACGAGTTCCAGAAGCGATTCGCGGCCCTGCTCGCCTAGGGGCATGCCGGGAAAGCGCGGGGCACGCTTCCAGCCGACGCCTACGAGCAAGGCGCGCTCTGCTGTCGAGACTTGATGTTGGGCTTTCGTCACTGAGATCGGCCGGGAGTCATCGTGCGGGACTTGCGCATTTCGGGCGGGGCTCACCCCTAAATAAGATTATACGCCTCTCTCGCCAGCCCAGCGACATGCCTGCAAGTCCGCGGGGCTTTCGGGGACCGGCGGCGGTTTGCGAAGGCCGCGGAGGCGTGGGAAAATGCCTTCATGCGAAAACTGACCTTCACTGCTTTGCATTTTCTGGTGGCCGGAATGATGTTGCCTGGAAACGTCCTCGCACAGCAAACACCGGCGCCGAATACACCTCCAACTCCGGCGCCGAAAGCCGCGCCGGCTCCCGCCGCTGGCACCCAGAAGGCTCCCACAGCGAAGACGGGTACAGCGGCCAAGCCGAGAACCCCGGCCCCGCTTACGCTGAAAACGCAGAAAGACAAGACCAGCTACGCAGTGGGAATGAATGTGGGTAAGGGTCTGGCGGCGAATCTTCGTCAGGGATCCGTTGACGTAGACCAGGCAATCCTTCTAAGGGGACTGAAGGACGCTCTAACCGGCGGCAAGATGCTGTTGACCGATGACGAAGCAAAGACCGTCCTGACACAACTGCAGACGGAGATGCGCGCCAGACAGCAGGAAAAGATGAAGGTGGAGCAGGAGAAAATGAAAGCGGTCGCGGAGGAGAACAAAAAGGAAGGCGCTGAGTTTCTAGCCGCGAACAAGATCAAGGACGGCGTCGTCACGCTGCCCAGCGGCCTTCAATACAAGGTTCTGACGGAAGGCACGGGACCGAAGCCAACGGCCACGGACACCGTGTCTTGCAACTACCGCGGCACGCTGACCAACGGCACGGAATTTGACAGCTCGTACAAGCGCGGGCAGCCACTGTCCATCCAGGTAAATGGAGTCATCAAAGGCTGGACAGAGGCTCTGCAACTCATGCCCGTGGGTTCGAAGTGGCAGCTTTTTATTCCATCGGATCTTGGCTACGGCGACCGCGGGTCTGGTGCGGTCATCGGCCCCGGCGCGACTCTCGTTTTTGAGGTGGAGCTGCTTTCCATCCAGGACAAAGCCAAAGCAGAAGTTACCCCGAAATAGCCCGGCGAATAAAGTAAGATTGTCGTTGGTGGGACTGGAGAATTCGGCTTAGCGGAAGAGCTTCTGTTGCCTCAGGCCTTCTGTTTGAAGCCACTCGAGAACGCCGTCTTGCACACCGGCATCATCGCCAAATCCTGTAAACCAGCGGACGTCCGGCTCTTTGCGGAACCAGGTGAGCTGGCGCTTGGCGTAACGGCGCGTGGACTGCTGAATCGCCGCGCGCGCCTCTTGCAGAGTTATCTCGCCCCGGAGCACTGCGCGCAATTCCCGGTAGCCGATAAAATCAAATGGCTTGGAGTTCTCGCTCAGGCCGCTCTCAAGGAGCGCTTGCACTTCGCGCATCCATCCCTGCGCGAGCATGGCGTCTGTTCTGGCGTGGATGCGCTCGTTGAGCTTTTCGCGAGGCGGCAGCAATCCAATTCTTAGCGCGCGCCATCCTTCCAGCGGGACGCGGCCCGCGCGATGCACTTCCGAAATCGGCTTGCGCGCCAGAATGCAAACTTCGACGGCGCGGATGAGTTTCTGCTCGTCCGCGGGCGCGATTTTGCGGGCTGCTTCCGAGTCGAGGCGCTTCAGGACGCGATGGAGATGGCCGGGCGGATGCTCTTCCACGCTGGCTCGGAGCCGCTCGCGCAATGGTTCGGAGCGCTGCGGAACATCCGCAAGACCTTCGAGCAGCGCGCGCAAATACAAGCCTGTGCCGACGGTGAATACTGGCAAGCGCCTGCGTTTGCGCAGGTCTTCCAGAACCTGTAATGCAAACTGACGGTAACCTCCGGCGGTGGCCTCATCGTCTGGCCCAAGAACGTCGATCAGATGATGCGGCACACTGCGGCGTTCGGAGTGGCTGGGCTTTGCCGTACCAATATCAAATCCGCGATAGAGCTGCGTCGAATCGCAGGCCACCACTTCTCCGCCGAGCTGCTCCGCGAGTCTCGCACCGAGCGCCGACTTTCCCGATGCCGTCGGACCAACGATGGCAAGGAGAGGCAGGAGCGTTTTGTTTTCACTCATCGAAAAAGAAGATGACGCGCGCGAACAAAAAGGAAGATGAGCACGAAAAGTGCGAGGAGAAGACTGCCCAGAACCTGCTGGCGCGGGAGTTTCACTGGTAAGCGGCTTCGATCGGTAAATTGTACAGGAAATAGAAACGCAGCTCGATGTACGGCCCGCTGAAGGCTGGCGGGAGTGGTTCGAACGGATTCGAGGAGCGAATGGCCGAAACGGCGGCGCGGTCGAGCGGCTCTTTTCCGGAACCGATCAGCCGCACCGGCTCCCCATCCGGCACGCTGCCATTCTTCATGATGCGAAACTGCAGAGCGACGCGGCCGCGGTCGCCTAACTGCGCGGACTCCGGCATCACCGCGTACCAATTGTTCCGCACGGCTGCGATGACACGGGCCATATAATCGCTGAAGTCGACCCCCTCGGTAGGCGTAAGAATCTCATAGCCGTTGCCGAAGGTGCCCCCCGAGCCTTGCGATCCGCCGCCTCCTCCCAGTGCCCCTCTCGAACGCGGCATCGGCCCAATCACGGCACCGGAACGGCCGCCCGCTGACGGGCTCTTTGCCGCATCGCGAATCGTATCCTGGAGCGACCGGCTGGTCGAATTCTTCGGCAAGATCAAGCCATGCTGCGGCTGCGGCGTATCCGGCGTTTCGAGTCTTAGCGAAGGCTTGGGCGCATCCGTTTTCGGCGACGGCGCGCTGGCTTGGAGATCGGGCGGAACGGCGTTTGCCTTAGGCACAGGCGCGTTCGGCAACTCTTTGACAGGACGCTCCGGCTGTGGCGCCGGCGCCGGTTCGTAGGTAGGCGCGACTTTGCGCAAGACGCGCGGATCGACATGTACTTTGGGCGCAGGTTGCACCGGACGAGTCGAAGGCTTCAACGCTTCCAGGGCACCTGGAGGAAGCAGCACGGTCATTTGTCTTTGCGCGAGCTCCATTTCGGCCTGGGTCGGCTCGTGCGGGGGAAAAAACTTCGATTGCAACAAAAGCAAGGTAATCAGCAGGGAGTAACCCGTCAAGAGCCGCATAGTGACCTGCCACCTGGCCTGTGCTCTTTCCTCCTTATGCTCGGGAACGGTCAGATTGACTTCGCCGGTAATAAAAATATTAGGTTCGACTAAATCTTCTGGGACGTGCAACGGGTACGAACTCGGTTCCGGCGGTGCGGCGCCCAACGGCACGGCAATACGCTCGTCCATGTCCGTCGGTTGCACCGGCGAGGAATGGTCTTCCGTGACGCTGTAAGCTTCGCGATGGACATCGCGGGGCACGACCACGCGCGTGGCAATGGACTCGAGCGGCAGATTCGTGGGGATCGTAGAGTGCCCGTCCAACGCCACGATAGGCAGCATGGCAGACATCAGCGTGCGCTCATCCATGGTGGTCGGACGACGGCGTTGCGTTGGCGCATCCACCGCCGCGGTGGGACGAGCATCGATCGGAACCAGAATCCGTGGAATCATCTTGTCTTTTCTTGTGTGGCGAATGTGCCTATTTGGACGCGCGCGGCGTGGTCTTGGATGCTTGCCATCACACGGCCTGCCAATTCGAGGGCCGCGCGCCCCGCGGCGCCGTTGGTGCACGGCTCCTTGCGCGAGCGCACGGCATCGACGAATGCTTGGAGTTCCGCGTGCAACGGCTCGACGTGGGGCGCATTCAACTTCTCAAATCCAAACTCCGGCTGGGGACCGGGCTTCTTCACGCCAATGCGTAGAGCATCGCGCCGCGCATAGTCCAGCGAAATGTATTCGTGCTGCTGGAAAAAGCGCATCTTGCGCACTCGCTCGGTCGACACCCGGCTGGCGGTGATATTGGCTACAGCGCCTCCCGCAAATTCCAGGCGTGCGTGCGCGATGTCCACTTTCTCGGTGAGGACCGGAATCCCCACGGCCTTGACTTCCACCACCGGTTCGTTGACCAGCGCCAGCAAAATGTCGAGATCGTGAATCATCAAATCGTAGATCACTTCGACGTCGAGGCTGCGCGGCGTAAAGACGCCCAGGCGATGAACTTCGAAAAACAGCGGCCGGTTCAGGATCGGCTCAACGGCAATCACGGCGGGATTGAAGCGTTCGACGTGACCCACCTGGAGAATGCGGCCGTTTTTCTTCGCCGCATTAAGAAGCGCATCGGCCTCCGCGAGATTCGCGGCCATGGGCTTCTCGACAAGGACGTCGAGCCCCATTTCCAGGAGCCGACAGCCTACTTCGGCATGCGCAACCGTTGGGACGGCGACACTCGCGGCATCCGCGCGCCCGCGCAATTCCTCCAGACTTTTCAAAACTTGGGTCTGAAATTCCGCCGCAACGGCCGCGGCCCGGTCCGGATTCTCGTCGAAGACACCCACAAGCTCCACGCCTTCGAGCTCCCGGTACACTCGCGCGTGGTGGCGCCCGAATTCGCCAGCGCCCACAACGGCGACACGGATTCTCCTGGACTCTCCCGCCGCCGCGCTCATTCTTTGTTTATTCCCTTCGAAGGGTTACTTGGTTCCGACGCGGCGAGTGGAGGAAATGCTTGAATGGCGATTCCCGCTGCGTCCGCCAATTCGATCAGTTTTGCCCGGTCAAAAAGGAGCGTCCGCCCAGCGTCCACCGCCAGAGCAGTCGCGCCCACACCCCTCATCTGTTCGATGGTGGGCAAACCGACCACGGGTACATCAAAGCGCATGTCCTGGCCCGGTTTGCTGACTTTTACGACAACCAACGGCTTGCCACCGGTGATGCGAGCGGCGCGCGCGATGGTCTCATCGGTGCCTTCCATGGCTTCCACGGCGACGCAGGCGCGATCGGCGATGACCACGGTTTGTCCGATGTCCATTCCGGCGATTTGCCGGGCAACGGCAAGCCCATAAGCCAGGTCTTCCGCTTCGTGCTCATTTGGGACGCGCCGCGTTAGCACGCCGGGATCAGGCACCAGCGGCTTCAGGAACAGCGTCGAGTCCACCAGGCGGATGCCTTCGTCCTCGAGTACGCGAGCGACAGCGCCGATCAGCGCATCGGTATTCTTGCGCGGCAGAGAAAACAGGAGCTTCGCCAGTTTCCAGTCCGGACGGATGGCGCTGAAAATCTTGTTGTGCTTCACCTGCCCGGCCATCACGGCCTGCTTCACGCCTTCCTGGTGCATCAAGTCGATGGTCTTGCTCAACTCGCCGAGGCTCACCCAGTGGAGCCGTTTGGTGATTTTCTCCAGCTCCGCGGAGGCTTCTTCCTTCAGCGCGATTACCGCCATGTCGATGCCCTGGCTGCGCGCGCCCTCCAGCACCAAGAACGGAAAGCGGCCGTTTCCGGCGATGAGTCCCCAGCCTGTCGTATTGGTGTTGGCGTCCGGCATGAAATGCGCAATCTGGAGCTACTTTACGATGCCGCGCTCGGCGCTCTCGATGAATTTGATCAGTTCCTGGACGTCGGTGGAATCGCCCAGCGATTTCCGCATCTCGGCGAGCGCTTGCGAAGTATTCAGCTTCGTGCGCAAGAGCAAACGGTACGCGCGTTTCAAGGCCTGCAAGCGGTGGGGAGAAAATCCGTTGCGCTCCAGGCCAATCGAATTGATGCCAAAGCTCTTTGTCTCACGTTCGGTGACAATTTTCGAAAACGGCGGCACATCCTGGGTAATCACCGTCGAGGCGCCAATGTAGGCATAGCGGCCGATGCGGCAAAACTGGTGCACCGGTGAGAATGCGCCGATAGTCGCGAAGTCTTCCACAGCGACGTGCCCCGCGAGGGTTGCGCCGTTCACAAACAGAGTGTTGCTGCCGATCACGCAATCGTGTCCAATGTGCGAATACGCCAGAAGAAAATTGCCGTCACCCAATGTCGTTTTAGCGCCGCCTTTTTTCGTGCCGCGGCTCACGGTAACATATTCGCGAAAAATGTTGCCGTCTCCCACAACTAGTTCGGTGCGCTCGCCTCGAAAGGTGTAATCCTGCGGGTCGCTGCCAATCGCGCTGAACGAATAAAACACGTTATTCTTGCCGAACTTCGAAGGCCCCGTCACGGCCGCGTGCGGGTGCAGAACGCAACCGTCGCCTAATTCCACGTGCTCACCGACCACCGCGTACGGGCCAATCTGCACGCCGGCTCCGAGCTTGGCGCTCGCCGCCACAATGGCCTGCGGATGAATTTTGCGCTTCGTCATTTCGCGGGCGCTTGAACCTTGGTCACCAGGTCGCGGTCCACCATCTTGCACATCAGCGTCGCTTCCGCCGCCAGGACCCCATCCACGGTCGCTTTTCCTTCCAGCTTGCAGAAGTCGCCGCGCCACGAAAGCACATTCATCTCGACTTTCAACTGATCGCCGGGCACCACCGGCCTTCGGAATCGCGCGCCATCCACGGCCACGAAATAGAGCAGTTTTTTTTCGCGGTCGGGAACTTCCGTGAGCAGCAGGAGTCCGCCGGTTTGCGCCATAGACTCGATAATGAGCACGCCGGGCATGACCGGGGCGCCCGGAAAATGTCCCTGAAAGTGCGACTCGTTGATGGTGACGTTCTTCACCCCCACGATGCGCTTCAGCCGCTCCATTTCGAGGATGCCGTCCACCATCAAAAAGGGATAGCGGTGCGGCAGAATTTTCTGTATCGCCACCACGTCCAGTAACATTCGCGCTCTCCGTCTCGCCGCGCACCCCTCCGGCGGCGTCTGGCCCTTCCCCGGCAAACTTCTGATTATATGCGAACCTTCCCCTTGTGCGATACGCGCTCTTGCTTGGTGACCATGGTTTTATACTACGGGGTTTTCGCTCGCCGCCGTGGATTTGCTCGATTTGCTCCGCTCGCGGCTCATTGATAGCATCTTTGCGTCATGCCAGATTCGCCTGTTCCAAAAAGGTTTCTGCGCCTCCTGAAGCCACGCCTCCTGCAGATGCTCGCTACGCTGCGGCGATTCGTAACTGCGGAGTCCTCCAGCCTGGAAAAAGCGGCTGCTGATCGTTGCTGTGGCGTCATTGCCCAAGAATGGAGCAGGCGCGGCGCGCGCGTCGAACGCATCGCGCAGAAGAATCGTGGCGATATTCTCCGCATCACTCATGCGCCGGACAAGTCTCGCCTTTCGGGGCAACTGCTCGTCTTGGGCCACTACGATACGGTTTACTCGAGCGGAAGCCTCGCCAAAATGCCATTCCGCGTAAGAAGCGGCAAAGCTTACGGGCCGGGCACTTTCGACATGAAAGCGGGAATCGTTCAGGCGCTTTTCGCGCTGCAAGCGCTTCAACAAATGGAAACGCCGCTTCGCAAGCGCCTCATCTTTCTGTGGACTTCCGACGAGGAAATCGGCAGCGAGGCTTCTCGAAAGCTTCTCGAAGCCGAAGCGCGGCGCAGCGATGCCGTCTTCGTCCTCGAACCTTCCTTCGGTCCGCGCGGCCTGCTGAAAACGGCGCGCAAGGGAGTCGGCGAGGCCGAGTTGATCGTGCATGGCCGCGCTTCGCACGCGGGCCTCGCACCGCAGGAAGGGATCAACGCCATTCACGAACTAGCACGGCAACTCGCGCACCTTGAAGCGTGGAATGACTCTCGCCGCGGCGTCACCATCAACGCCGGCCTCATCAAGGGCGGCACGCGCACCAACGTGATTCCGGAATTCGCGCGAGCAGTTCTCGATCTGCGCGCGCTTCGCGTTTTGGACATGCGCCAGCTGGAACGACGCCTGCAAGCTCTGCGCCCATTTCATCGGGGCGCCCGCCTCGAGATTACCGGCGGCTTCGACCGCCCTCCGCTCGAACGCAAAATGAGCGCGGCTCTTTTCGCCCGTGCCAAATCGCTCGCTAAGCAGATGAATCTCTCCCTGGGTGAATGCACCGCCGGCGGCGGCTCGGACGGAAATTTCACGGCCGCGCTCGGCATTCCCACTCTGGACGGCCTCGGCGCCGTGGGCGACGGCGCGCATTCTGCTCGCGAGCACATCCTCATCAACACCATGCCTGCCCGCGCCGCGCTCTTAGCTTCTCTTCTCTCCACCGCTTAGCGCAGTGAGACCGCGGATAGCAACAATAACGTTGAAGGAGCGGGGGCAAACGCCCGCGCGAAGAGTAGATCAGCGCGCATAGGTCTTCTGCAGGTAGTCTGCCGTGGATTGCATCAGATCGTTGTAATCGCTGTGCAGCACTTCGCGCAGCGCGGCCTCCGTGGCCATTCCCGCGCCGATGCGGTCGAGGATCCGTTCCATATCGCTCATGCCGCCGGCTTGCACGATGTATTCCACATTCGCCAGCGCCCAGGCATACGCATAGCGCGCCGTATCCCCGCTCATATTCATCCACGAACCTTCCAGCAGGCTGAGCGGGATAGCATGACCAGTGCTGCAAATCTGCAGAAGCGCCGTGGCATTCTCCCCGCTGCGCTGGCCCTCCATCCATTGCGCCAATCCTTCTTGAATCCACGTCGGCGCGCGGATCGCGCAGCTTGCCGCCAGGCCCATGCAAGCGCTCTTTGTTTTTTGCGCAACGAAGCTGTGCGTCAGCTCATGTTTCAAGACACGCGACAATTCCGTGTCCACACTCGCCAGCCCTTGCACGGGCACGCGGATGCGTCCGTCGTTCAGCGCGCCCGCCCACGACGGCGCTCTGGTAATGTCGCTGAAGGCGTCTTGCGTGTAGAGAATCACGCCGATGGGCTCCGGCGGCGTAAAGTTCAATTCCGATTCGATCGCCGAAAAGTGCCGCTCCAGCGTACGCAAGACGTCTCGCGCCAGCGCCGGCGCGGCGGCGCCGCTGTAACGCAGCTTGAAATGGGTGCTCTCGTTTTCCTTGTAGGTTTCTTCTTCCTGCTTGTCGGCCAGCGCTTTGTCCAGCGCCGCCTGCACTTCTTTCTGCGGCCGCATGGCTTGCGCGTGTTTCCACTCCACGACCGCCTGGTCCAGTTTGTTCAAGCCGTAGTAGGCCCAGCCCTCCAGCTTTGGCACGTCGGGGTTCTCCGGCGCAAAACGCCGCGCACGCTCCAGAAATTCCAGGGACTCTTTAAACTCGCTCCGCCGGAGAAGCAGGTAAGCCACGTTCATCAGGAACACCGGCTCTTCCGGCGCATACGTCAATGCTGTTCTGGCATCGCTGAGCGCATGCTCCATGTCGCCATGGGCCAATTCGAAATTCGCCGCCACGTGATGCGCAAGCGCCGCGCTGCGATTGGCCTGCCGCTTCCCTGGGCCGGCCGCGCTTTCCAGCTTCGCAATGTATTCGCGGTCGATCGCCCCATCATGAACCGCACCTGGTTCAATCTCGTTGACGGCGGCGCTCGATTCCATCACCGGCGGAGCGATCGCCAGGTTCGCGGCATCGGCTCCCGGCGAGCCGCCCATTGCTCCCGCGCCGCCCTTCTCAATGTGATCGACGATGGATTTTGGCAGGCTCAATTCGCCCGCGGCGGTCAGGTATCTTACTTTATCGCCTTCCTCAAACGCGCTCAGAGCGACGATGCGCCGGCCATTTTTCAGGACAATCGTATCCGCCGCCGCCCTGCCGCTCATGCAGAGAAGCGCGACGCCCAGCAAGACGCTGCGAATTGGGGAAACTGGAAGCACGCGAGGTGACTTCCCATTTTAATGCGCTGCCGAGGCTCCGCGCGCTCCGCCTTGTTCCCTCATGCCGAAAGTGACTACACTTCTTGTATGAGGGTGTGTGGAATCTTTTTCCCGCTGTGGTGTCTCTTGACGCCGGGGGCGGTCTTTCCAGCCACGGAAAGATCACCGCATGAATTGTACGATGCCCTCAAGGCGCTGCGCGTCGATGCCGCAAACGTCTATCGCCTTGCTCCCGCCAATCACATCCAGTTGCGCCGCGGCGACGCCGTTCTCTCCTTTGAGGAGGGCACGCTGGCCTTTTTCTCCCCGCTCGATGGCCAGATTACCGGCGCTGTTTTTTCCGGGCGCGGCCACGTTCTGGCGGCCCCGCGCGATCCCGTCGAGAAGCAGCAAATGGGGCGTTTTCTCGGCTCCCCCGTCCTCGACCAGGAATTCATCAGTGGTTATCTCCGCTTCACCGACGATGCCGCCGCGGAACTTCTCCGCCAATTCCAAGCCGCGAATCTCGCGCTCCAGACCGATACTTCCGCCGCGGCCCAATGGGACGCTGTCCTGAGTCAACTCAATCCCAGCTACACGCTTCGCATCCTCTTTGACCGGCTTTCGCCCCATCCCAAGCCGTGCTTTTACGCCAGCCTCGAAGGCGTGGCCACCGGCCCCTTCGATGTCGTGCTTGACGCGCAACATGACGAGCCGTTTCTCCTCGGACAATTTCACAAAGCCGGCGACAAAATCTATTACGATGTCTGGACCTCCCATCGCGTTCCGGACTTCCCCGTTCTTCCGGCGGCCTTTCGCGCCTTGCACTACTCCATTGAAACTACTATCTCCCCCAACCACTCTCTGGATGCCACCGCCGCCGTGCGATTGCGCTCGGAAACCGGAGCGGAACGCGTTCTGGGTTTCCAGCTTTCCCGCGACTTGGCCATTGAAAGCGTCACCGGCGAGCTCGGTGAATCCCTCCCCTTCTTTCAAAACGAGGGTATGAGTCTTCAGGAACGCAGCGTGCGTGGCAACGACTATTTGGATGTCGTTCTTCCACAAGCTCCGGCGGCCCATCAGGAATTCACGCTAAATTTTCATTACCGCGGCAACGTCATCCAGGACGCGGGGAACGGCGTGTTATTTGTAGGCGCCAGGGAAAGCTGGTATCCGCACTTCGGAGACAGCGCGGAATTTTCTTCCTATGATTTCCTGCTTCGGTGGCCGCGCAAGCTGCGCTTGATCGCCACCGGCATCAAACTCGAGGAACACGACGAAGGCGAATGGCGCGCCGGCCATTGGAAGTCGGAGAAGCCCATGTCCGTTGCCGGCTTCAATCTCGGCGATTACGCCTCGGCCTCGTTTGCCTACGAGGCCCATTCCATCGATGTCTACGCCAATCGTGAACTCGAAGAGGAATTGCGAAAGCGACTGTCTACTCAGGACGCGGAGGTCTTTGCTTTCCCTTCCGCGCGACTAGGTTCTCCTTCCGTGGGACAGGTCACCGGCTCGCCTCCCCTGCCTCCCAGCCCAGCCGATGCACTCAAGCAACTTGGCAAAGAGATTGATTCCTCGATCCGATTCTACGAAACATTGAGCGGCCCTTTTCCGTTCCGCAATCTTAGCGTCTCGCAAATTCCCGGAACCTTCGGGCAGGGCTGGCCCGGCTTGCTCTACGTTTCCACTTATTCCTTTTTGCCTTCGGAAGCCCAGCGGCGCGCGGGCTTGAGCCCCGCCACCCAGGAGCACTTCACCGACCTGGTTCCTTATCATGAAGTCGCACATCAATGGTGGGGCAACCTCGTCGCCTGGTCCAGCTACCGGGACCAGTGGATTGACGAGTCCATCGCAAACTATCTCGCCGTGCTCTTCGCGGACACCCAGAAAAACCCGGACCGCACTCTGCGCGTCTGGCTGGCGCGCTATCGCCGGCAGCTCACTGAAAAATTGCCGGGCGCCACCGAGGCCGCGGGAAACATCGGCGCGCTCAGCCTCGGCATGCGCCTCAATTCCTCGAAGTCCCCCGATGCTTATGAGGAAATCATCTACAGCAAGGGCACCTGGATCCTTCACATGCTGCGCGACATGCTTCGCCAGCCCGGCGCCAGGAATCCCGACGCGCGCTTTACCGCTCTCCTGCGCGCGCTAGTCACCAAGTACTCTTTCCGCGCCCTTTCCACCGATGACTTGCAGCGCGAAGTCGAAGCCGTCATGACCCCGGGCATGGACCTCGAAGGCGGGCGCTCCATGGAATGGTTCTTCGAAGAGTGGGTGCGCGGAACGGGTATTCCGCACTATCGCGTGGAATTCACCGCTCACCATACGGAAAAGGGCTATCAGGTTCGCGGCAGGCTCTTTCAGAGCGGTGTCCCGCGCTCGTTTATCGCCAGCGTTCCCCTGTATGCCGGTGGCGCGGGGCGTGGCACTCTTCTCACCACGGTTGTGACCGCCGGATTGGAAACACCGTTCCACTTCGTCACTTCGACTCTTCCGCGCAAGATTGTGGTCGATCCTCAGATGACACTTCTCTGCACCTCGGAATAATCCATCCTGCTCCCGGGTTGCTGCGCGGTCCTACTCCCCGAATCTTGCCGGGGCTCGGCTGCCGCTCTCGTGCTTCCAAGAACAGATCGCCATTGGATTTCAAGCTGGATTCTCAAGCAAGAAAAGGAAACCAACGGGTGCGGCTTAATTGAAGCGATCGTGCATCAACTGTTCTTCGAGAAGTGGGCTATTCAGGTTGAGCTCCGCTTTTCCGTCCACCCCGAAATCATAAGCGAAACCGTCAGGGTCAATGGGAATGGCCGCCAACAGCCCGGCCTGCACCAACTCTCTCATGCTCACCGGGCGTTTACCGTTCCGTTTCGCGTATTCGTCGGCCAGCACATCGAGCCGCCGGCAGTCTTCTTTCACCTGCAGCAGCCGCAGATGCTGCAGCGCATTCTTTTTGACCATCGGATCAGACGTCGAGTCGTAAACTTCCTTCCACAAAAACATCGAGGTCGCGTAGGATTCCCCTTCGGCCGCAACCCTGGCCGCCAGGGTTTTCATCCAGAACTGCGCTTGGGGCTTCTTGCTCCCTTCCAGGAAGGCTTCGGAGGCCTTCTGGTAATTTTTGAGGTCAATGTAGTACACGAATCCCAGGTCTTCATACAGGCGCCATTCTTCCGGATTTTCCTTGATTCCGCGTTGTATCAGCTGAACCGCCAGGTCCGGCCTGCCCGCTCCGGCCGGGGGCGCCTGGCTCAGAAACATGGAGCCGTACTTGTAGGAAACCAGCAGATTCGGATCGAGCGTCGTGGTGATGTCCAAGAGCGGCCAGAGCAATTCCAGATTCGTCTGGCCACGAATGTGTTTGTTTCCGTAGTATTGCACCACACGCGTCCAGTAGATATCCGCCAGCAGCGGGGCATATTCCAAGCTCATTATCTTCGCGAGCTTTCCCGACCGCAGCAGCACTTCATCGCGCTCCTGGCTTAGCGAAGCGCGCTGTGCGTCGATGCTGTGTTGCAACAGCCAGATGCCTGTGAATGCGGGCGGCAGCGCCAGCAGCAGCACCCATGTGATGATCTTGCCTGCTTTCATTTTAGATTCCGCCGAGAAAACACCGCGGCCGCCGCCATCAGCACGATCGTGCAATACACCACCGTATACACCGTGTTTTGCTCAATCAAGATCCCGGGAACCGCTCGTCCGTGCGCGGCCATGGCCATTACGTTGTAATTTTCAAAATTCGGAAGCACGTAGGAGAGCCATTTGGTGAAGGCAGCCATCACCGGACTCAGCACCTCGACCGGCATGTTCCTCAGCTCTTGCACGTACAAACCCATGATGTACAACCCCACGGTAAACAAAATCGCCAGCAGCGGGGTGGTGAAGCAGGAAAACAGAAGCGCGAGCGCAACTACCAGCGCCAGCTTCAGCAGTATGAAGTACACCGCCACCAGCACCACCGCGTCGCTTCGTTCCAACGAATGCTTGACGTAAAGCATCACCAGCAGCAGTCCCAGGGCCATCGCCGCCGTGTTCACGGCCAGCGTCAGCACCAGCCCGCCGAATTTTCCCAGTAGGAATTCCCACCGCCGCACCGGCTTCGCCAGCAGCGCGTACAGCGTGCGCTTGTCCATCTCCTTGGAGACCAGGGCGACCCCCAGGAAAATCGCAATCAGCAGCCCGATTAAGGAGATGGCGCTCAGCCCCAGGCTGACAATGACGGTCTGCTCGATGTCGATCGAAATCTGTCCCACCAGGACGGCTGCTGCCATCATCAGCAGCGCGAAAAACACCAGGTTATACAGCACGCGGTCGCGCACCGCTTCGCGAAACGTGTTCAACGCCACTACGCCCGCGCGCCTCATTTCCCGCTCACCTCCACCGCCGCCGCCTGCGCGCGATCCGCCTCCACCAGGTTCATGAAGAATTCTTCCAGGGTCGCTTTCACCTGTGTTACCGAAAGAATGCGCGCCCCGGCCGCCCGCAGTTGCTCGATCGCCGCGTACAGGTCTTCCTCACCCACTTGCATCCGGTAGACATCCCCGGTGCGAGTCGCTTTGGACAGCAGCGGCGCCCTGCTCGCCTCCTTCAACTCAAACAGTATCTCCATTCCCTGCGTTTTCATGTCCACCAGCGTGCCTGGCGCACCGACCCCGCGCAGCTTTCCTCCGACAATCACGCCCACGCGGTCGCACAGCGTCTCCGCGTCCGGAAGAATGTGCGTGGAAAACATCACCGTTTTCCCCTCCCTCTTCAACTCCAGGATAATGTCGCGCACTTCGCGCCTGCCCACCGGGTCTAGCCCGGACATCGGCTCATCCAGAATCACCACTTTCGGATCGTGCAGGATTGCCTGCGCCAAGCCAACGCGCTGCAGCATGCCCTTCGAGTATTTGCGAAGCTGTATCTTGCCCGCGGTTTCCAGTCCCACCTTTTTCAGCATCCGCCCTATGCGTTCCTTGCGGTCCGCCGCCTTCAGTACGTGAAACCGCGCGAAGTAATCAAGCAGTTCCGCCGCCGTCAGATAATCGTAGAAATAGGGCTGCTCCGGCAGATAGCCGATGTCCCGGTGCATTTCGATGTCGCTGATCGGCTTCCCGAGGATTCGCGCGCTCCCGGACGTTGGGAAAATCAGCCCCATTAGGAGTTTGATGGTCGTCGACTTGCCCGCGCCGTTCGGCCCGATAAAGCCGAACACTTCGCCGGTCTCCACCCGCATGTTCAGCCCTTCGAGCGATGTTTTTTTCTTGAGGTTCAGGAACCCAAAGGGATATTCCTTGCTCAGGTTTTCAATTTCAATCGCTGGACTTGGCATGCTTTCATTGTTGGCAAGCCGGGCCTGACCGTCAATCGCTCAACTCCCGGGTGTGCGCGGAAAGAAAATACGAAGAAGGCAACAGCATGGATTAAACGTCAGAATCAGGAATCGCCGCGGACCTGCCCAATCTGCACCAGTTCGGCCGGCGCTGCTGCCGACGGGGCCATGAGCATCGGTTTCAGGTTTTGCGGGTCGCGCCAGTTATCCAGTATCCCCACCTGTTGTACGCAAGAAACCGTGCACCGCGCCGCGCAAAACTTCTGGGTCGAGTACTCCCGCTCGCGCATCTCCGGCGTGTATTGCGTAAGCGGAATGCCCGGATACCCGCGCTGTTGCGAGCACCAGTGCACCAGCCCGTCTTCGCAAATGTACAAATAGCGCGAACCCGAGCGGCACCGCCAGTTGTGTTCCTTCCCGCGCGCCACGTTGTGCTGAAACTCGTTAAACCGGGAAAACGACCGCTTCCCCAGCGCCATCACTTCCTCAAAAATTTCCTGCTCGTGCGGCCCCAGCGGTTTCAATTGTCCGTTGTTGTCGTGAATGATTCCCACCGTGCTGGTGAACCCCAGCTCCACCGCGCGGTGCGCGATTTTCAGCGCATCCTCCGGATCTTTCACCCCGCTGCCCAGCACCGAGTTGATGTTCACCTGAAATACGGCGTACTGCGAGAGCATCAGCAACCGGCCGTCCAGCGTCTTCAAGCTTTTCTTGGACACTTCGTCCGGCACCACGTTATCGATGCTGATCTGCAGGTGCTCCAGCCCCGCCTCGTTCAACCGCTCGATGCGTTCTCTGTTCAGGTAGAAGCCGTTGGTGATCAGCCCCGCGATCATGCCCCGCCGCCGCATGTGCCGGATCACCTCATCCAAATCCGGATGCATCAGCGGCTCGCCGCCGCTGATCGTGATGATCGACGTCCCCATGTCCGCCAGAAGATCCAGCCGCTTTTTCATCTCTTCCAGCGGCACGGGCTTCGAGAAATCATCAAACTCGTTGCAGTAGGTACACGCCAGGTTGCACTGCCGCATCGGTATGACGTGCACCAGGATGGGGTGCTTCGTCGACACCAGCGCCTTCCCGATCATTTTCAGTTCGCGCGCGCGCGTCCGCAGGAACCGCAGCCCCCTCCGCAGTCGCGTTTTCACGCTTGCCCGTACTACCTCGGTTTCCTTATCCATGAAAGAAGCAGAATCCCCTGCTAAAAATTATACATGACCTGCGGCAACCTCGCTGCCCCCGTGCCCCTTTTGTACGATTGCCCCTCGCAAATGAGTCAATTGGAGCCGTACGCCACGGATCCGTTTCAAAGCCTCTTGCGGTAAAGCACGCTCCGTTCTGCAACTTCAAATCCCAGCGCCTCGTGCGTGCGTTGCGAAGCCTGGTTGTCAATCTTCGTATCCGACGCCATCTCGATGCAACCCTGCCCGCGTGCCCAATGCTCCGCAGCTCCCAACAGTTCCTTCCCAACCCCCTGCCTTCGCCACTTCTCCGCGACGTACCAGCCTTCCACATAGCCCACGGGATGGGATGCATCGCAGCCGTCGGCGTATGAACGCAACCCGGCCTCCAGAAAACCTGCCAAAGTACCGTCACCCGCCTCCGCAACTAGCATCACCAACGGCATGACTCCAGTAGACTTGCCGGCAAAAATCGACTCGAGTTCTTGCCCATGCTCTTCGGCCGAGGACTCGGGCCACAGCGCCGCCCTCAATCGAGCCAATTGCTCCAGGTCGCTCGGCCTGGCGAATCTGACTTGGGTATTTTTCACCCTGCCATCCTAACTCTCTCGCTGCCCGTTCCGTCAGCCGCTCCCTATCTCCGTGCATCCAAAACACTTATTGTTAATTCTTGACAGACTATACCGATATGCTATAATATCCTCTGAACTTGAGCGCGAACCTTCCGTGCTCTCCGATCATGCTCGCCCGCTTGGCGGTTCCTCTAACTTTCGCAGAATCAGTCCATCCGACGAGGTTACCTTCTTATAAACAGCGCGCGTCTATAAGTCCTTTATTTTCCACACTTACAAAGAGTGCGCATCTCCATCATTCCACGAGCTTTAGCTTTCCAGTGTTTCCATACACTTACGCACTCTCTTGCACTGTGCAAAAACTCAACCCCTTTCTTTTCATGCGATTCCGCACTCCTTGCCAAAAATATGGGGGGTGGGGTGGGGTGTCACGCTCCCTACCGACTATCCTCGTCCTTTTCCCTGCCTTCCTACTTCCTTACCTCCTCGCTTCCAGCCTGATAAACTCAAAGGACAGCATCCAGCAGGAGCTAACCATGTCTGAAGCCGCACCGTCCGCCCTGACCGTCCCGACCCGCACGGAGTCCGACTCCATGGGCAAGATCGAAGTCCCCGTCGACCGTTACTACGGCGCGCAGACCGCCCGCTCGCTCGTCCACTTCGCCATCGGCAAGGACACCATGCCGCCCGAGCTCATCCGCGCCTTCGGCATCCTCAAAAAAGCCGCCGCGCTCGTCAATCGGGATCTCGGCAAGCTCTCGCACGAAAAGTGCACGCTCATCTCCCGCGCCGCCGACGAAGTCATCGCCGGAACGCTCGACGGTCACTTCCCTCTCAGCGTCTGGCAAACCGGCAGCGGCACGCAGACCAACATGAACGTCAACGAAGTCATTTCCAATCGCGCCATTGAAATTGCTGGCGCCGTCATGGGCAGCAAGAAGCCCATCCATCCGAATGACGATGTGAATATGTCGCAGTCTTCCAACGACACCTTCCCCGCCGCCATGCACATCGCCGCCGCCACGGAAACGGCGCGCCGCCTCCTGCCCGCCATCAAGACCCTTCGCGACGCTCTCGACGCCAAATCCAAAGAGTTCGCCGACATCGTAAAAATCGGCCGCACCCATTTGCAGGACGCCACGCCGCTCACGCTCGGCCAGGAATTTTCCGGCTACGTCAATATGCTTGACCGCGACGGCGGCCGCGTCGCCATGGCTCTCGACGGCCTCTACGATCTCGCCATCGGCGGCACCGCCGTCGGCACCGGCCTCAACGCGCATCCTGAATTTGCCGAGCGCGCCGCGCGCAAAATCGCTGAGCTCACCGGGCTTCCTTTCCGCTCGCATCCCAACAAATTCGCCGCGCTCGCCGCGCATGACGAACTCGTCTTCGCCAGCGGCGCGCTGAAAACGCTCGCCGCGTCGCTCATGAAAATCGCTAACGACATTCGCTGGCTCGCCTCCGGCCCGCGGTGCGGCCTCGGAGAACTCACTCTTCCCGAAAATGAGCCCGGGTCTTCGATTATGCCTGGCAAGGTGAATCCCACGCAGGCCGAAGCCCTCACCATGGTCTCCGTGCAAGTCATGGGCAATGACGCCGCCATCGGCTTCGCCGGCTCCCAGGGCAACTTTGAGCTAAATGTTTTCAAGCCCGTCATCATTTTCAATTATCTCCACTCCGTCGAACTCCTCGCCGACGCCTGCAACAGTTTCGTCGAGCACTGTGTCACCGGCATCGAAGCCAACGTCGAACAAATCGAGCATTACGTCGAAAATTCGCTAATGCTCGTCACCGCCCTCGCCCCCAAGATTGGCTACGACAATGCCGCCCAAGTCGCCAAAGCCGCCCACCACGCCCGCATCAGCCTCCGCGAAGCCGCCCTCAAACTCGGCTACGTCACCGCCGAAGAATTCGACGCCCTCGTCAAGCCCGAGGACATGACCCACCCGTGACCCCCTTGCGCCAACACGATTCTCTTGTAGGGGCGCAATATATTGCGCCCCAGCTTGCCAGCATGACCGGGATTCAAGTGTTCGGGAGTCTCGGAACTGTGCTACTCGCTTGCCTGCTTGTCACCCCATTCGTTCTTGCCGATTGCAAATGCCACGCCCCCGACAAAGAAGAGACTACTCATTGGGGCGGAAACGAAATGATTGTGATAAAGGAAGAAAACAGCTACAGGCAGCTACGCGGAACGATTGAGATGTCTGACGGTGGCCTTTTGAAAGACGCTCTGGTCGAAGTTTTTGATCACCCTGACTACCTACTTGATTCGTCTCACTCTCGTCGCGGAGGCCCTCCAGAGCAGAAGAGAGTGGCGGTATGCCGTACTGCTGACGGCAAATTCTGTTTTCGCAACTTGCCTCCAGGGAAGTACGAACTGCGTTCGAGCCTGGGCAGCGGATGGAATGTAACTCACGTTTATGTAGTTTTGGATGGACAGAGCAAGCGAGCCGGAAAACTCAAAGTCCTCATGCTAGTGGGAACATGATGACACGAAACTACGTCCACAAAGCGGGCTACGTCACCGCCGAAGAATTCGATGCGAACGTACGGGGGAGGAATTGGTCACAATGACGCGACGTCTGTTTTTGGTGGCATTCATCAGTGTACTTTGCGGAGTTCTCCTATGTGCCCAAGGGGCAAATGCGCAGGCGACAAACATGCTGAAGCCGACGCCGAAGACGGTCGCTTGGGGCTACTACGATGCGAAGGCGGCGCCGGTGCTGCGCGTCAAGTCGGGCGATACGGTGGAGATTCAGACGCTGATCACCAACAGCCCGAAGCGGCTGGAAGAGGCGGGCTTGCCGCCGGAGCAGGTGGAGCAATCGCTGCGCGACATCACCGATCAAGTGAAGGACAAGGGCCCCGGCGGGCACATTCTCACCGGGCCGATTTACATCGAAGGCGCGGAAATCGGCGACGTGCTCGAAGTAAAGATTCTCGCCATCAAACTGGCCATTCCTTACGCGTACAACGCTTTTGGCCCCGGCCGCGGCTATTTGCCGGACGATTATCCTTACGCGA
>Ga0207141_10170_pt1 | contig 19996 bp, 19 predicted proteins | sample Alteio_BWMinHeat_5_FD_153553 | JGI IMG/M metagenome (GOLD analysis project Ga0207141, IMG submission 153553) | Enriched cells from forest soil in Barre Woods Harvard Forest LTER site, Petersham, Massachusetts, United States -... | ecosystem: Environmental > Terrestrial > Soil > Temperate forest >... | reverse complement strand
CTACCGATCAGCGGCCCGGCCCTGGCCGAACTGGTACGCCAGTACAACACCGCCAACGCCATCATCACGCGTTTAACACGCGCAGTAGACGGCGCCGCCCTCACCTCCATCATGACCGGCGTCACCCTCAAGCTCGATACGCTGGAAGACGCCAAGGCATCCGCAATAGCGCTGGAAACGTCGATCAACGAGCCATCGGTACAAGTCATCGTCAAATCCGACGAACTCTCCGACAAGCACGCCCTGCGCATCCTGCGCCGCTACCACGGCAACATCAAAGCCAGCGCCATCGACAGCGATTTCGTCGCCAGCCCTGACTATCAGGTGTTGACCAACGCCGCCGCAACCTTCAAAGGCCTGATCGGCCCAGGCGCATTGATCCGCCGCGGCGCCGGTGAAAAAGTAAAAGAATCAGCCATCATCGATTTCCACCAAGCCATGGCCTGGCTGCGCGACGAAGCAGAACGCGGCGTCAGCAAGCAGCGCTATAAAGGTCTGGGAGAAATGAACCCATCGCAATTGTGGGAAACCACGATGGATCCTACTGTGCGGAGATTGTTGAAGGTGCAGATTGAGGATGCTATTGCTGCGGATCAGATCTTTATGACCTTGATGGGGGATGATGTGGAACCTCGGAGAGCGTTTATTGAGTTGAATGCGCTGCAGGCTGGGAATATTGATGTTTGATTTTTCGGATGTGTAAGAAATCCCAGATAGCGAAAATATCGTTATTCATATGAAAACATATATTCATAGTTGACGAAAAATTCCGAAAGAAAAAAGGCCTTCTTCCTAGAAGGCCTTTTTGTTGGCACTTTCAGTCAGAATAAGCTCTTTTTGTTTGTCTTAGTCAATATCTAAGATATAAGATAAACACCTAATTTAAATAACATTTCAAGTCAGCCCCCACATGATCGAAGATATCAAAAAAACCCTATGGGCCACAGCTGATAAGCTGCGCGCCAACATGGACGCTGCAGAATACAAGCACATCGTACTCGGCCTCATTTTTGTCAAATATATCTCCGACACCTTCCAGACTCATCGCGACGAGCTGACGCGCCGCTTCGCCGATCCCGCCGACGATTATTTTCTGCATGACGCCAATACCGCGTCGCTAGCAGAAGAGCTCGAAGATCGCGACTACTACAAGGAAGCTAACGTCTTCTGGGTACCTGAAGACGCCCGTTGGGAGGCTCTGCGAGCTCAGGCGAAGCAGGCGGACATCGGCAAGCGTATTGATGATGCGCTATCGCTGATCGAGAATGAAAATCCAAAACTCAAAGGGATCTTGGATAAACGCTACGCCCGCGTTCAACTGCCTGATGGGAAACTGGGCGAACTGGTCGATCTGGTCTCCAAAATCGGTTTTGGCGAATCCGGCGATACGGCCCAAAATCACGCCCGCGATCTGCTGGGGCAGGTTTATGAATACTTCCTCGGTCAGTTCGCCAGCGCCGAGGGCAAGCGTGGCGGACAGTTCTACACTCCTGCCAGCATAGTAAAAACTTTGGTTGCCGTACTCGCCCCACACCATGGCAAGGTGTACGACCCTTGCTGCGGCTCAGGCGGCATGTTTGTGCAATCCGAGAAATTTATCGAAGCCCATGGCGGTAAGATCGGCGACGTTTCAATTTACGGACAGGAAGCTAACCCAACAACTTGGCGGTTGGCGGCGATGAATCTGGCCATTCGAGGCATCGACTTCAACCTTGGCAAGGAGCCAGCTGATACCTTCGTACGCGATCAACACCCTGACCTGCGCGCCGATTTCGTGCTCGCCAATCCACCCTTTAATATCTCTGATTGGTGGCACGGCAGCCTAGAAGGTGACCCGCGCTGGGTCTATGGCACGCCACCGCAAGGCAATGCTAATTACGCTTGGTTGCAGCACATGTTGTATCACCTTAAATCCACTGGTCGCGCGGGAATTGTGCTGGCGAACGGCTCTATGTCGTCCAGCCAGAATAGTGAAGGCGAGATCCGCCGTGCCATGGTCGAGGCTGATAAGGTTGAAGTCATGATTGCCTTGCCGGGTCAACTGTTCTTCAATACTCAGATCCCCGCTTGCCTGTGGTTTTTGGTCAAGGAAAAGCGCACTCGACAAGGCGAAGTGCTGTTCATCGATGCCCGCAAACTCGGCAGCATGATCAGTCGGGTGCAATGCGAATTCACCGACGAAGTTATCGAGAATATCGCAAATACCGTTGCCGCCTGGCGTGGTGAAAGTGCAAACGGCGAAGAATATGCCGATGTAGCAGGCTATTGCCGCAGCGTCACATTGGAAGAAATTGCGGAACACGGTCACGTGCTTACACCAGGTCGTTATGTTGGCGCAGAAGCCGTTGAAGACGATGATGAAGGCTTTGCTGAAAAAATGCAAAAGCTGACCGAAACGCTGGGGGAGCAAATGGCGAAAGGAGCGGAACTGGACCAACTGATACGCAAGAAGTTGGGAGGCTTAGGTTATGAGCTTTGAATGGCCAGTATTACCTTTGGAAGAGTGCCTCGAAGCGCTAATTGACTATCGAGGAAAGACACCTGAGAAAACTGACTCAGGTGTCCCATTAGTTACAGCGAAAATTATCAAGAGTGGGCGGATCGAAAAAGCATCCGAATTCATAGCTAAAGATAACTACGACACATGGATGCGTAGGGGGATATCGTTGATAAGCATGGCGGGAATTTCAGCTCTTTTTGAGATTTACGAGCGCTATATCAAGGGGAAATTCTCATTAAAGGCATTTAATATAAGTAGCAAGAAAAGACTTAGTAAATATATTTTCATATCTTTATTGACAAGCGCTATTTCCGGTTTAAGTGTTTTGTTGAGCATCCCTTTAATGCTAGCTTTGATGATTGTGTTGAGCAGTTTTTTTAGTATGGTTCCAATGATTGGTCTTTCTGCTGGAACGAAGCATATTCAAGATGATGTAATTCTTCCAAAACAATGCGCCCCCATATTGTCCAGAGAGGACAGAGTTAAAAATATTGGTTTAAAGAAAAGTAATAAGAAGACCGAAACATACGCTCAATGCATAAAAATTATTGACGGTGAAAAAACAATTGCCAGTGGTCGAATCGTATATAGCACAACAGATGTCATTGTATTGTTTGATCCAGATACTGGCGCAGTCTGGAGGGAGGCCATAGGCAATCGAACAATTGAGGCGGTATCGCAGCTTCCAGCGAAAAAATTATCGGACAACGCCCATATGTGACGATTAGTCCGTTCACGACTAGCCAAAAAAATGGCCCAATGCATATGTGAAACCTTTATCAATACACTTCGGTGAACGAATACGAAAGCTAAGAAAAGATCGGGGTCTTTCTCAGGATGGATTTGCCGATTTGTGTGGCTTTGATCGCACATACATTAGCGGTATTGAAAGAGGGCGTCGCAATCCATCTCTGTTAGCGATAGAGGCTTTGGCTAAAGCATTGAGCGTTACGGTAGCAGAGCTTTTGGACGGCTGACGGCTATATACAACTTTAGTTATGGAGCAAGAGCGAGCGAGGGTAGGTAAGGTCTTGGCGGAGGCCGTACCAATGAATGCTTCCGTCGTGACCCAAACACACGATGAGGAGAACCAAATGCCACTATTTGCCCTACCCGATCCGCAAGATCTCGCCGACATCATTGCCGATCGCCTGGATGTGTTGTGCGACGAGCCCCTCTCGCCGGAGACCCGGTCGCAGGTGATCGACAACTGCATCGCGCCAGTGACGCTAATGATCCGAGCCGGTGAAATGGTGTGCGCCGCCGGCGAGTTGGAACAGATGGTGTTCGTCAACCTGATCGGCACGCTGACAGCACAGGCCGAAAACCTCGACATGGCGGAGCTGACATGAATCCACTCAACGCTTACTTCCCCCTCAAAAACAAAGTCGCCGTAATCACCGGCGCAGCACGCGGCATGGCCTTGCACATCGCCGGCGCACTGTCCTCCGCCGACGCCCGGCTGGCGATTCTGGACGTGCGCGTGCAGGAGGGACGCGCCGTTGCCAGGATGCTTGGCGGCGCTCGGGACCGGGCTCGCTTCTGGCAACTCGATGTCAGCGACAACAACGCGGTGCAGCGGACGATGGCGGCCGCCGAGGCTTATTTCGGCCGCATCGATATCCTGATCAACAGCGCCGGCATTGATGCCGACAATCCGTCTGCGCAGGGGCTATCGATCAAACAATGGGAAAAAGCGATGCAGGCCAATGTCCACGGCAGCATCTTGTGCAGCAAGCATGTGATAGCGGCGATGGCGCGGGCCGGCGGTGGCTCCATCGTCAATGTGCTGTCGCTGTGCGGCATGGATGGTGAGCGGCAAGAAGCTGCCGATCATGTCGCAAAGGCGGCGCTGCGGATGGCGAATATGAATGCGATCCGCTACGCCGCACATAACATCCGCGTCAATTCGATTTATCCCGGCATGGTGCGGCCGCCTGCACTGGCGGCGGCCAAGCGCAAGCAGGGTGACCTGACGCAGGCGCTGATCGACACCGCCGAATTGCGGATGCTGACAAACCGGGGTTCGGCTACGGATGTGGCGGCGGGGATCTTGTATCTGGTGTCGGATGCGAGCCGCTTTGTCAGCGGTAGCGAGTTGGTGATTGATGCCGGGTATGGTGGATAGCGATGTGCCGGAATCCCTATCCTGCGATTGTGTGGACGCTGTCCGCACAATTGCAGGCGGCAGCGGCGCCTGACTTGGAACACGTCATCAGCCGAAATAAAAAATTAAGGAGTTAATGATGAACGGAAAGCATATCGGCAGCAGTTTCGATGATTTTCTTGTAGAGGATGCGACGCTGCGAGACGTTACGGCTGTGGCCCTTAAACGTGTAATTGCATGGCAAATCGCGCGTGAAATGACGGGACAAAAATATAATTCTTAAAACCAGTGTAATTCCAATGGATAGAAGTTGTTTTCCACGCTAACCAATGGAAATATCATGGATTTTGCCTTGTTGCTACCAGATGAGATTTGCGCCGAACTAGGCGCCCGCTCCCGGGGCCGTCGCGTGCTGATGAATATCAGCATTGAGGAACTGGCGCAACGGATAGGCGTGTCTGACCAGACCGTCAGCAACTTCGAACGTACCGGAAAATGCACGCTAACCACATTTGTGCGCATACTTGAATCGCTCAACGCGACGCCGGACCTGAACAACATCCTTGTTCCGCAAACCCACACCGTAGAAGAAATGCGCGCAAAATATGCAGCGGCCTCTCGCCAGCGCGCCTACCGCAAAGCGAGAAGTGCGCCATGAAAGAGCTCAAGGTGATGTACCAGGCGTGCGGCGAATCGCATTGGCTTGGCACACTAGCGGCTGACGGCCGCGACGTCTTGTTCCAATACTCGCCAGATGCGCTTACCCCCGATCCATTAACGATCAATCTTCCCTGGTGTTCACTAAAAATGGCATATTCATCAAGTGTTGAACACGGCTAAAACAATGAATTTATTGAATTTGTTCATTAAAAAGCCTATTTTCAACGAATGATGAATTCCGGCTATTTAATGAACAAGCTCGAAATAGAGGGAATGCAGAGCCTGATTGACCTGCTTGCTCAAGTCCCTGCTCTTAATCGAGAAGATATTCAAGCGGAACCCAGGCAGACACCTGATGGAGCCGTGGATTTCTTGCTGAAGGTGCAATACAACGGCAAGCCACATGTGATTGTGGCGGAAGTCAAAACCACTGCGCGCCCCAAGGAAGTACGTTCCTCAATACTGGGCCTGCAAAAAGTGGTTCGAGATTATGGTAAAGAGGCAGTCCCTCTACTACTCGCCCCCTACCTTTCTCCTGAGGCGCGCGCAATATGCCAAGACCATGAGGTAGCTTATCTGGATCTGGAAGGCAACTGCCGGCTAAGTTTCGATACCATTTTCATTGATCACCGTGTTCCTACCAAACCTGTATTGCAGCGCCGGGAATTCAAGTCTCTGTTTTCCCCGAAGTCTGCGCAGGTACTTGGCATGATGATGAGAAATCCATCGCGCTCATGGAAAGTCCATGACTTGTCGGCGGAATCCAGCGTAAGTGTTGGCCATGTGAGCAATGTGCGTACGGCGCTACTCGATAAGGAATGGGCCAAAATCGATGAGGACGGCTTCTTTCTTGCGCAGCCAGATGCCATTCTCGATGCTTGGCGCGATATGTATACCTCTCTTCCAGGCCAAGAATTTAGGTTCTATACAACCTTGCACGGCAGCGCACTAGATGAAAAGATACGCACAATGTTTGGCCAGATTGTTTTTACAAAAGGTGCAGCTGTGCTTGCATCCTTTTCGGCTGCCAAGTGGATTGCGCCATACGTCAGAACGGGAAACGAATATTTCTATGCAAACGGCGAGGGGCTCGCTTTTCTCAAAGAACATTTGAAACTTGTGCCCGCCACTAAAGGCGAAAATGTTGTGGTCACTCTATTGGAAGGCGAGAATTTTTACCCCCATATCGAGAACCCGGCGCCAGACATTTTCTGTACCGATGTCGTACAAACCTACCTTGATTTATGGGCGAGTGGCGAAAGAGGACGCGAAGCAGCGGAACATCTTAGGAGTGAGAAACTCGCATGGAAAAGATAGGGCGCCCCGCACCGCAATCGGCAAATGATTATGACGATCGTACTACTGCGGCAGTAAAGTCAGTCTCCTAGTTCCACCACAGCCGCCAACGGCACCCCCTCCGGTGCTTCATAAAGCGCAATCACCCAAGCCCGCGCCGGATCGCCGGCAACCTGATTCAGCATCTTCACCACAAAATTGATAGACGCCTTATCCAGCCCGGCAAACGGATCATCCAGCAAATTGAGCGTCGCACCGGCAGCGAACGCTGCCGCCAGCCAGACTTTTCGTTTGCTGCCGGTGGACAGCATGTATAGCTTTTTATCCAGATGCGGCGTCAGCGACAAGCCTTCGGTGAGGGCCGGTAACAGCGCGTCGTCAAACCCGGGATACGCAGCAGGCAGCGATGCAAAATATTCACGCGCAGTCATCTGGTCAAACGCTTCCGAGCGCGGCTCCATCCAGAATACTTGCCGCCGATAAGCGTCGGGCTGTTCATGCCAGCGCACATCGTTGATCTGTAATTCCCCCGCCTGCGCCGGTAGAGTGCCGGCCAGCAGCCGCAGCAAACTGCTCTTGCCACGCCCATCGCCGCCGCGCACCAGCGTGACGCCCGCTGGAATGTCGGCTGACCAGTTATCGAACAATTCCCGCTCGGGATAATGAAAAGTGAGATTGGCGGCTTGGAGGATGGTTGTTTGATGCTGCTTCATGGCATGGATTTTCGAATAAAACGGGATGTAATAGCCGGCGCCGGTATCCTGCTGATGGCGCGCGGTGCATCAAGACAGCTAATGATCCCTTTGCTAGACGCTCTGCAGCCTGCGCACAATCGCATCGGTGAACTCTTGGGTGGATGCAGTGCCCTTGAGATCGCCCGTGGCAATTTTGTCTTTGTTGAGCGTGTCGGTAATCGCAGTACGCAGCCGCAGCGCCAGATCGCCGCGCCCGACGTGGTCCAGCATCTGCCCCGCTGCCAGCAGCAAGGAAATCGGATTGGCGATGCCCTTGCCGGCGATGTCCGGCGCCGAGCCATGCACCGCTTCGAAGATCGCGCAGTCGTCGCCGATGTTGGCGCCGGGCGCCATGCCCAGGCCGCCGACCAGGCCGGCCATCTGATCGGAAAGAATGTCGCCGAACAGGTTGGTGCATAACAGCATGTCGAACTGCCAGGGGTTGAGCACCAGCTGCATGGCGCAGGCGTCGACGATCATGTCGTTCATCTGCACTTTGCCTTCGTATTCACGGGCGACTTCCTTTGCTGCTTCCAGGAAGATGCCGGTCAGTGCCTTGAGGATGTTGGCTTTGTGGACTACGGTGATTTTCTTGCGGCCGTTCTTTACCGCGTATTCAAAGGCAAAGCGCGCAATCTTCTTGCAGGCTTCGCGCGTGTTGATGCCGGTAGAGACGGCCACTGCGCGTGGATCGTCGCCGACCGGAATGTAGTATTCGTGCGCCACATAGAAGCCGCCGATGTTTTCCCGGATCAGCACGATGTCGATGTTCTCAAAGCGGCCGGGAACCATCGTCAGCGCCGGCCTGAGATTGGCGTAGAGCTGGAATTCTTCACGCAGGCGGACGTTGGAGGAGCGGAAGCCTTCGCCTATCGGCGTGGTCAGCGGGCCTTTGAGGGCCAGTTTGTTCTTGCGGATGCTGGCCAGGGTTGCCGCCGGCAATGGATCGCCGCTGCTGGTGACGCCGGCCATGCCAGCTTGTTGTATGTCCCAAGAGAAGGGAGAACCCAAGGCATCCAATACCTGGACCGTAGCTTCGACCACTTCCGGGCCAATGCCGTCGCCGGGGATCAGGGTTGCGGGAATTTTGGCGGGTGTTGGGCTATTCATGGAATCCTCTTGGGAACGCATTCATGGGACAGGCGGTAACTAATAATATTAGCACCGTGAAGCTGTCGAGCAGTTTACAAAGACGCCGTGCAGGAGAAAGCACGCGACCATGATCATATGGTCGTGTTGTGCTCTAAACAGGGGATGCGAGGCAGATTGCATTGCGCCAGCCGCAACGGGCTGGCGCAATACTTTACAGAGAGCTTCTAAGGTTATTACTTAGGCAGCGACAGTCTCAGCCTCGGCGGCAACATCTTCTTCATCCGACACTGAACTGCGGATCAGATGATCGAACGCGCTCAAGGAAGCCTTGGCGCCCTCACCGACCGCAATCACGATCTGCTTGAACGGCACGGTGGTGACGTCGCCGGCGGCGAACACGCCTGGCACCGAGGTCTGGCCTTTGGCGTCGACTTCGATTTCGCCATGGCGCGACAAAGCCAGCGTGCCTTTCAGCCATTCGGTATTCGGCACCAGGCCGATTTGCACGAACACGCCTTCCAGTTCGACCTTATGCACGGCGTCGCTCTTGCGATCCTTGTACACCAGGCCGTTGACCTTTTTGCTGTCGCCGGTGATTTCGGTAGTTTGCGCCGAGGTGATCACGGTGACATTGGCCAGGCTGTGCAGCTTGCGTTGCAACACCGCATCGGCGCGCAGCTCATCGCCGAACTCGATTAGCGTCACGTGCGACACCAAACCAGCCAGATCGATCGCCGCTTCGACGCCGGAATTGCCGCCGCCGATCACCGCCACGCGCTTGCCTTTGAACAGCGGTCCGTCGCAGTGCGGGCAGTAGGCGACGCCGTGGTTACGGTATTCGCGTTCGCCCGGCACGTTGATTTCGCGCCAGCGGGCGCCGGTGGCCAGCACCACGGTTTTGCTCTTGAGCGAACCGCCGCCGGCCAGCTTGACTTCAATCAGCTTGCCTGGAATCAGGGCGGAGGCCAGTTGCACGTTCATGATGTCGACTTCGTAGCTCTTGACGTGCTGTTCCAGCGCGGTGGCAAATTTCGGCCCTTCGGTTTCTTGCACCGAAACGAAGTTTTCAATTGCCAGCGTATCCAGCACCTGGCCGCCGAAACGTTCCGACACCACACCGGTGCGTATCCCTTTGCGTGCTGCATAAATCGCTGCTGCCGCGCCGGCAGGACCGCCGCCGACGATCAACACATCGTAGGGTGCCTTCTCGCTCAGTTCGACCGCTTTGCGGGCGCCGGCGCCGGTATCCAGCTTGGCCAGGATTTCTTCGACGCTGGTGCGGCCTTGGCCGAACACTTGACCGTTCAGATAGGTGGTCGGCACCGCCATGATTTCGCGTTTTTCGACTTCATCCTGGAACAGTGCGCCGTCGATGGTGGCTTGACGGATGCGCGGATTGATCAGCGCCATCACGTTCAATGCCTGCACTACTTCAGGGCAGTTCTGGCAAGACAGGGAGATGTAGGTTTCGAACACATAATCGCCATCCAGATTGCGGATCTGTTCGATGATGGCTTCATCCAGTTTCACCGGGTGGCCGCCGACTTGCAGCAAGGCCAGCACCAGCGAAGTAAATTCGTGGCCCATCGGGATCGCGGCAAAACGGATGCCGGTGTCGACGCCGGGGCGATTGATCGAGAACGAGGGTTTGCGTTCATTGTCGTCGCTGCGCTCGATCAGCGTGATGCGATCCGACAGCGCCGCAATTTCTTGCAACAGTGCTTGCAACTCACGAGACTTGTCACCGCTGTCCAGCGACGCAACGATCTCAATCGGCTGCACGATTTTTTCCAAATAGCTTTTCAATTGGGTTTTGAGATTTGCATCAAGCATGGCGGTTCCTTGCGTTTGTGTAACGTTCGTGATGATTTGAATAGGGGGGATACCGGTTCGAGCCGAGCTTCAGGCTCGAACCGTAAAACACTTGCGGGTATTGGCTATTAGATCTTGCCAACCAGGTCCAGCGATGGAGTCAGAGTTGCTTCGCCTTCTTTCCACTTGGCTGGGCAAACTTCACCTGGGTGCGATGCCACGTATTGCGCTGCCTTGACTTTGCGCAGCAATTCCGAAGCGTCGCGGCCGATGCCGTTGTCGTGGATTTCGTACAGCTTGATCAAGCCTTCTGGGTTGATCACGAAAGTGCCGCGCAGTGCCAGGCCTTCTTCTTCGATCAGCACTTCAAAGTTGCGTGACAGAGTTGCAGTTGGATCGCCGACCAGTGGGTAGTTCACTTTCTTGATCGCGTCCGATGTGTCGTGCCATGCCTTGTGAGCGAAATGGGTGTCAGTCGACACGCCGTAGATTTCGACGCCCAGTTTTTGGAATTCAGCGTAGTTGTCGGCCAGGTCTTCCAGTTCGGTTGGGCAGACGAAAGTGAAGTCGGCTGGGTAGAAAACGAAAACTGACCATTTACCCTTCAGGGTGTCCTGGGTGACTGGCACGAACTTGCCGTTGTGCAGGGCGGTTGCTGAGAATGGCTTAACTTGGGTATTGATCAAAGACATAGTGTTTTCCTTACTAGGGCTGGGTTGAAAGATTTATAGGTACGAACGATAAACCAGGTTGGTTCATTTGCATAATTGATTTAATTTTGTGTTTCGATTTGCAATAACTATCGATGACGGATTGCTTCCTCCTTTGAATGCGTTTTTTCCTTGGTATAAATAATGCTTATCGGGCAATGAACAAGAAACTGGCCAGAAGTTAATGGACGCCTAATCGGGCTATTAGTTTAAGCATCTTGCTTGGATTCGTCATGCCGAGATGCATGTAACGCAATGTAATGATCAGGAAATATTTCCAAAATATAATTTCCGCCCGGTGTTGCTGAAACAGCAGCCCTAAAAAAGAAATCGCAAAAGCAAAAAAGTAGCCCAAAAAGCGCTTAGCAGTGGCGTGAGCCTCTTACCAAGACCAGCCCGTAACTATTTCCGAAAGTCATCATGCATAAAAAAGATGTGTCTGAGCACTCTGGCCACAGCCGCCGCGCTGCTGGTTTCCGCTTGCGGCAGCAGTGGCAGCAGCAACCTGGGTGTGAATAGTCCTGACAGCGCGATTCCAGAGGGAACCGTACTCAAGCTGGGATTGCTGGAGACCACCGACATCCATCAGAACGTGCTGAGCTACGATTATTACGGCTTGAAGGCAGACACCAGCCTCGGCCTTGAGCGCACCGCAACCCTGATCAAGGGCGCGCGCCAGGAGAATCCCAACAACCTGTTGCTGGACGACGGCGATGTGATCCAGGGCACGCTGTTGGGCGATTACCAGGCGGTTGCCGCGCCGGTTACCTGCAGCGGCACGCTGGCGGTGCATAAAGTGATGAACGCCCTGAAGTACGACGGCGCCGGCATGGGCAACCACGAATTCAACTACGGCCTGGATTTCCTGAGCCAGATCACCAATACCGATTTCGGTGTCCCGGGTGTGCAAAAAGGCAGCAACTGCGGTGCGCCGAATTTCCCACTGGTGTTGTCGAACGTGGTCGGGGTTGCCTCCGGCAAGCCGATTTTCAATCCCTATGCCTTGATCGCCAAACAATTCAGCGCCACCACGCCTGACGGCAGTAGCATCAGCGTCGCGCTGAATGTCGGCATCATCAGCTTTGTGCCGCCGCAGATCATGGATTGGGATCAGAAAAACCTGGCCGGCAAGGTGATGGTCAACGGCGTGCAGGAATCGGCGCTCAAGTACGTGCCGGAGATGCGCAGCAAGGGCGCTGACCTGGTGGTGGCTCTGTCGCACGGCGGGCTGGATGCCTCGCCGTACAGCCCAAAGATGGAAAACGGCAGTTTGTATCTGGCCAGCACCGGCATCGATGCGTTGATGCTGGGCCACGCCCATTTGATTTTCCCGCAAGCGCGTGAAGCCGGCGCGCCCGCCATTGATGCTTCGCTGGCGGCGCTGCCGAGCACTTTGGTGGACACCAGCAAAGGCCTGGTCAACGGCATTCCGGCGGTGATGGCGCAAAGCTGGGGACGGCGGCTGGGCATCATCAAAATGGTGCTGAAATACCAGGGCGGCAAATGGGTGGTGCAGAAAGACCAGACCAATGTTGAAGCGCGTGGTTTCAAATATGCCGACGGCAAGACCATCGTCGCTGCGGATGCTTCGATTGCGCCGCTGGTCGCCACCGAACATCAGGCTACGCTGTCCTACGCTACGCAGCCGCTGGGCACTACTACCGATTTTGAAATGTCCGCTTATTTTTCGCTGGTGGGAGATGTCAGCGCGATTCAGATCGTCAACCAGGCGCAGATCGACTATGTGAAAAACTTCCTCGCCAATTCTACCGATCCGGTGCTGGCCAGCTACAAATCGATTCCGGTGATTTCATGCAGCGCGCCGTTCAAGGCCGGCCGCAATGGTCCGACCGATTTTACCGACGTCGCTCCGGGCGCTTCACCGGCTGCGCCGTTTGGCTTGCAAGTGCGTAATCCAGGCGATCTGTACTTATATGGAAACAACAACCTGCAAGCGGTCAAGATCAAGGGTTCCGATCTGAAAAACTGGCTCGAAGCCGCTGCCAAGCAGTTTGCCAAGATTGATCCGAACAGCGCTGCCGAACAGGACTTGGTGCCGTCCTACTCGACAATTTTCAACTACGACGTGTTCTATGCGGAAAACAACGCGATGCAATACCAGATCGACGTCACCAAGCCAGCCGGCAGCCGCATCAGCAATCTGACTTATGCCGGCAAGGCGGTCGCTGATACCGACGATTTCATCGTTGCCACCAATGATTACCGCGCCGGTGGCGGCGGCAACGTGCCAGGCATCGACGGCAGCAAGACCATCATCAAATCGCCGGACGCCAACCAGGCGGTGGTCAGCGCCTACCTGAAGAAACAGGGCAAGATCACCAACGCGGCAAACGGCAGCGGCCAAAGCTGGAGCTTCGTCAAGGTAAGCACGCTAGGCCCGGTTATCCTGCGTTCGGCGCCTGGAAAACTGGCGGTGGCGCAGGCGCGTGGCGTGAGCCGGGTGACTGCCGAAGGTGCGCTGGACGCCAGCGGTTTTGCCAAATACGCAATCGATCTGAGCAAGTAACCAAGTAATGGACTGGGGCTTCAAAAAATCAGGTCTCATAGCGCTCTTGCTGGCTGCTGCCGCCCTGAGTGCCTGCACGCAGATCAAGGATGTGGCGCCGAATAATGCTAACGACAGCGCCCGCATCGAGGCGGTCGGCTTGCTTGCCCTGCACGGCCGGCAAGCCAGCGCGATTGCTCAACTGCAGGTGTGGGCCGCAGCAGGCCGGCCGGTGGCGCAACGCGAATTGGGGCTGGCGCTGGCTTCGATTCCCGAGCAAGCGGCGCAAGCTGGAGCGTGGTTAGAAAAAGCGGCAAGCGCGGGCGACAGCGAGGCGCAATTCCAGCTGGCGCAGGCTTTCTATCAAGCCAGCCTGGGCCTCAAGCTTGATTACGCCCAAGCCTGGAACTGGTATCAGCGCGCAGCCGGAGCGGGCAACGCCAAGGCCAGTTTCATGCTGGCCCGCATGGCGAAATACGGCGAGGGTGTTGCGCCCGATCTCAAGCGTTCCGCGTCATGGCTGCTGGAGGCGAGCTTGCAAGGCAATGCGCAAGCGATGTTCCTGCTCTCAAACGCCTATGCTGCAGGTGAAGGCGTCGAGCAGGATCCTCGGCTGGCCCGGGAATGGCTGGAACGTTCAGCCGCGGGCGATTTTCCGGTAGCGATACAGGCGCTGGCGATGAGCCTGGAGAGCGGCGGCCAGCATGGCGAGCGCGACCCCGTGCGGGCCCGCCATCTGCTCAAGGAAGCTACCGACGAGCGCAGCATGCGCTGGAATAACTACCAGTGACAAATAAGTCTAAATAAATAAGCTTGCATAAGCCGTTTTGGAAGTATCGCCGTCCCTGCCACCGCGGGGATGGTGTCGCGGATCTATCCTCATACTCAACGGAGTAGAATTAGCGCGGAACCTGTGCGCCGATCCGGCGTCATATGCCGGTTGCCGACCGGCGCGCGCCAGAGCCGTATTTTTCATGAGGATTTTTCATGCTTTTGTCATTCCGACGAACTTTCGTCGCCGCCCTCTTCCTCACCGCCACCTCCGCCCAGATCACATTTGCGCAAACACCGAAGACGGTCTTTCTTGAAGACCTGACATGGACCGAGCTACGCAGCCAGATCCAGGCCGGCAAAACCACCATCATTATTCCTATCGGCGCTACCGAGCAAAGCGGCCCCGATGTTGCGCTGGGCAAGCACAACCTGCGGGTAAAGATTTTGTCGCAGCGGATTGCGGAAGGACTGGGCAATGCGCTGGTGGCGCCGGTCATCGCCTACGTGCCGGAGGGGGGCTATGCGCCGCCGACATCCCATATGCGTTTTCCCGGCACCATCACGATTCCGGACGACGTTTTTGAAAAGACCCTGGAATCCGCCGCCAACAGTTTTAAGGTGCATGGTTTCAAGAACATCGTTTTTTTAGGCGATCATGGCGGTTATCAGAACGATATCAAGAAGGTGGTGGCGCAGTTGAACAAGAGCTGGGCTGGCTCGCAGTCGCGGGCCATCCTGCCGCCGGAATATTACGCCAGCAGTTCGGATGGCTACGCGCAAATACTGCGCAAGCGCGGTTATCGCGATGATGAAATCGGCACTCACGCCGGTTTAGCGGATACCTCCTTGCAGCTCGCCGTGGCGCCGCAGATGGTGCGCCAGGATGGCTTGCGCAACGGGCCGAAGCTTGGGCTGGCCGACGGCGTCTATGGCGGCGACCCGCGCCGCTCGACGGCTGAAATCGGCCAGCTCGGCATCGACGCGATCGTGACGCAGACTGTCAATGCTCTTAAGGCGAGCACTGCCGCCCGCTAATAATATTTCTGATATTTGACTACAGTTACCACTTACTAAATCAAGGAATTCACTATGCAATTTTGCTCCCGCCGCTTGTCGCACCTCGCTTCCTCGGTCAGCGCTGCGTTGGCTGTTTTATGTATCGCAGGCAGTGCTTCCGCCGCACCTGCCGCGCCTGCAATCACCACGGTGGCCGGCATGCCGCCCGTGATCAATCCCGCCAATCTGTACAGCGAAGCTGGCGCCGGACACTTCAGTCCAGCGACGGCGGGCGCATTGCCACGGATTTACGTGCCCAATCTGCGCTCAAACGACGTCTACGTGATCGATCCGGCGACTTTCAAGGTTGTCGAGAAATTCCCTGTCGGTCACAGCCCGCAGCACGTGGTTCCGGCATGGGATCTGCAAACTTTGTGGGTGGCTAATAATGCCGAAGGCCGGCCCGACGGCAGCCTGACGCCTATCGATCCGAAGACTGGCAAGCCGGGTAAGGAAATCAAGGTGGACGATCCCTACAATATGTATTTCACGCCGGACGGCAAGGAAGCCATCGTGGTGGTCGAAGCCCACGCCCAGCTGGACTTCCGCGATCCGCATACGATGGCGCTGAAATCGAGCTTGCCGGTGCCGGAATGCAAGGGCATCAACCACGCCGATTTTTCTATTGACGGTAAATACGCCCTGTTCACTTGCGAATTCGGCGGCAAGCTGGCGAAGATCGACCTGGTCAACCGCAAGGTGGTGGGTTACTTGCTGCTCGATAAAAAGGGCATGCCGCAGGACATCCGCATTGCACCTGACGGCAAGGTGTTTTTTGTGGCCGACATGATGGCCGACGGCGTCTACGTGGTGGATGGCGACAGTTTCACCAAGGTTGGTTTCATCAAGAGCGGCACCGGCGCTCACGGCTTGTACCCGAGCCGCGACGGCAGCAAGTTATACGTCGCCAATCGCGGTTCGAACCGTATCCACGGTCAACGTCGTGGCGCAGGCAGTATCTCGGTGATCGACTTTGCCACGCGCCAAGTGGTGGCGAACTGGCCGATCCCGGGCGGCGGCAGCCCTGACATGGGCAATGTCAGCGCGGATGGCAAAATGCTGTGGCTGTCCGGCCGTTTCGATGACGCCGTGTACGCCATCGACACCACTACCGGCGCGGTGAAATCGATCGCGGTCGGCGCGGAGCCGCACGGCCTCACCGTCTGGCCGCAGCCCGGCCGTTATTCGTTGGGACACACCGGCAATATGCGTTGACCGCAGACGGTATTCATTGCATTTGCCGACGCTTGCCGACGTTACGGAATATGCCGGCAAGACGCCGGCAGCGGGCTGCCGAATAAAACCGCCAGCCCGCATGCCGAGGTAAACATGGCTCTGTCGTCGTGGCCTACGCCGGGGACTTCTACTACGCTCTGCTGTAGCCCGGAGGCGTGACGGCCTTGCAGATACCGGAAATACGCCAGGCCGCGCGCCAGGCGGTAAGGGCCTTGCGCCATGGCGGCGCAAGAGCGGTCGATGAAATGGGTGTGCGGATCAGTGTCGGCCGTGCCTAGTAAATAAACCACCTTGCGCGCCGCATAGCGTGCTTCGAGTCCGGCCACGTCCTGTTCGGCAAGGTAGGCTGGAATCGCGTCCATGCCATATTTCCATTGATTGACCTTGCGGCAGGAGGCGTTATCGGCCGGCTGAAAGCTGCCGTTTGAGCCTGGCCTGCTGTTGTCGAAATACAGATACGTCGATGGGTTTGCCACTACGTAACGGACTTCGATTCCGGCCTTGCGCAGCACTGCTTCAGCTTGCCCCGCCACCGCGTAGCGCTGGACAATCTGAGCGCCGGCGGAATGTCCCGCCAGCACCACTTCAGTCAACGCCGGATATAGCGTACGGTCAGTGAAATGTTCAAGCAAGGCATCCATCGCACTAAAAGAACTGATCGGCGCCGGACTACGCGCCGGCTCGCCGTCCTTCCAGCCTTCCTGGCTCCAGGCCAGCGTTCCGGCCGCAAGCTTGAACGCCTTCAGATCGGCAGGTGTCAGGAATTGCGGGGCGACAAGCAAAGTGCCTGTACCCGCAGCGCCGGCTGCATCGACGGTCTGCCGTCCTGCCGCAAAATAGGCATCGGCATTGCGCAAAGCGCCATGCACCACAATCAACACCCGTTTTACATCAGGCGCCGGCACATCGATTTTATGATCGGCATAGAGCGGCAGCAGGCCGGCGCCCTGCGGCGTGTTGACAGCAATGCGCTGGCCGGCAATTTTCTTCACCGGGGCATCCAGCACCGATGCCGGTTTGTCCGGTCTGGCCTGCGGCATGGTCGCGGCCAAGCCGGGATGGCCGGAAAGCAACAAAACAAGGGCGGCAAAACCTGCGGTGCGGCTGACTGACATCGACGATTCCTGTAGCGAATTGGATGGCTTTCATTCTGGTCGAAAATCGCACCGAAAAGGAGATTTTCGATCAACTGCTTTCTTTACCGGATGGCAATCGCATGCTCAAAGCGAAGCGCCGGCCTAGGGCTTTGATATCTGCTGGGTTATAGTTGTTCCCGGCGTGTAACTTACGTATTTGCCTTGTGCCTGACGGCCAGGTTACCGGTACCGGACATCAACCCTCGCAACTGATCATGCAAGCAATAGAATCCTTTGAAGTTACCTACGAAAACTTCGCGTTGAAAGGCGATTTCCACCCCGGCACCTCGTCCAGCCATGCCCTGATACTGCACGGCGCAGGCGCCAGCTCACGCGCTACCGCCAGCCGCTCAGGATTGCGGCCGGCGTTGCAGGCGCGCGGCGTGGCCAGCACTTCTTTCGATTGCATCGGCCACGGCGACACCGGCGGCCAGTTGCGATACTCATCGCTGAGCAGCCGCACGCGCCAGGCCGCAGCGGTGATCGCGGCGCGCAATTTAGCCCAACCGCTGGCGCTAATCGGCAGCAGCATGGGCGCTTACAACGCCATCAAACTGACGCAGACCCATCAGGTCGGCGCGCTGATCTTGATTGTGCCTGGGGTATATACGCCGGCCGCATACGATGTACCGTTCGGGCCGCAGTTTTCTGAGATCATCCGGCGCGAGCGTAGCTGGGCCGATAGCGACGCCTGGGAGATCCTGGCGCAATTCAAGGGTGAGCTGCTGGTGATCGCCGCCGAGCACGACGCCGTGATTCCCGCGGAAATACCGGAGCGGCTGCTGTCATCGGCGCGCCAGGCAGCTTCGCGGCAATTGCGTGTGGTGGCTGGGACCGACCATAATTATCTGTTTCCCCTGTTGAGTAAAGAACGTCCAGCCGAGTTTGATGAACTGATGGGCTTGATTGTCGATTGCGTCCGCGGCGGCCAGGCCAGGCCGGCCATATAGCGATCGCGACTGCGCCGTCCGGGCAAGAAAAATATCGATTTCCGATTTCCTCTATGATGCCAAGGTAAGCGGCAGCATTGCGCGTGAGCGTTTCTCGTTTTCCGTATTTCGTCGCGGTCAACCAACAGAGAGAATTCCATGAAAATCGATCTAATTGACAAGCATGCAGTAGTGAGCGGCTCGACCGCCGGTATCGGCCTGGCGATTGCCCTTGGCCTGGCGCAAACGGGAGCGACGGTAGTGGTGAACGGCCGCACCCAGGCCCGCGTCGACCAGGCTCTGGTGCAGATCAGCGAGAAATGCCCTGCCGCCCGTTTGCTTGGCATTGCCGCCGACCTCGGCACGCAGGAAGGCGCTGCCCAGTTGTTTGCGCAAGTGCCGGAGACCGACATCCTGGTCAACAATCTCGGCATTTTTGAAGCGAAACCTTTCTTCGACATTGCCGATGCAGAGTGGCAGCGTTTCTTCGACGTCAACGTGATGAGCGCGATCCGGTTGTCGCGTTTCTATGCGCAAAACATGGCAAAGCGCGGCTGGGGCCGCGTGCTGTTCCTGTCGAGCGAATCGGGGCTGCAGATTCCCAAGGAAATGGTGCATTACGGCGTGACCAAAACGGCCTTGCTGGCAGTCTCACGCGGCCTGGCGGAAACCCTGGCCGGCAGCGGCGTCACCGTCAACGCCGTGTTGCCGGGGCCGACCCGCTCCGAAGGCGTCGGCGATTTCTTCGCATCGATGGCGCGCGATCAAGGTGTTGAGGCCGATGCGCTGGAGCGTGATTTCCTGAAAGAACACCGTCCGAGTTCGCTGATCCAGCGTCTTGCCACGGTGGAAGAAGTCGCCAATATGGTGGTTTATCTGGCCTCGGTTCAGGCTTCAGCCACCACCGGCGCGGCCTTGCGCGTGGATGGCGGCGTGGTGCGCTCGATTGCCTGATTACCTGACCATCGGAACATTTCGCTCTGCAGCATGTCTGTCAGAGCTAGCATTCACGCTATGACTATGAGACGACGATGCGCCTATTCTTTGCTTTGATTACAAGTATCCTGCTGACGGCCTGCGGCCATGTAAGCTCCGCCGGCGGCGACAGCGGCAGCAGCATTACCCCCTACGGTGTGATCGATAGCGGCGTCACACGCAGCACAAATCGTTAAAATACTCGGCCAAATTAATCGAATGGAGCGCGAAATTGAAGCAACACATTAACGCCAGCCTGGTTGAAGCACAGCAATCTTTGAACGCCCTGCTCGCCAACGACACGGCGCTGCAGGCGATCCAACAAGCGGCTGAGCTGCTGATCGCTGTGTTCGAACGCAAGGGACGGGTGTACTCGTGTGGCAATGGCGGCTCCATGTGCGACGCCATGCACTTCGCCGAAGAACTGACCGGCCGCTACCGGCTGGACCGGGCGGCGCTGGGTGCGACCGCGA
>Ga0207141_10167_pt1 | contig 20189 bp, 14 predicted proteins | sample Alteio_BWMinHeat_5_FD_153553 | JGI IMG/M metagenome (GOLD analysis project Ga0207141, IMG submission 153553) | Enriched cells from forest soil in Barre Woods Harvard Forest LTER site, Petersham, Massachusetts, United States -... | ecosystem: Environmental > Terrestrial > Soil > Temperate forest >... | reverse complement strand
GGTCAGCAGGGAGATTGCTTGCACGTTGTCTTTCCTCGCCATGGCGATCTTCGCTCCCAACACGTCCTCAGAAATTTTCATGATGTCCTTCGCCTTGTTATTGATTGGCATGGCGAAGATAACGTCCGGCGGTGTGTTCTGCTCGGCGTCCGAGACGATCTTGTACTCCGCTTCGGCTTCGCTCAGCTTGCCGGTTGCTGCCAATGCCATGCCACGCGAAAAATGCCAGAAACCCGTTGTGATCTTCATTGCGGGATCCGGTTGAGGCATGGCCAAAATGTCATTCCAATTGTGAAAACGAAGATCCACGGCCATGGGGATGGTCATGAAACCTTCGAGAGGCGGCATGTCTTTGACGTGCGGTCCCACATTCGCGACCAGTAAAGCCGCATTCTTCTTGGCTTCCGCATAGTTGCCATTCATGCTGGAGCACATGGCGATGAAATGAAGGTTGTGGCTGTAATACATCATCGGATAAATGCCTTGCGCACCACTCGCCTTGATGTAGGCTCGATCCACCGCCGCGGCATCCTCGTTGGTTTTGACTGCTGCTTCGTAATCGCCGGTGCGAATGTAGACGTGGGCCGGCATGTGCACGATATGTCCGGCAGCGGGCGCCATGGCTGCCAGCCGGTTGGCGCCAGCCAGAGCGCGTTCCGGATGTGCGGAAGCTTCGGTGGCATGAATGTAGTAATGAATCGCGCCGAGGTGGTTGGGATCGCGGCGGATCACCGATTCCAGAGTCGCAACAATCTCCTCGGTACCTGCTTCAGGTGTGCCGTCCACGTGCCACAAACCCCAGGGATGCAGGTTCATGCCGGACTCGGCAAACAACGTGGCCGCATCGAGATCATCCGGGTATTTCTTCGACACTTCGCGCATGGCGTCGTGATAATCCTCGGCGGCCTTTCTGAGGTCTGCCTTCGGATCTACTGGGAATCGCTTTGCCATGGCCTGGATATATGCCTGCTCGCTCGGTGAGGCGTTAGAAGAGAGATCGACGGCCTTTTGAACCGCCTCGTGGGCTTGCCTGAACCGTTCTTCGCTGGCCGGATCGTTGTAGTTCGGTCCCACCGCTTCCGCAACTCCCCAGTACGCGATGGCGAGTTTGGCATCGAATTCAGTTGCACGCTGGAATGAGCGGGCCGCCTCGTCGTGGTTGAAGGCGTAAATCAGGCGAAGTCCTTGATCGAAGAACTTTTGCGCATCAGGATTACTGGTGGACACGGGATGATGAACGTTTCCTACTCCAGTCATGAGCGTCGCGGGTTTGGACTGACCGTGGCTGGAATGTTCTTGAGCAATTGACGGAACGCACAACAAGACGGCGAACAAGAGAAACATGCGAGATCGCATACGAATCGTCCTCCTTGAATTTAGGGGGAACAGGAATTGTTGCAACGTACGTTGCCCCGAGTGCCGCCAGCTTAATCGAAAAACGAGGGCGACGCAATGGAATCGTGCGTGGCCGCTGGTCATCTTCCCATAACAACGCGCATCACTTGTGGGTTGAATCCAGAGTTCGTTTAACTTCATCTAGCAGCTATGAGTCAAGAAGGTAATGTTGTTTCGCTGGCGGATTATTCGAACGCAATCGTCCCGCCCCTAGAGGGGAGTCCGCTCAACGACTCCGCTCTGCTCGATGCTTACTCGCAAGCGGTTGTCGGGGCTGCGGAAGCAATCAGCCCCTCGGTGGTCAAAATTGATGTTGTGCAGGCGGGCAAAAGCCGTTCGGGGGAACCGCGCGAGCGTCAAGGCGGGGGATCGGGGTTTGTGTTCACGCCGGACGGGTTGGTCCTGACGAACAGTCATGTCGTGCACGGAGCCGCACGCATCAACGTTTCGCTTCCGGACGGGCAGAGCTTCGCGGCACACGTTATTGGCGACGATCCCGCAACCGATCTGGCGGTGATCCGCATCGGCTTGCCGACTAACGACGCTCCCCATCTGGTAGCCGCGCCGCTGGGAGACTCGCAGCGGCTTCGCGTTGGCCAACTGGCAATCGCCATTGGCAATCCTTTCGGCTTTCAATATACCGTCACGGCTGGCGTGGTGAGTGCGCTGGGACGTTCGTTGCGCTCCTATTCCGGGCGGCTGATCGAAGATGTCATTCAGACCGACGCCTCGCTGAACCCTGGTAACTCCGGTGGCCCGCTGGTGACCTCCGACGGTCGGGTGGTGGGCGTGAACACGGCGACCATCGTGGGCGCACAGGGCCTGTGCTTCGCCATTGGGATCAATACCGCCAAATTCGTTGCTGGACGTCTACTGCGCGAGGGCAGGATCCGCCGCAGCTACATTGGGGTCGAGGCTCAGACCGTGCCGCTGCTTCGCCGGGTGGTGCGCTTCTACGATCTCCCGAAAGAAAGCGGCGTGATCGTGATATCTGTTGAGAACGGAAGTCCGGGACAGAAGGCAGGACTGCGGGAAGGCGACGTGATCGTCGCTATGGATGGCAAACCGATCGCGGGGGTGGACGACCTGCATCGCCTGCTGACCGACGCGCGTGTGGGATCAGTGAGCGCGCTCACCGTTTTGCGGCACACGGAAAAATTGGAAATGAAGCTTGTCCCCGAGGAGATGCGTGAGGGATAGCAGGACCGCAAGCATGCTGCCCGCTTGCTGCGAGAAATAGTGTTGTTCAGCGAAGCCGCCGCACAAGCTTTTCCGACAAACTCTTAGCCGAATTGTGCACCCGAGGTGCATACTATTATTCGGAAATCCCAGACCGGACTCAAGCCGGCAGACGAACTCAGCCGCAGAGGAATATAATGACACCTTTTGCCACTATGGAAAAAGCAACGCAATACGAACTCCGCCTGGCCGAGCGCATGTCGCGGCTTGGCACCGAGACTGCCTTTGAAGTGTTGAACAAGGCGCGCGCCCTGGAACGTCAGGGCAAAGATGTCATCCACCTGGAAATTGGTGAACCTGATTTCGATACCCCGAAGGACATTATCGAGGCCGGCGCCGAGGCTTTGAAAACCGGTTGGACGCACTACGGCCCCGCGGCCGGACTGCCAGAGTTGCGCCAAGCCATTGCCGATGATGTGACGCGCAGCCGCGGAGTTGAAGTCACGAGCGATTGGGTAGTGGTAGTGCCTGGCGGTAAACCAATTATTTTCTTTACGATGCTGGCCTTAGCAGATGTTGGAGATGAAGTTATCTATCCCAACCCAGGCTTCCCCATTTACGAGTCGATGATTCACTATGTGGGGGCCAAGGCGGTGCCTATCCGGCTGTTCGAGGAGAAGGATTTTAGCCTGGATGTGGAAGAACTATCGCACCTGATTACGGATCGCACCAAGCTCATCATTCTAAATTCACCCCACAATCCTACCGGTGGAGTGCTTAGCAAACGAGATATCGTTGGCATCACCAAAGCCATCGGCGATCGAAATATTATGGTGCTCTCGGATGAAATCTACAGCCGTTTGATGTTCGATGGCGCCCGCCACCACTCCATCATGTCCGAACCGGGCTTCAAAGAGCGCACCATCCTGCTCGACGGATTCTCCAAGACTTATGCGATGACCGGCTGGCGCATGGGCTACGGGGTTATGCGGCCAGACCTCGCAACTCATATGTCACGGCTGGCGACAAATTCGACTTCATGCACAGCAAGCTTCACCCAGATTGCGGGCATTGAGGCCCTCCGCGGGCATCAGGCGCCGGTTGACCGAATGAGAACGGAATTTCAAAAGCGGCGCGATGTTTTCGTCGCGGGACTGAACCGGATCAAAGGCTTTTCTTGCCGCGTACCCAAGGGCGCTTTTTACGTCTTCCCCAATATCACCAAGACCGGGTGGAAGTCGAAGAAACTGGCGGATGCGCTTCTGGACGATGCGGGTGTAGCGTGCCTTTCGGGAACCGCATTTGGAGATTATGGCGAGGGCTACCTGCGCTTCAGCGTGGCCAATTCGCTGGAAAATCTGAACAGCGCGCTCGAGCGGATAGACCAGTGGGCTAAGCAGAATCTCTAGCTGAACGGGACGCAGGTCGCTACGTTCTCCCTGTCATCGTGATGCCATCGAAAAAAGCTCGGCCTCGAATTCTGAAGCCTAAGGCTAGCCGTCCGCACATGCCGGGATACGGGTTGCCCAAAGGTACCAGGGGCTTGCTGGCCTGGAGTTGGGTGCAACGGCGGCTGGAAAAATCTCACAACTACTGGGTCACAACTGCGAAGCCGGACGGCTCTCCGCACACCATGATCGTTTGGGGATTGTGGCTGGATGGAGTTTTCCTGTTCAGCACCGGACGACAGTCGCGCAAGGCCCGCAACCTGGCCGCGAACCAGCACTGCGTCGTTTGTACGGAACAGGCAAATCAGGCGGTGATCGTCGAGGGAATCGCCGCGGAAGCGGCGGACGTAAAACTGCGACGCAACTTCCTCCAGCGCTATGAACGCAAGTATAAGTTCGACATGTCAGGGTTTGAGGCGGATATTTTGAGCTTGAAGGAACCGATCTATGCAGTGCGTCCGGCGGTGGTATTCGGACTCGATGAGAAAAAATCGCTCAATGCCGCTACGCGCTGGCGGTTTGCGCGGGTACCGTCCTTTTCGGCGAAGAGCTCGTTGTAGTCCTGGCGGCTGTTGAAGGGCGGGTCGAGGTAGATAAGGCCTACCGATTCGTCCTTGATGTGCTGGCGCGCAGGACTTCGAGGCTGTCGCCGTAATAGAGCTGGTTTTTCTCCACTTCGGGAAGATTCTAACCCTGATTTAACCATTGCGTAATTGCTGGTTTGTGTGCTGATTCGAAGGTTAGTGTTTTGCTCGGGTTGCGGCAGCCACTGAAGTATCGGCGGATCGGGCCGATATAGTCCCTGGCGACGTGCGAGCGGAGGCTTACTCCATGCAGACAGTGTTGGTGGTCGAGGACAGCAAGCTTATGCGAGTCGAAAGGGAGCACATGCTCAAGCGGGCCGGATATCTGGTCACAACTGCTGTCGACGGCGAGGCGGCTTTGGTGGCCGCGCGTGACGGCCATCCCGACCTGATTTTGCTGGATATGTTGCTGCCTAAGATGGATGGACCCTCCGTGCTCCGAGCCCTGAAGGCTGATCCGTCCACGGCGCAAATTCCGGTGGTAGTGGTGACTGGCCTTTGCCAAAAGAACGAAGAAAAGTTAATCAATGACGGGGCAGCCGCCTTCCTGGAAAAGGAGTCGTTGCTGAAAAGCCCTGATCCCCTCCTCTACACAATCAAAAAGGTTTTGCAGAGTTTGCCCTATTTAAGCAAAAGGGGCAGGTGACCATGAAACTGATAGACCTCCCGCAAGCCTTCCCAACTGATGAGCAGTGCGCTGCGACTGGACAAACATCTGTCGGTTCAGCGAGTCGTTCATTTTCGGACAGTTCATTCCGCAGCCGCACAGTAACCGCCTGACTTTTCTCGCTGCTTGGTTGTTTTTCTATTTCAAATCAGCATTTTGCAATCCTTCAAAGCTGGACCGTTGGGTGCACTTCCCCTCTCCATGGAAAGCCTACAAACCCCGCTCGCGTATCCAGCCGAGAGCCTGTCGACGGCTCGTGTGTTGGTGGCAGACGACCAGCCGCACGTCTTGGATGCATTGGAGTTATTGCTCAAAAACCATGGCTACCGGACGGAAGCCGTGACTCATCCGGCGCGCGCGCTGCAGGCGCTTGAGTCCCGGGAATTCGATGTGGTTCTCCTGGACTTGAATTACACTCGCGACACGACCGCAGGTGGCGAGGGCCTGGATCTGATGTCGCAGATCCGAATGATCGACCAGAACATCCCGCTGGTTGTGATGACGGCCTGGAGCAGCGTCGACCTTGCGGTGGAGGCAATGCGTCGAGGCGCTTCCGATTTCGTGCAGAAGCCATGGCACAACGGACAGTTGCTGGAAAAGTTGGAAACACAAGTGGAGCGGTGCCGCCGCTTGCGCCAGGCGGAGCGTCAACGCGCGGACGAACTGCGGGACGCCCGTGAAATCCAGAACCAGCTGCTGCCGAAAAGCATTCCGCAGGTAAAGGATTACGAAATTGCAGGCGTGACCCAGCCGGTGCGATACGTAGGCGGCGATTATTACAACGTCGTGTGCATCAGCGAGACGCAAACCGTGCTATGTATAGCCGATGTGTCGGGCAAGGGCATGCCGGCGGCGCTACTGATGTCCAGCCTGCAAGCGGCCCTGAGACCGCTGATGTGGGACGCGCAATCGCCGCGCGAGTTGTGCCGCAGGCTCAATCGTATCCTGTGCGAGATCGCGCCGGTTGGTAAATTCATATCGTTCTTCTATGCCGTGCTCGACAGCAAAGACAATCGCCTCACCTACTGCAATGCTGGACACAACCCTCCAATACTGCTGCGAGCGAACGGTGCGGCCTGCGAGTTGAACGCAGCGGGAGCAGTGCTCGGACAGTTCCCCGACTGGGTTTATGAGCAGAGCGATGTGCAACTGCGTCCGGGAGACAGGCTGACGATGTTTACCGATGGGCTGGTAGAGGCTTGCAACGGGGACGACGAGCCGTTTGGCGAAGAACGCCTGACCGGGGTCGCGCGGGACAATGGAACAGCTGACGCAGAAGGGTTGAAGACCGTGCTGATGCGAGCAGCGTCGGAGCACTGCAACGGACGTTTTCAGGACGATGCCAGCATGATCGTGCTGCGAGCGGTATAAATTGAGACAACACATAAAAGGATAGGGCACTCTTCGATCCGCACATTCGCACGTTTTACCTGTTACCGACAAGCGAATCCAAGCACATCTCATTGTTTGACGAATTCTTTACAGCGCGATGACACACGGCGCACAGGTTTCCGCCACTCTTGCATCCGGGTTTGGTTACTGACGGCTCAGAACATGCGTGAGTGCCACAACCGGAATCTGAATTCCAAAACAATTGGAGAATGTTATGAACAGAATTGCTCTTTCAAAACGTTTTGCGGCAATGGGTTTTGTGGCTTCCGTCTGGATCGGCATGCTGAACTCACCAACTCTGATGATGGCGCAGGCCGGCTCCCTGGACCCAACATTCGGGAAGGGAGGCATCGTCACCACGCCAAATACAACCACGGGATGCGGCCAAGTTACGAACTGCTCGGTGGCGATTCAAAACGACGGCAAGATCGTGGTCGCAGGTGGAGCGACCACAAGCAATGGCGCGCCAGAGCTAGCCCTGGCGCGTTACACCACTTACGGCAGCCTTGATTCCACGTTCGGCAACGGAGGCATCGTGGTGGAAGCTGAAAGTAACGGAGGGGCTGCGTTTGGGCTCGCCATTCAGACCGACGGTAAGATTGTCACTGCAGCTCCCAATGACTTTGACCTTGCTGTCTTTCGCTTCAACACCAATGGAACTCTGGACACAACTTTCGGTACCGCCGGAGTCGCGCAATTCCGAGCCGGACAGCTTCTCTTTGCGCCCATCAATGGAGGGCTGGCTTTGCTGGCAGACGGAAAAATCGTAGTAGGGGTCAACGGCGTACTTGTGCGCCTCCTTACCGACGGTCAACTCGATTCGAGCTTCGGAACGGGCGGCATAGCGCCGTTGATAACAGGAGCGCAGGCCCTGGCGCTGCTCTCCAATGGGAAGGCTCTGGTGGCAAGCAGCTTCACATTCAACACCGGTGGCGTTTCTCGATACAACTCCAATGGCAGTCTGGACAAGGCCTTTGGCGTGGTTGGGCAGACGCCTAGCTTTGGGGGAGTCGCAACTCTTGTGGCTCTTGGCGACGGCAAAATTATCGTGGGCAGCGGGTTGGCCAGTGGAACAACTACATCGGCGGGCACTCCACAGGGCTTCCTTCTAACTCAATACAACAGCGACGGCACCATCGACACTACCTTTGGAACCCGGGGCGCAGTGGTTACAAATTTCCCGGGAGAAGGTTTTTCGGGGGTTGCGGCGCTGGCTGTCCAGTCAAACGGGGACATTGTGGCGGCCGGCGTGACCGAGGCCAAGAGTCCTGCATTCGGAGCGGGACCTTCCGACTTCGCATTAGCTCGGTACACTCCCAACGGTCATCTCGACACTACGTTCGGTAAGAATGGCCGAGTGACCACTGCTTTCGGGACGAATGGCGGTAACGCGGCGGCAGTTTCAGCTTTGGCCATTCAATCCGACGGCAAGATCGTAGCCGTGGGCTTTGACAACTCTCTCCAGTTCGGCAATCCCAACAACGGATTCACCCTGGCGCGCTACCTTGCGCAATAACAACCGCGCGGGCAGGACCCCCCTGCCCGCGAGTTCCCAATCAATCAGCGACGACGATGTGTCATCGCCGAAGCGACACCCTGATACGAATCGAGCAATTGTCTGTCTCTAGCGCAAAGTTACTTTTCCGGTCAGTTCGATGTCGACTGCGGAGCGGGCGACGAATAAATCGAAATCTCCCGGCGCCACCGTCCACTTGTGGTTTTTGACGTCGTAATAGGAAAACGCCCGCCGGTCGAGTTTGACCGTGACATTCCTGGTCTCACCTGGATTCAGGTTTACTTTCGTGAAACCTTTCAGCTCCTTGACCGGGCGGGGGACGGGGGCGTGATGGTCGCCGACAAATACCTCGGCGACTTCCGCGCCAGCGCGGGTGCCGATATTGGTGATGTCGAAGGCAACACTGACTTGCTCATCCGCCGAGGGGGGAGAAATGGTCAGATTCTTGTAGGCGAACAAAGTATAGGAAAGTCCGTATCCGAAAGCAAACAGCGGTTTGACGGTCGCCCTGTCGAAGTGGCGATAGCCCACGAAAACTCCTTCGGTGTATTCAACTTTCTTGCTGCCATCCTTGGGATAGTAGTTGTCATGCGCGGCATTGTCCTCCCAGCGGCGTTCCATCGAGATTGGCAATCGTCCAGACGGATTGACGTCTCCAAAAAGCAGTTGGGACACGGCGGTACCGCCTTCCTGGCCGGGGTACCACGCTTCGAGAAGCGCGGGGACACGATCAACCCAGGCACTCATATCAACCCCGCCACCGGAAGTCAGGACAACGATCGTTCTCTTGTTCACTGCCGCAATCTGGTTGATGAGTTCGTCCTGCCCAGGAAGCAACTGGAAAGTCCGGTCGCCGCTCTCGCCTTCACTGGCTACGTCAAAACCCGGTGTAACGATTACGGTATTAACGCGAGCGGCGAGCGACTTCGCCTCTGCTGTGAACAGCGTTTCAGGACGGACGATGCCGAGATTAGCCGTAGTTTTACCCCATCCGATTTTGGCGTAATAGTCGAGTTCGATCTGATGGGGGCCCTCGTTAAGAGTGACCGGAGCTTGCCCAACGAACGCGTACCACTGTTTCCAGTTGTCGAGCACGAGCTTCTGGTCGATGTAGAGCCGGTAGCCGCCGTTTTCACCCGGACCCTGCACGAATGCAAGATATTGTCCGGGAGTGCTGGGGGTGAAGAAGCCGGTCCAACGAATGGAAACGTTGCTGTCCGCGCCTTTCCCTCCCCGGGCTGGCTCGTAGTAGACGTACTTGTCGGTTCGCAGGATCGCGGGTTGACCGCTGAGGTCCGCGTTATTGAAAATCTCGGTCTTCAGACCTTTCTCGCCGCCACTCGCCAGCGTCGTAAATTCCATTTGCTTTGAAATGTCGTCGAGTGTTGGAACTCCGCGCGAATAGTAAACCTTCGCGCCATCGCCCAGGTAGTTCACGATTCCTTCGAGATAGCTTACCGGCGTGAAAGGCTTGGCCTCCGCGCTGCCTCCTCCCCCGGGTTGCGCGGGATAGGCGTCAGGACCGATAACGGCGATTGACTTGATGCTTCCCTTCTCCAGCGGCAGAAGATTGCCATCGTTTTTGAGAAGCACCATGCCTGAGCGAGCGGCTTCGAGCGCGGCCTGCTTTCCGGCAGTATTCATGAGCGGAATTGATAGATCGGTTTGGTCGTGGTCGAGCCATCCGAATTGAATCGCGGTCCGCAGAATGCGGCGCACCTTGTCGTCAATCGTTGCTTCGTTGACCTTGCCGGCTTTTATGGCCGGCAGAAGATTCTCGCGGTTCATAAACTTTCCCGAAGGCATCTCGAGGTCGAGACCGCCATTGGCGGCGGCGACGGCGTCATAGGTCGAATCCCAGTCGGACATCATGATTCCCGGAAATCCCCACTCCTTCTTCACCAGGTCCGTGTTTAGAGCGCCGTTCTGGCTCATGTGCAGGTCGTTAGTCAGGTTGTAGGAATCCATGATTGAGCCAACATGCGCTTCCTTGACCGCAGCCTCGAACACGGGAAGATAGATTTCGCGCATAGTGCGCTCGTCGATAATGGAATCGGTGTTATGACGGTCGAATTCCGAATTGTTCCCCATGAAGTGCTTGATGGTTGCGCTGACGCCCTGTTTTTGCATGCCGTTGATATATGCGACTGCAATGCGGGCGGAGAGGAAGGGGTCTTCCCCGAAATATTCAAAGTTGCGGCCATTCATCGGAGCACGATAGATGTTCACGCCCGGTCCGAGCATGAAGTGCACTCCGCGAGCACGGGCGTCCTGGCCGATGGTGGCTCCGATCCGGGTCGCCAATTCCGGATCCCAAGTCGCCGCGAGGCCAATGCCGCCAAACACCGTCGACGGTCCGTAACTGCGCACGCCGACTGGCCCGTCGGCCATCTTCAACCGGGGCAACCCGATCTTCTCATTGGCCCGAATGTAGAAATCGTCGACTCCGCCGATCAAGTCAATCTTCTCTTCGAGAGTCAGCTTCTTGAGGAGGGAATCAGCGCGGGCCTCGGTATCTGCCGAGGATGTCTGCGCCTGAGACCATGCCAGGAAAAGAGGCAAGAACAGAAGGAGAATAAAAGGCCTGAGCCTGCGGGTCATTAGAACCTCCACCTGATAAATTGAGAATTGAGTCGGCCCATGTTCTGCGGTGAGTTCACGGGATCTTCTGGCCAGCCACCAGTTCCTGCCCAAGCGTGGCTAACTCGATATCCTCGCTCGACGAAAGGCCGCTGACCGCGACGGCGCCGGCAACCGCCCCGTCTTTCCAGATGGGGATGCCGCCGCCCCACCCAACGAATCTGGGATCGCCGTAATAGGCAATGTCATGCCCTTTTTCCGGGTGGCGGACCTTTTCTCCGATTTCCTTTGTAGGTTTCCGCTCTCGGGCCGCGGTCCAGGCTTTGTTCGCCGCGATTCGGATCGAGGAAATGGGAGCACCGTCCATGCGGGCAAAAGCGATGAGTTCGCCATGCGGATCGGCAACGGCTACCACAACCGACTTGTGCATCTGCGAAGCTTTTTCCACGATCAAATCGATGATCTTTTTAGCCTCGGAATAGTCGATGACGGGAACATTCCTCATGGGACCGAAGAAAAATTAAATGAACGGAAGCAGAAGCGCAAGGGTCGAACTTCTCCTGACAACAGCTGCGACGAAAAAAAACGAGCTGGGCAAAATGCCCAGCCCGTCCAATCTCGCACAAACTCAGAACACAAGCTTCAAAGCAAACTGAATCAGACGCGGGGTGTTGCCCGTGTTCGTGGACGTCACCGTTCCAAATCCATTAGCGCTGTTGTCCCCTGCAGCGGGATTAAAGTTCGTGCCCGGGAAGCCGAACTGCGGATGATTGAACAGATCGAAGAATTCGGTTCGGAATTCAAGACCGATCCTTTCCGTGATAGTCGTCCGCTTGAATATAGCAAAATCAAAATTGTTGATTCCGGCCGCGCGCAGTGAGTCGTCCACGCGGGATTCGGTGCCAAAACCCCACTGCGGCGGGGGGGCAAAGCAATTCGTGTTAAACCAGCTTGTCAGCGTACGGCTGCCTGCTTTGGAGCATCCAGCCACAACGTCGGGACGGACGTTGCTCACGCCGAGGCTGGCATTTTCCAAGGCGGTTGCGGGGCCGGACCATGAAATCTTGAGCGGAAAACCACGCTGGAAGGTGGTTACGCCGTCAATTCCCCAACCGGAAACAAGCTTGTCACCCGCTCCAGACATTCCTGCAAAAAATCTCTTGCCATGCCCGAAAGGAAGGTCAAGCACATAACTGATGACCAAGCGCTGGGACACATCCTGAGAAGAAAGCGACCTTTCGCCGGCCAGATTATTCCAGTCTTGCACCTGCCCCACGCCGCCCGTATTGCCATTCTCAAGCCAACTGGTCTGGGTGTCGGTATCGCTCAGCAGTTTGGCGTTCGTGTAAGCGACCAGCAGGGTGCCACCGCCCTGGAATCGGCGAGTTACCGTGGCCTGGAGCGAATTATAGGTGCTACCGCAGCACCCAAATTGAGCCAGACTCACGTTGGTGTACTGAGGGTACGGGCGATCGAGCTGACCAAGATTGACTGTGTTGCCGGTCAGCGCGGGATTGGGGCTCGCGAGGGGATTGTTACGATTGGCCGCCGCAAATGACGTTCCAATCGTCGGGGTTTGACCAGCCGCGGCTTGCGCAGCGGCTTGGGCAATGAAAGAGTCGGGGATTTGATTGATAACGACATTAGGGTTGTCGTTCGAAAGGTGAACGCCGTGCGAACCCGCGTAGGCAACATCAACGAAAAACCCGGCTGGCAATTGGCGTTGAATGTCGAGATTCCACTGCTGTACGTACCCTTCTTTCGGGTTGGTCCAGGGCGCCAACGTGGGCGCACCGTTTGTGGCAATAAAATTTGAAGTGTTTCCCTGCCTGCCTGGCGGCGGCAAAACTCCAGCACCACCAAAGGGACCCGCAGTCGTGCAATTGAAACTGGCAAACGTCTGACCAGCCAATGTGCAATTGCTATTGTCAAGAGTAGCAGCCGGCGACAGGCCATGATTGATCGATCCAAAGAAAGGAGTGGTCGCCAGGTTGATCGGATCGTTGTCTGGATTGATGTTGAAATCGGTGTAGTTCGGAATCCAGAACACACCGTAGCCGCCGCGAATCACAGTCTTCTGATCCCAGCTGTAAGCAAATCCCAGCCGCGGAGAGAACTCTTTCGTGTCCAATGGCAAGTTATTCCGGCTCGTGTTTGGACCGTTTCCGACCAGCAACGCGTCACCGAGACAAGGGGATAGGGGGGTACCGTTGCAGCCTGTAACCGTTGCATTGGTCACCGTCGGGTCCCAGTAACTCAAGCGGTTGAAACGGTCTGACCACGTTCCCTGAAGTTCATAGCGGAGTCCCGCGTTCAAAGTCCACTTCGGGGTCACATGCCAGGTGTCGCCCACATAAAGCGCTCGGTAGGTCTGACGCCCTTGGGTTTGTGCTGGAACCTCAGCCGCGCCTTCTGTCTGGTTCACGAAGGTAGCAGGCCCGTTTTGGGCTAAACCCAACAGGAAATCAGCAAAAGCGAACCCGCCGGCAGCGGGGTTAGCAGCAGTAGGTAAGCCCGTGCTACTCGTCCAAGCTCCCGAGAAACCAAACGCGCCGCTGGCAATGTTGGTTTGAAAGTAATTGTCCAAACCTAACTCATACTGTCCCCCAAACTGAAAGGTGTGTTTGCCCCGAATGACAGTCAGAGATGGCGACACGTTGTATTGCGTATTATGGTCGCCAATCGCGCTGTTGCCTTGGCTTTTGCCAATATCGCCAGGAAACGGAAATGCCGGCGTAGGAGGTGTCCGCATGATCGCGGGAACTTCACTGTTGTAGCTCGCCGGCCATCCCAGTTGAGTGAGATCGTAACCAGCAAGGAGTGGCGCGCGGAGGTAAATAAAGCGGCTCCCTGAAATATTCAAATCGCCGATGACATTCGGACTAAAGACGTGGTTGAGATCAATCGCGAGAGCCTTCGTGTGGTAATCCTCGGCGCAGCGGTCCAGGCACAAACCCGTGCCCAAAGGATTGGTCGGAAGGTCAAGCAGGCCAAAATAAGTAAAGCGCGCGAACACGCGCGTCTTGTCGGTGAGGTTGTAGTCGCCGCGCGCCACGAACTGTGTGTGATTTCCGCCGCTGCTGCTTGCCGAGGTAAAGTTATCGGGACTGTTATTGTTGAAACTCCCAGCAGCCACGGGACTGTAGTACTTATCCCATAGTACGGTCGCGGCCTTGCTGAACTCGCTGGCCGGAATTTGGTTGTTCAGGTACGCCGTGCGAGTTCCTGCAGTCGGTCCGGTCTGGACCACCGAGTAGGGATCGTATAACTGAACCCCCTGCGCCAGCAAGGAAGAAAAATCACCTTGCCGGAAGGCGGCCGTCGGTACCGCAGTCGTAACGACAGAACCAGTGCGCAGCCGGAACTGCTCCCAACTCGTGAAAAAGAATAACTTGTCCTTAATTACCGGACCGCCAACGTTGAATCCGTATTGATTCTGAACGTATGGTGGGGGTGTGTTGCTTTGTCCGCTTGCCAGCTCGCTCTGCTTGAAGAAATACTCGTTTGAGTTCAGAGCCTTGTTGCGAAGAAACTCATAAACCTCGCCGTGGAAGCGGTTGCTCCCCGATTTCGTGCTGAAGTTCATGATGCCACCCGAGAACTTCCCGAACTCGGGACCCAGGTTGTTGTACTGGACCTTGAATTCACCGATCGAATCCTGGGTCGGAATCACGATGGGGAGGTTGATGTAACCGATATTGAGCGGTTGGCCATCAAGGTACTCCGCGCTTTCATTCGCGAATGAGCCTCCCACCTGATAATTGCCCCAGCTAAACGGATTCTGACCGATGGGAGTGCCGCCGGATCCGCCCTGAGCAACCGCCGCGGGAGAAATTGTGATTAAGTTGAAAATGTTACGTCCGTTCAGGGGAAGCTCGTTGGCCTTGCGCTCTTCGACGACCTGACCGAGGGACGAAGTCTCAGGCTGCAGCAAGGGAGTCTCGGCAGTTACTTCCACCGTCTCCGTGACTTGCCCAACTGGCAGCGTGGCATCGATGTGAGTATCCTGCTGAACCTGGACCACGACATCGTTGCGGGTGAAGTGCTTGAAGCCCGCTTTTTCGACGTCGAGCCGATATTGCCCAGGAACCACGTTCACAAACTGGTAGAGGCCTTCATTCCCGGTGGGCTGAGTCCGCTTATCCTGTGTCCCTGTGTTGGTGAGAGTGACTTGAGCACCGGCCACAGCGGCTCCTGAAGAATCGATCACGGAACCATCTACCGTGCCATAAGTACTTTGACCGTGAAGCGAAAGAGAAGTCGTGACCACCAAGGAAATAGAAAACAGCAGCGTCCACAACCGACGAGACGGCATACACAACCCCCGCACCACATTTTTTAGGAACCGCGAAAGTTTGAAGCACAGCAACGCCGTTGTCAAGCAAAAAGTAATGTTTTTGCATTAGCGTATCGATGGCGGGTAATCGTTTTTTTCATTGGGGTAATCGTTAACCGTGGGTAATCGATTACCGTTTTTGAACTGCGCGGTGGTATGCTTGCGGACCGTGGCCGTGACCATGGGAGACATTGCGAGAGACCTGCGGGTCTCGGTGGTGACAGTTTCCAAAGTCCTGCGAAACCAGGGCCGAATCAGCGCGGCCACGCGCAAACGCGTACTACGGCGTGCGAAGGAATTGCACTACCAGATGAATTGGGTAGCTCGCAGCCTGGTAACGCGGCGTACTTATACAATTGGCCTTCTTCTTCCAGACTTCACTCACCCATTTTTTGCGGAGATTGCCCGGGCCGTCGCCCAGACCGTACGCCCCCACGGGTATCATGTAATTATTTCGTATTTCGAGGAAGATCCCAAACTGGAACTGAGCGAAGCCGATTCCTTATTGGCTCGGCAGGTGGATGGTTTAATCATCGCTTCGGCGCAACCAGTCCATTGCCTCGACCTGTTCCAGCGAATCCAACGGCGGAAGGTACCCTACGTTTTGATTGACCGGCCTATCGCGGGGCTGCAAGAGTCTTTTGTTGGGGTCGACAACCGCGCCATCGGCAAACTGGCGACAGAGCATCTGATTGCGCAAGGCTGCCGCCGCATTGCCCACCTGCGTGGTCCTGAAGTTGGAATCGCCGCGGAACGCCTGGAAGGCTACCGCCGCGCCCTGGCGAAACGTAGCATGGGTGGGAAAGCACGTTACGTCGTGGCGGGCGGGCATCGAGTTGAGAGCGGGTACGAGGGTATGCTGCGCCTGCTGCGACTGCGTCCGTTTCCGGACGGCGTTTTTTGTTACAACGACCCCGTCGCAATCGGCGCCATCAAGGCGATTCTCGAGGCCGGCTTCAGAGTGCCGCACGATATTTCGGTGATCGGAGCCGGTAATGTTCTGTACTCCGACCTGTTAGCAGTTCCGCTCACCACCGTCGACCAGGGTACTTGCCAAATAGGAGCACGTGCCGCCGAACTCTTGATTGAGCGAATCCTGCAGAAGCGCTCGGCGCGGCCAAGGAAAATCCTCATTTTACCCAAACTGGTGGAACGGGAATCGACCCGACGTTAGCGTGGAAACTTAACAGTACAATCAACGCGTTTGCTATGTTGAGATGTTTCCGATGATCTCCATCGGCTCGCGTTCGATAGTTGCTAAGGCCCCATTTGCTCCCTCGCTGTTGTGACAAACGAAACTGCTTCTTCAGTACCCGAGTGTGCAATTAACCCGATGCGCGATATATTCTAGGCAACTGAAGGAATCGCAAGTTGGTGAATGTTTTGCTACGCCTATTGTTCATCGGGACATTCGTGCTGTGGGCCGCGGCCGTCGCGGGACCTGTGTTCGAGGTCAACCTACCGCGCGGATTGGATTTCACGCTGCAGAATTCACCCACTCCGCAAAAGTATCTGATCGAAACCATGCCGGGAGGAGTAGCCCTTCTCGACTACAACAATGATGGCTTGCTGGACATCTTCCTCGTGAACGGCGGTCGCATCACCAGTCCGACGCAAATGCCGGAGAACTTCGATCGTCATGACTTCCGTTACTGGAACCGACTTTACCGCCAGAACAAGGACGGAAGTTTCAGCGATGTAACCGAGCAAGCAGGATTGGCAAACGCCGGCGATGGGAATTACGGCATGGGTGTGGCCGTGGGCGATTATGACAACGACGGCTATCCCGATCTATTTGTCACGAATTACGGAAAGAATATTCTGTATCACAACAACGGCAACGGCACCTTCACGGACGTGACGGCGAAGGCAGGAGTAGCTGGCGGCGGTTGGTCTGTCTCTGCCGGATTCTTCGATTACGACAACGATGGAAAATTAGATTTGTTCGTTACGCGATACATGGAATGGGATACCAAGCACAGCAAAGACTGTGGCGGCAATTATCATACTTACTGTCCACCAGAAGAATTTCCCGCGACCACCAATTTCCTTTATCACAACAACGGCGATGGAACTTTCACGGATGTGAGTCAACGCTCTGGCATCGCCGCAAAAAAGGGACGGGCCTTGGGTGTAGCCTTTGCCGATTACGATGATGACGGCTACACGGATATTTTTGTAGCCAACGACGGCATGCAACAATTTTTGTTTCACAATAACGGAAACGGAACCTTCACGGAACTGGGTCTTGAGGCCGGCGCAGCGCTTTCTGAGGACGGCCGCCGGTTATCGGGCATGGGCGTCGTCTTTCAAGATTATGACAACGACGGCCGTCCGGATGTTATCGTGACCGAACTACCTCGGGAAATCTACGGTGTTTATCACAACGATGGCGCGGGTTCGTTCAGTTATCGCAGTCTCCAAACCGGCCTTGGCGTGCTGTCGAGTGGAAGCTCCGGCTGGGGCGTCGGCCTCGAGGACTTCGACAACGACGGCTGGAACGATTTGTTCGTCGCGCAAGGCCATGTGTTGGACAACGTGGAGCACATCGATCCTTCCCTGCACTATTTAGAATTGCCACTGCTTGCGATGAATCGCAACAACCGTTTCGAACGGGTTGATTCCGGAAGTACGACTCCTGTCGCTGGACGTGGAGCTGCGTTCGGAGACTTGAATAACGACGGATGGGAAGACGTGGTGATGACCTATCTCGGTGGGCATCCGCAGGTATTCCTCAACCGCGGTGGCAAGCTGCACTGGCTGGTGATTTCCCTGCGCGGAACGCGCAGCAATCGCGATGGTTTCGGCGCCCGCGTCAAAGTAAATGGACAAACGCGGTTCGCGACATCTGCCGGCAGTTACGCTTCCGCAAGCGACAAGCGTCTTCACTTTGGACTCGGAACCGCGGAAACAGCCAAGGTGGAAATCGTGTGGCCATCTGGTATTCATCAGACTGTGAATGATGTTCACGCTGATCAGTTCGTAGAGATTCGTGAACCGGAGAAGCCGTGATCCGCGCCCTCTTATTGTTGTGGTTTGCATGGCAGACGCTATCGCCGGAGGCCGCCCAGCACATGCAGGCGGGGATCGCGGCGGACAAACAACGGCAATTCGACGTTGCCATCGCCGAGTTTCGCAGGGTCACCGATCTCGAACCGACCTATGCAGACGGCTTTGTCAGCCTCGGCCAGACATACATGGAGAAGCACGACTTTAGTTCCGCCATCGTACCGCTGAAGCGTGCGCTGGAGGTAGATGGGGACTTGGCGCCGGCCCACCAATTGCTCGGCTACGCGTTGCTCGCCCAAGGTTACGCTGCCGAAGCGATTCCGCATCTCCAACGCGTGGACGATAAAACTGGGTTGGGAATTGCGCAGATCCAGACGGGACAACTCGCGGAGGCAGTTGCGAACCTGCAGGCGGCGCTGGCTGCGCGACCTAACGATCAGGATCTCCTCTACTACCTCGGGCGTGCCAGCGGTTTGCTCTCAAAGCAATCAATTGATACCTTGCTGGCTGCGTATCCCGACTCCGCTCGGGCGCACCAGGCGCTGGCGGAAAACTACTTCGTGCTGCGCCAAATGCCAGAAGCCGAAAAGGAGTACCGCGAGGCCTTGCGGGTGCGATCGGATGTGCCAGAAATTCACCTGGAACTTGGGGAAGTGTATGCCGGCGCCTTCCAGTGGGCGAAAGCGGAAACAGAGTTTCGGGCGCAAGCCAAGCTGCAGCCGGGCAATGCCGAGGCGGCGTACCGCTTGGGAACGGCATTGCTGGAAGAGGGCAAAGCCCACGAGGCGCGGGCAGAACTCGTGCGCGCCGACAAGTTGTTGCCGGATATGCCCGAGACGCTCTATGCGCTGGGAAAAGCCGCTTCACTCGACGGAGATGCTGCGACGGCTGAAAAAGAGTGGACCAGACTTCTCTCGATTGAGAAGGAGACTTCACTCGCCGCGCAAGCTCATTTCGGCCTGGCGGGTCTCTACAGAAAACAAGGAAAAACGGCGGCCGTTCAGCATGAAATGCAGGAGTTCCAGAGGTTGCAGACCAGTTCCAATCAGCCGCAAGCGCCTGGGAAAGAACAATCCCAACATTAGCGGGTCTCCAGAACACCAACCCTATTGTCATACGAGCAACGCGAGGGATCTAGATTCTTACCTGCACAACCTGTATCGCTGCCGCCAGCAAGAGCCCAGATTCCTCGCGTTGTTCGGGATGACAGTTCGTAACTGGGATTCGGGCTCTGTTGCAATTCGCCTAGCGAATCGGTCCAATAGGCTCCTGGCCCGTTTCCGGAGAGCTTCCCTCGCTCGAGACCAGCGAAGATGTTTCCGCAACCGCCGGCAATATAGGAAAGCCCAACATCTCCAGATCGTGCTTGAGCCCCGCGATCGATCGGAACCGAATCGCATGCATCCCGAGTGAACGGGCAGCGTAGACGTTGTTCTCACGATCGTCTACGAACAACGCTTCCGATGCTGCAACGCCGAGGCCGTTAAGAATGTGCTCATAAATGGCTGGGTCAGGTTTGATTAATCTCACTTCCGCAGAGAGCGTCTTGAAAGCAAAGTTATCCATCCACGGGCAGGTTGTCCGGACATGTTTCACCAGATCCCAAGGCATGTTGGACAACAAGCCGGTCTTAATTCCCGCCGTGCGAAGCTGCTTCACCCAATCGAGCATGTCCGGATCGAGGTGGGTCCAAATTTCAACTTCTACATCGCGAAGCATCTCAATCTGCGTGGGGATGAGCGACGTATTGGTTTCTGCTGCCAACTTCAGCCAATACTCCGCAGCCGTAAGATCGCCGCGATCGTAAGGACCTCGGCTGGCTTCCCACATCCCGTAAAACAACTCGTAACTCATATTGAACATCCCAGCCATACGCCCGAACTCTTGTGCCGTTGGGCAGCGCGCCAAAACCTGGCCGTAGTCGAGAATTACCGCATTGATATCAGGAATCATTACGACGCTCGGAGGACGCCATATTCTCTTCCATTTCTTATAATCTGCTCTTCCCGGTTTCTCGTCCAACAAATTTGTGCGTGCGCAACCGGGAGCTTTCCGCGATTTTCCGGGCAGCGGGGTATACTGT
>Ga0207141_10165_pt1 | contig 20281 bp, 21 predicted proteins | sample Alteio_BWMinHeat_5_FD_153553 | JGI IMG/M metagenome (GOLD analysis project Ga0207141, IMG submission 153553) | Enriched cells from forest soil in Barre Woods Harvard Forest LTER site, Petersham, Massachusetts, United States -... | ecosystem: Environmental > Terrestrial > Soil > Temperate forest >... | reverse complement strand
AAAGTGAAAGGCGGGATTGATCGGGGGGGGGCGCTATTCCCCGTCCCGGCGAGGTCTCGCTGGCTCACAACGGCGTCCTGTTCCTGGACGAACTTCCCGAATTCCCCCGTAACGTACTTGAGGTCATGCGGCAGCCTTTGGAGGATGGGACCGTCTGCATCGCCCGTGCTTCCATGTCGCTGACCTTTCCCGCGCGCTTCATGCTCGCCAGTGCCATGAATCCTTGTCCCTGCGGGTATTTCAACGATCGCAGCCGCGAGTGCCATTGCACTCCGCCTGTGATTCAGCGCTATATGTCGAAAATTTCAGGGCCATTGCTCGACCGGATCGATATCCACATCGACGTGCCTGCGGTGAACTATAAGGAGATGCGTTCGGGCGCAGAACCCGAGGGTTCCGCGAAGATTCGCGAACGGGTGATGCGTGCGCGCGGAGCCCAGTTACAAAGATTCCTGGCCTCGCCTAGAGAGAAGCTGTACTGCAATGCGCAGATGGGGCCTCGGCACATTCGCGCTTTTTGTGAACTGTCGGCGGACTGCGAACGACTGCTGGAGCGCGCCATGGCCCAGCAAGGGCTGACTGCTCGAGCCCACGATCGGATTCTCAAAGTTGCCAGAACCATTTCCGACTTGGAAGGAGGAAAGTCTATTGAGCCCAAGCACATCGCCGAGGCCATCCAATACCGCACCTTGGATCGGACGTTTTGGGCTTGAGACCGATAAGGGGTGCCGGGACTGAGCGACTCACACGGCTCAGCCGAACGGAGGTTTTATCCATTAACTGGACGTTAAGTTATTCATTGCCAGTACATTAAGTCGAACAGTACCGTTCCAAAATGGGGACATTCTCGTCTGTCAGCGGGCACCGTCCATGACAGCTTCGAACGGTATTGCAAGAAACACTTGACGTGGCGTTCATTCTAACGTAGGGTGAACAGTTCCGAAGGCTATATATTGAGTTTGGTCTGACGAATCTCTGCTGGCAACCGGACATAATCTAGAAACCGAGAAACTTTCGGGCCCGGCGGAGCATCTATACCAGTAACCAGAGCTTTCCCGTACAACCCATCTGAATTGAGTAATTTAGGCACTCTGGTCAGGTTTTCTCTTGCCAGAAAAAGGGACGTGCGGCCAGTTTGCTCGGATTAGGAGAGTGACTCATCATGCGGTCTGATCGCGTTTTTGACGCTTTACATACCTTGCGGAACCGTTATATGCTTTGTCAGCTTGCATCCAAGGCTACCCGTAAGTTTCACAAGCCCAACACCAGAATCCAGGAAACCATGAACGAGGTTCTGGACAAGATTGCAAGCTCGGAACGGCAGACGGTCCTGTCGGAACCTGAAAATTTTGCCGAGGCACAACGGCGGGCTGCTTAACCAGCCCCGCCGCCTGCCCCGCGAACGACCAAGTCTTTTCTGAGTAACCCCCCTTTGAAAATCTCCCTTCGCAGGTGAATCGAATAATGACCATCGCAGAACTGAAAGAAAAAAATATTACGGAGCTGACCAAGATCGCCCGATCCTTGGATCTCCCCGGGGCAAGTGGACTGCGCAAGCAAGACCTTATCTTTAAAATTCTTCAAGCCCAGAGCGAAAAAGAGGGCCACATTTTTGCCGAGGGCGTGCTGGAAATTCTGCCCGACGGCTACGGATTCCTGCGCTCGCCCGACTACAACTATTTACCCGGGCCCGACGATATCTATGTGTCGCCGTCGCAGATTCGAAAGTTCGACCTCAAAACCGGCGACACGATCAGCGGACAGGTTCGTCCGCCGCACGAGGGCGAAAAGTATTTCGCGCTGGTCAAGATTGAAGCCGTCAACTTCGAGTCGCCCGACGAGGCGCGCAACAAGATCCTGTTCGACAACCTGACGCCACTCTATCCGCAGGAACGGATCAAGCTCGAAACCACCCGCGAGAACGTCAGCGCCCGCGTCATGGATCTGCTCACTCCGCTCGGCAAGGGACAACGCGGCCTGATCGTTTCGCCGCCTCGCGCCGGCAAGACCATGCTGTTGCAAAACGTCGCCAACTCCATCACGACGAATCATCCCGAAGTGGTGTTGATGGTTCTGCTGATCGATGAGCGCCCGGAAGAAGTCACCGACATGCAGCGCTCGGTGAAGGGCGAAGTAATCTCGTCGACCTTCGATGAGCCCGCCGCCCGCCACGTGCAAGTCGCGGAAATGGTGATCGAGAAGGCCAAGCGCCTGGTTGAACACAAACGCGACGTTGTCATCCTGCTCGATTCGATCACTCGTTTGGCGCGGGCCTACAACACCATCGTTCCGCCCAGCGGCAAAGTGCTTTCTGGCGGCGTCGACTCAAACGCCTTGCAGCGCCCGAAGCGCTTCTTCGGCGCGGCCCGCAACATCGAAGAAGGCGGATCGCTCACCATCATCGCCACCGCCTTGATCGACACCGGGTCCCGCATGGACGACGTGATCTTCGAAGAGTTCAAAGGCACGGGCAATTCTGAAATCATTCTCGACCGCAAACTGGTGGACAAGCGCACCTTCCCAGCCATCGATATCCAGCGCTCTGGCACGCGTAAGGAAGAGCTGCTGATCCCGAAAGAAGACTTGACCCGCATTTGGGTGCTGCGCCGCGTGCTGAACCCGTTGTCACCGGTGGAAGCCATGGAACTTTTGATCGACAAGCTCAACAAGGCAAAGTCGAATGGCGAGTTCCTCGCAAACATGAGCTCGTTGTAACTTGATAGTGTCGGGCGCCCTCGCCCGCCTGTTTTGCTGTACGCGGGCATTCCACCCCAGGCTGGCCAACTGGTTCCCAAATTCAGGGAACTCGTATAATTCCTCTTTCGAGTGTTGATGAGGTGATTGTGCCATTCAAGCCTTTGGTGCTGACTCTCTTGCTTTGTCTGATCACACCCGTGTTATCGATACCGTCGTTCAGTCAGAAGTCCGGTCAAAGTCCAGGTCAGTTTCCGGGCCTGGAGCCCAGCCCCGTCGATCGCCAGGACGAGCAGCGGACCAAGATCGAGAAAGAGATGGCTAAGAAGGCGAATCAGGAGCGCCAGGCTCAGCTACTGCGCGACACCGACCACCTGCTCAAACTTGCCAACGAACTGAAGGAGTACGTGGACAAGACTAACGAACACACATTGTCGCTCGATGTCGTCAAAAAGGCGGAAGAGATTGAAAAGCTGGCGCACAGTGTAAAAGAAAAGATGAAAGCGAACTGATCTTTCTGTAGAGCGGACAATCCTGTCCGCTGCCTTTGATGTTAGGTTCTTGATTTCTCACAGTCTGATTTACCAGGTCAAGAAGGGGAGGGAATGTCCGCTCTACACGCTATAATTGCAACGCAGTATCAATAAAAGGAGCAAGTATGCCGCTTCCACAAACTGAGGCTCCGGGACGCTTGCAAGCCCAACTCATGTCACGTGGCCTGCGCATGACCAGGCAACGTCGCACCATTCTGAGCGTGGTTGAGACTGCCAAACAGCATCTCGATGCCAGTCAGATCCTGCGTCATGCCCGCCGCCTCGATCCCCGCATCGACCGCGTAACGGTGTACCGTACTCTCGGCTTGCTCAAGCGACATGGATTGGTAGATGAACTTGATCTCATGCACATGCAAGGGGAAAAGCATTATTATGAGCGACGTCCGCAGCGCGACCACATCCACATGGCCTGCCTGCGATGCGGCAAGATTATGGAATTCGAGAGCGATCTGTTCGAGCGGCTCAAAGGGCAAATCCAGCGCGATTGTCAGTTCCACATCGTCGTGAGCCGCCTCGAGGTCGGGGGCTACTGCGCCAAGTGCCGCACCGCTTCACCCGCCTGATTTCGCAAGTTTCCATTTGGTTCGCCGGGTTTTGCCGGGTCTCCCCGCCCACTCTGCGCTGAGAGGCCGATCGCCGTCGGGATTCCCACTTGTTGCAATTGGTTGCAACAATCCTGAAACGGAAAATTGACTCGAATCTTGACCGGATAACCCGAGCACTCTACGATTAGGCTTCTCTCCTATATGCAACTGGATTGCAATAAAAATGAGGACACGAATGAGGTGGATCGTCCTGTTGTTTCTGTTCGCGCTGTCCGGCGTGGCCTGCCTCGCCCAAGAGAGCCCGTACTTTGTCACTTACAATCATCATATGGAAGAACCTGGCAACCTGGAGATTGAGGTCTCAAGTACCACCGATGTCCCACGCTCAGGACAGCGATTCTACTTCGCCCCGTGGACCGAGCTTGAGTACGGCATAACCGCGCGTTGGACGGCGGAACTGTATCTTGAGGGCCAATCCACATGGAACGACAGCACCATCTTCACCGGCTGGAGGCTCGAAAACCGTTTTCGCCCGCTGAAACGCGAGCATCGAGTCAACCCTGTTCTCTATCTGGAATATGAAAGCATCAACGAGGCCGACCGCATCCAAAAAGAACTCGAGGGGGGAGCACCGGATGTCAGTTCGCCCAATTCCCTGCTACGCCGCATCAAGGATCACGAACTGGAGACCAAAATGATTCTTTCGAGCGATATCCACGATTGGAACCTGGCCGGCAACTTCATTGTGGCCAAAAACCTGTCACGGAGCGAAGGCTTCGAATTCGGATATTCACTCGGATTCTCGCGTGCACTAGCAACTATGGCCTCAGGATCAAACTGCCGTTTTTGTCGCGAGAACTTTTCCGCCGGAATGGAGATCTATGGCGGACTGGGCAGCACCCTTGGCTTTGGTGTGAAGGACACGGCTCAATACGCCGCCCCTGTATTCGCCTGGATGATCAGCGACAACTCAACCGTTCGTTTTTCTCCGGGGATCGGCTTGACTCACGACAGCAGTCCGGCACTCTTCCGTTTTGGCTACAGTTATGAGATTCAAGGTTTCGGCAGCAAGCTGTCACACCTCTTCGGAGGCAAGCCTTGAGACGGCTGGGAATCCTGGAACTGACAATCGTATTGACCTTGCTCGCCGCCTCATTCGGCCAAAACCCAAGCTACCAGTCTGACCCGGACTGGCGTCCACCGGACGAGGCTGCGAACAAAACCAATCCACTCGCTCGAAAACCCCAAGCGGTGGCCGGAGGGCAGAAGCTTTTTCTGAGAAACTGTGCCGAATGCCACAACAAGGATGGTAGCGGCATTCTCAAGAAACACTCAGCCGACTTTCAGCTCGCGGCAGTTCAGCAGCAGAGTGACGGCACGCTATTCTGGAAAATAACCAACGGGAATCCGGACCACGGTATGCCTTCCTTCAGCAAAATCCCGGAACTGGAACGGTGGCAACTGGTGCTCTTCCTGCGCAAGCTGAAGCCACCATCAGAAAGCCCCACCCAACCGTAGCGCCACAGAATCCCAGCCCAGGGCCCCGGTCTAGCCTCGGCAAAAGGCGCTCAGTCTTGTACAGTGGATTTGAAGTACTTGTGTCCCTTGTATTTAAAGGTTTAGGTTACCATGGTTCTTTGCCCGGACTTCCGGAGGCCGCATATAATTTTGATACTTCCGCTTGAGAACCGAGGTTGATGTTCATGTCCAGGGCCACCGGGGCCGAGCAAAATCGGCAGAGTCAAGAACTGACCATCTTTCACGATGTGGCCAAGGCACTGACCTCGTCGCTGGATCTCGACTCCATTCTGCAGACAATCATGGAAAAGATGGCGGAATATTTCCGTCCTGACACTTGGTCCTTGCTGATGGTCGACCCTGAGCGCGACGAGCTTTACTTCGCCATCGCCGTCGGGAGTGCGTCGGAGACTTTGAAAAACCTGCGCTTGAAAGTGGGCGAGGGAATCGCAGGCTACGTGGCCGAACATGGCGAGCGGCTTGTAGTGCCTGATGTCATGACCGATCCGCGATTCGCCAAACGTATCGATGAGATGACGAAGTGGGAGACCCGTTCGATTGTCTGCTTCCCGGTGCGTTCCCGCCTACGGGTCCTCGGGGTCATTCAACTGGTGAACGTGGACATGCAACACTTCGGGGATCAGGAGATTTTCTTCCTGCAGTCGCTGTGCGATTACGCGGCAATCGCAATTGAGAATGCGCGGGCCGTGGAGAAGATTCAGGAACTAACTATTACCGACGATTGCACTGGCCTTTACAATGCGCGCCATCTTTATAAGACCCTGGAGACCGAGGTTTACCGCTCGTCGCGCTTTGGTTACGAGTTTACAGTGGTGTTTATCGACCTGGATCACTTCAAGCAGGTCAACGACACTCACGGGCATTTGATTGGCAGCAAGCTTCTGTCTGAGATTGGATACCTGATTAAGGCGCAGCTGCGCTTGATCGACTTCGCTTTTCGCTATGGCGGCGATGAATTCGTGGTGCTGTTACCGCAGACTGGGAAGGATTCGGCTTTGGTGGTGGCGCGACGCTTGCGCGACAGCTTGCGCACCAGCATGTTCTGTAAAGAGGAAGGTCTCGATCTGAATGTGCGCGCTTCAATGGGTGTGGCTACCTATCCGCATGATGCCAAGACGCCGCACGACATTATCCGGCAGGCGGATGAAATGATGTATCTGGTGAAGAATACTTCCCGGGATAACATTGGGATCGCGCAGCGCGGCGTGATGAAATAACTGTAGGGATGTAGCTTGCTACGTCTCTTTTAGCTTTGCTCGACGGGGGCGGCTGCCCCGCATGATTCTCGCGGCTTATTGGATAGCGTTTAATCGGCGGGGACTGGCGCCGGTTGGGCTGCGCGGGTTGTCTGGCGGTGCGGTTCCGTTACCAGCCACTTGCGAATTTCTGGAAGCGCGGCGCGGGTGGCAATCTCTCCCGCCCGAACCAAGGCGGCGCTGTGTTCGAATGCGTCGTATTTGTAGCCGTTCACATCGGGCTCAATCACGAGGTCGGCGGCCTGCTTCCATTGGCTGCTGTTCATCTCCTGCGCGATGGCAAAACATTGACCGATGACGTCGAATAAATGGCGGGGGCCTTCGCCATCCGTCCATTTACCTTTCAGATGCACGGCCAAAACGCGATCTGCTCCCATTTGCTGCAGCGGCCGGGTGGGTACGGTGTGCGACAGCATGCCATCGATCAAAAGACGTCCCCGAACTTTTACCGGCAAGAACATTCCTGGATAGGCACAACTGGCACGAACCGCATCGACGAGCGGCCCGGAGTGAAATACCACACCTTCCCCGGTGGAGAAATCCGTTGCTGTCACCGCTAGTGGGATTCGCAACTCTTCAAATGTTTTTACCTTGAGCAGGTGATTCAGAAATCCGATCATGCGCTGGTTGCTGGCAAAACCATAACGCGAAACGGTCCAGCGAGCGATGTGCTTGAAGCGCACGCGAGCCGCAACAGCCTCGAGTTCCGCAGCGGAGATGCCGCTGCAATAAGCGGCGCCGATCAGGGCTCCCACGCTGGTCCCAGCAATATAACGAATGGGAATGTTTTCTTCTTCGAAGACTTTGAGAACGCCGACGTGAGCGATGCCGCGAGCAAAACCTCCGCCCAGTGCCAGGCCGATCCCGACGCCGGAGGGTCGTGATCCCAAGCCTGAGGGATGGCCCGAAAGCCCGCGTCCGAACGCCTGCACCGAACGAATGATCTTATCCAGACTCTTCACGGGGACCTCGCATTCTCCCGATCTTGCCGCCTGTTGTCACAGGTAATTAGCCTGTTACCCTACCCGGCCAAATATGCAAGTGAGATGCCAATTCAAAGGCCATGGTTTCATAGCTAGGACGACCATGCCAGATTACGACCGAAGGGTTACCAGGAGTGACCTCGTCCCTGACCCGTTCGTGACTAACTCCTGTGTTTCTGTTAACTTGAGGCATATGATCAGGGAGATTTCTGCGGGAGGAGTGGTGATGCGGCACACCCCAGGGGGATGGCAGCTAGCCGTCATTGAGCCTCAAAAAGAGTCCGCTGTACCCTTATCCGACAGTGCGCGACAGAAAACATCGCAAAAAATGTTACTCGCCCTGCCCAAAGGGTTAGTCGATCGCGGCGAAAAGCCTGTGCAAGCTGCAACCCGCGAAGTAGCCGAAGAGACGGGAATCACCGCTATTCCCGTCACGAAACTCGGCGATACCAAGTATGTTTACGTACGGTCATGGGGAGATAAAGAGCGCGTTTTCAAGATTGTCAGCTTTTACCTTTTTCAATACCAGTCTGGCGAGATCGACAAAATTGCTCCGGAAATGCGCATCGAAGTCAAACGCGCACTGTGGATTGCTCTTGAAGACGCAGCGAAGAAGCTGGCCTATGGGGGCGAAAAGGATATGGTTCGTCGGGCGGAGGCTTATCTGAAATCACATCCTGAACTTTAGCGCGATCGGGCCACGCATCACGCGGAACTGTGATCTATAACCTTGACTGTGATTCGTTCGACGTCTATCTTGAATTTAACTTGATTGAGGCGCGTGCCGCTGCCATCCTCACCCCACATCTAATGCGGCACGCGCCTTGTGTTTTTGGAGTCTCTCCTGTTTGGTCTCAACGCTGGTAAAAACAACTGCGCAATGGATAAACTGCTTGAACAACTCCTTTTCTGTAGAGACGCAGCTGCGTCTCGGTTTGCTGGTGAGGCATGACTCTCGCAGTTGGAGTGTTTGATTAATGAAGCAAATTCACAAAGTCGCTGTCCTTGGTGCTGGGACAATGGGTGCCCGCATCGCTGCGCAGTTCGCCAACGCAGGTGTCCCTAGTTATCTATTCGATATCGTTCCACCCGACGCTGACGCGCCCGCTCGAAACAAGATCGCCGCTGCCGGGCTCGATGCCGCGAAGAAATCCAAGCCCGCCGCTTTCATGGAAGCGTCACTTGCGCGCCTGATCACCGTCGGCAACTTCGACGATGACCTCAAGCGGCTGGCTGACGTGGACTGGATCATCGAAGCGGTGGTTGAGAACCTCGATCTCAAGCGAGCCCTGTTGAGGAAGGTCGAAGCCATCCGCAAGCCGGGGACAATCATCACGACGAACACCAGCGGACTGCCGGTGGAAAAGATTGCGGAGGGATTCTCGGACGACTTTCGGCGCTCGTGGTTTGGAACGCACTTCTTTAATCCACCGCGCTACATGCGTTTGCTCGAAATGATTCCTACTCCGGACACCAATCCAGGTGCGATCGATGCCGTGGCCCACTTCTGCGACATTCATCTTGGAAAGGGGATCGTGCTTGCCAAGGACACGCCGAATTTCATCGCCAACCGTATCGGCACGTTCTCTGTGCTCAACGTCATGCGCCTGATGCAGGAGATGGACCTGAGTATTGAAGATGTAGACGCGCTCACCGGGCAGGCCGTGGGCTGGCCGAGGTCTGCGACGTTTCGCACGATTGATCTGGTGGGATTGGATATTTTGGGGCACGTGGTTTCAAACATGGCACCGGTGGGGGGCGGGCGACTCGGCCGCGCTTGACGAGCGTAGCGATCTGAAGTTGCCGGATTTTTACGAACAGATGCTGGAACGTAAATGGCTTGGCGACAAAACGAAAGGCGGCTTTTACAAGAAGGTGAAGGGCGGCGATGGGGGAGAGGACGAACGTCTGGCGCTGGACTGGAAGACGCTGGAATATCGTCCGCGCCAGAAGCCCAAGTTCCCTGCTCTCGACATGGCAAAGAATGTCGAGCAAACCAGCGCGCGTCTGAGGATGTTGCTGGGGCTGGAAGGCAGTGGGCCGCAGAAAAATGATCGGGCCGGCGCGTTTTTGTGGTCGTCTCTATCCGATCTTTGGACTTACTCCGTCAACCGTATTCCGGAGATTTCCAATTCCATTGTTGAGATCGATCGTGCCATGAAACTTGGTTTCAACTGGGAATTGGGCCCGTTTGAACTTTGGGACGCGGCTGGAGTGGAAGCTACGGTCGAGCGCATGAAGAAAGAAGACCGGCCGGTCGCGGCCACTGTCGAGCAGTTGCTTGCTTCCGGGAAGAAAGCCTGGTATCGGGATGATCCCAGGGCTGCGTCAGGTCGCGCCTACTGGGATTTGAAGACTGCGGCCTATGATCCGGTGAAGGTTCCTAGCGGTGTTTGGTCGGTCGAAGTTGCGAAGAAGGCGAATGGAGTGGTGAAGAAGAATTCAGGGGGGTCGCTGGTCGACCTCGGCGACGGCGTGGCTTGCATCGAGTTCCACTCCAAGATGAACACGATCGGCAGCGACATCGTACAACTGATCTCGCAAACTTTGAAGGCCGGTGGGGCGGGCGACGCGTTCGACGCGTTCATCATTACTAACGACGCCACTAATTTCTCCGTCGGCGCGAATCTGATGCTCCTGCTCATGTCGGTTCAGGAAGAAGAATGGGACGACGTTGATCTCGCCATCCGCACGTTCCAGGGGATGACCCAGGCAATCAAATTCTCTCCGAAACCAGTGGTGGCCGCGCCTTTCGGGCTGACGCTTGGTGGAGGGACGGAGATTTCGCTGCACTCTGCCGCTCTGCAACCTCACGCCGAGCTGTACATGGGGTTGGTCGAGGTCGGCGTCGGCTTGCTCCCCGGAGCCGGTGGGTGCAAAGAAATGCTACTGCGCGCCATCGACAGCGCGGAGTCAATCCGCCCCGGCGGCCGAGGCGAATCGGTCGAACTAATGGAAGCCATGAAGAAAATCTTCGAGACCATCGCCACAGCAAAAGTGGCGACGTCGGCTCACGAGGCTCGCGGCCTCGGTTTCTTGAGAGATTCCGACAGCATCAGCATGAACCGCGAGCGCGTATTGAGCGATGCAAAAAGCCGTGCGCTGGCAATGGTCCGCGCTGGATACGAGCCTCCCCAACCCCGCACTGACATTCCCGCCCCGGGGGAAAACATCCTCGCCGCGTTAAAGATGGGCGTGCACCTAATGCGGCAGGGGGAATACATCACCGAGTACGAGGTGAAGCTCGCGACGAAGATTGCAGAAGTGCTGTGCGGCGGGAACGTGACCGCGGGCACGCCGGTGAGCGAACAGTACATCCTTGATCTGGAGCGGGAGGGATTCAAATCCCTGTGCGGGGAAAAGAAAACCCAAGAGCGGATTCAGTACACGTTAAAAACAGGAAAGACGCTGAGGAATTAACATTGCGCCGTTTCCCGCGCAGCAATCATTCAATCGAAAATGATCGATCGCCAATCTAATGAGCTTTGGGGAGTTTTCTATGCGTGAAGTTGTAATCGCCTCTTCCGTCCGCACGCCTGTGGGACGTGCCTTCAAAGGCACGCTCCGCGCCACTCGTCCTGATGAGCTTGCAGCTGTCGCCATTAAGGGCGCACTCGAACGCGTGCCGCAGGTTGACGTCAAGGAGATTGAGGACGTGATCCTCGGTTGCGCCATGCCCGAGGCCGAACAGGGGATGAACGTGGCCCGCATTGCCTCGCTGCGCGCGGGGTTGCCGGTCGAAGTCTCAGCGCTGACCATCAACCGCTTCTGCTCTTCCGGATTGCAGGCGATTGCCATGGCGGCGGAACGCATCATGAGCGGCGGCGCGGAAATTATCGTGGCCGGTGGCACCGAATCCATGTCGATGATCCCGATGGGTGGTCATAAGATTTCGCCGAATCCCTGGCTGGTCGACCATTATCCTGACGCCTATCTTTCGATGGGTCTGACGGCAGAGAGGCTGGCGCAGCGCTTTGGCATCACGCGCGAGGTTGCGGACGGATTCTCTTATCGCAGCCATCAGAAAGCTCTGGCCGCAATTCAAGCCGGCAAGTTTGCGGACGAAACCGTCGCCGTGTCGGTGAGCTTTACTACTCCCAATGGCTCGAAGCCGAAGCGGCAGGAGATTATTTTTAAACTGGACGAGGGCCCGCGCGCCGACACTTCGCTCGAAGCGCTGCTCTCGCTGAAGCCGGCGTTCCATGCAAAAGGGACCGTAACCGCCGGCAATTCGTCGCAGATGTCCGACGGTGCCGCTGCTGCTGTGGTCATGTCTGCGGATCGCGCCCAGCAGTTGGGTATCAAGCCCCTAGCGCGCTACGTTTCCTTTGCTACTGCCGGATACAAGCCCGAAGAAATGGGACTGGGCCCTGTATTCGCAATTCCCAAGGCGCTGAAGATGGCCGGCCTCAAGCTTGCAGACATCGACGTGATCGAGTTAAACGAAGCTTTCGCGGCGCAGTCGCTGGCAGTGATCCAAGAAGCCGGCCTCGATCCTGAGCGGGTAAATCCCAACGGCGGGGCGGTTGCGCTGGGGCATCCTCTGGGCTGCACCGGGGCGAAGCTCACGGCAACGGTGATTCGCGAGATGAAGCGGCGCAACGCGAGGTACGGGCTGGTGACCATGTGCGTCGGCGGCGGCATGGGGGCGGCGGGGATTTTCGAGAACCTGGCTTGACCTTCTGAAAAGCACGAAAGGACAACCCTTTCGATTCACCACAGAGACACAGAGTCACAGAGATTTATTTGCCCTCTACCGATAGAATGAAGACATTCTCTGTGGCTCTGTGGTGGAGAGGGATCGATCAAGAATGGCTACAACAACAACAGTTCCGCAAACCAGAATTTCTGGCGGCAGTTTTCTTCTTGAAGAGCGCAAGCCGGACGATGTCTTCACGCCGGAAGATTTCACCGAGCAGCACCTGCTCATCGCGCAGACGGCGGAGGACTTCGCGGTCAACGAGATCGTTCCCAACATCGAGAAGATGGAACATAAGGACTTTTCCATCACGCGAGAGCTGCTGAAAAAAGCTGGCGACCTCGGGCTTAGTTCCGCCGAGATTCCGGAAGCTTACGGCGGCCTTGAGATGGACAAAGTCACCGCGGCAGTCATCGCCGACCACATCGCAAAATATGCCGGCTTCGCCACAACCTGGGGTGGACACACTGGCATTGGCACGCTGCCCATCGTGTATTTCGGAACCGAGGAGCAAAAGAAAAAATATTTGCCCCGGCTGGCGGCGGGCGACCTTGTTGGCGCCTATGCGCTTTCGGAAGCCTCTTCAGGATCTGACGCGCTCAATTGCCGCGCCCGGGCTGAGCTTTCGAAAGATGGAAAGCACTACATCCTCAACGGCGAGAAAATGTGGATCACCAACGCCGGTTTCGCGGACCTGTTCACGGTGTTCGCGAAAGTTGACGGGGAGAAGTTTACGGCGTTTCTGGTGGAGAAGTCTTTCCCGGGATTTTCCGTCGGTGCGGAAGAGCACAAGATGGGCATCCGCGGATCGTCCACCTGCCCCATCATTTTGAACGACTGCAAAGTTCCGGTTGAGAACATGCTCGGCGAAATTGGCAAGGGGCACGTCATCGCCTTCAACATTCTGAACGTTGGCCGCTTCAAGCTGGGCGCGATGTGCGTCGGTGGGGCGCGCCTGTCGCTCGAGAACGCCATCGGCTACGCCAAGCAGCGCAAGGCATTCGGCAAAGTGATTGCGGACTTCGGTCTGGTTCGCGAAAAGCTGGCCAACATGGCGGTCGGCGTCTATGCCGGAGAGGCTCTGGTCTACCGCACTGTCGGAATGATGGACGCAGCACTCTCCGAAGTCGACAAGGCAGCCGTTGATGCGGCGAAAGAAACTCGCAAGGCGATCGAGGAATATGCGGTTGAATGCTCGATCATCAAAGTCTGGGGCTCGGAGATGGTCGGCTACGTGGTGGACGAGACTGTGCAGATCTACGGCGGCTACGGCTTCGTCGAAGAGTATCCCGCTGAGCGGGCTTACCGCGATGCCCGCATCAACCGTATCTTCGAGGGCACGAACGAAATCAACCGGCTCATCATTACCGGCTTCCTGCTGAAACGCGCGATGTCCGGCCAATTACCGCTCATGCCGGCGATCAAGAAGCTGATGGATGAAGTATTGTCGGGACCTGCGGTTGGGGAAGAACTTGAAGGGCCTCTCGCTGAAGAACGTAAGCTGGTAATGTCGGCGAAGAAGCTTGGCTTGTTCGTCGCGGGAGCGGCTACGCAGAAATACATGCAGGCGATTCAGGATCAGCAGGAAGTTATGGGAGCGATTGCTGACATCGTGATCGAAACCTATGCGATGGAGTCAGCCGTATTGCGGGCGCAGAAGATCGCTGAGCGGAATGGCGAAAATGCCGCTTCCCTGCCCATTGCGATGACTCGCGTTTATCTATCCCAGGCAATGGAGAAGATCGAAACTGCAGCCAGGAAAGTGATCGCCGCCGTGGCCGACGGCGACGTGCTGCGGACGCAGTTGGCGATCTTGCGCCGGCTGGCGAAGCATGAACCATTCAACACGATTGAGCTGCGCCAGCAGATCGCCCAGAAGGTGATTGAACGAGGGAAGTACACATTGGCTTAGAACCGTTTCACCACGGAGACGCAGAGAACAATTTGATTAACGGAGCACGGGTTGATTGGTATCAGGGCATCGCTTTAGCGATGCCGTAATTCTGCAAAATGTAGAGGCGCCTTCGGGCGCTGCGCATGGGCGCCGGCGCTACACATGTGCCGTCTTCAACTTCTCCATCACACTCTGGATCAACTCTTTCGCATCGGTCAGATTCTTCATCACCATCTGAATATCCATCACTGGCTTCCCCGGCCAGCGCTGGCTCTGGCAATAGACGCCGTGTTGTCCGACCAGCGCCATGGCGTCGGTGATCATATCCATCGTCACAGCCAATCGTCCCCGGGGCACGCCCATCATGGTTTCGTAGTGTTCCAGTTCTTCCTGCTTCTCTTCGAATACCGGCATCATGAGATTGTAACGGCTGCATGGTGTGGCGCATAATTGTGACCCTCGCGCCCCAGGTTCGCGTCCGTTCTTTGGACGCGAACCTGGGTTCAATGAACACCGGGGTGGACCACTCTTTGTTGATAAACCCATGGGGACAGATAAACCGGGGGCGATAAACCCGGGGACAGCGACTCGCGGGATAGAATCTCTCTGCCTCGCTGCCTCAACCGTGAGTTTCAGATTCACTGCCCGAGTGACGGCAACCAGCGAGGAGAGCCGGGTGGGTCCACGACGCACAAAGCGCGATACGAGCTCTCGCGTTCAATTCCCGCAGCTTTGGCCATGCCGCCGTGGGCCTCCGCTGGCCTCCGCTATGTGGCGCAAGGCTATCGGGAGACCTCCAACGCCGCCCGCAGATACGCCCTACCCCATCATTCCAAAAGACCGGGGGAAGGGGTATACCGTCACGGGGGTTTCCTAATTCGGCACCCCGGCGCTTGCGACCCCAAGCCCAATCGCGTGCTATCGTCTGCAAATGATCCGACAGGTTGGCCGAATCTCTGCAGTTCTGACTGTTTTGATTTGCTTCTCTTTCGCCAAAGAAAAATATCCGCAGCCCGGTCCGATCCACCTCGACCGTGAGGGAGAAAAATGGGCGGAGAGAACCCTGCACAAGCTCTCAACCGAAGAAAAAGTCGGCCAGCTCTTCCTGGTTTGGGTGCGCGCCGAGTTTCTGAACGTCAACTCGCCCGAGTATCTGCAGCTTCGCGATAGCATGCGCAAATACCATCTCGGCGGATTCACCATGACCGTGCGATGGGACCCGCCTTTTCTCTACCGCAACCAGCCTTACGAAGCGGCCGAGCTGCTCAACCGTCTGCAGCAGGACTCGAATATCCCACTGCTGATTGCGGCCGACTTCGAGCGCGGAGTGACGATGCGTCTGCATGGCGCGACCGAATTTCCCCACGCCATGGCATTTGGAGCCGCGGGGAAACCGGAATACACCGAGGCTTTCGGTCGCGTCACTGCGCAGGAGGCCCGCGCCATCGGGGTGCACTGGAATTTCTTTCCCGATGCCGACGTCAATTCGAATCCCGCGAACCCCATTATCAATACACGCTCCTTCGGCGAAGATCCGCAGCAGGTCGGCGATCTGGTCACAGCCTACATCCGCGGAGCCCGGGCCCACGGAATGCTGACCACGGTCAAGCATTTTCCCGGCCACGGCGACACCGCGACCGACTCTCATCTAGCGGTAGCGCAAGTGACGGGCGACATGGCGCGCCTGAAATCTGTAGAACTTCCGGCTTTCCAGCGGGCGATCGAATCTGGCGTTGACTCCGTTATGGTGGCGCATGTCTCCGTGCCTGCGCTCGACTCCGATCCCAACCATGTGGCCACGACTTCGCCGGCCATCGTGACCGGCCTGCTCAAGAACCAGCTGGGTTTCAAGGGAATTATCGTCACCGACGCTCTCGATATGGCCGCCCTGACGCGCCTCTACAGCGCCAACATTGGCCGTGCCGCCGTGGACGCTTTCAAAGCGGGCAACGACGTGCTGCTCATCCCCGCCGACCTGGACGCGTCCTATCGGGCCATGCTCGCAGCCGTTCGCGGTGGCGAGATTGGCTCGGCGCGACTCGATGCCTCCGTCCTCAAAATCTTGAAGGCAAAGGCATCATTGTCTCTTCACAAGACTCGCTTGGTGAATATCGAGGCGCTCTCCACCCTGGTTGGCAGGCCGGAGAATCTTACGTTTGGCCAGGAAATTGCTGACGACTCCATCACTCTGGTTCGCGACAACGGCAAGCTTCTGCCGCTGAAACCATCGGGAACTATCGCTCCCGGTCTTCCGTATCAGAGAGTGGAAGAAGTGCGCGACAGCATGGTCGCCATAATCTTCTCTGACGACACGCGCACGGAAGCTGGACGCACCTTGGAGCGCCAGATTCACGAGCGCGTGCCCGATGCCAACGTGATTTATGTGGATCCCCGCGTCGCGACCGTGATGGCAGACGATGTACTCAAAGCCTTGGACAACGCGCGCTCTGTGATTGCCGCAGTATATGAAGTCCCGGTGGCGGGGAAAGTGATGCAAGGTGCAAACGGTGTGACCAACTCGGTGGGGTTGTCGGATGCCAGCGGCGCTCTGTTGCAGAAGGTGCTGGATCATGCTGCGGCGAAAACAGCTGTGCTCGCCATGGGAAATCCATATTTGGCGCAAGACTTTCCCGCGGTCCAGAATTACCTTTGTGCGTTTTCCAACGCTTCGGTTTCAGAAGTCAGTGCGGTGAAAGCGCTGTTCGGCGAAATTGCGATCCGGGGACATCTGCCGGTCACTATCCCAAACATCGCGCAGCGTGGCGCCGGGATCGAGCGTCCCGCACAAACCGCGTCAGGAGGATTTCGACATGCGTATCCAAAAGCCGCAAGCAACTAACCCATGCCTTTCGATTGTGGTCATACTAGCCGGCTCCGTATTCTTGTCCGGCTGTAGCGTGAGCGTGAAAGACCACGGCGAGAATGGCAGCAGCAAGGTGGACATCAACACACCGGTCGGCGCACTCCACGTGGATGAGAGTGCGGATGCCCGCGACACCGGTCTCTCCGTCTATCCCGGTGCCCGGCCGAAACCAAAGAGCGATGACGGCGACAAGGGGAATGCGAATGTCAATCTGTCCGCGTTCGGCTTCGGTCTGAGAGTTGTAGCCGTCGAATACGAATCCGACGATCCGCCTGCCAAAATCATCGCTTACTACCAGGACCAACTCAAACGATACGGCAACGTGCTGCAATGTCACGGAAGTCACCTCAAGAAAGACGAGCTCACAATTGGGGATAAGAATGGCCACGTCACTGGAAAGAAGCTCAAGTGCGACGATGACGATGGCAGCAAAACTGTGGAACTAAAAGTCGGCACCGACGACAACCAGCACATCGTATGCGTGGACCCCGAAGGCAAAGGGTCGGACTTCGCCGTTGTGTGGTTGCGGGTGCGGAACAAGGAAGACGAGATTTGACGTTGAATCGCAATGGAGTGACGGGCGTTCTCGCTCGTCCGCTATGCTGTGCAGTTTGTGCTTTCTTGCGCAGCGCACGCCCCTGCTGTACCTTGAAACTCAGTGGAACATCCTTGCCATAAGTGTGGCGCCAGCGTGGAAGACGGTACTCCGTTCTGCGCCCGATGCAACGCTCCCCAAATTCGGGTCGCGGGACTCGCGTCGCTCGGAGAGTCCGCCGCAGCAACGGCAGAAACCGCAATCGAGCAGTACACATCCTATGCCAAGCGGCCGCCCTCGGTTCTGGAGTGGCCCCAAGCTTTGCCCGCGGCAGGAGTTTCTCTGCTGGCCGCGATCTTCCTGATGTTCCTCAGCGTGCCTGCGGGATTGGGCATGTTTGCTGCCGGCTTTCTCTCCGTCGTGCTCTACCGGCGGCGCTGTCCGGCAACACACCTCGGTACCGGCGTGGGTGCTCGTCTAGGCGCGCTTACGGGGGCGTTGGGATTCGCTGCCCTCGCCGCGATTCTCGCGTTGTGGACCGCCTTCCGCTCCGGAAAGGAAATCCACGACGCCCTCTTGAACTACATTCAACAGTACGCCGCTCACAGCTCAGATCCCCACATGCAACAAGTTCTGGAGCTATTCAACACACCAGAAGGCTTTACCTTTGTCATGATCCTCACCCTCATCATGACGCTGATAGCTTTCACGATTTTCTCCAGCGTCGGCGGCGCCATTGGAGCGTTTCTGTTGCAGCGAAAAGAACGGATGTAAGTCGCGTATCTCTTGGATACTGCTGCCAGCTCTCACTCGCTGTCCCTTCCAACGTACGCAGCATGCCGGGCCGGACCTCGACGATGGATCTCCCGAGAAAGTTTGCTCAGCCACCGCAACTCTAAGCGGAATTGTTGAATAATCAGTTCGACCATCCAGACCGCTTCGTGGAAACGGTGGCCCACCTCGTCTCGAATCGCGCGCAGCGTGGCTTCCTCCCGCGCCAGTTCGTTTTCGAGAAATATCCTGCGCCGCAGCAGTTGTTGTTGGAACACTCCCGGCCGCGCCTGCCAAGAGAGTGCAATCCACGTAAGAAAAGCCGGCCGTTCGCGTTGTGTAGTCCAGTTCTCTCTTTCCAAGGCGTCCGCCAGCGCGGCCCGGCCCTTGGCCGATGTTGCGAAAGACCGCCGCTCCGGACCGGCCTGGGGCTCATCTGTTTCCGTCCCCCGGATCAATTCCCGGCGAGCCAGCTTTTCCAGCGAGTAATAGACCTGCGGCCGCGAGATTCCCGCCCAGTCGCGCACCTGGCGGCGCTGCAGTTCAAGATTGGCCTCGTAGCCGTGCATCGGACGTTCGGCAAGCAGGCTCAGCAGGACCAGGTCCGGAGTCGTCAAATCACGTTTCTCAGTGGCTGCCATCACGCTTCTTTCGTTGGCGGCTCCAATACCACCACTGGCATTGCTCCAGTGGCAAACGCGGATTCCGCGCCTGCGCCACCGCCGCGCGAAAAACGTCCAGGCAGCAAATATCCTGCGGCTGTCCTGTAATTTGGCATAGCTTCTCATAAAGCTTTTCCGGATTCTTCTTGGAGAGCTGGTTCAGGCTGGCCACGCCGAGCAGATCGAAATCGCGTAGCCTGGCCGGTCCAACGGAAACCAAGTCTCTTAGTTTGCGTTTTTCGGTGGGCATAAACATTCTCCTTGGCAAACTCGCGATTTCAAGCTTGACATCCATCCCGCGAGTTTTGTAACATACCAGTAGTCTAAATAAGACTAGTATGATTTGCAAGGGAAAACTGCTCGCAAGTTTCAGTAAGGCACCGACAGGGAGAAATTCATGACGGTAACAAAGATCACCCCCGTACTCCTCGCGGAACAAATCGAGTATTGTCTCAAGTTTTGGGTGGAACGACTGGGCTTCGAGAAAACCATCGAAGTGCCTGATGGCAACAAACTCGCATTCGCAATCCTGCAAAAGGGTGGGGTTGAGTTGATGTATCAAACCTACGCCAGCGCCGAGAAAGACGCTTCCATGGTTTCGCCGGAGGTCCGCAAGGGCCCATCATTTCTATACGTCGAAGTGGAAAAGCTCGACGACATCGTGCGGGCGATGAAGGGAGCGGAAGTTGTCATGCCCGTCCGCACGACATTTTACGGAGCCAAAGAAATCGGCATCAGAGACCCAGCCGGCCACATCCTCACTTTCGCACAATTAGGCGTTGCTGCCCAACCCTGAACTCCAAGGTTCTGGTTGCTGGCAAGGGGCGATGCTGGCCCAAAAAACACGGAGCACCTTGCCCCAACCTGCCTCCGCCGCGTATGATGCAGCGTTCATGACTCCACGACCGTCACCCCGCCAGTCCAACCTGCAAGAGAAGTCGCAATTGATGTCCGCATCAGAAATCGAACGTACACTGGTGCGGTTGGTCCACGAAATTATCGAGAAAAATAACGGTGCGACGGATCTGGGTCTGGTCGGAATCCGCCGTCGCGGAGTATTTCTCGCGCAACGGCTGGGACAAATGATTGGGCGCATTGAAAAGACCCAGGTGCCGGTGGGCACCCTCGATATTACGTTGTATCGCGACGACCTCTCGACTGTGGGAACCGCGCCGGTAGTGCAGAAAACCGAGGCGGAATTCCCCATCACTAACAAGAATATCGTGCTGGTAGATGACGTCCTCTACACCGGACGCACCGTGCGCGCCGCCCTGGATGCCCTCTTC
>Ga0207141_10164_pt1 | contig 20378 bp, 16 predicted proteins | sample Alteio_BWMinHeat_5_FD_153553 | JGI IMG/M metagenome (GOLD analysis project Ga0207141, IMG submission 153553) | Enriched cells from forest soil in Barre Woods Harvard Forest LTER site, Petersham, Massachusetts, United States -... | ecosystem: Environmental > Terrestrial > Soil > Temperate forest >... | reverse complement strand
ACCCGCGAATCGTCACAACGGATTTCGATTCCCGAACCACGCCGAACCGACACGCGAACGATGTCATGCAACGCAATCGTCTGATACACCGTTCGCAGCTCGTGAAACCCATCCGGACGAAGCGCGCCAATCCGCAGACCGAGATTGATCTTGGCAAACGATCGAACGGTGACAGACATGGGGCTTGATTGTAAGGTTTCGAGCGCCAAATTTCGACTCTTGCGCCCGACTCAGCAAGCTCGGCGCGTTAATCTTTATTGTTGAACGCGATTATTGAACGAGGTTCGGCTGGGACCTGTGCTGGAAGTCACAGTTGAAGTTGTCGAGAACTAACGGCAGCTACCTCGGCGTCAAAAGAAACGCGTGGAGTGTGGTGCCGTTGCGCGTACCATAGCCGACAATCTTCCCAGCGTCGTTGATGCCATTGGCCACGTCGAGCTCCCATCCCGAGTTCGCAGGGATCAGCTTGTTCAAATCCAACATCTTCCGTCCGTTGTAGACTAAGGCGTGGTAACTCCCGGTCTGGTCATAAGTGCTCTGGCCGACTACGATACCCGAGTCATTGATCCCGAAACCCCAACTTGCGGAGCCGGAAATAACGCCCAAATCCTTGAGTCTTCCGCCGGTCGCGATGAACGCGTGCAGGTCGCCGTTGGAGGTGTAAGCATCACCGGCGATCTGGCCTTTGTTGTTGATGGCGTAAGCCTGGCTAAAGCCTCCTCCGAGTGTTCCAAGCTGTTTCATCTTTCCATTTTTCCAAACGAAACCGAAAAAACCATTTGTGGCCCAAGAGGTTCCCACTACAATGCCGGCGTTATTGATCCCGTTTGCGCTACTCCAGCCTTGTCCACCGAGTGTTCCTAAGCTGATCATCTTGCCGTTGCTGTAGAGAAAGGGAAAAACTCCGCCGTCGCTGGTGTACGAGGAGCCCACCACCTGACCGGAATCATTCACGCCGTACGCCGCCGCAGTGCCTCCACCGAGATCGCCAATATCGACCAGCTTTCCGTTGACAGTCACAAACGCCCGATATGTGCCTGCCGCGTTGGTGGAATATCCGGCGACCTGAGCCGACTTGTTGATAGCGTTTCCGATCGCTTTACCACCGCCGAGGCTCCCCTGGTCGGCCATTTTGCCTTTCGAGTAAAGGAAGACTACACCGTTGCCGCTGGAATCTCCGGCCATTCCGGTGATCTGTCCACTGACGTTGATCGCCTGCGCTTGACTGAAGTTCCCGCCGGGTAGGTCACCGAGGTCGGTAATCTTATAGCTTTGGGCCGCACATAACGAAGCCGCACACAGAACTAAAGCCAAAAACAGCCGGAGAGATGCGTTCATGTTATTTTCCTTCCTCGATCGAATCAGAAGCGGCAACATTCTCCGTGATCTTCAACGCCAGATTGTCAAAGGCGTGTCAATTTCTTGTCATTTGAAACGACAATAGAAAAGTTGAAGTTCGCTGTGACTCTGTGGTGAAGGGCTAGTTTCTCCGTTTGTAGTAGATCGCGAACTCAAACCCCGGATTCGCCGGGAATAATTCCGCCACTTTCCTCAACCGCTCCGCCATCTGCGCCGGAGCCAGCAGCGGATAGTCGCGCTCCCGTAAATCGTAATAGTCAACATCAATAAACAAAGACAGCAAGTAAATGGAAATCGCGTCGGAGAAAGTCGCCATAAGGTATTCGTTCTTATGCTTCTCCGCATCCGGCCCATGCGAAGTCGCCGCCTTGCGCGACTCCCACGCATCCAGCGAAGTTTCTCCGCGAGCCCCAGCCTCGACCTGCTTCCACGCCAGATCGGCAAACTCCTGCGCCACTCCCGCTTTCTCGACCACGGCATGGCCCACGTTAATGTAGAACTCGAAAGCCACCGAGAATTTGTCGTCCATCAAGCGGGTGGAGATGAACACGCACTGCGAATCACCCAGCTCGATATTGCGATGACAAACCGCGTTGTCGCTGAGGGCCACGTCGTAGCGATCGGAAATCACAGTCTCCTCACCCTGATTCACCGTCAGCGGCACAAAGTAATAAGCCTTGCGCTGCAAAGCGGCGGCAGCAGAGTCGGGAACAGCAGCGACCATCCGCTCCAGATCAGAGGATGCGACGGTAACTTCGCCGACGATGGCATAGCAAATTCCATTGGGAGCTTGCGAGACCGGGCTCTGGCGGACAACCTCCTCCGGAGAACGCGTAAATGCGGGTGCAGCTTGCGACATAGCAGTATTCTAGCGCACTAGCCAAGCGGCCCTCGCCTGACGTGAATTGCGGCTCCGCAACGGGTCAGCGGGACCAGATAGCGGCGTTACAATTAACAGCGATGCCCCCAGGCAAAAACCTCGCCAGCCAACCTCACTGGTACTGGATTCCCCTGCGAGTTTTGCTGTTGACGTTTCTCCTCACCCTGCTCTCGTTCGCCGTGAGCCTGCTGCTCGGCATTCTGGCAATCGTGATCGCAGCGCGTCTGCGCGGTGTCCCTCCCAATATGAGCACCGCCTATCGCCATGTCGCGTTCCCGGCCGCGGCAGCAGTCGGAGCCGTCGCGTTGGCCTCTGCCAGCGTGATCGAAATCCGCCACTACCGCCAGACCAAAGCCCTTTCCGAGATCGAACGAATCAGCCGTTAGCCCGTCTCCGTGTGGCGCGGGCGCCCTCGCCCGTGCGGGGACACGAAGAGGTCGCCACATATCAGAATGCGCTCATTCGCCCCGCAGCAGATGCCATGCTTCTTTGTAAGCAGCGTGTTTGGAAAGTGAGTTGTGCGGCGACAGACCAAGAACGCCCTTTGATCGGCTAGCGACTTCAACAGGGATGATGTACCAGTTATCGGTTGGAATCACATAGATTGCGAAGAAATCGATCTCTGCGGCCGTGTAGCGTTTTTTCCCACGCCTTTCAATTCCACAGGAATAGTGTTTGCATCGCCGATGGCTGGTGGATTTCACTTGCACACGCAGGAAGCTCCCGCGGGTTTCGACCACGCAGTCGTAGCGGCTGCTGTCTCCCCAAGGTTTGATTACGCGTAGCCCATGCTCGGCGGCACGGGTCATAAAAAGGAGTTCTGCCCATTCTCCCCGCAGCTTGAACTCGCCGGGGGCGGTGTCACCTTCTCTGAACATTGAATTGTCCTGGAAATAGAAAACGCGGCCAGAAGGGCCGCGTTTGAGAATTGCTCTCTATTTCAAGACTAGCATTTTTGAGAGGGTAAACGTGCCATGTTTGGCAACTTTATACTTGGCTTGTTCTCATCGAGTTAAGTCCGATCGTGTAATTTTGCCATATTGACAAGCCTTTTCCCGATTTAGGAATAACCCGCAGCTAATCATGGATGGCGGACACTCGTTTCGCGGCGCCCCTCACGAATTGTCATCCCGACCGCGGCGGAGGGACCTGCTGTTTCGTCCAAACGACACGATCCCTGACAACGCTCCAGCAGCGGGTGCCCCAGGTCTCGGGCTCTTCGAGACCTGGGAGTCGGACCTTCACCACGACTGCCCTCAGGCAGCGAGAGCGGCCGTCCTCTGCTCTCAGCGGATTGCTTCTTCGACCTGCCACGGCTTGAGGCCATATTCGGAAGCAAGATCGTCTATGGATTCGTGGGCATTAAAGCGCGAACCGACCACCGGGGCCAATGCCCCAGTCCGGTTTTCGAGCTGAGCAAATATGGCTTGACAAGATGGGTAACTTTTGGTAATGTTCCCCTATGGGGAACATATATGTTGATTCAATATTGGGAGCACTGTGCGTTATAATTCTGACGGACGTCGTAAATGCGCCTACTGGGAAAGACAAAGCTCGATGATTTTGCGGGGCGACACGCTGACATCCGCGATCCCCTAGACGCATGGACTTGCGAACTGGAGGCGGCGGATTGGCAGGGGCCTGCTGACATTCGGGCTCGGTACCCCAGCGCTAGCTTTCTGAGCGACAACAGGGTCATATTCAACATAAAGGGCAACAACTACAGGATCGAGACCAAGGTCAGCTACGAGATTGATGTCGTCTTGGTGATTTGGATAGGCACACATGCAGAGTACTCCAAAAGGAAATTTTGAGGACAAGTCGATGATTACCGCCATAAACTCGGAGAGCGACCACAAAACAGCTCTCAACGAAATCGAGCGGCTGATCGACCTTCCCGCTCGTGCTGGTACTCCAGAGGGAGATCGCCTCAATCTACTTGCTCTGCTCGTTCAGGATTACGAGCAGAAACAATCTGAGTCGCGAATTCCCGACCCAATTGAAGCGATCAAGTTCCGCATGGAACAGATGAACCTGACTCCGCGCGACCTCGTACCCCTGATCGGCAGCCGCAGTAAGGTTTCTGAGGTGCTGTCTCGCAAGAGACCCCTTACGTTTTCCATGGCTCGAGCGCTTCACAAGGGTCTCGGTGTTCCGGCGAAAGCGCTTTTGCAAGAACAGCTACTACCTGGTTTCGAAGAGGACGCAGTTGACTGGGAACGGTTCCCTGTCGCAGAGATGGCTGCTCGGGGCTGGATAAAAGGGCAAGCGCAGGGGTTACGGAGGACGGCAAGGGAGGTTATGCAACACTTTTTTGCTCCGCTCGGAAATGAGTGGGCTCCCGTTGCGTTGTACAAGCAGACGCACTATGTGCGCTCGGCGAGACAAATGGACCGCTACGCCATTGCTGCCTGGAAAGCCCGGGTTTGCATTCGGGCTCTCGAAACGCCTGTATCGGTTAAGTTCCGACGAGAAGCAGTCAGTCATGAATTTATGCATGAGTTGGCCCATTTGAGCATTCTGAGCGATGGGCCAAGGCACGTCGGGGAATACCTTGCGAATGTAGGAATTCGGTTTGTTGTAGAACCCCATCTGCCTGAAACGTATCTTGACGGAGCAGCGATTCTCATCAAAGGTGATTGTCCCGTTATTGGGCTTACTCTCCGACATGATCGACTGGACAATTTCTGGTTCGTGCTGATGCATGAGTTAGCCCACGTCTCGCGCCACTTGGGTGCGGAGATTTCTGCATACTATGATGATCTCGACGTGGAAGATCCTACAAATGCTCAGGAGCAAGAAGCGGATCAAATAGCAGGGGAAGCTCTGATTCCGGAAAAGGAGTGGAGTCGGAGTCCGGCCCGGAACTTGCGAACGCCGGAGGCCGTTGCGGATCTCGCCAATAGGCTTCGGATTCATCCAGCGATCGTCGCTGGACGGATAAGACACCACTACAAATCGTTTCGAGTTCTAAACCGGTTTGTGGGTCGGGGACAGATTCGGCCCCTTTTCTCAGACTCTCTAGAGCATTCAGGAAGGTGAGGATGTTCAATACTAACCACTATGTACCTATTTTGCGATGGAAGGCCGGGGAGAGGGTAGCGCTCAGAGAGGTTCGGGCTGAAGATCGCAAGCGAATCACACCACTCATAGAAATACCGAAAAAGATATTCGAGGAAAAGAACAGTGACCGTGACCTCACTGACGGGCGTGAAAGTCTCTTTGAGAAAATCGCGGTACAACCCGATCCCGAGCAAGTTCTTTTCAAGGCGGCGAAAGCTGTCCTGGAAGCTTGGCAATATTCGCCGTTTTTCCTTGATCTTTGGCACATTGACGGGCATATACCGCAAATACAAGGCAAGAAGCACCCCCTAACCTCCATCGCTGAGGAATGCCGCAAACTCAAACTCTCCCTCATTCCAGTAACGGGCCTCAACAGAAGGCATGAGTATCAAAGCGCTTCTTTGCAAGTCGCTGCCGACGATGGCCGAGGAGCTTGTATACGCGTGACCGCCGATGACGTGTTGCAACCAACTTTTTCCACCGCGCTTTTGAGCCAGATTAAGAGACTCGCTCTCAAGATTTCAGATGTACATCTGCTCTTAGACGCCCAAGATTTCGACTCAAACAAACCTGATCTCGAGGCCTTGTTAAAACGCATTCCGAAGCTGGACGACTGGCGTACGCTCACGGTCGCGAGTGGAGGGTTCCCGGAGGATCTAGGGAAACTGGAGAGAGGTAGAAACAAAATAGACCGGCATGATTGGCTTGCCTGGAAGCAGCTCGTCTTGAACCCAAACGGCCTATCTAGAAAGCCCGCTTTTTCCGACTACACAATACAATTTGGACGATATCAAGAACCCCCTGATTTCTCCAATCCGACAGCAAGTATTCGCTACACGCTTTCAGACCAGTGGCTTGTCATGAAAGGGGAGCCTCTTCGCAATGAAGATGGGCCCAAATTTGCGCAATACCCGGCGAGTGCGACACTCTTGCGCGAGAGCAAAGAATATTACGGACCTGAGTTCAGCTATGGAGATAAGTACATTTCTACAATAAACATCGATGGCCCGCTTACTGGCACCCCCACAACTTGGCTTCAGGCCGGGATCAATCACCACCTTACTGTCGTGTCCCGCCAGATCGCCAGCCTACCCTCCCCTTTAGGGACCGACGCACCGCGTCGCGCAAATAGCCGCAGCTTGCATTCGCAACCAACTCAGCATAAATCCAAGCGCGGGGCTTAGAAGACGGGATTCTTCTCTTCTTGATATGCATGAGCAACTGGAGCGCTTCTTGCCGCCAGAGGAGCATCACAACTGACATTGGATCGGGGGAAGGATTTGTTGTGGGCAGTCTTAGATCGCGAAACAACAGGCAGTCATGTCCGACGCGAGCTATTCGGATGCCCCACCAATCGGGAATAACGTCGATCGCGCGGAGCAAATGACGCTCACTGACCACGAGTGTCACGAAGTCAAAAATCGCAGAGTATGCGTTGGCTTGCTCGGGCAAGCGGTAAAGCGTGTCTAGATCGCTTTTCAGCTCATAACCATGCATCGTGCCGTTCACTACTGCGACGTCAGCCCGGCATGAACCGTGAAGGAGTCCAAGCTCTTCAATGATGCAGGTGTCGGGAACGGCTGCGTGGATAGCCTTAAGTTCTTGCCTCAGTAACGCGCGAATCTGAGAATCGTCTATGCGCAGGGTTGGCTCCTCGCAAGATTGTAGTCCGAGCTTCGCACATCGGGCTTATTGAATCAGAGTCCCCCCGTTAGTTGGCTCTTCTTCCGGTGGAATCACTACCGCTGCGGCTACTCTGTCTCCCGCCTCGATGTTCAGCAAGCGGACGCCTTGGGCCGATCTTCCTGACTCGCGGATGAATTTGGATTCGATGCGGATGATTTTGCCGTATTGGCTGATCAGCATGACTTCCGCGTCTTCGGTGACCTGCGCGATGCCTACGACTTTGCCGTTGCGCTCGGTGGTCTTGACGTTGATCACGCCCTTGCCGCCGCGGTTGGTTAGGCGGTATTCGTCGGCGGCGGTGCGCTTGCCGTATCCGTTTTCGGTGACGGAGAGGATGAGCGAACCTTTCTTGCCGACATCTTCGACTTCGAGCGTCGCATCGGCGGGATCTTTCGCGGGGGCGGGCGGCAGCACGGCATCGGGCTTGACCGTTGTGGCCATGCCGACGATGTAGTCCTTCTCGTCGAGGTTCATGCCGCGCACTCCGGTGGCGTTGCGGCCCATGGAGCGGACGGCAGTCTCCTCGAAGCGGATGGCTTGGCCGTCGTGCGAGGCGAGGAAAACGATCTGTACGCCGTCGGTGAGGCGGGCGGCTACCAGTTCGTCACCCTTTTCGATATTGATGGCGATAATGCCTCCGGCGCGGACGTGGGAGAAATCTTTCAGGTCGGTCTTTTTGACCGTGCCGTTGCGCGTGGCGAAGAAAACGTACTTGCCCTCTTCTTCGAGATTCCGGACGGCGAGAATGGTGCGAACTGTCTCGCCGGGTTGCAGCGCGAGCAGACTGCCCACGTGTTTGCCCTTGCCGGCTGCGCCCACGTCGGGGATTTCATAGACCTTCAGCCAATAGACGCGTCCGTTGTTGGTGAAGATGAGAATGTAGGCGTGGGTCGAGGCGATGAAGAGATGCTCGACGAAATCCTCGTCGCGGGTCTTCATGCCCATGCGGCCCTGGCCTCCGCGGCGCTGATTGCGGTACGTAGAAATCGCCGTGCGTTTCATGTAGCCGGAATGGCTTACTGTGACGGCCATCTGCTCGTCGGCGATTAAGTCTTCGAGATGGATTTCGGCGGCTTCGTCTTCGATGACGGTGCGGCGTTCGTCGCCGTAAAGCTTTTTGACTTCTTCGAGCTCTTTGATGATCACGCCGCGGAGTTTTTTCTCCGAGCCTAAGATCGATTCGAAATCGGCGATGTTGTCGCGAGTCGACTTCAACTCTTTGTTAATTTCGTCGATCGAGAGCCGGGTCAAGCGATGCAATTGCAATTCGAGGATGGCATCGGCCTGAATGCCGGTGAACGGCTTTTCGGGATCCAACTTGGGCGCGCGGCCGGTGGTGTTGATGTCGATCTTCTTGCCGCCAAAGTAGGCGATCAGGTTTTCGCGCGCGTCGGCGCGGTTGGCGCTGGCGCGAATGATGGTGATCACATTGTCGAGGTGATCGAGCGCGGTGAGGTAACCTTCGAGGATGTGCTCTCGGTCTTTTGCTTTCTGCAAAAGATAAGCCGTGCGCCGCCGAACTACGTCGACGCGGTGATCGATGAAGAGCTGGATGGCCTGGATTAAACCAAGTTCTTTCGGCTGGCCGTTCACCACGGCCAGGAAAATCATTGAAAAACCTTCCTGCATCGAGGTGTGCTTGAAGAGCTGGTTGAGCACGATCTGCGGTTCGCCGCCCCGCTTCAGTTCGACCACGATGCGCATGCCGTCGCGGTCGCTTTCATCGCGGATATCGCTTATGTCGTCGATGATCTTGTCGTTAACGAGCTGGGCCATTCTTTCGATCAGGCGGGCTTTGTTTACCTGGTACGGGATTTCGGTGACTATGATTGCCTGGCGATCTTTGTTGAAGGTTTCGATGGCGGCTTTGGCGCGCATCATGAAGCGGCCGCGGCCGTGTTTGTAGGCTTCGAGGATTCCGCTTTTGCCATGGATGATTCCGGCGGTGGGGAAGTCTGGGCCTTTTACGATCTGCAGAATTTCTGCTAGTTGAGTCGCGGGATTGTTCACCAGGGTGATTGTGGCGTCGACAATTTCGGTTAAGTTATGCGGTGGAATTTTTGTGGCCATGCCGACGGCGATTCCGTCGGAGCCATTTACTAATAAATTGGGAATGCGCGTCGGTAAAACGTCGGGCTCGATTTCGTTGCCGTCGTAGTTGGGACGGAAGTCGACGGTTTCTTTATCCAGATCTTCGAGCAGAGCAGAAGCTACTCGCGTGAGACGCGCCTCGGTGTACCGGTCGGCTGCGGGCGGATCTCCGTCGACCGAGCCGAAATTGCCTTGCCCATCAACTAATGGATATCGCATCGCGAACGGCTGCGCCAAACGTACCAACGCGTCGTAAACGGCGAGGTTGCCATGCGGATGGTATTTGCCCATGACCTCGCCGACGATTCTGGCGCACTTGCGGGTCGATCGATTGGGCGCAAGACCCATCTGCTGCATGGTGTAGAGAATGCGGCGATGCACGGGCTTCAATCCGTCGCGCACATCGGGGAGGGCGCGGCCGATGATCACGGACATCGAATAGTCGAGGTACGACCTCCGCATTTCTTCTTCGATGTTGACGGGTTGAATATTTAGCGCGCCGGGGTTGCCGCCTTCGCCGGGAGGTGGCGGGGTTAAGGGAAGTTCGGGATTTTGATCGTCAGCCATAAAGACGCTTCTGGCTCCTAGCTTCTAGCTCTGCGGTAAACTATTGCATTCACAGGAGCTTAGAGGTTGTTCGGATGCTTTTAATTATATCATGCTACGGGGATTTTCGGGGCGGGTTAAGGTTGATGTTTCGGGTCCCAATCCGGCTTTCGATGCTAGGAAAAAGTGTGCCCTCCCACGTCGGGAAAAAGCCGCGAGAGGTGGGGCACCCCGCCTATTTAGGGGTCAGGCTTCCTGCCAATCATCCACCCGGCGCAAGCTGCACTTGCGACGGCAAGTGCGGCGCAGATCAACATCACGAATCGAAAGCCGTAGACGAACGCATCTTTGACTGCGCCCTTGACTTCAGCCGAAGTGGTGGAGTCAAGACTGGTTGGTATTTCGAGGGCCGCGAGTTTAATGTAGTTCGATTCGAGGTTCGTTATTACCTTGGGCGGTATCGGGAGTTGCGTGAGGTCGTGATCGAGGCGGGAGCTGAATGCGCGAACCATCACGCTACCCAGAACTGCAATCGCAAGCAGGCTGGCAATGCGGGCGACCGCGTTGTTGATACCTGACGCGGTGCCGGCGCGATCCTGGTCCACGGAACTCATGACCACAGTGGTGAGAGGAGCAACGGTTATCGCCATGCCAAAGCCGAGCACAACAAACGCGGGGAGAAATGTGCTCGAGTAGTTGCCGCCGACGGAGGGCAGGGCGAAGAGAACGAAGCCAGTTGCTGTGATGAGAGGGCCAACAATCAATGGTGGCCTGGGCCCGTATCGTGCCACCAAACCTCCGGACCAGCGGGACAGGAGAAATAGAAGCAGAATGGTGGGCAGAGCCGCGGCGCCGGTCGCAGTTGCGGAATAGCCCTGCACTTGAATCAGGTCCAACGGAAAGAGGAAGAAAAAGATTCCTACTGCGGCATAAAGGAATAGAGTCAAGAGATTCGCACCAGTGAAAGCTCGGGACTGAAACAGTTGGAGCGGAACCATGGGCGTTGCGACTCTGGCCTCGACAAAAAAGAAAAACAGCAAGCACGTTGTGCTGATAATGGTTGGTCCAAGGACCAGCGGGTTACTCCAACCTAGAGGGGCCGATTCGATGAGACCGAAAACCAGGCCACCTAGGCCGACGGTAACGATAATGGCACCCAGCCAGTCCACGCCCTTAGCGGCAGTACTTCGACTTTCGGGGACATGAGTCAGCGAAATGGCGATCACGGCGGCGGCGAGTGGGAGGTTGATGAAAAATGCCCATCGCCAGGAAGCATGCTGGATTAGCCAACCGCCCAGAACCGGACCGAGGGCTGTGGTCATGGAGGTAGCGCCGGACCAGGTGCCGATGGCGCGACCGCGCTCCGCTTCGTCGAATGACGCACTGATGATTGCGAGGCTTCCGGGGACCATGAACGAAGCTCCGACTCCCTGGACGGCACGCGCGATAATGAGTTGATGAATGGTTGGGGCCAACCCGCACCACGCTGAGGCGATGGCAAAGACTGCGACACCCGCCACAAAGACTCGACGGCGTCCCCACAGATCGCCGACCGAACCGCCGACCAGAATGAGCGCTCCCAGGAAGAGGCCATACGACTCAATCACCCACTGCACGTCAATTACGGTCGCATTCAGGCTCGATTGCAGCGCAGGCAACGCGACATTCACTACCGTGCTGTCGATAAACGCCATACTCGACCCGAGAATTGCGGCAGCGAGGATCCATGCTCCTTCTCGGGGATGGCACGGAGCAATTGCGGGCCTGGATCGGATCGTGGCTTCGTCGCACGGCGGTTTCATGACGGGTAAGATCGCCAACTGATACGAGGCGATTCACCTAATTGAGGGGAAAAACTAACATAGAGTTGAGTCCCGTAGGAGAGTCAACTTAGTTGCTGGTACTGGTGATCGGGGCGTCCCGTAATTTTGCCGCGACAGTTCGACATGCGCCAAGAGTAATCAGCATCACCTTTCGTTACCGACCGATGCCTGAGTGTTGCCCCAATCTTCACGCAGAATGCAGCTTTTATCATCTGCGTGACCGGCGATAACGGTCAACACTCGGCCATTGACAACGACTCTCAATTTCTGCACTTCGTCGGAGTCGGCGCCGATCTTCGGATTCGTATCTTTTCCCCAACCTGGAGCAACGACGATTTGTTCGATGATGAGGCCAGGTACCTCACTCGCTGCTTCGTGGCCGTGAATGCAATTTGACAGACTACTTAGGCCAGGTCGCGCAGTCTGGTTCTGGCAGACACCTCGCTGCGCGAACGAGGCGACCAGAACCAGAACTCCAGCGTTGAATAAGATTCTGTTTTTCATGTCTCCCACCGCAATCCAATACGCTCAATGATAACTCTTCTTCGGACAAAAGTAGCGCGAGAAAATCTCGTTTAACTTCGCTTGCATCTGCTGTTCCTGGACCGCCTCAGGTAGGGTTATCGCGCTCTCCATGTCGGGGTGTTTCAGCACCCGAATGTATTCGTAGGTCGACACTCGGCCCAGTGAATCAGGCTGCTGCGGAAGGTTCACCAACTTGCCGGGGAAAGAGACGTTGGCGGCAATGTTTCTACGGTTTAGGGCCTGGTGACGACTTCGTTCGGGGCTGAAGGGAGCGTGAAGCTTACGCCGTTATCGTGGTTGGCTTTCATGGTCGCGGGGATGTTGAGTGCGGAGAGTTGGATGTTTTTCGTCCATTGGCCGCTCTGCCAATAATCGCCGTTGGCGTAAAGAGTGCTGCCCACGATAGCGTATTCCGGTATCAGTTCGCGATGGCCGTCGCGAAAGATCAGCACTGTCGGCAGTTCGGCGTGCGCCGGCCGTGAAGGGACTTTTACGTCGGTCCGCGTCTCGGCCTCTGGATAGTTTGGCTCCGCATTCGAGTTTCGGTCTTGGGATGGCAGTCTTCCGCCGAAACGAACGTACTGATTGCCCTGCAACTCAATCATTAACGGTTCAGATTTTGTTTCCGGAGGCGGGACAGCGGTAGCGGCCGGCGGCGCGTCAACATACTGAGTTGGAATCGTCAAAGGCGCAACCGGATAGTCCGCGTAGAAAGGATCGCCGAGAAAGACTGCGCCAAACGAGTCGAAACGCGATCGTCCCGCAAAGCGGCTCCCGCCTCGCGCAAACCCGGAGCGAATGCTGGAGCCCCTCATACTCATGCCGGGACTGTGCATTTGCGGCGCTGCAGTTGGCACGAAAATCGCCGCTCCCAGCACTATTGAGATCAGCGCGACGATCAACGGCCTGGGCATAAGCTAGTTCGCTTCAGAGGCGCCGGGAACGCGGAAGTCGATGCCGCGGTCGTCGTTCTGCTTGGCCGTGGCAGTCAAGTCCAGGTCGGCGAGAGCAATTTTCTGGCGGCGCCCACCGCTCAAGTCATATAACGTGCTGCCAACAATTGCGTAATTCGCGACTTCGACCTGATGACCGTCTTTGAAAACGAGCACAGTCTGAGGCTGATCGCTGGCTGTGGCTTCAGGCTGCGCGGCCGGATCAGACGAAGCCTCGACTGGCGCGTTGTCGGGACGTGCGCGGCTGGGGTAGGGAGCGGGAGCGGGTGGAGGTGTGCCTGAACCGCGCCGGTCAAAAATTGTAGGTCCGCCGTTATAGGAGTCGCCCGGCGAATCGTTGGCTGCATCGTTGCCGGAATCGTAATACCCGTAATATGGCGTCGTGTAAATGACGCCTCCCCATGGGCGCAGCCCATCGTGCCGACGGGGGTGAGAATTATTTCTAGTATCCGGGTTCACTTCGACATGCGGCGGCCTCCCCAGGGATGTGCCGGTGAAGCAGCACACAGGAGAATTTGGAGTAAAGCCGCGCGGTCCCAGGGAGGTAACGCTCGGCCGCACTCCATTGATCTGGCGGCCGCCAAATCCGGGTGATGTAACTGATGCAGGCATGCCATTGATTTGAGCGCTGGCCGCCACACTCAGCATCAACCCAAGAAAGCCGATCGCGGATAGTACCAATGCAAAACCCGCTCCGGTAGCTCGATTCGACCGCCGCACGGACAAATCATACTCTCGTTTTCGACGCATTGCGCACTCCCCCTACAGATATTAGAACATGAGAGTGCTCCCGGAGTTGCGTGCCTAAAGAGAATTACTTTCGTGTGGGTCGGGAGGGGCTTGTCTGCGCTAAGTATCTGAAAAACAGGCTCTGTACCCGCAACGGACAAGCCCCGCAATATGATACGCGGGGGCGGACGCCTTGTCCGCCCAGCTATGCGAAGCGCCGCAGCTGGCTCCGAGGCTCGCTACGCTCGCAGCCCCGACGAGGCGTCCGGGCCTACGTAGTTGTTTGCGATCTCCCCCAATCAGCGTTGCCTTACAATGCTTGTGGCTGGCTTATGACCCGGGCGTGGTATTACATGAAGAAAATTCCCGAGTTCGAGTGGATTCCCCCGACCTGGGTTTGGGTTAAGGATGTTGCAAGGGATGGGCAATACGATGAGACGAGCGCTTCCGGTTTTGTGCGGCCTGGTACTGATTGCGGTTTCGCAGGCACAGATTCCAACGATCACTGGCAAGCTCGAAGGCTCGCGCACCGCGGTTTTCGAAACGCCGCAGGACTCCTGCATACCAAACGATATTCCAGATGCAATGGCCCGGGCGTTTCGAGATTCCACCGGCACGATCCATTTCGTATCGGCGAGCTCCGACCTGTTCCAGAGCCTTGGACCTACGCTTGAGACGCTCAAGCACAGTTGCCACGCGGCGTTCCATTCCGCGAATGATCCGAATCCGGCACACTTCAACGACCAGGCCTGGCTCGATTCTTTCTACACTTTTGACGGCAAAAAGATTGCCGCTCTGTCACACACGGAGTATCACGGCTGGGTACACGCGGGCGAGTGCCATACCCAGAACATCGTCCGATGCGAGTACGACTCTGATACTTATCACCAGTCGACGGATGGTGGCTACCACTTCGAATCGTTCAATGCACCTGCGAACTTTTTGGCCGGAATTCCCTTCAAGTATGAGATTGATCGAGGACCGATGGGTTACAGCGTGGACACCAACGTGGTGGAATTCGGCGGTTGGTACTACGCTATGGCGACCGATTGGACTTGGCCTCCGAACTGCTCCGGGGACAAAAGGCCGCACGGTTGCGTAGTGCCCACTGGGGGAGCGCCGATTCGCACCTTGGACGTTTTCGATCCCTCCTCATGGCGCGGCTGGAACGGGACGGATTTCTCCCTGACGTTCGTCGATCCCTATCCGGGTCCGGTTTCACATCCTAAAGAGCATATTTACGCGCCGGTCCCGTACATGTTTGCGGTGAACGCGATCAATGTGTATCGCTCAGCGAATCTGGTCGTGGCCACGCTGTGGGACTATTGGGACAACACACTAGGCCCTCCGGGGCTGTACCTTACCACGTCGACAGATCTGGTCAGCTGGACTAAGCCCACGCTAGTGGTCACGGTAAAAGAACTCAGCGAAAATGATCCCAAGGGGAGCTGGCTGTACGCTTACTTTTCCTTACTCGACCCGGCCGCACCGGATTTGAACTTTTCGATTGTGGGCGACCATCCCTACGTGTATTTTGTGCGCCTGGATAATAACAATGCATACCATCGCGTTTTGTTCCGGCAGAGAATCAAATTGACGCTGCATCAGTGAGCACCGCTCGAAGGGAGTGCCCTTGAGGTTCATGGCGCTACACTGGCCTCCCGACCTGCGCCAGTTCTGCGAGATTCCAAAGTGCATTGGCTATCAGGAGTCCCCAGATGCAGGCCATTACCAGATCGCGATACTGCGTCTCCAGCAGGTCGGCAGCGATGCCTGCGACAAACACAAACAAAAAGGGGACGGCCATGAGTTGAAATCCGAAGCCGGGATAATGTGGAGTCCCCAGGCTGAACAGAAGGAATAATATTGCGATCATCAACGGGGCCGTATTGCCGAAATACCTTGTGCGGCGCCAGACGAAATAGGTGATCAAGGCCACCGGAATTGCCACTAATAGCGCCGGACCACTGCGTCCAATTTGTGCCAGAAGCCGCACGTAGGTTGCGGGCACGAGAAATGCCTGCCAGGTGATTCCAAAAAAAATGGCGTGGCGCATGCCTTGCCCAAGAAGGCTGGGACGGAATAAGTAGGAAGCTAACAATAGCAAGAATGCTACTCCGCACGCGGCTATCCAAATCGCGAGTGCTGCTCGCTGTCGCGTGGGGGCGAGATACAGCATGAAGCCCAGGGATATCGGAATTAGAATGCTCAGCGAAAACTGAGATCCGATGGCCAGAGCCAGCGAGAGTCCAAGCAGCAGAATACGTCGCCAGTTCCACACTACAACCTCGCGCGGAGCATACAAAGTGTGGGCTACCGCAATGGCCGTGAAGATGGTCCCGAATGCGCCCCACGCCGCACTCATTTCCGGTGGCGCAGAATATAGTGTGCTGCTGCGGAGGATTAGCGGAGAGAAGCAGTACAACGCCAGAGCAATGTAACCGCCAGCGTTTCCGTAGAGTCTGCGGGCGACGTACCAGAGCGATGCGCCGAGGAGCACGCCGAGGATTAAAACGGGTGCCCGCGCCAGCCATCCCCAGTAGTGAAAAGATCCGGCATCCGCTGTGCCGGTCCAGCCTAGCAGCGGGAGTGAAGACAGCAGGTACCAGAGCGGCGAGTGATTGGGATCGTAGCCTTCGTCTTGAGTGATTTCAGGCGGAGTCGGTGTTCCCGCCTCCAAACGCTCGACCGAGGGCGTTCCAGCAACCGATTGCCCGTTCCACTGTTGCAGTCCTTCCACGACGCAGAATAGTTGGGAGGACTCGATCTCGAGCGGTTGAGTGCCGCGGACCAGCAACCAGCCACACTGCGCCAGGAACGCGAGCAGAAGAAATCCGGCGAGAACCTGGGGCTCGCCAAAGCGTTCGCGGGTGAGAAATTTACCCATGAAGGGACGGCGAGTGTTTTACCATGTCCGGGCACGATTGGGGAAACTTCCGCGATGGACGAACCAAAAGAGGGATCGGCGGCAGAGAATATTGACCCGGCTGACCCACGGCTCAATCAGCCTGATCCCGTACTGCCAACCCCACCGCAGTCATTGCTGGAGTCGAGGAACCCGACCTTTTTCGGCCCTCAAGGTTTGCGTGTCGGATGGCGGCTTCTTCTCTACCTGGTCATGTGGAGAGTGCTTCGCGCGCTTCTCGGTATTCTGCTGGAGAAAATCGATCCCCTTATATCGGTTAGACTCTGGCTCGACTTTATTACCGAGTTGGGAGCATTCCTCGCTGTCGGTCTGCCGGCGGTCGTCATGGGACGGATTGAAAAGCGCCCCTTCGGCGATTATGGGCTTCCACGGCGCGGGGCCTTTGGCAAATTGTTCTGGGCTGGTATGTTGTGGGGCATTTTGGCGATTAGTGTTCTAGTGCTCGCGATCGGCGGCGTGGGCGATTTCTCTCTGGGCGGGCTTGCTCTGCATGGCGGGCGCATCTTGAAATTTGCAGCTTTCTGGGGCGCATTCTTTATTTGTGTGGGCTTGTTTGAAGAGTTTCTGCTGCGCGGCTATGCCCTCTTCACGCTGAGTGAGGGTACCGGCTTCTGGCCCGCGGCACTGTTGCTTTCCACCATCTTCGCGGCTCTGCATTACTGGAATCCAGGGGAAACCTGGATCGGTCTGATTGCAGTCGCGGTCATCGGACTCTTCTTCTGTCTGACCCTTCGCCGTACCGGCAACTTGTGGTTCGCCGTCGGCTTTCACGCCTCGTGGGACTGGGGGGAAAGCTATCTCTACTCAGTGCCCGATAGCGGCGGGATCTCGCCTGGCCACTTGCTGCATTCCTCATTTCACGGCTCACGCTGGATCACGGGTGGTTCGGTCGGGCCGGAAGGAAGTGTGTTGGTGTTTGTGGTGATTGCGCTGACGTGGGTGATGTTCGACCGCGTATATCCGCAGGTAAAGTACCGGGCGCTACCCTCCCCAGGTCTCTTGCAATCACGGGAAACACCTCATCCACCGGCGAACCGGGACGATTGATTCCGCGCATCAACCACTTACTGCCGGTGCGTATCTTTGACGGTGCGCGCCTGCCTGAGAATTGCCAGGTATTGGAGTTCCTGGGCGCGCAGATTACGCAGACGCGCCAGGTCATCGACGTATTGTGTGGACGCGTCCTCCGCTTCCACGCGCTCGTTCTCAACCCGCTGCGCAAGCTTCCGAATTGCAGTTCAGGTTGATTCGAATTTCGCGACGGGCACGCGGATCATCAAAGACGCGCTGGTCGCCTCCTGATCGCCGTTAGCTTGCCAATTCACCAGGAACCCTCCGGCGCCTTCCGCGAGGTGCTGGACTTTCCCGGCGGCATCAGCGGGCTTTTCAACGATCAGCGCAATTGAACTTGTGCGAACAATCTTGCGCTCATTGTCGTCGGCCAGCTGGGTAACAGCGCTCTTCTGATATGCGGCGCTTGCAGGCACTCCCCCGACCACTCCTTCGGATTGGAGCTCTTCGCGAACTGCCAGAAGGTTTGGCTGGAACCAATGCTCGTGACGGCTGTCCTCGATGGCCGCGAGGGCTGAGGCGCGTTGCATGGCAACCCCGCGAAACGCCTGCCGGGGCTGAATCGCGCCGTAGTAGATCGCGGTGATTCCCGCGGCAATAAGCCACAGCTTCTTGAACCGATTTCGATCTTTCCACCAAGGGGGAGGCCAGGCGATCAGCATGTGAGTTCACCTCACATTCAAGTTAGACCTAGTGAAGGGGAATTTTGTTCCCTTGACGAAGGAACGTGATTGCCAGATAACTTGCGGAAGATATTTGACCTTGGCGGGAAGGCTTCGCCAAAGTTTCGTCGGCGCGGCCGAGTCGAAGACCCGGCCCCATACCGATAGATTAGATATCCAGGTTCTTTACGTCGAGCGCATTGTCTTCGATGAACTTGCGGCGGGCTTCTACGTCTTCGCCCATCAGCGTGGTGAAGATGGTTTCGCACTCGGCGATGTCTTCGAGCTTCACTGACAACAGCGTGCGGCGCTCGGGGTCCATCGTGGTTTCCCACAATTGCTGCGAGGTCATTTCGCCCAGACCTTTGTAGCGCTGCACGATGTAATCCTTGCGGCCTTCGGCCAGCACGTAGTCGAAGAGAGCGCGCGCCGTGGACTTTTCGACCAGCACCGGTTCGGGCTTCTTCTTCGCGACGGCTTTTGCCGGGGCCTCTGGTACGGCTTTCTTCTGAGATTTGTCGCCATCCTCGGGCTCACCATCGCTCACGTCTTCCGCGGTGCTATTCGCGGAAGAACCCTTGGCAACGGTCTCGATAACGAATGGCGGCTCCATGTACGGCTCGATCTGCTTGAACTTTGAGAGCAACTGGCGGTACTCGGCGGTGGAGGCCAGTTCCCAATTGATCAAGTGTTCGGCGCCTTGCGAATTTACGTAGCGGACGGCCCACAGGTTGTGTTCTTCGTCGAAGCGGCTCTCTACTTCCTTGAAGCTGCGTTCTTTCTGCAGCTTCTTCAGTTCTTTCTCCAGCTTTTCGATTTTCTTGGGCGCGTTATTCTTGTCGCCTTCGAAATCAACTCGCTTCGAGAGATCGAGCTTGGGTAGAAGTTCGGTTACGCGATCGTCGCGCAAGCGTTTGTCGACTTTGTCGAACAGTTTGAGATACTCGTCGAGCACGTTCATGAAACGCGACAGATTCGTGCCTTCAAGCTTGGCCGCGCCCTCGCCATAACGCACAACCAGACCTTCCGACGCGCGCTTGACCAGAACTTTTACGTACTCGCGATCGTCCTTGATGTACTGCTGCGACTTGCCTTTCTTAATCGAATACAGCGGCGGCTGTGCGATGAAAACGTTTCCGCGCTTGATGAGGTCCTGCATGTGGCGGAAAAAGAACGTGAGCAGCAGAGTGCGGATGTGGCTTCCGTCCACGTCGGCGTCGGTCATCAGAATGATTTTGCCGTAACGCAGTTTGCTGGGGTCAAAATCCTCTTTCGAAATGCCAGTGCCCAGAGCCGTAATCATGGCCCGAATTTCTTCGTGGGCGAGCATCTTGTCGTAGCGGGCTTTTTCGACGTTGAGGATTTTGCCCTTCAACGGCAGGATCGCCTGGAAACGGCGGTCGCGTCCTTGCTTCGCGGTACCGCCTGCCGATTCGCCTTCGACCAGGAATAGTTCACAACGCTCCGGCTGCTTCTCCGAGCAGTCCGCCAGTTTGCCGGGCAGGCCGCCGCCGTCGAGAGCGCCCTTGCGGCGGGTCAGGTCGCGTGCTTTTCTGGCCGCTTCGCGAGCGCGGGCCGCGTCAATTGCCTTGTTGATGATCTTTCGTCCTACCGTGGGGTTCTGCTCGAGGTATGCGCCCAGGCGTTCATTGACGAAAGCCTGCACCACGCCTGCAATGTCGGAGTTCAGCTTGCCCTTGGTCTGGCCTTCAAACTGAGGTTGCGGCAGCTTGACGCTGATCACGGCAACCAGGCCCTCGCGCACGTCATCGCCGGTCAGATTTTCCTTTACGTCTTTAAAGAGGCCCATCTGCTGTCCCGCATAATTGATAGTGCGGGTCAGCGACGTGCGGAATCCGGAAAGATGCGTGCCGCCGTCGACTGTATTGATGTTGTTAGCGAAGCTGAAAACGGTTTCGGAGTATGCGTCGTTGTATTGCAGGCCGATCTCCATGGCCACGCCATCGCGTTCGGCCTCCATGTAGATGGGCTTGTCGTGCAGCACCTGTTTGCCGCGATTGAGGTGCTTGATGAATTCCGCGATACCGCCGTTGTATTTAAACT
>Ga0207141_10160_pt1 | contig 20765 bp, 19 predicted proteins | sample Alteio_BWMinHeat_5_FD_153553 | JGI IMG/M metagenome (GOLD analysis project Ga0207141, IMG submission 153553) | Enriched cells from forest soil in Barre Woods Harvard Forest LTER site, Petersham, Massachusetts, United States -... | ecosystem: Environmental > Terrestrial > Soil > Temperate forest >... | reverse complement strand
CGTGCTGCATACCGCGCTGCGCGCTAAACGCAGCGAGAAGATTTATGTGGATGGGCAGGATGTGGTGCCCGGCGTTTACAAAGTTCTCGCGCAGATGGAGCGGTTTGCGGAGCAGGTGCGCTCCGGCAAGCATCACGGTTATTCGGGCAAGGCCATTACTGACATTGTTCACATTGGCATCGGCGGCAGCTATCTCGGGCCGCGCTCGGTGACGCGCGCGCTGGCGCATTATCACCATCCGCGCCTGACCGCGCATTTTGTCTCGGATGATATTCAGGAGACGCTGAAGCGCCTCTCGCCGGAAACAACGCTGTTTGTGATTGTATCGAAAACATTCACCACGCCGGAAACGCTGGGGCAGGCGGAGATTTCGCGCAAATGGTTTAAGGCGCGCGGCGGCAAGGATGTTGCGAAGAATTTTATTGCCGTATCGGCGAATGTGCCATTGGCGGAGAAATGGGGCATCACCGCCGAAAATACCTTCGGCTTCTGGGACTGGGTCGGCGGGCGTTATAGCAGCTGGTCGGCGGTCGGCATCACGGCGATGATCATGATCGGCGCGAAGAACTTCCGCAAATTCCTGGATGGCGCGCAGAAGATTGATGACCATTTCAGAAAAGCGCCGGTTGCGAAGAACATTCCTGTGATGATGGCGCTGATCGGTATTGGCCACCGGAACTTTTTTAAATATCCGGCTTACGCCTCGATCCCGTATCCGCCGCAACTGGAGCATTTCCCGTTCTGGTTGCAGCAGCTGGATATGGAGAGCAATGGCAAGTCGGTCGAACTTGGCAGCGGTAAGCGCGTGAAAGGCCAGACCGGACCGATCGTGTTCGGCTTGCTCGGCTATGACGCGCAGCACAGCTTCTTCCAGTGGCTGCATCAAGGGACGGATATCGTGCCGATCGAGTTCGTTACGGATGGAGACAGCGCGAACTGCATCTTCCAGGCCAATATTTTATTTAAGGGCGAAAAGAACAACGCCCAGCCGCAGAATAATTTAGAGGGTGGTCGGCCAAGTACGCTGCTGATGGTGGAGGAAATCACGCCGGAGAGTTTGGGTATGCTGATGGCGGTTTACGAGCACAAGGTTTTCGTACAGGGCGCGCTGTGGGGTATTAACAGCTTTGACCAGTGCGGCGTGGAGATGGGGAAGTTGATTAAGAAGAAGCTGTTGGGGAAAGTATAAGTAATTAAAAAGCCCTTGGTTTTACACCAAGGGCTTTTTCATGACCTGTAACGATATCAATTAAATGCCAAAAGGATGGTGACGATCGTACTCACTAGTCTTTTCTCTCCATTTTTTTTGTACAGTAGTCACTTCCCACTCGGTGCGTTTTGTCGGTTTTTGTGCGGGTGTTTTCAGGCCAATGTTAATTGAACCTGAAATTTCCCCTGATTTGACTGCGTCTGCCAGATAGCGGTTTCTCTTGACAGCGGTGGCAAACCATTTTTCTAGTGCTGATGCTATCGCTTCATTGCTGGGGGCAGAATAAATGGTCCTTTGACGCAGATTGCGCGTGGTATATTCAATCTCCCAGGGCTCTGTGTAGAGCCCAAAACTTTCTCCATATTGTGTAACTCTCTCTCTCGTCTCTTCTTTCCTTTCTGCGTTGAGTAAGTCGTCGATATGGAGTTCGATACCGGTGATTTTTTTGTTTATGCTGCTATTAAATACCGGACGCAGGCTGATTCTCAGGGGGTGTTCTTTGTCGCCTCTCAGCAGGAGTTCATGCGTCATCCCATTATTGCTGTTCTTTTGCTTATAGGTCAGAAGGACTGGAGCATTCTCAGTCATGCCTGATTTAGCGATAGAGCTGAATGCTTTTTGTAGAGCGCTGTCAGCGGCGGAAATTTGCTTCGCCACAGCCGCCTCTAGCTGCTTTTCAGCAGCAGCATCTTTTTCTTTAGCGAGCTGTGCTTTCTGCCAAGCAGCGTGGCGCGCTTTATCTTCAGCTTCTTTCTTTTTCTTCGCTAAGGCTTCGGCTTTCGCCTTAGCTGCTTTTTGTGCATCTTCTGCTTGAAGATCTTCGCGGATTTTTTTCAAAATATCAGCCATATCAAATTCTCCTTGATTTTTGCATTCCGGGTAATTGGTGATTAGAAATGATTTTGACGTTATGATCAATAACTAATTACGTAACAATATTACTTATTGCATTATTGGTTATGAAAATATAATTAGATATTTAGTTTATTTGGCGCGTCAGCCACAGCGCCGCGAAGAAAGCCAGCAGTGATAACCCCACGGAGAAGAACACATAGAGCGCGGCGGCGCCGGTTTGGCCGCGGTCGATGAGGAGGATGGTGTCTTGCGAGAAGGTGGAGAAGGTGGTGTAGCCGCCGCAGATGCCGGTGGTGAGGAACAGGCGCCAGTTTCCGGATGCATCGCCTTTGAAAGCGAAGTAGCCTGTGAGCAGACCGAGCAGTAAAGATCCACTAATGTTGATGGCGATGATACCGAGGGGGAATTTTGAGCCGTAGATATCGGTAACGAGGCCGTTGACGCCATGACGCAGCGCGCCGCCGAGGCCGGCGCCGGCGAAGACGATGAGGTAAGAGAGAAAGTTCATGGGTGGGCTCCTAGAGAGAACTCCTTTAACTATATCAACAGTTAAAATTTTTGCCATCTTTTCCTCTCCCAGAGGGAGAGGAAATACAGGCAAAAACAAAAGACCCGGCTCAGGGAATGAGCCGGGTCTTCTTCTTATTCTCTGAAATAGGGGTTCAATGTTAGCTGCGAAGGAACATTGAGGGGTTTTTATCAGAGAGTGGTTGTCCTGCGAAATTATTCAGCCACAGCGGCAGGCTTTCCCTTCTTTGCCTTTGCCGAGACGGGAGCCTCATCGTCGCCGTCGTCACCGTTACCGGAGTCATCCGGTCCGACCAGCATTGCGCCTGCGACCGTGCCAGAGTTCGCACGTATTTTGTTCTCAATTTCATTTGCCACCTTTGGGTTGTCTTTGAGGAATTTACGAACTTGTTCGCGGCCCTGGCCGATACGCTCGCCATTGTAGGAGAACCAGGCACCGGATTTCTCGACGATATTGGCGTTGACGCCGAGATCGATGATTTCGCCCATCTTGGAGATTCCCTCGCCATACATGATGTCGAACTCGACGACACGGAAGGGCGGGGCCAGCTTGTTCTTGACGACCTTCACCTTGGTCTGGTTGCCGACGACGACTTCCTTGTCTTTCAGCGAGCCGATGCGGCGGATGTCGAGACGGACGGAGGCGTAGAACTTGAGCGCGTTGCCGCCCGTTGTTGTTTCGGGGTTGCCGAACATCACGCCGATCTTCATACGGATCTGGTTGATGAAGATGACGATGGTGCGGGATTTGGAAATGGAGCCCGTGAGCTTGCGCAGCGCCTGGCTCATCAGACGGGCCTGCAGACCCATGTGGCTGTCGCCCATCTCGCCTTCCAACTCGGCGCGGGGGACGAGAGCGGCGACGGAGTCGACGACCAGTACATCCAGCGAACCGGAACGCACCAGCGTGTCGGCGATTTCCAGCGCCTGTTCACCGGCGTCCGGCTGGGAGATCAGCAGGCTTGAGATGTCGCAGCCAAGCTTGGCGGCATAGCCGGGGTCAAGGGCGTGTTCCGCGTCGATGATGGCGCAGTGGCCGCCTGTTTTTTGTGCCTCTGCGATAACCTGCAGGGCGAGGGTGGTTTTACCCGAGCTTTCCGGTCCGTAAATCTCGATGATCCGCCCGCGCGGCAGACCGCCGATGCCGAGCGCGATATCCAGACCTAACGAACCGGTCGAGATAACCTCGACTTCCTGATGGGTGTTGCTGCCGAGTTGCATAATCGAGCCTTTGCCGAAGGCTTTTTCGATCTGGCTCAACGCTGCATCAAGCGCCTTCTGTTTCTCGGACGCGTTCATTTCGTTTTTCCCTTCAGGACGGAGTTGTGTAACTGCTGACATTTTTGGCTTCCTTTCGTTGTCTCATTTGGTGGGTGAATAATCAATCGAAGAACTCATGAATCCGAATGTACACTGTTTGTTCCGATACGCAACAGAAAAGAACATCAATGGAACAAATATTTTATTATCTAATAATTTCAAATGGATAGTTATGATTGACCAAATATACAGAACATTTTATTATAGTCTATGGTCAAAGTACTGGGACATCGCGGCCTGCGCTCGCATCCGGAGATCGACGAGAACTCCGCTGCAGCGTTTGAGGCCGGTTTAAAAGCGGCGGACGGCATTGAAACAGATGCTGTCGTGTCCGCCGACGGGACTGTTTTTCTTGGCCATGATGTAACGCAAAAGTATGCCCCGCATGCGTTTTCGCGCTCTGTTTATGTTTTCAAAGATCTTCTTGATAAAAAATCGGCGGTTATCGTGGGCGAACGGCGCATCGAGCAGCTTTCGGATTCCGAGATCGATCAGTTGCGGCTTAAAAAGGGGGCGAAGGTGCCGCGCCTTGCAGAGCTTTTTAATCAGGTTGCAAAGCATCCCGGTAAAACAATCAATATCGAAGTGAAGGGCGAGAAGGTTATCGAACCCCTTATTGCAGAAATCAATAAAGCCGTGGCTGCAGGCCAGATCACCAAAGACCAGATTGTCCTGACATCTTTCAATCATCCGGCGATACAGAAAGCGCGGGAGCTTGCGCCGGATATCAGATGCGGTCTGATCTTTTCGGGTTCCTCGCATTACGATTCACGCATCTTCCCGTGGAGCGGGAATAAAGACAGCCGCTACGTGGAATTCAACAAAGGGTCGCTTAAGTCAAAGCTGATAAACGAGATTGCGCCGGAATTTTTTGTCCTTAAAGCTTCCGAGGTGACGGAGAAAAATATCAGTCTGTTGCGCGAGCATTTCCCCAAGGCGAAGGTCATGTTCTGGACGTCGGCGGAGAAGCTGCCGGAACAAAACAGCCAGATTGTAGAAACCCTCTCGAACCCGAAGATCGCCCCCGCCATAGAAGCCGTTATCACGGACTATCCGGAGCAGATGGTTAAGCTGCTGCAGGCGAAGGGGCTGAGGGTTTAATAATATTCTGCTAAATAGCCACTTGCTTTTCCCTTTCAAATTATGTCTAATTACCCATCAGATTCGCAATAATGAGGTATGCAGATGAATACATTTGAAAAATGCGCCGTGAAGCCGGGCACCACGATTGACCTGAGCAAGATCAGTACCAATGAAACCTTTGGCTGGACCAAAGCCAAAGCCAAGGCGCAAACACTCGAAAACATCGCACGTATCGAAGCGTTGCAGGAGATGCTGTATGTTGAAGGCAAGCGCGGGCTGAATATTGTCCTGCAGGCGACGGATACCGGCGGCAAGGATGGCGCGGTCAAGACGCTGAGCCATGGCATGAATATGTCGTCGTCGCGCGCCGTTTCTTTTAAAGTGCCGACACAGGAAGAAAAAGATAATGGCTTCCTCTGGCGCATCGAGAAGCAGGTGCCCAAGGCCGGCGAAGTCGTCATCTTTAACCGCTCGCAGTATGAGGATGTCGTGGTTGCCCGTGTGCATGATCTCGTGCCGGAAGCCACCTGGCGCGGACGCTACAAGCAGATCAATGATTTTGAAGCGGAAATGGCGAAGCCTAAACCCGCATTACCCGAAGGCACGCACATCCTGAAGTTCTTCCTGCATATCAGCAAGGAGGAGCAAAATAACCGCCTTTATGAACGCTTTAACACGAAGGCCAAGCAGTGGAAGCTCAGCAATGCCGACTTTAGCGAACGCGCCTTCTGGGATGAGTATATCAAGGCCTATTCCGATGCGCTTTCCAAATGCTCAACCGAAAAAGCGCCGTGGTTTGTCATCCCCGCCGATAACAAATGGATGCGTGACCTGATTATTACGCAGATCGTCGCTGATCATCTTGAAGGGCTGAACATGAAATTACCGGGACCTTCCGTCGATATGGCGAAGGCGGAGAAGTATTTCAAAGAAAATCCCCCGACACGGATATCGACGCATAAGGGGCCGGTTTAATCTGGGGCGAGAGGACAATTCAATTTACGCGGACCTCTTTTATTTATGCCTTTGTTAAAAACTGAATCAGCTATGGAGAATAATATGAAGACGATTAAAGCTTTTGGATTTATAGCTGCGGTATTGTGCTTATTTTTCACGATGCTTAATATGACCCCTGCCTTTGCTAATTGCATATGTAGATGCATGAATGGAGAAAATCAGCCTATTTGCTCTAGTGCAATCGATGTACCATCTATTTGTCCTCCTATGGTTTGTCCTATAGCTCCTCCAAGTGTAACACCTATTATGCCTCCTACAGTCCCACCAATAGGCGCGCAAAATTGTTATCCTGAGCAGGTGTTGAATCCATTTACGCATCAGTATGAATGGCAAAGAATCTGTCGTTAATTGAATCTAGTAGATAATGGTATCCATCACCCAGCTCAATGAGGTTGCAGTAAATTGAAATGCTGCCACCCCCGACTTGTTCGGGGGTCCAAGAGCGCGTCTGCGCGTCTTGTAAAGAGTCAATATGACGGCAGGACTGCCTTTTGGATGCCCGAACAAGTCGGGCATGGCGGCATCTAGTTTCCCTTAATATAACCATTCTCACAAAGTGGCAGACACTCCCAGAATATCCTATCATTCCCAAATGAAGCCGCAAAAAGCCTACTCAACATCCGGTATCATTCTTTTCCTGCTCAGCCTGATCTATCTCGGCGCGGAGCTGGTGTTTAACAGGCAGTTGCTGGATGTGTCATCTTCCGTGCGGTCTGACCCTGACCAGGTGGAGCATATCCAGTATTTCGGGCGGGCGGCTTCGGGGCTCGGGTTTACGCTGCTGGTGCTGGGAATTTTTCAGCCGTCGGGTTTCAGGATCATCAAGCGCAAGCACTGGACGATTTTTGCCATCATTGCCCTGATCTGCATGATGCCGTTTGCGCTGACCCTTGCACAAACCGTTTACGAGCGCGTGGCGGGCATCAACGCAGGCGGCGATGTTCCTTATACGACCGGCATGTACTGGGGGCTTCTGCCGTTTGCCGGGCTGTTCTTTGTAGGGATGGGACGGGGATATAAGCCTGTTGCCGTTATCTTCGGTCTGATATTGATGGCGTGGCCGGCGATGTTTTACGGGCAGCGGCTGGCGGTCGAGCGCTTCATTATCTCGCCGACCACGGCGGAGGACAGGCTGAATGCGCATTATATCCTGATGCTGCGCTCCGGTATTGAAGATTGCACCATCACAGTGGATGGCACGCAGTTTTGCGACAGCAAAGCGACGAAAGATCTGGTGGAAGAACGCTCGACCCGCGCGGTGCTGGGGGCGATGTTCATGCTCAATACCGGTTCGGTATTCGACGGCCTGACTTTTTCGCGCGAGCAGATTATCAGTTCGATCTCGGCGCAGGATATGTGGTTTTCCTCGAAGGAATATTACCAGCGGTATTTGCAGCAGATATCCGACAAGCGCGAGCAGTATGAGGAATATCTCAACGATACCTATTATCTGCCTTACAAGCAGGCCTCCGACCTTTATCAGCAAACCTATGCCAAGGCGGCGAAACTCTATGCAGACGCTTCACACTCTGCCCAGCTTGACACGATCGCAGAAGATGCCGCCACGCAGGTCGCGGGTTTTGTCGAGCTGGGCTGGGAGGAATACCAGCGCGCCGCGAGCGCTTATAAAAGTCTTTCCGACAGCGCGGATTCTGTATCGAATAACCAGTCAGGCTTGTATGACAGGTTTTGCAGGGGACGTGAAAGCCTGTGTAATAACGTTCTTGCCAAAATAGACATAGACGGCGCCATGAGTAAGGCGAAGGCAAACGCAGAGAAACAGTTTTACGCGAAGACGGGCTATCTGCCCGATATCAGCACCAAGGATGCTTTTATCAGGAACGAAAAAACGCAGGACGAAATACGCGGGCAGGTCGAGCAAAAACTACAGGAACGTATAGAGGGCTACCAGCTGCCGGCCGAGTGGCTGTATGATCCTGATACTTTCAAGAGCTATATTTTGCGGATATTGCAGGATAAGGCGCATGGCGCAGCACTCGAGATCGGTCAGCGTGCACAGCAGGCGTGGCATGACAAGGTGCAGGCGCAGTTCAAAGCCAAAATTAGTCCGGGGTTAAACCGGGATGATTTCTTCAAGGTTCTCGGCGGCGATCCGCTGCCGCCGCTGAAAGACCTCGCGCTGTCGGAAGACGCTTTTCACGAAAAATATATCGTGCCAATGAACAGGAAGATTATTGACCAGGAGCTGGATGATATGAAGAAGGAAGGGCCTTCTTTCGCCAACCGTCAGGAACAGGCGGAGAAGGGCAAGGATTATATCCGCGTGCTGTATATTCCCGCCATCGCGCTCTGCCTCTCGATCATGATTGTGGTGATCACCATCGGCAGATACCTGACCCGCGCGGCGACGGATGCTTCAAAAAAGATACGGTGGGTGCGGGGATTTTCACGCCGGCAGCTGAATATAATCAGGCCGTTTTACTGGACGGTGTTTATAGCGCTGGCCGTGCTGCTGCCCTATCAGTGGCCGAACCCCTATATCGCGACCAAGGCTTATCAGAAAAGTTATCACTTCGCCCGCGAGAAGGCGCCCGTGACGGCGGTGCTGCTGGACTGGGTCGTGCATATGCAGCCGATCATTTACCGCGCGGGGGTCGTTATGCCTGATATTGCGTATATAAAGGATTCTCCTCGACAGGAGTAGACGGCTCCGCCAGATGTTTTGAGGCAAGAGACAGCGGCCTTTCAACGATCAGGTACAGAATAATTGCAGGTATAAGAGACATGGCGAAGCTCACTGCCAGCAGGGCAAAAAAGAAGAGTGCGCCGTGGGCGGAAACATGGAGCGCTTTTGAAAAGACAAGAAAGAAAAACTTTAAGGCCAGACCGTGGATCAGGTAATACGAGTAACTCATATTGCCGAGCCAGCGCAGCGGTGTGAAGCAAAACCCCTGCGCCAGCCATTTCCGTTCAGAGCTAAAGCATGAGAAGCAGAAGATAAAAAAAGCTGTGGAAATGATCACAGCCTTGAGGGCGTCACTGATAATACCTGTTGACAGTGGCATCAACAGAGCGACGACCAGCGCCAGCAAGCCGATGCCACTACCCGGAGCGCGGATATGCTGTTGGTTCAAGACTTCATATAACAGTATGCCTGCAACGAACGCGACCAGGCGCACAGGCCCACCATAGACAGTGCAAAGAGCCAGAAAGGCCAGCGTGAGGGCGGAGAAAAATACAATGCGCCATAAGCTGGACCGCAGGCGCAGGCTTGCGATGATAATGATCAGGGGGACCAGCAGATAATAAAGTATCTCATAGCTCAGTGACCAGGCGACGGTGATAATCGGTTCAATAGGAAATATACCCGGCAGAAGAAGCAGGTTTGCTATCAGGTAAGCCGCGCCGCCGGCAAGATCGTGCGGGATCTTGCTCTCGGACGGGAATAGGAATGACAGAAAAACATAGACCGCAAAAACAACAAGGAAGGCAGGATAAATTCTTTTGATCCTGCGGCGCATATAGCGTGTAAATTTCTGCGGCCGTGCGATGAGGGAGCCGTAGATGAGATAACCGCTCAATACAAAAAACAGGTCGACGCCGGCATTGCCGATTTTATACAGCGTGTCTGAAAACTGATGAAGCGTGGAGGGCTGAGCGACCCACGGATTAACCAAAAACGCGTAGTGAACCAGAAACACCAGAAAAACCGCAAAGCCGCGCATGCCCTCCATCACGCGGAGGTTATGCCCGCTTCCGCCGCGCGATAACTCGAAACGCTCTTCAAGCCATTGTGATATTTTGTTCATAGAGGCTTTCAAACTTTTCCGGGAAGCGGTGTATATTTTGTCCAGGCAACTTCTGCCGTGACGGGCCCTGTGTAAGTGAAATGGCCCATCCACTCGTCTTCAACTTTTGATCCTGACCACAGGCTGAAATAGAGATAGCTTGGGTGCGAAGGAATGGGATCGCCCTTCTTCGTTTCATGAATCAATTTTCCATCGGCATAGAAACGCACTGCATCCGGCAGCCATTCGATGGCGTATTTGTGAAAGCTTTTGGAGGCGTCATAGCCCAGAGGCACCCGGAGCGCCTGCGCCGGAGAGGGCTTACCATTCGTCCAGACGGTAAGATCGACAGTGTCTGGATGTGTTCCGATGAACTCCATATCAATTTCATCATGCACGGGACCTTGATTGGGAGGGCCGGCATAAGTGAAGAAAGCCGTATTGAGGCCGGAACCGGCGGCAGTGCGCATCCGCGCCTCATAGCGCCCAAAGCCTGTCACTTTTTTATATTGAATGGCCGGACATCCGATAGGGCGCACTTTTCCGCCTCTATCTGACAGTGTCAGCAGCAGTGCTTTATTATCGGTTGAAAGGGCATCTCTGCGCCACTCGCAGGATTGATTGTCGCCGTTGGTCCAGCCATCGGCTATATACCAGCGGTTTTCGTCAATGCGGGAGTTTGCGGAAAAGAACGGTAATTCTTTTGCCTGCGTTACACTTATGCTGCCAGAAAATAAAGCCGCGAGCGCGCCTGAAAGAACGACGGCGTGAAAAGCCGGCTTAACGTATGTCCGAAAAAGATTCATGTCTGAAATACTGCCTCTGTGAGAGAGGCAATATAATCAACACAATCAGCTTCCGCCTTGACTACGGTTAAATCAGCAGGGGGGGGTGTCTATCAGATTATAGAGGCAGGATAGTCTATCTATAGCTGACTATTTCATTAACAGCCCTTGGCCTGTCGGTAAAGTCAGGATGAACCTGTTCTGCGATGTAGCAAATTCATCCCACATTTCCCGTTGCGCCTGATGTTCATTCCAGCCGTAGTCATCAATGACAACAAGCGCTCCCTTGGAGAGTTTGGGCCAGAGGTATTCGATAGCGGCTTTCTCGGGCGCCGCGTTGTTCAGGTCGACCGAAAGATAGGCGATTTTATCTATCTGGGCTTTGGAGAAAGAGTCCGGCAGGATACCCTTGACCATGCGGACATTGGGGAACTTCGAGAACTTTTTTTCAACAGGGCTATAAATATCATCTTTATAGATTGTGGAATTGTAGCGTTCCGCGATTTCTTTTTCAGTTTCGGTCAATTGCGAAGTCGGAATTCCTTCCCATGTATCAAACAGCCAGAATTTCCTGTCCTTGAGCTCGCCGAACTTTAGGAACTCGCAGATAGAGAGGGATAAGATACCGGTATGCACGCCGCATTCGACGAAGTCTCCTTCAATCCGCAGTGCATTTTGGGCGGCCCAGATAGCCACGTGCGTGCGCCAGCGTATGTCAGGAACACCTTCCGGCCAACCGATCTTGCTGAACTCTGAAGAAATATCCCAGGCTTCTTTGAAAGCGGTAGAATTCATGAAACCGATAGCTTGCTTCTTTGTTGCAAAGCCATCGGCCTTGTAATCCATCTTGTAGTAATTTTTCTTTTTAAATGGCCACATAGCCTTGCTCCATATTCAAAGGTATTCGTCTGCAGACAGAGTACCTGACTGATAAACAAACGCCAAGAGCTCTCTGTTTTGCAGGGATGAGACAAAACGATAATTGAACTAACGGAGAAATTATCCGATCAGGTTCCGCATAGACTTCAGTTCCTTCAGCATGTTCTGGAGTTCGTCTTTTTTGCTGACGGTGGAAGAAGAGACTGGCTCTTCTTTCTCAACTGAACCCTTTGCATCGGCTACGCGTGCATCGGCCACGCGGGTGGTGAGGTTGCCGCGGGTGCTGTGCAGGAGTTTTTGCACGCCCTTGATGGTGTAACCTTCCTGGTAGAGGAGGTGGTAGATGTTCTTGAGCAACTCGACATCTTCCGGGCGGTAGTAGCGACGGCCACCGCCGCGCTTGAGCGGGGCGATCTGGCTGAACTTGCTTTCCCAGAAACGGAGAACGTGCTGCTGCACTTTGAGCTCGTCAGCGACTTCGCTGATGGTGCGGAAAGCGGAAGCGGACTTCTCGACTGCCTTGGACGCTTTCTTGAGCGGGCGGCGGTTCGGGATGTTCTGGACGGTTTGTTGTTCGGTCGTCTGAGGAGAGGCTTTAGGGGTCTGTGTGGTCGCTGATGACGATTTCGAGGACATGGGGGAAATGTTCCTTTGAAGATTTTTTATGAAGTTTCTTGAATAAGCTTTTTATTCTCCCGCGTTGATGCGGTCTTTGAGAACGTTGCTGGCGCGGAATGTCAGCACACGACGGGGAAGAATAGGAACTTCTTCTCCGGTTTTAGGATTACGGCCCACACGCTGGCGCTTGTTACGCACCTGGAATGTGCCGAAGGAAGAGATCTTGACCATCTCTCCGCGTTGCAGGGCTTTGCAGATCTCCGCGAGGACTGTTTCCACTAAATCAGCGGATTCGTTTCTGGACAAACCGACTTGTTCGTATACGGCCTGGCTCAGGTCTGCACGGGTTATTGTTTGGTTGTTCATGTTGCACCTCAATAAAAGATCAACGTTGAAATCACAGTATCGATTCACAATAACACAGTCAATACAAAGTGTTGAGTAATAAAGTTACAGTGTGAGTAAGTCTTGAACCCCGCGCAGAACAAGGGGTTAGAGCATATCAGCCGCGCCTTACCAGCGCACTAAAGCAGCGCCCCAGGTGAAGCCGCCGCCCATTGCTTCCATGAGAATCAGGTCGCCGCGCTGGATTCGCCCATCTTCAAGTGCCGTGTAAAGAGCGAGGGGAATCGAAGCGGCAGATGTATTGCCGTGATGCTCTACTGTAATAACAACGCGCTCCGGTGACAGGCCGAGTTTTTCCGCTGTGGCATCGATGATTCTTTTGTTGGCCTGATGCGGCACCATCCATTGAATATCGGAACCCTGCAAACCGTTTGTTTTCAAAGCTTCAACAACAACTTCACCCATGCGCGTGACGGCATGGCGGAAAACTTCGCGGCCATTCATACGCACATGACCGGTTGTCTGCGTGGTGGCGGGGCCGCCATCGACATATAGATTGTGGCGCTGTGCGCCTTCGGAGTGCAGGTGAGTAGACAGAATGCCGCTATCGTCTTTAGTACCTTTGGCAGTATCATCTGCTTCCAGAATAACGGCACCGGCGCCATCGCCGAACAAGACGCAGGTGGTGCGGTCGGTCCAGTCCAATAAACTGCTAAAGCGTTCTGCGCCGATCACCAGTGCGCGGTTAATCTGGCCTGATTTTATAAAGTTATCTGCTGTTGCTAAAGCATAAATGAAGCCGGAGCAGACGGCCTGAATGTCGAGAGCAAAGCCTTTATCACCCATGCCAAGGTTATCCTGCACGGTGACGGCGGTGGCGGGGAAGGTCTGGTCAGGCGTTGTCGTTGCCAGAAAAATGGCATCGATATCACTGGCGTTTAACCCTGCTTTTTCAATCGCCTTCCGTGCGGCGCGGGTCGCCATGTCGGAGGTTGTCTGGCCTTTGGCGGCGATGTGGCGGGATTTGATGCCGGTGCGCTGCTCGATCCATTCATTGCTGGTCTCGACGATCTTCGCGATATCGTCGTTCGTCATCACGCCTTCGGGCAGATAACCGCCGCAGCTGATAATACGGGAGCGTCTCATATAACAGGTTCCTCTATTGATTCAGATTGTACCGAACCAATGCCCATTTTTTCAAGCTCTTGTGCAATTTTTTGATTAAACTGGATGAGTGCCATGTCAGCCGCGACGCCAATGGCGTTGGCAAAGCCGATGCCGTCCGTGCCGCCGTGGCTCTTAATGCACAGCCCTTTGAGGCCGATAAAACTGGCGCCATTATATGAGCGCGGATCGACCCTTTTCTTAAGGCCGAGAAGGGCGGGCAGGGCGATCAGCAGTCCCGGTGCGCATAATACGGCGCCGATCTTGGCCAGCCATGAAGTGCAAAGGGTTTGTTTGACAAAGCTGGCCATCAGTTTGGCCGTGCCTTCGATTGATTTCAGGACGATATTGCCGGTGAAGCCATCGGTGACGATGACATCTACCGTGCCGCTGCCGATATCATCGCCCTCGACAAAACCGATGTATTTGCCGGGCAGGTGAGAGGCGGCGGTAAGAAGTTCAGCAGCGCCTTTGACCACTTCATGGCCCTTCATCGATTCAGAACCGATGTTCAGGATGCCGATGCGCGGCTCTTTTATTTTTAAGATATCACGTGAGAAAACGCCGCCAAGAATCGCAAACTCCAGAAGATTTCGCGGCGTGCATTCCACGTTCGCACCAAGATCAAGCATGACCGCGCCATGACCCGCGACCTTCGTCGGCAGGGAGGTCGCGATTGCGGGGCGTGTAATGCCGGGCAGGACATGGAGGGCGAACTTGGCCATCGCCATCAGCGCGCCTGTGTTACCGGCGGAGACGACGCAGTGCGCTTCGCCCTTGGCCACAGCATCAATAGCAAGGCGCATGCTGGAGTTGCGGCCATTGCGGAGGGCGATAGAGGGTTTGTCTTCGCTGGTGATGCGCTCGGAGGTATGGCGCAGTTGAACCACGCTCTCAAGGCCCGGATACTTTTTAATGAGGGGTTTTATTTTGGCTTCATCGCCGAAGATGATGAAGGTCGCCTGCGGATATTTTTTGCGCGACAGGTGCGCGCCCTCAACGACGATCTGAGGCGCATGATCGCCACCCATTCCGTCCAGGGATATTACCAGACCATTTTGCAAAGGGGATGCCTTTGTATGTTAGTTCAAGGGAAGCTGAACGCTTGAGCTTAGTCGACGTCGATGACTTGCTGACCCTTATACATGCCGGTCTTGAGGCAAACGTGGTGCGGACGAACCATTTCGCCCGTGTGTTTGTCTTCAACAACGTTCACGGATTTCAGCGCGTGGTGGGAACGGCGCATATCGCGGCGGGATTTCGAGGTCTTTCTTTTTGGAACAGCCATGGCTTTATACTCTTTTCTAAAGTTAATCTGGATCATTACATAAGCAAAAATACGCCTTCAGGCAAGTAAAATCCTCCAAAAAGCCACTTTTTATATAAATTATGTATAATAAATTAAAATTAATGTTAATTAATATTAATTTCGTGGTAGAATAATCTTAGGGCCGATTGTTATTAACATTCATTAAAGGGGAATACCAACATGCGCGTTCTACTTGTAGAAGATGATCAGTCGACAGCCAAGAGCATTGAACTGATGCTGAAGTCCGACGGTTACGTTGTTGATATGACCGACATGGGCGAAGACGGCCTCGAAATCGGCAAGCTCTACGAATACGATATCATCATCCTCGACCTCATGCTGCCCGACCTCGACGGCTATGAAGTCCTCAAGCGCCTGCGCGCTGCCAAGGTCGAAACACCCATTCTGATTCTCTCCGGTCTGTCCGAGCTGGACAGCAAGCTGAAAGGTCTCGGCTTCGGCGCCGACGACTACCTGACCAAGCCTTTCGACAAGCGCGAGCTGATGGCCCGTATCCAGGCGATCGTCCGCCGTTCCAAAGGCCACGCGCAGAGCATCATCAAGACCGGCCCGATCACCGTCAACCTTGACGCCCGCACTGTCGATGTCGAAGACAAGCAACTGCACCTGACTTCCAAAGAGTACGGCATCATCGAACTGCTCTCGCTGCGCAAGGGCTCGACGCTGACCAAGGAAATGTTCCTCAACCACCTCTACGGCGGCATGGACGAACCCGAAGTCAAAATCATCGACGTGTTCATCTGCAAACTCCGCAAGAAGATCGAAAAGCTCTCCTCCGACGGCGGCGCCTGCATCGAAACCGTCTGGGGCCGCGGCTATGTCCTGCGCGACCCGAACGGGTCGGGGCAGAAGGAAACGGCTTCGGGGTAAACGTCACTACTCAATATAAATAAAGCGGAAGGTATTCGATGAATTTCCGCCTTGCGATGAGGTTGGGGTTGAGGTTTGCCTTGCCATTATACTGCAGGCTTTTAATATATTGGATTCTCCCAATCGCTGCGATTGGGGCATATTCCCTTTCTGCTGACAACTTTCGGCAGCCAATACTTATAGGCGCTCTCGTTTTAAGCGTGCTCACCATTTGGTTTGCGATCCACCGCACTCTTTACGGGATGATACGAACGAAATCACGATTGTTCTGCCAGATATATCTGCCGCTTTTACTTCGTCGCAAGGTGAGTGAATACGAGTTAGATAAAGCTCATGTGGAATGGAAAACTATAACGCCAATATTTTTTAGACTAATCATGGCATGGATTGCTGTGGGAATATTGTCTTTGATCATTCCAGACGTGATAGGTGGCGATCTAGTCAACCTATTATTGACGGTTGCGGCTGTATCCTTTTTCTTCGCGATTTTATTGAAGAAAAGATATGTGGCTTATCCTGAATTAGTTGATAGGGAGATCATTAATACCGAAGCCCGTGAGGGAAAATCTAGAATCTGGTATTATCTAGCTGGATGTATTTTCTTGCCAACTCTGGCAGGCATTCTGTTGTGTATTTTTATAGTTGGTCTAAGTGTTATACCTGTGTCAGTGACGCCAGAAGCCAAAGCTTTCTTTCAGGTGAAGGATCGCAAACCCGAGGAAAATGGTTATTACGCCATATTGGGACTTAACGGCAGCACTGATCCGTTGCCGGCAGGTTTGCAGATAGCAAAAACAATACGAAGCGGCAATCTGGAAGCTTTCAATCATTCTTTGCTATCGCCAGATTTAACCCAAGCTAAATTCCCGCTTGTATGCAAGAAGAATGACCCTGATCTGTCGCACAAAACCAATTGTCGAAGCATTGCCGCATGGAAGCCGATGCTTGATGAAAATAAAGACATACTGTCTCGCTACGAGATTCTCTATCATTACAACCGTTTTGATATTCCGGCGGACCTCTCACCAATGGATAATAAATTTCTGCAGAGTTTTTATCTCTTAATGAAATTAAAATCCATTGAACATCTTTCGAAGGCTTATTCTGGGGCGCCAGAACAGGCGCTGAAAGACTGGCTAGCGGATAATAGATTTAAACGTGACGTGATTACTTCGGAAGGGCTGAATTTAGTAGGGTTTTCTATCCTTACAGATCGTTATCATAAAGACCTTTCCGACCTCTTTTATATTCTGCATAGGGATCCGTCATTAATCCAAAAATATAAGAATGATATTATTGCGACCTTCGTCTTTATAAATCCTGGCGATTTTGATTTTAAAAAACCGCTCGAAGGTGATGCTCGTGCGTTGCTAAAGAGCGGTGTTGGTGAAATGATCCTTTCTGCTGGTAACGAGATAGAGAAAAGTGGTCCGCTTATGTTGTGGCTGGAAAGCCTTATTGTCGTGCCATTTGACCACATATACGAAAACAAATATTATATTCTGCTACAGGAGGCTGAACGGGCCCTTGATATCAAGGATATCACACAACGAAAAAATGCACTTGACCAGATTAAGTATAAATACTCTTATTCTTCACTAAAGCCTGTGTTTTTCTTTGAGCCATCTGATCTGGCGAGACCTGTCTTATCGGGCCCGGCAAACTTACTTTTAGGGGGCATGGTACACTCGTACGATACGAGCCTAATCGGCGACTCCTACTACACAATCAACCGTGCATGGCTGGCTTACTTCCTTGCACTGTCACAAGGCGCATATCCGGATGGTATGGCTAAATTCTTGAAAGAAGCGCCAGCACATGACCCAAGACTACAATCTATAGTCAATAACCGACCATTTACATGGAAGTCGGATACCCGCTCAATCTGCTATGACATGCCTGATGAGAGCACTGATGGCTATAAGGGAACTGTCTCGCACTGCATAAACACAGATCAGCCCTTGGAAAATTAATGCCCCCCTTTAACCTAGAAACCACCCTGGTCCCCCTAACTCTCCTCATCATCCTCGGCTGGCTCGTAGGGCGTGCGCAGGATATTGATCTTAAATCTGTCTCCACGATATTGATCTTTGCCATCACGCCGGTCGTGGCGTTTGGGTCGACGGCGCAGTTGTCGTTTCATGGGACGCTGGTGCTGTTGCCGTTTATCAGTTTTACAATGGCGGCGTTTGCGGGGCTTACGAGCTTCAGGTTAGGTCAGCGGCTGCTGCGCGACAAGGATATGGGCTACCTGCTGCCGCAATCGACGGGCTCGGGCAATAACGGTTACTATGGCCTGCCGCTCGCCATGGCGCTGTTTCCGCCGGAGCAGGTGGGGATTTATTTTCTCATCATGCTCGGCACGACGATGTATGAAGTCACGCTCGGCTATTATTTCGTCGGGCGCGGGCATTTGACAGCTAAACATGCTTTCCAGCGCGTGTTAAAAATGCCATCGATGTATGCCCTTATCGCTGGCTTGCTGTTCTCCGCAGCCCATGTACAGCTTGATCCGGGTGTGCTGAAGCTGTGGGATGTCGCGCGTAGCTGCTATGTATGCGTCGGCATGATGATCATCGGCATCGCGCTGGCGAAGTACAAAAAACTTGCCTGGGAGTGGGATTTTATCGCGCTCACCATGTTCGGCAAATATCTGCTCTGGGTTGTTGCCGTTACGGCGTTTATTATGCTTGATAGTCACATTTTGAAAATTTTTGATCCAACGATTTATACGATGATCTCCATCCTCGTCATCACGCCGGCGGGAGCGAATACGGCGGCCTTCGCCGCGCAGCATAACTTCAAGCCGCAGCTGGCGGCGACGGTGGTGTTTGTCACGACGGTCGTATCGTTTGTTTTCCTGCCCGTGGTCCTGCCGCTGATGCTTACTTTGGTGCGGTAGCGGGCTTTGGTGCCGTCGCGGCAGGCGCGGCAGCAGGGGGAGCGGGCGCTTTCTTTTCCGCAACGAAACTTGTATCCGATCTAACATAGACGCCCCGCGTATCCGCCAGCGGCTTGAAAGCTTCCGATATGCCCATCACCGTTTCCGCGCCGCCGAGGAAAAGCGTGGCATCCTGTTTCATGACGCCTTTGATTGCGCCCAGCACTTTGGTCTTGGTCGGCACGTCGAAATAAATCAGCACATTGCGGCAGAAGACGATATCGAACTGGCCGAGATGGCCGAGGTCTGTCAGCAGATTGGCGGTCTTGAAGGTGATCGGGTCTTTCAGCTCCGGCTTGACCAGCCAGCTGTCGCCCTGCTTGGTGAAGTATTTAACAAGCATTTGTACAGGAAGCCCGCGCTGGATTTCAAACTGCGAATAAATGCCCGCCTTGGCCTGCGCAAGAATGTCATGCGACAGATCGGTCGCCACGATATCGAGCCGCCATCCCAGCAATTGCGGATGTTCCTTGAGAAGCATCGATATGGAGTAGGGCTCCTGGCCGCTGGAGCAGGCGGCAGACCAGATGCGGAGGCTTTTCTGCGCGGCGCGCGATTTTATATAGGTGGGCAGCAGATCCTCTTTCAGACGTTGAAAGGGCGTGATGTCCCTGAAAAACGATGTTTCGTTGGTTGTCATCGCTTCGACGACGGCACGCTGTATTTCGGGGTCGAAGCTACCGCGCATTTTCTGCGCCAGACTGTCAAGCGTGCCCAGAGCGGTATATTTCTGCGCTAGCGGAATCAGGCGGGATTCAAGCAGGTACATTTTTTCAGGCGTGATGACGAGGCCGGATTCTTTCCGCAACAGGTCTTCAAAATATTTATAATCCTGCTGGTTCACAATGTGCCTCCGCGGTCGGCATATTCACGGACGGCTTTGGCCATCAAGCCAAGCGGCAACACTTGCGTGCAGATGCCTGCCATGGCAACCGCGCCCGGCATACCCCAGACGACGCTGGTTGCTTCATCCTGCGCCAGCACAGTGCCGCCGGCTTCCACAAGCTGCTGGCAGCCTTTCAGCCCGTCAGCGCCCATGCCGGTAAAGATAACCGCGAGAATTTTCTTGCCGTAGACGCTGATCAGGCTTCGCATCATCGGGTCAACGGCGGGGCGGCAGAAATTTTCCTGTGCATCCTGATTGAGCGCGATAACTCTTTTTCCGCTCAGGTCTTTCACCGTCATGTGAAAGTTTCCCGGCGCGAGATATATGTGGCCGCCCTCGATGATATCTCCTTCTTTTGCCTCATGGCACAAAAGGCCCGATTGCTTGGCGATATGTTCGGCCAGAATGGTCGTGAATGTCGGCGGCATGTGCTGTGTGACAAATATGGGCTGTCTGACTTTGCCTTTCAGGTCGGTAAAAAACTGCAGCAGCGCCTGCGGGCCGCCCGTCGAGCTGCCGACGGCGATGATATCCGGCGCGTATTTGATGAGCTCTGAGCGCAGCGCGAATTTTTTCGGTGCGGTCACCACGGGTGCGGCTGTGATTGCGGATTTAGCGGCTGCCGGTTTTTCCCCGCTGCCTCTTTTCTTTCTGGCGACAAGTCCCAGCGTTTTCACTTTCTGCACAAGCTCATCCTGAAAGGCGTTCGAACCCGACAGTTCATGCGAGGTTGGCTTGGCAAGACATTCAGACGCGCCCATTTCAAATGCTTTCAGCGTGATGGCAGCATTGGCTTTCGTCAGCGTCGAAGCGATGATGACCTGCACGGACGGATCAGCCTGGAGGATCAGCGGCAGCGCCGTCATTCCATCCATCACCGGCATCTCGATATCCAGCACCACCACATCGAATTTGGCCGGACCCATGTTGTTAACAGCAAGCTGGCCGTTGGAGGCTGAAGCGACGACCTTTATATCGGGATCGCTTTCAATGAAGCGCGTCAGGAATCCGCGGATGACCGCAGAGTCATCCACCACCATCACCCGGATGGGGTTCGCGACCGATGGTGTTTTTTCAGGCGTCAAAGGCATAATATAATCTCTTTAAAGGGCACCTATTTGCAGCAGCTTCCCTTGCACAATCTCTTTATCAAATGGTTTCATGATATATTCATTTGCGCCCGCA
>Ga0207141_10148_pt1 | contig 21280 bp, 19 predicted proteins | sample Alteio_BWMinHeat_5_FD_153553 | JGI IMG/M metagenome (GOLD analysis project Ga0207141, IMG submission 153553) | Enriched cells from forest soil in Barre Woods Harvard Forest LTER site, Petersham, Massachusetts, United States -... | ecosystem: Environmental > Terrestrial > Soil > Temperate forest >... | reverse complement strand
CCTTTCGCGGGTGGCGGGCCCTTAACCACCACGCCGACCACCGACCCGCAAAGCAATCTGGGGTGGCCAATCCCTTGCGGCTTTGTTCCAAGCAAGGCGGGTGGCGACCACGCCGACCACCGACCGCAAAGCAATCTGGGGGGCCTACACTTTGTGCTTTTGTTTCTTGCAAAGGGTGGGGCTGCTTTTTGCTAGCTGCCTACCCCTGACCCGGAAGTGGCGGAATGAGCTTGCCGGAGGCTATCTGCCGGTAAAAGCCGGAGCCCGTTTTTGGATGAAGTGCGCCACGCCCTCCTTGAAATCTTCGGATTGCAGGCTCGCCAGCATTTCCTGCTCGGAAATCGCAAACGCTTCGGCGAGTGTCTGGAACATCGCGTCATAAACTTGACGCTTAATCACGCGCAGAGACCGCGGGCTGACGTTCGCGGCCAGATTTATCGCGTATTTCTGCACGCTTTCCAAAAACGATTCTTGCGGAAAGATCTGGTTCACCAGGCCCATTCTCAGCGCTTCCGTGGCGTCGATCATTCTTGCGCTAAACAACAGATCCAGCGCGTTGGCGTGTCCCACCAGCCGCGGCAACATCCATGCCATGCCGTACTCGGCGATCAGTCCCCGCTGGGCAAACGCTGTGCCCAATCGAGCTCCCTCGGACGCAAAACGCAAATCGCAGTACAGTGCAATCACCAAGCCCAAACCCACCACCGGGCCGTTAATGCCCGCAATCACAGGCTTGCTAACCGCCGGGAAATACGAGTATTTTTTCCGGAAGTCCGCTCGCGCACCCTCGCGGCCTGCACTCTCAGGTTGCACTGCTTGGGCCCGCCGTGCTTCGTCGAGTCCCTTTTCTGCGACCGTGCTCAAGAGCGACATATCCGCGCCCGCGCAGAATCCGCGCCCGGCGCCCGTTAGTACGATCACACGAACGTTTTCGTCATGCTCCGCCTCCGCCATCGCCGCGCGGACTTCGCCCTCCATGATGGCCGTCCAGGCGTTCAGTTTGTCGGGCCGGTTGAGAGTGATGGTGGCGACTCGGTCGGCAACCTGGTAAAGCGTTTCTCGGTTTGCCATGATGGGCCGGATTATATACAAGGGCCGCGGCGTTAGTCACATTTATCTGTGGGTCGCTATCGCATTCTACGAGCTTCGATGACTGGGAAGTGGCGGGTGCCCCAGGTTGCGCTTTTCTACCTGGGGCTTTTGGTTTTCTCCCAAGGCGCGGGTGCCCCAGGTTACGCTTTTCTACCTGGAGCCGGGTGCCGCACCCTACGGTTCTCAGCGTGCGGGTGTTGACTTTCTTTCAGTTGAAGGGTGGGCTCTCTCTCCTGCTAAACTCATCGCGCCCTAGGAGCGGGCGTTCCATCCGACCAAGTGAGCACCGGAATCATGAACTCGGTTATTGGCTCCGGGGCGCCCTGAAACTGCGGATTTAACATCACCGGGGAGCCCGGCAAATCCGCTCCCCATGACTTGGGATCTGCAAGCGGAATGTAAAACATCAAATGAGGCACCCAATGCCCGGCTGAGTCATTCAGAAACCCCTGGGGTGACATCATGTAGCACATCGCGCCGGGCTCCAGAGCCGGCAGTCCCTTCGCATCGAAAGCCTTGATACCCTCGACGATCTGAGCTTTGGATAGCCCCGCTAGTACCAATTCCGTTCTCTTGAAAGTCAGCGGCAGGATCGATCGCACCGCGGCTGGATTAAAGCAGATTGGACCTCGCATCTTTGGATTCCAGAACTCCGCAAAGTCAAATGGGGACATCCATGATCGCTCCACAAGACAGACGAAACCATTCTTGCCTTTGACGGCAGTTTCATATCCACGCGGTCCGAGCACCATGACTTCGGCATCCGTTGAGATCGATGGAGGCGCTGCACTACGTGCCATCGCAATTTCGGCATTTCGATCGGCGATAAGGTACTGACCGATGGGAGCCATTTTGAGGTAGGGCGCAGCGGCCTCTTGAGCGCGCGCCTGTAAAGAAGCGCTCAGGAGCACAGTCACAAAAATTGTTGCGATATAAATCCCCTTCAAAATGTTTCTGGCTATCCTCATAGTCATTTCTCCTTTGCAATCCTCCCATGCAATCCTTCTAGGGCGGGTGGCAGGGCTCAAGCCGAGACAACTCTCGCGGGCTTGGTTCTCTTCGCCAACAAAACCAGCCTTTGTTCGTGATTCATGGGCTCCCACGGGACAAGTTTCTGGGCAAGTACGTCCATTCTGCGGAGGAGAGTCAGCTCGCTGAAAAGTTCCATAAAATCCAAGTCCCGAAAGACCACGGAGCCGGACTCTTTCATTTTGTCGCGAATGAGCTCCTGATGTGCGGGCAGCTCGGACCAGTGCAGGCTGGAACGGTCGTGATGACAGAGGTGGTAGCCTTCGTTCATGAAGTTCACTTCGTCGAAGACGGTTACGGTGCAGGCAAAATAATCGTCGGGATGTTCGGGGTCGCAGAAGGCGTGTTGAACCCATGAGGTGATGGCCATGATGAAGTTCATGGAGAGAAGAGGAACTAATACGAAGACGGTCCCGATTCTCCAGTCGTAAATAAAGACAGCGCCGAAGTAAATGAAGTACCGCGCAATTCCCCAAAACATCCGGCTGCGGTTCTTTTCGTCACCTCTCGCTTTAAAGTAGGCGTAGGGAGCAAATCCCAGGGCGGTCCAAATATTGTCAGAAAGGTACCAGAAGAAATGCAGTGGACGCGTTCGATCATAGCCGCTAGAGGCGGCAGTATCGTCGGGACCGCCGTTCTCTTTATGGTGGAGGCGGACATGAACGGTGCGACCCAGTTCTGGAAGATCGCCATAGAAATAGCCGAGAAAGAACTCGACATACCGGCCGAAGAATTTATCGTATTTCCCGGAGAAGTACCCTAGGGGCCGATGCGCCTCCATGTGTTTGGCGCTGAACATCCTCACAGACCGCTGAAACTTGAGACCGCACAGGGAAAGATAGAAAGCGATCGCGAGCATAATCCGAAGTTTCCCTAAAGCGAGTTGGACCAAGAAAATTGGCACGGTGGTAAGAGTGAGGGAGACCATGATTCGCAGCGCCGGAGTGTCTCGAGGGTCCCGCAGAACTTCCTCGCCCAGCCGGTTGAGGAACCGGTCGTAAGTACGCGAGAGAAATTGATAGGTGTTGCGTATGGGTGCAAGCCTGCCGAGAAGCTTGGCCGCGCCGTAGCCTGCGAAGGAAAGCGCGCCCATGATCGATACCCCAACAATGCTTGCCAACCCGATGATTGTTGCCAATGTGCGAACTAAAAGCTTGGGTACAGCGGCAAGCCGCATAGCACGCCAAGACGTTTTCGAGCGAATGTCATTTCGCACGCCGCTCAAATCCGCTTCGATTATCTGGCCCAGGAATGGCATGTTTGTCAGCACGAATGGACACGCCCGGTCTGGTGTCGTGCGCGAAAAGATTCTACCCTCAAGGAGAGCGGGGTTCCAGCCTAGAACGAAAAGCACGTCACCGAGCGGAGGGCGGCTCAACTCTTTCCCCTGACTGCGCGGTCCCGGCACTGGACAACGCCCACTGCCCAGGTAAAATAGGCCTCTGCCTGCGAAACCATCTCCAGGAGCCCCTGTGCAACCTGTGCAACCCTCGGTAGGCGCCGCTCGCGTCAACGAAAAGCACAAAATTATTGAACATTACGACCTCGTTAGCCCTTACTACCGCTTGCTGTGGGGCGAGCACATACACCATGGCTATTGGGTCCGCGGCGATGAATCGAAAGAAACCGCACAGATCCAGCTCATCGAGCATCTCGCGCAGCTCGCCAACATAAAAGCCGGATCGCGCGTTCTGGACATTGGTTGCGGCTTTGGCGGCAGCAGTGTCTATCTAGCGAAAAAGTACGGTGCGAGCGTCACGGGAATCACCATTTCACCGGTGCAGGTGCAAATGGCCAAGGAAGCGGCGGCCAAGACGAAGGTTGACGCCAGTTTTTTGCTGATGGACGCGGAGGAGATGCAGTTTGCGCAGCCGTTTGATGTGCTGTGGTCCGTCGAGTCCATTTCTCACTATCAGAATCCTCGGCAATTCTTTGCTTCAGCGGTGAAGTTCCTGAAGCCCGGCGGCTGCTTCGCGCTTACGGACTGGTTCCAGAAGGAAGATCTTTCGGCCGCGGAAAAAAAGAAATTCATCGAGCCCATCGAGAAGGGCATGATGGTCGAACTCCGGGGAATGAATGATTACAGCGGCTTCCTCGTTTCTAGTGGCCTGCAGGTGGTGCATCGCCAGGATCTCACGCGGAATTGCGCGAAAAGCTGGGACATCGGCATGGACATCATCAAGGGCAAGGCGTTCTGGACCCTGGCCGCGAAACTTGGCCCTGGATTCGTGACCTATCTGAAAGCGTTCCGTGCCATGCGTGCCGGCTTTGCGTCCGGCAATTTCGTCTGTGGCCTCTTCGTCGCAAAAATGCCCGAAGACGGCGCCAATCACATCTCATCTCTATCGAACCGCTCGGTGTGGGCTTAATTTGTGTTCGATTTGTGCTCCACCCGCCTAGCCCCTGCCAGCCAAGACTTTTTTTGTTACGCTTTGTCTTTTGGAGTGCGGCGTCTCGACGCCGCTTTGCCTTTCCAACCGCGCCCACGTAAACTCCCGCACTATGCCGGACTGGCCGCATGCCCCGACTCACCGTCTGGATAACGCGGGCGCGTACATGGTTACCGCCGCAACCTATCGCAAGGAACCTCTGTTTAGGTCCGCTAAGCGTCTGACTTTGCTCTGCGAGCAACTCTTGGAGTTGGCGCCGCAACATGGGTGGAAGCTGGAGGCGTGGGCGGTCTTTCCCAATCACTACCACTTCGTGGCCACAGCTAAAGGGAAGGCTCAGACGCTTCCTCGATTGATCGGCCACCTGCACACCGTCACCGCCAAAGAGATCAATCGCGAGGACGGAACTCCTGGACGCAAAGTTTGGTTTCAGTATTGGGATTCTCATCTCACGTATCCACGCTCGTATCTCGCCCGACTGAACTATGTGCATTGCAACGCGGTAAAGCACGGTTTGGTGCGCGAGCCGGCACTCTACTCGTGGTGTTCGGCAGGCTGGTTCGAGCGCGAAGCGGAGAGACCTTTCTACCAAACTGTGATGCGAATTCGCTCCGACAGCATTAACGTCATGGACGACATCAACGTGAATCTTGCAGACATCCAGTAGCATATGGAGTGCGGCGGCTTGACGCCGCTTTGTTCTTTGTGGGTTCGGGTGCAAGCGGATTCGGATCAGCCTTTTTTGGAGTGCGGTTCATCCTGAGCGTGAACGAAGGGCGCCTCGGCGCCGCTTTTCTCGCCGCCCGCCACGGTGGTCAAGCCGCAGGCAATCAAAAACCAAAGACGAAAAGGCTAGGGCCCCCGAGAATCGTCTCGCGGGTCGATCTGTGCTCCACCCGCCCACGTTAGCCCGCTTTAGTTCGCTGCTTTTTGGAGTGCGGCGGCTTGACGCCGCCTTGCCATTCCAGCCGGGTGCCCCAGGTCGCGCTTTTCTACCTGGGGCTTTTGGTTCTCTCCCAAGGTTGCCGGGTGCCCCAGGTCGCGCTTTTCTACCTGGGGCTTTTGGTTTTCTCCCAAGGTTGCACACCGCTAACAAGGGAAGTCTTCTCGGGATCAACTCACGGTGCGGGAAGGAAGGGCGGCGAGAGGAGGAAGCAGCTTGCCGGCGGCCAGCTCATACAAGGCGCGGAGGCGGCCGCCAAGCTCGGCAGTGCTCAAACGGCGCTCGCGGTAGAGCCTCCGCAGAAACTCTTCGGCGGGGCGGTCCGCCTTTAGCGAGTTGCATTCCAAACAGCAAGACACCAGGTTTCGATAGGAATTCTGTCCCAGCTCCGCACGCGGAACAACGTGGTCGAGGCACCGCCTGTGCTGGTCGATCCTCCGCGAACAATAGAAGCACCGGCCGCCCTCGCGCGCGTGGATTGCCCCGCGCAGGTTCTGCTTTTCCAGGAAATCCGCCTCCTCGATGTTGATAACGACGCGGGGTGCAGGCGCTGGCCCCGCTGGGCCCCCTGGCAGATGACCCGCGATCTTCGCCGCGCATACCCCTTTAACCTCTAACGGGAGCCGCAAGCGCACTACGTGTTGGGCTCGGCAGTTGCATTCGACTAAGTGCAAAACGCCTCGTGCAATCAGGCGCCGCACCGTATCGCGTGTGAACTTGCTCGAGAGGCCCACGCCACGGGCCAGCCACGAAATCGAGAACTGCAACTGTAGCTTGCCTTCGAGCCGGCTGTGCCGAAAAAGATGCGAGTAGATGACGCGGTCCGCCAGGGAAAAGTTGAGCTGCGGCGCCAGCAGGTCTTCCATTTGTTTCCACACGCGTCCCGCGTCCACTTCTTTGTTTCTCGTGACCAGGGTTCGGATCTTGTAGGGGCGCAACTTGGAGTGCGGCGGCTCGACGCCGCTTTTTCTTGTGTTACCCGCTTCTGAGTCAATTGAGCCTTGTAAGGGCGCGTTCCCGCATCTTTTTTTTGTTTGTTTCCACACTTGTACCGCATCGAGTTTCTTGCTGTTCATAGGTTTAGTCCTGAAAGAAGAAAGGTGGATCCTTTCCTCTGTAGTGGCGGGTCTTTAGACCCGTTTTTTGAGAATTCACGGCTAACAGCAGAAGAAAAGGCGGAGGCTTAACACAGAGATCACAGAGAGAAGATCACAGAGACCACGGAGAAAACGCGAACCGAACGGCCACTGCAGCGGCCACGGCCGCCAAGTGAAGTACGTAAGACATTGAAACCAAAGAGGATGCGACGCACCGTTCACATCTCCGGACAATGTGTGAGGTTGGGCGCGGCGAACTGCGGCGAGAGCCGGTCACGGAGAAACCTTTCTTTTGCTGTGAGCAGTTAGCTGTCGGCCGTCAGCTTCTTTTTTCTGTGCGACCTCTGTGCTCAGGCCTCTGTGCCCTCAGTGTTAAGTCTTTGTTCTGGTTGATGCGCGGGATTTGCTGCTTGGCGTGCCCCCAAAAAGAAAAAGCCCCGACCGGGAGTCGGGGCGCACTTTTCTACGATTATAAGTCTACCAGAATGAGATTACCTTGTCAAGTAAAAAATACATTATTTATAAGTTATTGAAGCGACTCACTTTAACCTATGGCGAAAGGCGGCTGACAACAGAAAAAGCCAAAAAAAGCCAAAAATAGCTAGGAAGAGCTAGGTGGCCTTTAAGAGACGAGCCAGCGCCTGCCCCGCAAGCGCGATCAAGTAGAGGGACCCCTCTACGAGGAAGCAGGCAAGTCAACCTTGGAATCGAGGTGCTTTCACACCACCCATTATACGCCAATCAAAACACAGAGGATTCGCCCAGGACGGCGGGGTTCGCCCCTTTCTGGCGGGGAAATCACCAGAAAGTGTTGGAATTTGACCAACTTGACGGGCGACGGTAGAATTTAAGTTCCACGCGGTAGCGTCTCACGTTCGAGCCCGCAAAGGATCTGATAAACAACAAAGCAGCAGGCTTCGGGGATCGAGGAGGAAGCATGGCTACGGCAGTCGCGCCACGGATGTTCAAGAATTTCATCAACGGCGAATGGGTGGAATCGCGGAGCGGGAAGGCTCACGAGAACCGCAACCCGGCGAACACCGATGAATTGATCGGGATGTTTGTATCCTCGACGAGCGAGGACGTGGATGCCGCGGTGGGCGCCGCGAAAGAGGCTTATAAGACTTGGCGGCTGGTGCCGGCGCCGAAGCGCGCGGAGATTCTTTTTCGCGCTGCGGAGCTGCTCCTTCAGCGCAAAGAGGACTTTTCCAAGGATATGACGCGCGAGATGGGCAAAGTCCTCGCGGAAACGCGCGGAGACGTGCAAGAAGCCATCGACATGACGTACTACATGGCCGGGGAGGGGCGGCGGCTGTTCGGGCAGACGACGCCTTCGGAGCTGCCGAACAAATTCGCCATGAGCGTGCGGCAGTCGATTGGCGTGTGCGGCATGATTACGCCATGGAATTTTCCCATGGCCATTCCTTCGTGGAAGATGATGCCGGCGCTGATCAGCGGGAATACCGTGGTGCTCAAGCCGGCGGAGGATACGCCGTTGTCTTCGTATCACCTGGTGCAGATTTTGACGGAGGCGGGCGTGCCGCGCGGCGTCGTGAATCTGGTGAGCGGCGACGGGCCGGGAGCGGGCGCGCCGCTCTCGCAGCACAAAGAAGTGCCGGTGATCAGCTTCACGGGATCGACAGCGGTCGGGCGGCTCATCGCGCAGGCGTGCGCTCCGGACTTCAAGCATTGCAGCCTCGAGATGGGCGGAAAGAACATCATCATCGTGATGGATGACGCCAACCTCGACTTGGCGGTGGATGGAGCGGTCTGGGGCGGCTTTGGAACGACCGGACAGCGCTGCACCGCGGCCAGCCGCGTAGCGGTCCACAAGAGTGTGTACAAGGATTTTGTGGAGCGGTTTGTGGGGCGAGTGAAATCGCTGAAAGTGGGCGACGGGCTGGATTCTTCAACGGACATGGGGCCGTGCATCAACGAGCAGCAATTGAAGACCGTGATGTCCTACGTAGAGATCGGGAAAAATGAGGGCGCCAAGCTGCTGACGGGAGGGAATCGGCTGGACAGCGGCGCTCATTCGAGAGGTTGGTTCCACGAGCCGACGGTGTTCGGCGATTGCTCGCCGAAAATGCGCGTGGCGCAGGAAGAAATCTTCGGCCCGGTTGTGTCGGTGATCCCAATCGATAATCTGGAACACGCCATAGATGTTTCGAATGGCGTGCCGTACGGCTTGTCAGCTTCGATCTACACGCGAAACGTGAACCGCGCGTTCCAGGCCACGCGCGATCTCTACACCGGAATTGTCTACGTAAACGCGCCGACGATTGGCGCAGAAACGCACCTGCCCTTCGGCGGCACCAAGCAAACCGGCAACGGCCACCGCGAAGCCGCCATCGCGGCGATTGATTTTTTCACTGAATGGAAAACGGTGTACATCGACTATTCCGACAAACTCCAGCGCGCACAAATCGACAACAATTAGTCGTGTTCGCAGTCAGGGCATTGACGAGAGATTCGCAGTTGTCATGGAAATGTTGAGCTAGGCTTAGGAGCAGGACAAGTCCCGACCGTACCCACTTTTTGCGTCGGTGTGCGCGGGGACTACATTGACCCTGCTTGACACACTTTCTACAATATAGGTAGCGCTCTTTAGCACTAGGAGTAGAGTGCTGCTATGAGGAATTCAGCGCTTCAGGAACGGCGGAACCGCCAGATCCTGGCCGACATCGTCCGTGCTTATATCGAAACGGGGGAGCCTGTGTCTTCGCGCGTGATCTCGAAGGGATTTGAAGAGACGTTGAGCACGGCGACGATTCGAAACGTCATGGCGGATCTGGAGGAGGGCGGGTTTCTGTACCAACCGCATACTTCGGCGGGGCGCGTGCCAACTGCGGCGGCGTACCGATTTTTTGCGCAAGAGATTGCGTCGCGCGCCACAATTACCGCGGTGGATCGCGAATGGATTCAGCGGGAAATGGGTGGCGCCAGCAGCGCGGCGGAAATTACCGAACGCGCGGGGCACGTACTGGCGGAGGTTTCGAACGGACTGGGCATTATTGTTTCGCCGCCGCTGAGCAAGACTGTTTTGGAGCACGCCCGCATGTGGCTTCTTCCGGACGGCCGCGTGGTCGTGGTGCTGATTTCGCCTGGCGGGAATACGCGGGACAAAATCCTGCGTCCCAACAGGCTGTTCACTCAAACAGAATTGGACGCCACCGCGGACTTTCTAAACCGGCACTATTCGGGCTGGACGCTCGAAGCGATCCGCAGCGACCTTTTGCAGAAACTGGCAACCGAGCGCGAGCGCTACGAAGGCATGGCCCAGAGCGCGCTTACGTTGTGCGACCCGGCGGTGTTGGGGGATGAATCCGCTTTGCAGGTGCACGTGGAAGGCACAGCGCAGATGATTGGCGCTACCGAATTTGTGGATCAAGCGCAGATGCGCGATTTGCTGGCGGCCATCGAAGAGAAGCACCGGCTCGTGACGGTCCTGAATGCTTGCATTGAAACGCCGGAACCGGTACACGTGCAAATCGGCGTAAAGGAGATTTCCGAAGCGGGGGAAAACCTGGCGCTGATCAGCGCGGCGTACACGCGGAACGATCTGGTGCAGGGTTCCCTGGGCGTGCTGGGTCCGACGCGCATGCACTACGAGCGCGCCATGACCGCGGTGGCCTACGTGGCGCAGCTTTTCAGCGATGCGCTGAGCAAGACTTGAGAGATTTCTGGCGCAAGAGAGGCGAGAAAGTGAGCGACAAGGAAGTGAAGATCAACATCAACGTCAACAAGGACGATGACGGCGCGAGCGCCGAACCGTCCGCGGAAGCGCAAGCCGTCGCCGCGGACATCGCAAAAGCCGATGCGGAAGTCGCGAAGCTCGGGGCGGATCTGGAAGAATTGCGGCAAACCCTGCTGCGGCGGCAGGCTGACTTTGACAACTACCGGAAGCGCGTCGAGAAAGAACGTCTTGAGGATTCCAAACGCGCCACGGCCCGCGTGATCGAAGGACTGATTCCGGTGATCGACGGCTTCGAGCACGCACTGGCTGCCCACCGGGAGGCCGAATACGACAGCTACCGCAAGGGATTCGAGCTCATCTACAAGCAGCTTTTGGATAATGTGGCCAAGCTCGGCGTAGAGCGCATCGATCCCGTGGGAAAATCGTTTGATCCGCACTTGCACCAAGCGGTGGATCGGGCGGAAACCAAGGATCACGCAGACGGCGCCATTCTGCAGGTCTTTCAGCCGGGATATGTGTTTCATGGACGCGTGCTGCGACCGGCGATGGTACGTGTAGCGGTGCATCCGAATCCCGCATCGAAAGAAGCAGTGAACTAAAGGAGAACGAGAGTTTCCATGGCCAAGGGTCATCAAAGGGATTACTACGAAGTTTTGGGCGTGACGCGAACCGCCGCGGTGGACGAGATCAAGTCCGCGTACCGCAAAGCGGCGCTGAAATGGCACCCGGACCGCAATCCGGAAAATAAGTCGGAGTCAGAAATAAAATTCCGCGAATGCACCGAAGCTTACAGCGTGTTGAGCGATGCGCAGAAGCGGCAGATTTACGACACGTACGGCCATGCGGGGCTTTCCAGCTCCGGCGCGGGCCAGGGATTTGACCACACGGTCTTCCAGGATTTCCACGACATCTTCGGCGATTTTTTTGGCTTCGAGGACCTCTTCGGTGGAGGCGGCGGGCGCCGCGGACGCAGCCGCGCACAGCGTGGCTCCGATTTGCGGTACGACATGTCGCTGACGTTCGAAGAAGCGTCCGCGGGCGTGACCACCAAGATCAAGCTGCCGCGCCAGGAATATTGCGAGGCGTGCAACGGCACCGGCGCGAAAAAGGGCACGGGAGTTCAGGCTTGCCAGACGTGCGCCGGCCGCGGTCAGATGGCGTACCAGCAGGGATTCTTCACCATCACGCGCACCTGCCCGGCGTGCCAGGGCGCGGGCCAGATTGTGAAAGAACGCTGCCAGGAGTGCCGTGGGCAGGGACGGCTGGAACGCGAAAAGACCATCGAACTGCGGATTCCGCCGGGCGTGGACACTGGAACGCGGTTGCGCGTCGCCGGCGAAGGCGAGCCGGGGCCAAATGGCGGGCCGGCCGGCGATTTGTACGTGGTGCTGGAAGTCAAGGAACACGCGTTTTTCGAGCGGCGCGGCGCGGATTTGTATTGCACCATCCCGGTGAGCATCGCGCAGGCGACGCTCGGCACGGAATTGCAAGTGCCGGGATTGAACGGGGAAGAAAAACTGAAAATTCCCGAAGGCACGCAGAGCGGCGCGGTTTTTCGCATCAAGGGCAAGGGACTTGCTGATCCGCGGGGCGGCGGCAAAGGCGATTTGTACTACCACGTACTGGTGTTGACGCCCACGAAACTGACGCGCGAGCAGCGCAAACTGATGGAACAGCTCGGCTACACGATCAGAGTCGACAACAAGCCGGCCGACCGCAGCTCCTCAATCTTTGACAAGGTCAAAGACATCTTCGGGTAGAGAACCGGAATTCGAAAAATTGGAGATTTTCAGAAGGGGGGAAACTTCCCGTCTGTCCCTAGTTTCCGTCAGCACCCAGTAGCCTCAGTCGAGGTTACGTGCGCTGTGCAAGTTGGTTACTCTAAACCCGCATACGCAAAATCGGCGTATGCGGCACCCAAAATCGTCTCAGGATTTATTGTCTGTGCCACCCGCCGTAGTCAATCAAGTTGTATGTACCGATCAGTCCAATCGTCATGCGATTTGAATGGGACGCCTTGCGTGCTCCATAGGGGCCGGACAACAGAGCACGTTTGCAATCTGTCTCGGATGCCGTCTTACTAAGCACCTTCGGCTCGATACGCAATACAACGTCAAGATTTTGGGCCAGTGTAGTCATTGAATAATCTGAACAAGAATTTGAATTCTAGCGGTGTTGCCGAAACTTCCACGCTGCTGCCGTCGCCTGGTCTGGCGCACGGAATTTCTATGCTCGGTTGTCCTGACGAAAGAAACTGCCTCCAAGAATGCAACAGGTATAGATAGTCCTTGTTGTGCATGTTTGCTTTCTCACTGGTGATACGAGCACCAATTTCGGATTTAGATGGGCGCTTCCCGTAAGGGTAGGTGAAAAACCAATCGGGGTCTAATTGCAGATACCAGTTTCCGCGATGTTGAAGGAACGAAAGCCGAACTGCGTGATGTTTGTATTCGATCTTCGTTCCTAGTTTCTGCATATAGATCTTAGTTCTGGTCTCCTCTCGCCCTTTCAGAGACGTGTAGGAGAATTTGTTGTTGTTTGGCGTTCTCAATAAAGTCGGAGAAAAGTAAAACCTATCGCCCCGGACAATGAGGTCGTTTGCTTGTGCGAGAAACAAAAGAGCCTGATTCAATAGTTCAACGATGGCGGGTCCGGGGACCTCGTTCTGCGAAATCGGGCTAATCGTACTTGTATCTACGAAATTACGAAGTTCAGATTCTTCATTGCGGATGTCGGAGAAAGTCAGCAATCGATTAGGTTGGAATACGAATGTGTATTGCCGATTCAACCGTGCAGCGATACGAGATGTGCTGCTGACTCCGATATCAGCGGACCACAACGTAGGAAAACGGCGCACCAAGAACCAATTGGACCACCCAAGCTCTGAATGCCCTGATTCCATCAAAATGTTTTCATAGGAGAATCGTTTGGCTTCGACGGCCTCCAATGACATCAAGGATTCGGCCTCCAATCGCTCCTGCTCCTTGTCAAATGGAATGACGCAAGTCTCTCCTGCGCCGTTCAGAATCGAGGGATACAGCGCAAGATGTTCCTTCATGGCTTTCCAGAAAATCTCATGCGTATCTGGATGATAGAAAAGCAGAACAACAGGAGCGGTCATTTTTGCCCAATGTTCCAAATACTTTCGTTCGAGTCTGATTTTCAGGAGATTTTCTGTTTCAGACGAGATATAGCTGCTACCCGCCTTGACTTGCGCCTTGAGGAAACGCCCGGTCCTCTCAACACCGTGAATGATTTCGATCTCAGCGTCAATTCCTGATTTATCTCTCGCCTGTTTATTAAATTCCCAACCGTTCTCATTGAAGAATGACGATACGGCATTGATACTTTCATCTTCGAGTTGATCTTGGGGAAGACGCTTTAGCATTAAGGTTTCGACATTATACAAGGTCATTAACGAGTTAGGGAAAGAACCCAGGAGTTCGTGGGTGTACCCTTGAAACCACGGAGGACGTGATGGGTAAAACAATCGACAGGGGTATGAGCACGTTGAATGCCACGGACGAAACCGCGAATCCCTACGGTTTGATTCTTTCGAAGGTAGAGCGTCCCCAGTTTCCTGCCAGGGCAGAAAACGGGATCGGCCTGAAAATTCAAACTGAGGACACTGCCCGATTTCGACATAGCTACGACTTCGCAATGAGTTCTTATATCCTGAGGAACCGATTGCGAATAATAGGAGGATGAATGGCGCAAGTTTGGTTAGTGACGGGCAGTTCTCGCGGTCTGGGTCGCGCGATTGTCGAAGCGGGCCTTGCGGCGGGTAATAAAGTGTTGGCGACAGCTAGGGACATCGAGTCTCTACATGACCTATCGGAGCGCCACGGTGACCAGATCAAGCTCTTCGCGCTGGACGTGACCGACGAGTCCGCGGCAGCGAGCGCAGTGAAGGCGGCGATCGGTGCCTTTGGCTCGCTGGAGGTTGTTATCAACAACGCAGGATACGGCAATCTCTCGTCCGTCGAAGACACGCCGATGTCGGATTTTCGCGCACAAATCGAAACGAATCTCTTCGGGACGATCATCGTGACGAAGGCCGCTCTTCCGTACTTTCGCCAAAGGAAAGCCGGTCATTTTGTTCAGTTTTCGTCGATGGGCGGAAGGATCGGGCCTCCAGGGCGTGGGCCCTATTCGGCTGCGAAATGGGGTGTCGAGGGTTTCTCAGAAGTGTTGTCGCGCGAAGTGGCGCCGCTAGGCATCAAGGTCACCATCGTTGAGCCGGGTGGCTTCCGCACGGACTTCGCCGGCAGTTCCACCAAGCTGAGCGAAGGAAATCCCGACTACGACTCGACTGTTGGAGCCACCGCCAGGTTTCAACGCGACTACAACGGTAAGCAGCCCGGTGATCCGCAAAAGGCGGCTCAAGCGATCGTGCGACTGACGCAGGAACAGAAACCTCCTTTGCGCCTGTTGCTCGGCAGCGATGCGTACAACGGGGCGGAGAAAAACGACCTCGCACGCCTAGAAGAAGCAAGGTCCTGGAAAGAACTCAGCCTGTCCACTGATTTCGAGTCGAAGCCCCCACATCCGGAGCGACCAAAGTGAACCTACCTTCGCGGGAATCCGGCCCACGAGCGTGCCGCCTTTTCGCGCCGCGCAAGTCGTAGGAGCACGCTTCGCATTTTTTGTTTCGCTGGCCCATGGGTCGATGGGGAATCCGGGGACAGACGGAACGTTTTCTCATATCGTTTGAAAAGACTCGTTTTGCTGATAATGATTGGAGATTTTCAGAATGGGGGAAACTTCCCGTCTGTCCCTAGTTTCCGTCAGCACCCAGTAGCCTCAGCCGATGTTACTTGCGCTGTGCATGTTGGTTACTCTAAACCCGCACACGCAAAATCGGCGTATGCGGCACCCAAAGTCGTCTCAGGATTTATTGTCTGTGCCATCCGCCGGGCCTTAGGCGATTACTTCCGAGGAGTGGCTGATTATCCACGAAACGACCTGGTCTGGCAATGTTAGTGTTGTGGCGATGTTACGCCATTGACCGAATTCACTCTGGAACGACGGGGTACAATGAGAATGGCGCGCCCAGGGCACGTTGGCCCAATTGGGACTTTTGGCCAAAGGAGGGTTGCAAAAGTTGCGCACCACAATCGGGTTCATACGTACCAAGTTGAGAGTCCCCTTAAGCGCACATACCCTGTCCAAGATGTTGCGTTGGTACGAGGTGGTTCTATGAATGGCGAACTGAGTCCGGAGCGAGTCAAGCGAATTGCCCACATCAAATCGCATCTGGATGGGGGATTCAAGCTCGATCAGCTCGTCCGCAATATCGAGAATGGCCTCGGTAACCCGAGAGCGTGCGTGATGTCATTGTCGCGTCATGCCGAAGCCAGTGGGTTCTATGCCTGGTTCGAGGAGCGAGATCTGACGTCGATGCGGCAATGGTTCCATACGGCCGCCAAACTGGATCGCAAGTGGTACCAGATGGAGGAGGACAAACAGGGATCCGGCTCGAAGATGCTGGAGCTCATCAAGCCGCTGGTGTCGAATGACCGCTCGCTGATCGAATGGTTCGCCCATTACGACCAGGTCTATTACCTGGATCGTGTTGAGGAACAGACCACACATGATTTTTGGGCGTACCAGGCGATTGTCGCATTGCGTGGCGAGTGGCCCCGTCTCATCGAGCGTTGCGAGAGGGTCATGCGCACTCCTCCGCGTGCGGCCTCGGAGCAAAAGTATCTGCCGGATCACGAATTCTATCTGGCGCTGGCCCGTCGCGATGTCGGAACGATGACCGAAGCGTTGCACAAACTCGTAACGCCCAAGATGGTCAAGGCGCGCAACAACGATGACATCGGCTACGCGAGGGATTTGATTTCCACCGCGGCGGTGATTTACGCCAAGATTGCCTGGTTCCACGGATACGAGGTTCGGGTCGATTCGCCATACATCCCATCCGAATGGTTGCCGATGGAGCCGCTGCAACGGTACGACGATCGGTACCGATTCCTATGATCTGAGGCCACAGAGCGCGTTTAATCTGAGGATCGATGCGGAAGCGATGTTCGAAGCGGCACGTCGTCGAGGCCAGGGAATAGTCGTCGCGAATTCATTCCGGCTTCCTGGAGATGTTCCGGGGAAACATGGGGACAGACGGGACGTTCACCGGTTTGTGGGAGAGCCAGGCCCGAAGGCCGGGCCACCCGCCCAGCGCCTCCACGATGTGGCAAATTGTCTATTGAAAGATTTTTTCCTCCGCGAGAACAGCGTGACACCAGTTCCGGACTTGACCGCCAGGGCTCGATAACCGTCAAACTTAATTTCTTATGTGGCGCTCGGCGTTATATGGCGCTGACTTTGATAGGCGAGCCAGCTACCGTACAGTTTTGCAGAAAGCACCACATAATCTAAGCCTTTATTTTGAATTTACATCTTCCCAGTATTGGAAATCGGTTCGGCGGGTAGCCTGACAGAGGTTTCATTTCGCGCTTCACTCAGAGCGCCTTCGACTTCAGGTACATGTGAATGAGATGGAGGGCATCGGCGCAGGTTTTCTATTTAAGAATCAAATGGATCGGCATAATGTCCTTGTTGCTTCGCTCGGCCTGCTTGTAAACAACGATATATCCGTAGAGGGTCCCCCTAAAGCTGCCAAGAGATTTATCGGGAGCTTGGACAAATAGCAGTTGATTCACCTGGTACGCAGACTTGAAGCCCTTCATCGGAGTCGCCTTCATTGAAGTCTCGTCTGTCAATGCCGAGTTTCCATCGCTCCACTTGCTTCCGGTGTAGACCAGCAAAGCATCGCTGTTCGGCGTTCTCGCACCGCTCATAGCTCCCGATAAACACGAAGCCTTATATCCAGTTGGATCGGTCCTCACTTCTTCAAAGGGAATTGGCGCGAGACAAATGTTCATCTGCTCGCCGTTGTATCCAATTTGAAAGCTGCTGGCGTGGAGTTGAATCTCAATGGTTCCGTCATTGACCGACGCCGGCGCGAACTTGCCGTCTTGGGCAAAATAGAAATCTGCACCGTCACTGTTGAAGGTCAGTGGCCCATAATTAGGGCTTTGCTGGTCCGAACTAGCTTGGTCTCCGTGCGTCGCTGTTGATTGAGAGCTCGTTGACGCCGCGGTTGACTGAGAAAGCTGCTTCTTGAGCGCGGCCAGGTTGTTTTTTGCCAAGCTGCTCCCATGGTTGGCTGCTTTTTCATACCAGGCGATTGCCTGCGCGTTGTCTTGCTTGACTCCATCGCCATTCTGGTACATCCAGCCAATGTTGCCTTCAGCGCCCGCGTCGCCCTGCGCTGCGGCCTTTTGGAACCATGTCAGGGCTTTGCCTGAGTCCTTCGGCACTCCGAGGCCCTTCTCGTAGATAAGACCCAGGTTGTTCTCAGCGGCGGCGAAGCCCTGGTCGGCAGCTTTTTGATACCACGCGAGTGCCTGCGCGTAATCTTTTGGTACGCCGAGGCCGCCTGCGTAAATTGAGCCGAGATCCACTTCGGCTCTCACGTTGCCTTGTGCTGCGGCTTTCTGGAACCAGGTAAGAGCCTGGCTGTAGTCTTTGGCTACGCCCCATCCGTATATGTAGAAACTCCCAACACTATATTCAGCGACCGCGTCACCTTGGTTGGCCGCCTTCTCGAACCAGCCAAAAGCCTTGGTCAAGTCCTTGGGCACTCCCCAGCCATTCATATAGAGGACGCCGAGGTTGTCCTCCGCCGTCGCATTACCCTGGATGGCCGCCTTCTGGAACCACCCGAGGGCCTTGGCGTAATCTTTTTCCACGCCAAAGCCATTCAGGTACACTCCGCCAAGATTCGTTTCGGCATTGGCGTTGCCCTGTGCCGCAGACTTTTCGTACCAGGCGATTGCCTGCGAGTAGTCTTTGGGGACGCCGAGGCCCTCTGCGTACATATCGCCGAGGTTGTCCTCGCCGAGAGCGTCACCTTGGTTTGCCGCTTTCTGGAACCAAGCGAGCGCCCGGCCATAATCTTTCGTCACTCCAAAACCGTGCAGATAGAAGAGGCCGACGGCGTCCTCATCTTGGATCAAGCCCTGGTTGGCTGCTTTTTGGAACCACCCGAATGCCTGCGCAAGGTTTTGTTCGACACCAATGCCGAACCAATAGAAAAGGCCGACACAGTCTTCTCCGGCTGCGTCGCCCTTGTCGGCGGCTTTCTGGAACCACCGCAAGGCCTGGGAATAGTCCTTTGGTATGCCAAGGCCGTACTGGTACGTCCAGCCAAGATTGTTTTCGGCGGGCGTGTAGCCCTGCATGGCAGCCTTCCGATACCAGGCGATTGCCTGGGCGTAGTCCTTTGGAACGCCAAGACCGCACTGATATAACCACCCAAGGGTGTTTTCGGCGCGAGCGTCGCCTCTCGCGGCATCGTTTTGGTATTTGGCGATTGCCTCGGCATCGTACGGTTGATGGCCAAGACCGGCCTGGCACATCTGGTCGAGTCGGGCTTGGGAACTCGCCATCATTGCCTGACCTTTCACTCCCGAAAGAGCCTTGGAACGTTGCTGTACCTCTTGCTCAGAGGTGGCCTGCGCAATCACGCTTTCGGGCACAAGAAAGAGGGCTCCCACTGCGAGGGTGAAAACAATACTGGCGAGCAGACCCCGATGGCAACCACTTAGAATCTTCACCTGGAATCTCCTTTTCAGCTCTGATTCGTCTGAGTTTACCGCTGGTTGCTGGTTCTTCAAGACCAAACTCCCATCTGCAAAGGAAAGCCGGATGAAAAGCTGAGTGATTCGTCGCCTCCGTGGCGTCCGGTGCGTCATCGCAAGCATCTCCTATTAGAGATCAATATATGGCGAGTACGAGACAACTCCCAAGGATTAGAATGTTGAACAGAGTTACCACTGTTAGGTAAGGTTTGATTATGTGGCCATTTAGACCAAAGATTAAACAGGAGACAAAACGGGATTGGCACACCCGAGAAGCGCCAAAAGATGGAGGCAGTTTTTGGGCTGCCTACGAGAACTTCCAGTTTATATCTCCCGACGGAAAACACAATGTGAGTGCTCAATATTTTGACGAACCACCTCATGGTGATTCATACCACATTGCAAAGGTAGATGGTCGCCGTTTACCGGGCTATGTTTGGGGAGGCAGTTTTGCTTGGTCGTCTGATTCAAAATATTTTTGCTGTTCTTGGACGCCTGAAAAGTCAGATAACAGAGGCGTGAGGGTTTTAGCTAGGCATACGATTGTCATCGATATGAATGAGCTAAAATACTTCTTAATGCCAGAATATTTTGCTAACTTCCAAATTCAATGGCCGCAAATTGTAGAAATCAAGTTAGTAGGGCCTGACCCCAGGAATTTTAAGAAACTAGTCTTAAGATCGTTTTGTTTCAGTGGAGCAGAAGAGTGGACTTCGTTTTAAACCACTCATTTGAGGTTCAAATTTCGAATCAGAAGGGATGCTAACCATGAATCCTCTTGATTTTTAACATGCCGTTGGCGGGTGGCCGCACCTTAATTCCGAAAAACGCTTTTTCGTGGCGGGTGCCGCACCCTATGGTTCTCAGGGTGCGGGTGTTGACTTTCTTTCAGCCTGGAGCGCCCGGCATTTAGAAAGCTCCAGATTTCCGAATCGCGACGTGAATCGTAATCATCGTTTTGTCGCTGCTTTCGAGGTCGCCTGCTTGATGGATGGCTGGGTGGCGGAGACAATGCCGATCTCCACTCGGCGATTGGCGGCTCGCGCTTTGGCATTGCTATCGCGAACAAGCAGCTTGGATTTGCCAAAACCCTTTGTACTGATGAGGCTCTGATCGACTCCCGCCTTAACCAGCGCAGCCCGAACAGCTCGGGCGCGACTGGCGGAGAGTTCCAAGTTGTGCTCCTTTGTCCCGCTGTCATCCGTATATCCGTATACGTAAATGGAGTATCCCTTGAGCGGCGTGAGGACACCGGCAACGCGGTTCAAGATGGCTCGATATTGAGGCGCTATGGCCGACTTGCCGGCGTCGAACCGAAGCGACTTCTCTCCGAGCGTCAACACCACTCCATCCGAGGTGCGGCGCGTTTCGGCTATTTGCCCGAGGGACTGTTTCAACTTCTGAAGCTCTTCTGCGTGCTGCGTGCGATTTTCTTCTGTTTTGTGCGCGGCCTGAGTGGGCGGTTGCGCGGCTGCCTCCGGCTCAAGGGGCGACTGTGCTTGCGCCGCCGATGCCGCTTCCGGCTGTTTCACTCGATCGGGCACTTGATCGGGGCGAGTAGTGGCTGTTTGGGCGGGGGCTGCTTGGGCAGGGGCGGCTTGGGCAGCGGCGGCTTGGGAAGCTCTCTGATCGAGACTCTTGACGTGCTGCTCGGCGCCCTGCACGCGCTGGTTGAGCTGCTCTGTCTGACGATTGAGGTGCGCCACTTCCCGGTTCAATCGCCTGACCGACCTCACAAGCCACAGACCGAAAATGGAAGCAAGGACCAGGACAAGCCCTATCGCGGCCGCTCCAAGAACCAACGACGGCCCTGACGTGCTTTGCCTCTTGGCAGAACCGTCGTAAACGTGTTGTGCCATTGGGTTGGACGGCCCGTCAGCCAGCTCATTTTCGTGAATCCGCTCCTCGACTTCCGGTATGTTCGTCATGGATTCACTCCTTCCTAGTCAAACCTTGGGGCAGGTTAGATCCATTTTATAAGAGGGGCTCGACAGAGAATCGGGTGGCGAAGGGCAAATTGCTCAAGGATTATCTGTCCGCAAGTACAGGTCGACTGTCACGGTCGGACCAATCCCAAATTCGCTCTTCCGCACCAACTCGCGACAAACGGGCTACTCGCTATCTTTTTCTTTCTGCCGGCGTACGTACGCGGAACGGTATCTAAGCTAGAATCTCCCCCGTGCGCAGACTATTTTTAGTTGAACAATTTACGGGCTTTTTACTTGTGGCCGCCATTGGCGAAGATGGTTTCTCCCGTGAGCCACCCCGCATCATCCGAGGCAAGAAATACGGCCACGCGCGCGATGTCCTCGGGTTGGCCGACGCGGCCCAACGACGTACTCGCGATTATCTGCTTCTTGAACTCCGTTCCCATGACGCCCGCT
>Ga0207141_10094_pt2 | contig 21377 bp, 22 predicted proteins | sample Alteio_BWMinHeat_5_FD_153553 | JGI IMG/M metagenome (GOLD analysis project Ga0207141, IMG submission 153553) | Enriched cells from forest soil in Barre Woods Harvard Forest LTER site, Petersham, Massachusetts, United States -... | ecosystem: Environmental > Terrestrial > Soil > Temperate forest >... | reverse complement strand
CAATCTTCCTGCCAGTGGCGCGGGCGCGGGCATCGGCGGTGTTCGCGCCGAGGTCGGTACCCATCATGTTGCCGTAAAGGTCCTGGCCGGCCGCTGCACGCTGCAGAGATGCATCCTTCTCGATCTGCGCTTGGCTGGTCGCATACAAGGCTGCCATGCGGCGGGCGGTCTCGGTGCCGAATACCTTGTAAAACTCCTGTTGCACAGCATCCGGTGAGGTGATGCCCTCTTTGGCAAAGCCAGGCAGCACGACCGACTGTATCCAAGAGCGAAGGCCACCGGGGCCCTTGAGGATATCCTCACCGACTACTGCCCCGTCATCGATCACAACGCCCGTGCCTGACTTCCGATACATGCCGGAATTGAGCAGATGGTCTTGAGCCATCTGGTCGGCAGTCGCCATGGACATCTTGCCGCCGAATAGCTGCCGAGCGAGAGCCGTATCAGCGGTACCTGCACGCCTTCCGCCCATGTCCATGAGCGGGGTTGTCATGTTCTGCCAGAACGTGGCGGCATCGGCATACATACGGGCAGCCGGTCCCGCTTGCTGCACGAGCTGCAGGAGGTCTCCCGGCTTGATAAGACCACCACCTGCGACGAGCGTGGCGACCTCTTGGTGAACAGCGCCGGCGAGCCTGTCCGGATCAATCTTGCCTGTCCTAGGGTCGATGCCGTCGCCGCGCAGTTCGGCGGCCTTGACCAGCGTCTGGATGGAGTCGGTCGGGCTCCCTCCCATCAGGCTCGAAACAACGGACGCATCCTTGAGCACCTTTTGCAGGATGCTGCGGGCATCGTCAGAGTTGGCGGTGACACCTGAGAGCTCGCGAAGCACCTTGAGGTTTTCGGCGGCGTTCGTGCCGTGCACCATGATTTGGGCTTGCATGGCGGCATCAGTGTCGGCGCGAATATCCGCAGCCGATTTGCCGAGGTTCTGCAACTGCCCTTGGAATTTCACAAGTTCGCCGCCTGCCTCGGTGATCTTGGCGACGACTGCGCCGAGCGCCAAGCCGCCGGCAACCTGACCGAGGCCTGTGACGGTCTTTTTCATACTGTCGCCGAGGCTGTTCCACTTGCCGATAAGGCCCTGAATCTGCCCGTCGATTCCACGCAACTGACCAGCCATTGCGCCAAGCACTTCGGCGTAATTACTCGACAGCGCGATGCCGACCGAAACCTTGTAAATGTCGGCCATTATTGGCGCTCCTCATTGGTAGCGATCTTCGATTTCAGGGAAGGCGCGTCGGAGCATGCGGCCGCAGCGGCCTCGATTGCGGCGATGGCATCGTCGAGGCTGGCTTCGTACCAACCGGCTCCTTTGGAGCGATCGGCGAGCTTGTGGGCGGCAACGGCCACAATCAGAGGTGCGTTGCTTGCGGTGACAGCCAGGACGTAGCCAGGCGTCACCGCAGGGTTATGCATCTTTGTCCTGGCGATGACGAAGGCCGGATCTGTGCCCCAATCGATCTTGACGAACGGCGCGGCCGGCATGGCGATGACGTAGCCGATCGCGGGGCTTGGGGCGCTATAGCTCCCAGCTGTGTTGTAGCCTCCAGCCACGCTGTAGCCGGAGCCCACTCGACCGATAACGCCCTTCAAAGTCTGACGGAGTGCTTTCATGGTTTTCGCTCCTTCTGTGCTATGCGGGGGTGCCGGCCAAAATCTGTGCGGCACGCGCCGCTGTCAAAAGTCCAGCGGACTCAACCACGCCGATATCTGCAATGACCTGCGGGTCTCGTACATCTACCGGACCAGCCGAAACGAGCGTGATGAATTCGTCTATCTGCCAGTTCGTCTGACGAGCGGTGAACAGAACCTGCCTTTCCGCGTCGGTGAACATATTCTGGATGAACTCGCGGGCAGAGAAGACAGTTCGTGGAACTGGTGTGGGCGCGACGGGTGGCGCAAAATTGGATCCGTCATAAGTCCACCCTTGCTGAACATCGTCAGGCGCCTGGACGCACTGCGCCAAGAACTCGGCTGGGAAACAATCCGAAAGCTGGAAACCAGCCACCGGAACAATGAACTCTCGAACGATACCGTCCACGATATGAGCTGTTTGCATGATCAGAAATCCAGAATGATTTGGCCCTTGCCGCCAGCACCGCCAGCAGCCGACCCGGTTGAAAGAGTGCCTGCGCCGTTTGCTCCAAGCCCAGGGAATAGACCGCCGATGCCCGCGCCCGCGCCACTGGCAGGAAGATTGCAGGCGCCCTGGCCATAAGCGCCGCCACCCGTGCCGCCGATGCCCGTGGAGCCCACTTGCGATCCGGTTGAGGAAGGGCCGCCAGTCGTCGTGATTGCCCCGCCAGTGCTTGCACCCGTCCCCCCTGGGGCCGCTGGGAATGGGAACCCAGATGAAGCCGGATTTGATCCATTGCCGCCTGGCGCTGTCGCGAATGCCCCAAGAGAAGAAGTCCCGCCATTGCCGCCGGCAGTGGGCGTGGCCGCGCCGGCCGTCCCAGACGCACCAACGGTTATCGCGATGACTTGGCCAGGGGTTACAGCTAGAACGCCTTCCGTATAAGTGGCACCGGTTCCACCCGGTGATCCAGTGATAGTCGTACCGGAACTGTTCGCGCCTCCGGAGCCGCCGCCGCCGCCCCACATCCTGTAATGGAGGTTCGTAATTCCGGCGGGTACCGTGAACGAGCCCGTGCTGTTAAAGACGACGAAGGTCTTGGCGGCATTTGAAGCCGCGACCGCATCAGATGCCACGAGACCGTCAATGCGCCAGTTGGTGCCATCATAGATCATCGCCAGCCAACCGGTGATATCACCTACTGCCGGAGCGCCACCTGCAACTTTGACGATCGGCTTGGCACCAAGACCGTCACGGTTAAGCGTCGGGCTCGTCGTCGTGTTCGGCGTACCGAAGAAGACGTTGATTCCTGCACCCGTCACCAATGCGGTCGAGGCGGGAGTGGTCGCCAGGGTATACGCAGTGCTCGATCCACCGGCAGCGCCATAAGTCCATCCATTGTTCTGGACGGCGGCTGGAACGAGGGGGAGTTTCGTCGGAATAAACGACGTCGGCGTGTAGGCCGCGATGCTTGTGCTCGTGATGGTAGTCTGGCCATAAGCGACCGTGACGACGAACATGCCGACGAAGCCGGCGTCTGGCGTCGGCGTGACCTGCGTGCCGGTCGTGGCCGCAACGCCGGTCTTGACCTGAACGAGCGCCAGGCCTTGCCGCACGGTGTTCTGAGCAACGCCGGTATTATTCGGGCCGCTCCATGCGACGCTCGGATTGCTGGCGTTGTAGTAGGGCAGCACCACAGGCGTGCCGTCGAGATCCTCGTAAGTGGCCTCCACCAGGTAGTTGATGGACTGCCCAGACGTGAGCGGAGCGGCGCAGGTGAATGTCGCCGTATTCAGCATCAGGCCTTGTTTGACGATCTGATGAACCGTATCGGCCGGCAGCGATGAATAAGCCGAGTTATCGACGTTCTGGACCGAGAGGATCTGGCCAGGCGTGACCTGCACCTGCTGAGACGCCACCGTCGTTTGCACGCAGGTGAAGCCGTCGACGTAGGTGCCGGTTCCCATCGCACCTTGGAGTGCCCAGCCGAGCGCGATCATAATGTTGCGCTGGGGTGTGAGGTCGTCTGTCTCAAGTGGTATGGCACCCGGATAAACTGCAAGTCTGTCCACGTTCGCTTCCTCGTATCGAGTGTTTCGATCGGGAAGCGGCGGAAGCCGGCCCTGCGGTATGGGTGGTTCTGGCCGCTGTGCGGCTTTGGGTTACGTCTTCATCCGAAAAGGGTTGGCCGGCGGCGGAGGATGGAAGCTCCGCCGCCGGCCTCGGGCGATGACGATGGCGCGAACAGGAAAAACTCGCCGTCGTCTTGACCGGTGCCTACTCCGGCCGCCCGTGTTCGAAATTTACCAATGCCCGACCTCTCGATTTGCGGCCGCGATCGGCTCGCGCCTTGAGGCGGCTCTGAATGTCCAGTTCCTCGGCCTTCACGCGGTCTGCCAGTTCTCGGTGGTCTGGATGCGTGAGAAGACGCGTATAGGCTTGCTGGTAGGATAGGCGCTGCTCTTGCGCCGCAATCCGCGCCATTTGCTGCAATCTGGCACTCGCTGGTCCGACCGGCTTTGGTTCGTCGGGCTTGACAAGATCCTGCGCAGCGTCATCCGATGGTGCCAACTTGCTGGCTTTGAACAATAATTTGCCGTCGTCAGTCTCCGTCATATACTTGGCAAACGCCTGCTCTGGCGTTTCGCCAGGGCGCCGAACATCTTCCGCGCGCCTGGCGATTTCCGCCTCAAAATCCTGGCGCTTCAGTCCGCGGTCATGACCGCCTGCAACCAATGCTTTTGCAAAATCGATCGTTTTCATTACGCTGATTCCTTCATCTGATTGCGTTCGAGTCGCGCCGTTGCACGGCCTCTAACCGCCGACGTCCAGCCATCGACAACTTGCGAGAATGAGCGCCGATCGAGCGGGGCAAGGAACGCCTCCGCAAGGCCGGCCGACATCAAGGCGGCCGTTGCCGCCCGTCGCATGTTCAACTGCACCAGCGCGTAAGTCGTCGGCGGGAAGCCCAGCTTTTCCAGCTGGCGGAAATCCCCGCATAAGGCTTGATACTCGTGAATCACCTGCGAGAATTTGGAGTCCAGCGCTGCCCCACGCTTAGCGAAGGCGTCCAGCAATTCCAGAGCCTCAGCAGCTCGCCGGCGCGCCGCTTCGTCCTCAACATCGGCATCAGCCGCGGACACACGACGTCGAGCCCCCGCAAGTGCATGGTCAAGGCCTTCAAGGCGCGTCTGCAGCGCGAGCCGATCCTTTGCGAGCCGGTCGAATTCCTTCTTTGTCTCGCCGCCGACAGTCTCGGCGTCGTAGGCAATAGCGGCACGTCGCTCATCTACGACCTTCAGCTCTGCCTTTGCCGCGCCAATCTTGCCAAAAATCTCGGCCTCGATCGTGCGGGCGTGTTCCGGTGTCGTCATAAAGTTTGCTCCTGTTGGGAAATTGGCTCGCCGCCTGGTCTGGTCGACGGCGCATCACCCGGCCAAAAGTGTGGGCGTGAGAATGAAACCGGCGCGACTATCGGAATCCGCTGCCCCGCATAGCCAAGCATCAATTCGCTGACGCACCACACCAATGCGTCAAACCGATCTGGCGATGGGGCGCCCTGCGTGTAGCTGGTCAGTTGCTCTTCGAGCTCCGGGAACCCGTCACCGACATGCAGCACCCGGCCGGCCTCATAGAGCGCGCTCACCGGCTCGGCGCGGGCGATCTTGCCCCTAGAGGCATGAACACCCTTATAGCTGGTGTTTGGATCGACCATCCGGATGGTGTTTTCGACCATCAGGCCGCCTTGATTGACCTCCGCGACAATGCGATCGGCCTGATATGCGTGGTATAGCGAAACGGCGCGGGCAGCCCATTCGGACGGCGTGCCCTTCATCGTCGCATCAGCGAGAACGTAGACCTTGTCGTCGATGCCCAATGCGCCGACGACTATGCCTGTCTCGTCGCTGCTCTCATTGTTGGTAGTCGCCGGATCGACCGCCACGACCACGCGCTTGAATTCAGGTACGTCGGCTCGCGACACGCGGCTGCGCTCGATCATCTCCGAGGTCCACAGCGCCCCTTCGAGCTCCTCGACGTACTGCCCTTCAAAGAACCGCTTGCGGGCCCGTGCCGGCATCGCCTTCAAAGATTCGATGTACTCGGCCGACAGGTTTGCCTTGTTGTCCATCGGGTTGAGAAACGCCCGGGCGTAGGCATCCGGATTGACCACTTGCAACTTCGTGATCGGATCGCGCTTCTCACCGAAGAGACGGTTCGTCCAATGCGTCTTTTCCACCGGGTTGAGGTCGAAATAGGCTCGCTGTGTCAGCCCGGGCACCATCTGCGCCAAGCGGGTCAAGGCGACCAGAACCGACGCGTAGGGGATCTGCGAGCACTCGTTCAGGAACAGGGTCGCGAACTCATTGCCGAGGATCTTTTCAACCCGTTGTTTGTCGTCCAGGCCTCCTACCCAGATCTGCGATCCGTTCGGGAGGGCCCAGAACCCATCTTGCCGGCGCTCCTCCATGACGATCGAGGGAAAGCACCGCCGCGCCACCGTCGGCAGCGTGCCATTCGAGATCGAGGCCCGCGCTGCATTCGTCCTGAACCGCAGGATCGCATGCAGGCTGCCAGGATGCTGTGAGGCCCGCTGCAAGATCTTCCTCGTGATCAAGAACGTCTTGCCCGATCGCGTGCCGCCCACGAGGCAAACATGGCGCTCATCGCCGTCCAGGAGGTCCTGTGCGGCTTGCTGACCCGGTGAAAGGTGCACCATCGCGTCAAGCGACTGCTCCAGCCGTTTGAATGCCTCACGCATGTGAGGCCTCCAGTTCCAACGGCGCCGCGTCAGGCACGTCCTGCAGCCTCCGTACGAGCGCAGTGATGTCCGGTCGCGCTGCCGGATGCTTCTCCGCGATCTCGAGCAGACCGCCTTCCAGCAGTCTGAAAGCTGGCGTCTCCATCAGGTTGATCTGCTGATTATTGTTGTTGATCACCAGACCCGGGATTGCTCGGATTTCACCCGTCAGCTTGCCGATCGCCTCGTTTGCCTTCAGCGCCGTGCGGGTGAGTGCGCTCACCGCGTGGAGATCCTCGAGCGTGCGCGCCGCGATCAATGCCTCTTCAACGATCGAGCGATGCATCTTGTAATGATCGAGGAGATTGCCGCTTTCGCTGATTGCGCGCTCAACGAGCTGTTCACGGGGTACGTCACCGATCAGGGCCGCCTTGTATTCGGCCGTCAGCCCCTTCCAATGCCTATGGATCGCGTCACGGTGCGCGCCGAACTTCTCCGCGATCTTGTCGAGGCTGACGCCAGCAGCCCGCATCATCTCGATTGAGAGACGTTCAGGATGCGTTTCGATCTGATTGGTGCGGGCCATAGAGCGGGACATTTCCAATTTGTCGGAAAGGCCCGCGCGTCATGGGACGCCTACGGCAAGCCCGCTCGAAGCGGGACAGTTCGGATTATGCGATATTTCGTAGTGAATGCAAGCCTAATTATTGAGGTGAGCTAGACAAATGTCGCGATGCAGCCAACGGATTTGTACGCAGGAACGTGCGTTCCACACAGAAACACCCAATATCCGTTATATTTCAATGCGGTGAGGTGGACACACTCTCCACCGAAGCTTCTCTCTACCTCGTTGATATTATCAACAAAGTTCGCGCCCGTACCGTTAAACCGGGGGTATTGCATCCCCAGCCAGGCGCTCGGCCGCGCGAATCGCGTAGCGCGGGCGTTTCATTTCATAGGGTATTTCCCCTGTCCTTCCGGCGGGACATTCTGGGACATTGCGGGACATTTGTCCCAACTTGTCCGGGCAGATTGGGGGGGCAGGACATGGGACGGACAGGGACATATGTCTATAGACATGTCCCGGATGTCCCACCTGTCCCACCGCCTATGCAGTAGCCTTCCAGATAAGAGTTTCTCCGCTGACATCTCGAGCGACAATTGCGTTGCGGGCGATGGCGTCGCGTTCCGAGCGAGCGAATTGCTTGCGTTTCGCTTCCGCCTGTTTTTCGGGGGTATCTCCGTCTGTAGGCCAGCGAGAGAAAAATTCGGTGCGCAGTATTCCGCGCTCGACAGCCTTGACCTCGGGCCCTGACGGAAAGGGCCTGATTGTGCGTCCTCTATCTGCCAGCATGTCGGAGAGGGTTGTCAGCAGCATTCTTGTCCCTTGGGGGAGTTTCGCTCGGCTCACTTTTGCCGGCGGGGGCGCATCGGCTGGTACCACGACAGGGGCAGTTGTCTCTTGCTCCGATATCGTATCGGTCGAAAGGACTACGCCTTTCAGGTCAAAGGCAATGCGCTGGTCTTCGGCTCCATCGTTGTCCTTGATGATGGAGGCCGTCCGCACTGTCCCGGTCTTTTCAAGGGCGATGGTGGTGTCGAGCGCGCCAAGCAACGCTCCATGCCCGCGCAGCCTGACATTGCCGTCCTGCGGAATGTGATGGATCACAAGAACATGGGCGCCCGTGGCCTCCTGGAGCCGGGCGACGTTTGCAACGAGCGCACCCATATCTTTCGGAGAGTTCTCGTCGCCGCCGTTCAGGACGCGGCTGATCGTGTCGATGACGATAAGCACGACCGGCTGACCGGTGATTTCCTTCAGATCGCGGGCATGGTCGACGAGAAGGGCGACGTGCTCGGCGTTGGATCGCAGGTCGACCGAGCCCGCGACAACGGCAAGAGGCAAGTCATCGTGGCAGTGATACTTCCGAAACGCGGCCAGGCGCCGCGCGGTCAGCGCGGCTCGCTCGGCAGCGACATAGAGAACGGCACCCCGCTGAACAGTGCGGCCGAACCACGGGACGCCAGCGGCGATGTGGCAGCTCATGTCTACTGCCAGCATAGATTTCGCAGTACCCGGCGCTCCGAAGATACAACTGGCCTCTCCGGCCCCGAGAAACCCATCGACGAGGAAGACCTTCTGGGGTGACGGGTCGATGTCCGCGAACATCGTGAAGCGGAGTGGTGATTTGGTGGCCGTCGGTTTCACTATCGAGGCAGTCGGCACGTCATTGGCATTACGATGACCCATGTTCACGCGGCTGCCTCCGCCTTGGCCGACCAGGTGATCTTGGGCGCGGGTCTTGTCAGCAGACGCCGCAGCTCGGCCGCGTGATTTGCATCCTCTGCCTGAAGCGAAATGCCGGACAGGAGGTCGGCGGCCCTCCTGGCGTTGATGATGATTGCCCCCCGGCGCCCCGACTTCAACCACCACAAGGGCTCTCGAAAGATGCGAAGCGGTGCGCCAAGTCGAGGCTGCAAGATCTCATCCTCGCCGATCAACCCGGCGCGGCCGAGCCACATGCCGATATTTCCCGTGCGTGGCCTCCATGCGGCGATATCATTCGGCTCGCCTACAACACCGTGACACAGGATCAAGAGGGCGCGTACGCCCTCCTCGTCGACGGACACGACATCGAATGTCCCGGTCTTTGTAAAAGCGACGCGAGCCGTCAGAACAGGATCGGGCTCGGTCAGTGCGTGAGTCGTGACGCCTCGGTCGCGAAGCCAATCGAGCTGGCGTTGGTCCAGGCGGTCGGCCTGGTAGAAGACCTCTGAGATTTCATGCGGGGCGATCATGGCTTTTTGCCCCTCTCGGCGATCCGCTTCGCTTCCCACGCATCCGATTCTGCTTCTCGCCACTCGCTCGATGACTGGGTTTGCGGGCCGTCGGCGTCGTCGTCTTCGTCCATGATCTTCATACACAGCGCGAGGATTTGGTCCTTGCCGAAGATCGGCGATAGGCCACTGATTGCTTCCTTAATGTCCCTCTCGATTGCGGCCCTGATGGAGTTCAGGAGTACGTCGGTTGGTGCCGCGCGAAAGGCTCTCGTGCTGATCAGATCACCATCGGCCAATTCCAGCGCTTGCCGAACAAGCGCGTACTTCGTCTTTTCCTCGCTCATAGTGGCTCCCTCGATCCGAGAAAGCTCGCGAGGTGCATCACGGCCCGGTCGTAGGGCATGCCCTCGACCTCCATCACCCAGCGGATGACATTGCCGCTCCGCTTGCTGGCGAAGCAATGCCAGACGCCGCGGTCGTCGTTGACAAAGAAGCTGGTAGACTCGTCGTCAACGAAGGGCGAGCTACCACGAAATTCGCGCCCCTGCTTCTTGAGTGCGACCTTCTGGCCAATAATGGCCGAGATCCGGACGCGCTCGACGATCTTCGTCGCCAAGAAGAGCAAGTGCGGCGGGGCCTCGGGAGGCGTTTCGTGGAGAGTCTGCGGATCGATCTCAGCCATTGAAGAAGCCCTCCGCTATTGCGAGGGAATGAGCTTCAGCGAGGGCATCAGCAAATTGCTGAAAGTTGTCCCCTCGCACGCCAAAGCCCCGAGCGGTGGCGACAAGCTCCCCCGACGCGTTTGCTGCGTAGAGGCGCATATCGATAAATCGGTGGCCGCGATATTCTCGAAGGGCGATCCTGATTTCTTCGCGGGAGTTTTTCCGCACCGACGCCACGAGGCGATCGACTGGAACGGGGGCGTCGCGATTGTCAGCCATGACGCAGCCCCCCGAAATTGGCCGCCAGGTGTGCCGCTATGACGGCGATCGGCACTGCACAGCGCAATGCGATTTTTGCAGCGGCAATGTCGAAATGATTGCTGTTCGATTGGTAGGCTGATATTGAAAGGCTTCTGACATTTTCTACTTCCAGCCGGGCCGAGGCACCACCCTCGGACCCGGTTTCTGTTTGATGAGGCATGACTTACGCGGCCTCCGTCTGCTTGCGAGAGGCCTGATCGCGTTGGGCGATGCGCGCATCGATCCAGGCCAGCACTTCCTCTTCGACCCAGGCGACAGATCCATTGCTGATCTTGACCTGGCGCGGGAATTTTCCCTTGGTCGCAAAGTCGTAGATTGTACTTTGGCTGAGTCCGGTGACGCTCCGAACCTCGCTCAGCCGCATAAGCCGTTTCATGTGCTTCTCCTTACGGTTCCGATTGGAACGGTGAGAAGGTGCAGCAAACCGCTTGCGGGCATATGGATGGGAAAATACCCGAATAATCGGGTGGCGGGTTTCAGTCCCCGTAAAGCAGATCAATCATTGGCAGCAACGTGCTAGTCGCAAATAGGCCTTCCCCCGCCAAGTTGGCGGCCGCATGTGCCAACGTCTTGGCCTCTTTGGCGGATCTCGTACCCACTTTCTTAAGTCCGCAGGCAACTGCGAGAGTCATCAGACAACGCCATTTGATAGAGTCGGGGTCGCTCCATTTGCGGGACTTTTCGCGGAGCGTTGCCGCTCGCCCTTTGATTGTTGCGGCGCTGCTGCCTCGCTTCGTATTGAGGATTGCTCCGTCATTTCGAAGCGCTGTTGTCGGGCCCCATTTCAATTGAACATAGCCCTCGATAGGGCGCCTTTCCTGTTCGGACAGTTCAAGCTCGTTGCCAACGGTCATCGCGCTCACGAACTCGGCAGCTGCCCGCTCGCTGGTCCCGTTTACCGTGGCGTGAGCATCCATGAGCGCGATGAGATAGCGATCTGGATCGCTCGTGAGCGGGACCGAGGGCCGACCTCGCTGGAGGCGAGCAACCGCGGGTACCCACTTTCGTGGCCTCCCGCGCGGCCGTCCAGTCGGCTTGGTCACCTTGCAGCTCCGATCGCCACGACGTTATCACCCTGCTTAGCCGGCTCGCTGGCGCAATACGTCGCCCATGTATCCATGAGGTTGCGCCGTTTCGCGAACATGTCGCCACGCCTATAGGCAGCCTCGACCTTATCGCCGACCGTATGGGCCAGGGCCATGTCGAGCGCCTCCTTGGCGTAACTCGACTGCTCGTGACCCCAGTCGAGGAACGCAGAACGGAAACCGTGCACCGTCAGCTTTTTGTCCGCCATGCCCCTGAGAAGCTCCAGCATCGCCATGTTGGAGAGCATGCTTGGCTCGCCCTTTCGGTTGCGGCTAGGGAACACATGGTCAGCGGTGCGTGGGAGAGCGGCGAGAATTTCTAGCGCCCGCGGCGAGAGCGGAACCTTGTGCTCTCTCCTGGCCTTCATGCGTATCGACGGCACCGTCCATACCTTGTTGGCAAGGTCGAACTCTGCCCAGGTCGCGCCGATCGCTTCGCTGGTGCGCGCTGCGGTCAAGATTGTGAACTCGAGTGCCTTCGCGCTGACTTCTTTCTTTCTGCGAAGCTTCTTCATGAAGGCTGGGAGCTCCGCGTATGGCATGGCGGGATGGTGCTCGACACGCGCGATCTTCTCTTTCGCCGGCAACAGATTTTGAAGATGTCCGCGCCAGCGTGCCGGGTTGTCACCCTTTCGGAATTCACGCACGGTCGCCCAGTCGAGAATCTGCTCGATTCGCCCGCGCAAACGGGACGCCGTTTCTGTCTTGGTTTTCCAGATTGGCTCGATCACCTTGACGACGAGCGCAGTATCGATCGACGCGACCGGCAGAGCCCCCAGCTTTGGGTATGCATAAGTCTTCAACGTTGAGAGCCACTGCTCCCGGTGTTTTGCATTCTTCCAGCTATCAATGTGAGCGGCGATATAGGCCTCACCGCACTGCTTGAACGTCATTGCCTTCGCTTCCTCAGCCAGTCGCGAAGCGCGTAGGGCCTTCCTGGCCTCAAGGGGGTCAATGCCGTCATGGGCAGCAAGGCGGGCGTCGCCGGCACGTTTGCGGGCCTCGGCTAAGCTGATGACGCTGAGTGGCCCGAGCCCCATCTTGCGGGCGCGGCCGTTCAACATGAAGCGAAAGATCCATGACTTCGTGCCGGTTGAAGACACCTGGAGGCACAAACCGCCGCCGTCCATGTAAAGACCCGGCTTGCTTGCGTTCTTCACTTCCAGCGCAGATAGTCGATTGAGCGCGCGCATCTGTCCGTCGAACTCCAAAAGGGTACGTGCCAGCGTACAAATCAGGCCAGGATTGTGCTGGAAAGGCTCGGAACTGTCCAGAAGCAAAAATGCGCTAAGCCATTAAAAGATTTTATGTTTTGGAACACGTCGGAACGGCTCGGAGTTCGAATTCCGGACATCAGCTCCACCATCCTTGAATATTCGATTGGGATGGCGCCGGCATACCCTTAAAATTGGTGCAGGCCGATAAGGGTTTGTTGCGTTCTTTAAATTGTATCTTGCACTTGCGGTGCGTGAGGCACACATCGACGCTGGGTCGCTGCAAGAGTTCTTTCAGTCATATCCTGCATTGTGACGTAAGGGTACTAGTGTCTCGGTCAGGAGACCCACTGGCTTAATTGTCATTGTCCGGCTGCACTGCCGGTCGCCTCGCCGGAGCGACGATGGAGATCAGACCGGCGGATGGTTGTTCCAAGCGCCCTCGACTTCAGGCTGGGCGGGCATAGTCTAAATGGGAAAAAACGTTCTACCAAAGGACTAGGCGCCCTATCCATATTCTTCACAGTCCATAAACTCTATTCTGGTAGTTTGAGGATCGCGGAGGGTGGGGCTGCTGCGCGACTTTGGCGGGATTTGAAGAACTTTCCCGTCTGGTCTGTCCGGCGTTGCGTGCTCCTTGCACAAAAGGCATTTCGCTACTGAATTGGAGCACCGATGAGGATTGCCATCGTACATGAGTGGCTCGTGACCTATGCCGGCTCCGAGAAGGTTTTGTCGGAGATGTTGAAGGATTTTCCCGACGCCGACCTTTTCTGCCTCGTGGATTTCAGCAAGGGGCAATATCGCGACCGTTTCTTCGGCAAGACATTTCAAACAAGTTTCCTGCAAAAACTTCGTCCATTCGCAAAGATTTACAGATATTTCTTCCCTCTGATGATGATGGCGGTCGAGCAGTTCGATCTATCCAAATATGATCTGATCATTTCCAATAGCCATGCGGTTGCGAAAGGCGTGATAACTGGACCCGACCAGCTTCACATAAGCTATTGCTATACACCGATGCGATATGCATGGGATCTTCAGAATCAATATTTGCGAGAGCAGAAATTCGATGGCAAGCCGAGCGGTGTTTTGGCGCGGTTTCTCTTGCATAAAGCAAGAATCTGGGACGTTCGTACAGCGCATGGTGTCGATCATTTCATTGCATGCTCGAAATACATTGGACGGCGGATTGCCAAGGTCTACAAGCGCAGCTCCGATGTCATATATCCCGGCGTCGACACGGATTATTTTCAGATTGGGACAAGCAAGGAAGATTATTACTTCACCTCTTCGCGAATGGTGCCATACAAGAAAATTCCTCTGATCATCGAAGCTTTCAAGCATATGCCCGACAAGAAGCTTGTCGTGATTGGCGACGGGCCTCAATACAAGGAAGCCCAGAGCAAGGCCGGCAAGAATGTTTCCGTCCTCGGCTACCAGGACGACAAAGTACTGCTCAAGCATATGCAGTCGGCAAAGGCATTCATTTTCCTGGCGGAGGAAGATTTCGGCATCACACCGCTCGAGGCACAGTCGTGTGGCACGCCCGTGCTCGCTTTCGGCAAGGGCGGCGCGTCCGAGACGGTGATTGATGGCGTGACCGGTCTTCATTTCTGGAGCCAGACGGTCGAGGCGATCTGCGACGTGGTCGACCGTTTCGAGAAATCGACGATCACCTTCGATCCGCAGACGATCCGTCGGCACGCCGAAACTTTCTCGATCCAGCGGTTCCGAACCGAATTCCGAGCCAAGGTCTGGGAGTTATGGGAAGCTCATTGCAAGTCTAACGCAACCATAAGCAAAAAGGTGATTGGATGAAGAAAGCCTTTGTAACCGGCATTACGGGTCAGGACGGCGCCTATCTTTCGGCGCACCTTCTCAAGAAAGGATACCGGGTCTATGGCGGGCATCGCCGGACGAGCTCCCAGAATTTCTGGCGTTTGACAGAACTTGGCGTTGCCGATCATGAGAATTTTTCACTTATCGAACACGACCTCACCGATCTTGGCTCCAACATCAGGGCCATCGCGGACATCGAACCCGAGGAGATCTACAACCTGGCCGGCCAGAGCTTTGTCGCCGTTTCCTTCAAGGAGCCGACGCTGACGGCGCAGATTTCCGCCGTTGGGGCGCTGCAACTGCTGGAAGCGGTGAGGATCATCAATCCGAAGATACGCTGCTACCAGGCATCCTCGGCGGAGATGTTTGGCAAAGTACAGTCAATCCCGCAGGACGAGAACACGGCCTTCTATCCAAGAAGCCCCTATGCGGTTGCCAAGCTGTTCGGGCACTGGTCGGCGGTGAATTACCGGGAATCCTACGGCATGTTCGTAAGCTCCGGCATTTTGTTCAATCATGAATCGCCGCTGCGCGGCCCCGAATTCGTCACCCGGAAGATCAGCCAGGCCGTCGCCAGGATAAAGCTGGGCCGCCAGCCCAAGATGAAGCTCGGCAATCTGGACTCCAAGCGCGACTGGGGTTTTGCGGGCGAGTTTGTCGACGGCATGTACCGCATGCTGCAGGCGGAGGAACCGGGAACCTTTGTGCTGGCAACCGGCGTGACCACCAAGGTTCGCGATTTCGCGATGGATGCGTTCGAGGCAGCCGGCATCAATCTGGAATGGTCCGGCGAAGGCGACGCGGAAATCGGCCGTTGCGCAAACAGCGGCAAGACCTATGTCGAGATCGATGCGACGCTGCGGCGTCCGGCGGAAGTCGACCTTCTTTTGGGTTCGCCCGCCAAGGCCGAGAAAATTCTCGGCTGGAAGCCGGCCACCACCGTCAAGGAATTGACGCGGAAAATGGTCACCGCGGACCTGGCTCGCGAGTCGGCCTGACCCGCCGCCGGGAAATAGCTTGGCCCCACGAAGCGTGTTCGGCCGGAACGCGGCTTGCTCCCATCGATGGTGGCTTTTCGATTTTTGCAGGCATGAGCGTGCCTTCGCGGCAGGCTCATGCCATAAGACGGGCATGAGCCTGCTTGCCTTCAAACTCTTGCTTCCGCCCATCCTCATCCTCCTTGCCAGCCTTGCCGGGCGGCGCTGGGGCGATGCGATCGGCGGGTGGTTGGTCGGCCTGCCGCTGACTTCAGGGCCGGTCGCTGCCTTCCTGGCGCTCCAGCATGGACCGCAATTCGCGGCCCTGGCTACCAATGGATCGCTGGTGGGCACGGCGGCGCAGGCGTGCTTTTGCATGGGCTATGCCCTGCTTGCCGAACGGGGGTGGCAGATCGCCGTGGCGGGAGGAATCCTCGCTTTCGGTGCCGGAGCTGGTCTCCTGCAGATAGCGCAGCTTTCTCATCTCGTGCTGTTCCTCCTAGCTCTGGCTGCACTGATCCTGGGAGCCCAGATCATCCCGCATCGCCAGGCTCTGCGCAGTAGCGTGGCAGCGCCGTGGTGGGATCTTCCCGCGCGAATGGTGGTTGCCACCACCCTGGTGGTGACACTCACGGCCGCCGCAGCCTTTGTCGGGGCGCAGGTGGCCGGCGTGCTCGCCGCCTTCCCGATCTTTGCCGCGACGCTCGCCATATTCGCCCATCGCATGAAGGGTCCGGCCATGGCGACGCAGGTTCTGCGCGGCATGGTATTTGCGCTTTTCGGATTTGCCGTCTTTTTCTATGTTCTCGGTCCGTTGCTGACGGGCATCGGGCTCATTCCGGCCTTTTTGGCGGCCACCTTGTGCTCGCTGCTCGTTCAGGGGCTTTCGCTTAGGCTTGTTCGCCGCCAGGCCAGGCCGATCATGGAATAGAACAGTGCCTATTGGCCACCATCATAATGTTTGAATAGTTGAAAGTGATAGCCATGGACGCCAAGCAGGCGAACAGCAGTTTCATTGCCTTTCTGGTTGCTGGCGCCTTTTTCATGGAAATGCTCGACGGTACCGTCGTCGTCAGCGCCATGCCTCAGATGGCCGATTCCTTCGGCGTGCATCCCGTCGACCTCAATATCGGCATTTCGGCCTATCTGCTCACGCTCGCCATCCTGATTCCCGCCAGCGGCTGGGTTTCGGAGCGCTGGGGCGCCCGGGCCGTCTTCGGCACGGCTGTCGTTGTCTTCACGGTGGCCTCGGTCTTGTGCGGCCTGAGCGTCAATCTGTGGACCTTCACAGCAGCACGCATCCTGCAGGGCGTCGGCGGCGCGATGATGGTGCCGGTCGGTCGGCTCATCGTGCTGCGCAACACCCCCAAGCACGACCTGATGCGTGCGATCGCCACCATCACCTGGCCAGGGTTGGCGGCGCCGGTGCTCGGCCCTCCCATTGGCGGCTTTCTGGCGACCTATGCCTCCTGGCACTGGATCTTTTTCCTCAACGTGCCGCTTGGCATCGTGGCCTTCCTCCTGACCCTGCGCCTGATCCCCAGGGGCAAGCCGGACGGGGCCAAGCCTTTCGATTTCATTGGCTTCGTGCTGACCGGCGCCGCCTGCTTCGGCATCATGTACGGGCTTGATCTGATCAGCCGCCAAGAGAGCTCGATGCCGCTGGCAAGCATTGTTCTTGCCGCAAGCGTCGGCATTGGCGTTGGCGCCGTGCTCTACGCCAAGCGCACCGAGCACCCGCTGGTCGACTTCTGGGCCCTTCGTATCCGCAGCTTTGCCGTGACGATCTGGGGCGGCTCGCTGTTCCGCGTCGCCATCGGCGCGGTGCCTTTCCTGCTGCCCCTTATGTTTCAGCTCGGATTCGGGCTCGACGCCTTCCAGGCCGGCCTGCTGGTGCTGGCGGTCTTCGCCGGCAACATCACCATGAAGCCTTTCACCACGGCGGTCCTGCGCCGGTTCAGCTTTCGGCGCGTGCTGCTCGGCAACGGCCTTCTCAACGCCGGTGTGATTTTCGCCTGTGCCCTGCTGACCCCGGCGACACCCACACCCGTGGTCTGCGCCCTGCTGTTCGTCGGCGGCCTCACACGGTCGATGCAGTTCACCGCGCTCAACACGATTGCCTTCGTCGATGTCCCGGAGGCGCGTATGGGCGGGGCCAATACGCTGTTCAATGTAGCTCAGCAAATGTCCATGGGTCTGGGCATCGGTGTCGGCGCGGTCGCTCTGCGCCTTGCCGGCCTTTTCAATCCCGGGAAGGGCGGCACCATGCCCCTCATCGATTTTCAGGTCGCTTTCTTCGTCATCGGCGCCATCGCGCTGATCGCGCTCCTCGATGTCGTCGGCCTCCATTCCAATGCAGGTGACGAAATCCGGATCCGGCGTGCGGCTGCGCGCTAGCGCTCCATACCCCTAGCCTTGCCGCCGACTTTGACGGCGTCCGACGACCCCTTGCAAAATTTAATTCATGGCGCTGGTTTAATCGTAGCGCGGCCTCGAAATTGTCGGTTTCGACGCGGATTGTGGCGCGCTGGCGTGTTTTGGGCCTTTTCCTTCATGCTCTGAAACAATATTACCGCAACTCAAGATTTTATCGGAATACGATATATCAACCCATTGAATATGCTAAAGAATTCCATCACGAGGGTGTGAATCCAACATATCAACAGTCTGTGTCATGGGAGAAGCCGCATCGTTTGCGCGCTCCCGTTTACGATGTCCGTTTTTGCATTTTGCCGGTTCGCTTCCTCGCCCGCTCTGGGGCGATGGAGTTGTTTTGAGCAAGGCGTTTTTTATGATTGCACTCGTCCGCATAGCCCTGAGCCGGCCTTACACGTTCATCGTACTGGCGCTGGTGATCCTGATCGTCGGCCCGCTCGCGGCTTTGCGCACGCCCACCGATATATTCCCCGATATCCGTATCCCCGTCATCAGCGTCGTCTGGCAATATACCGGCCTGCCCCCGGACCAGATGTCAGGGCGAATGGTGACACCGTTCCAGCGTTCGCTGACGACGACGGTGAACGATATCCAGCATATCGAATCCACCTCCTATAACGGCTTCGGCATCATCAAGATCTTCTTCCAGCCCAATGTCGATATCCGCACCGCCAATGCGCAGGTCACCGCCGTGGCGCAAACCGTGCTCAAACAGATGCCGGCCGGGGCGACACCGCCGCTGATCCTCAACTACAACGCCTCCACCGTGCCGATTCTGCAGGTTGCGCTCTCGGGGCAGGGCCTGACGGAGCAGGCGCTGGCGGACCTCGGCCTGCAAACCATCCGCACCCCGCTGGTGACGGTGCCGGGCGCTGCCATTCCCTATCCCTTCGGTGGCAAGTCGCGCCAGATCCAGATCGACCTCAACTCCAATGCGCTGCAAGCCCGCGGCCTGTCAGGCCAGGATGTCGCCAACGCGCTCGCTGCCCAGAACCTGATCACTCCGGTCGGTACCGAAAAGATCGGCTCTTATGAATATGCGGTGCAGCTCAACGACGCGCCTTCCTCGCTGACCGACCTTGCCAACCTGCCGATCAAATCGGTCAACGGCGCGCTGGTCTATGTGAAGGATGTCGCCACGGTGCGCGACGGCAACCCGCCGCAGACCAACATCGTCCATGTCGACGGCACGCGGTCGGTGCTCCTTCAGGTGCTCAAGAACGGCTCGGTTTCGACGCTCGCCATCATCCAGGGTATCAAGGACCAGCTCGATCTGCTCAGGCCCGCTCTACCGGACAATCTGAAGGTGGCTCTGCTCGGCGACCAGTCAATCTTCGTGCGCGGCGCCATAACCGGCGTGGCACGTGAAGGCGTCATTGCAGCTGCGCTAACCAGCCTGATGATCCTGCTCTTCCTTGGCAGCTGGCGCTCGACCATCATCATCGCCGCTTCGATCCCGCTCGCCATTCTCGGTTCAGTGATTGCCCTGTCGGTGATCGGCGAAACGCTGAACATCATGACGTTGGGCGGCCTGGCGCTCGCCGTCGGCATCCTCGTCGACGATGCGACAGTGACGATCGAGAACATCAACTGGCATCTCGAACACGGCAAGGACGTGCGGACCGCCATCCTCGACGGCGCCCAGCAGATCGTGACGCCGGCCTTCGTCTCGCTGCTGTGCATCTGCATCGTCTTCGTGCCGATGTTCTTCCTTGATGGCATCGCCCGCTTCCTCTTCGTGCCGATGGCCGAAGCCGTGATGTTCGCGATGGTCTCCTCCTTCATCCTGTCGCGCACCTTCGTGCCGACGCTGTGCAACTATCTGCTCAAGCCGCATGTTGATCATGGCGAACACGGCAAGCCGCGCACGCACAATCCGTTGGTGCTGTTCCAGCGCGGCTTCGAGGCGATGTTCGAGCGCATCCGCACGACCTATCACGGCTTGCTCGAACTGGCGCTCGGCCATCGCGCCCTCTTCGTCGTCGGATTCATGACCTGCGTTCTGGCGAGCTTTGCCCTGACACCCTATCTCGGCCGCAACTTCTTCCCGGCCGTCGATACCGGGCAGATCCTCATGCATGTACGCCTGCAGGTCGGGACGCGGGTGGAGGAAAGCGCCAAGCAGTTCGCCGGTATCCAAAAAGCGATCCGACAGATCATCCCGCCGGACCAGCTAACCACCATGGTCGACAATATCGGCGTCCCGATCTCGGGCATCAATCTGGCCTATAACAACACCGGTGTGATCGGTTCGCAGGATGGCGACATCCAGGTCAAGCTGTCTGAGGATCACCGGCCGACCGACGAATATGTCCGCAAGATGCGGGAGGAACTGCCCCGCCGCTTTCCGGGCGTGACCTTCTCCTTCCTGCCGGCCGACATCGTCAGCCAGATTCTCAACTTCGGCGCACCCGCACCGGTCGACATCCAGGTCCGCGGCAACAACCTCTCGGCGAACTTCAAATATGCAAAGCTGGTGCTCGACCGGCTGCGCCACGTGCCCGGTGTCGCCGATGCCCGCGTCCAGGAGTCGCAGGCCAATCCCACCCTGAACGTCGATGTCGATCGTGCCCAGGCCCAATATATCGGCCTGACCGAGAAGGATGTCACCAACTCCCTCGTCGTCGATCTCGCCGGCTCCAGCCAGGTCTCGCCGACCTATTGGCTCGATCCGCGCAATGGCGTTTCCTACCCGATCGTCATGCAGACACCGCAATACCAGATCGATACGCTGGGCGCCCTGCAGACAACGCCAATCACGGCGGCCGGCACCGTGACCCTGCCCATCCTTGGCGGCGTCGCCAATGTGAAGCGCACGGTCTCCAATGCTGTGGTGTCGCAATACAACATCGTGCCGATGGTGCAGATCTACGCCACCACGCAGGGCCGCGATCTCGGCGCGGTGGCGACCGACATCAACAAGATCCTCGCCGACACCGCCGTCCAGGTGCCGAAGGGTTCTTCGGTGGTGCTGCTCGGCCAGGTCCAGACGATGAACAGCGCCTTTACCGGCCTGCTCTTGGGCCTAATCGGCGCCATCGTGCTGATCTACCTACTCATCGTTGTGAACTTCCAGTCCTGGTCGGACCCGTTCGTCATCGTCTCTGCCCTGCCGGCGGGCCTGGCTGGGATCGTCTGGATGCTGTTCGTCACTCGGACGCCGATGTCGGTGCCGGCCCTCACGGGCGCCATCATGTGCATGGGCGTGGCGACCGCCAACTCGGTGCTGGTGATCAGCTTTGCGCGTGAGCGTCTGGCTGAGCTTGGCGATCCCGTCGTCGCGGCACTGGAAGCTGGTTTCGTGCGTTTCCGCCCGGTCTGCATGACGGCACTCGCTATGGTCATCGGCATGGCACCGATGGCCCTGGGCCTGGGCGAAGGCGGCGAGCAGAACGCACCGCTCGGGCGTGCTGTGGTTGGCGGCCTTATCTTCGCAACCATGGCAACGCTGCTGTTCGTGCCCGTTGTCTTCAGCCTTGTCCACAAGCGTGACGCCAAGCCGGCAGCCGCGCCCTTGGAGACCTTGAACCATGTCTGAGCATGCTGCCGCGCAGAACCTGCCCACCCCGCAGGTGTCTGCTCCCGATTTGGACAAGACGGTCGAGATCGTGACGATGCCGACGCCGGATGCGGCAAGGACGGCCGATCCAACCCCGCTTCAAACGAGGCCGCGCCGTTCGCGCGGAGGGCTCGGCCTCGTCGGCGTCATCCTCGTCGCGGGTGCCGCGGTGCTGGTCTATAC
>Ga0207141_10157_pt1 | contig 21387 bp, 16 predicted proteins | sample Alteio_BWMinHeat_5_FD_153553 | JGI IMG/M metagenome (GOLD analysis project Ga0207141, IMG submission 153553) | Enriched cells from forest soil in Barre Woods Harvard Forest LTER site, Petersham, Massachusetts, United States -... | ecosystem: Environmental > Terrestrial > Soil > Temperate forest >... | reverse complement strand
TTGTGGGACGACCGGTGCGAGCCCTGACTTGTCCTCGCACCGGCCGCGCCAACTAGAACTAGAACGTGAGCTTCAACCCGAGTTGCATCACCCGGCTGCTTCCCGAACCGACCAGCGGATTGCCGGCCGCGACGTCGGGTGTGGCACATCCGCAGCCAAAAGAGCTGCTATTTTGCGCCTGAGCGCCTAAAAAGCTCGTGTTCGATGAACCGTACGGATTGGCGATATTCGGGTGATTGAACAGGTTAAAGAGCTCCCAACGGACCTCGGCGCCGAACCGCTCCCTGAACTTGAATTCTTTGAATACGGAGAAATCCACATTCTTGAAGCCCGAGTCCCGGAAGATGTTCCGTCCCATGGTGCCGAAGGTTCCCAGCGCGGGAGGGGTCATCACCGAGTTGCCCTTTACGTAGCAACCAGCGCTGAAAAGCGTGCCGCCGACGCTCGCATCCGCTGCGTGGCTGGTGCACTTGCCCCACAAGCCCGTGTCCGCTGGGTTGGTAGTCGTGTATAGAGTGGTCGCGGTGCCATAGACGCCGCTAGTTTGTGTGCAACTAACAGAATTGGTGGCGTTAAGTTTTGCGCTGAACGCACCAACCTGCACACCGGAGTCGGCAGGCGCGCAGAATGGAATGGAAACCGCACTGGACCTGAAGTCGTTGGTATTCCCGTTGAAGTCCCAGCGATCGGTTAAGTCACCGAAGCCACTTCCGCCCGAGCTGAAATCGTGCGCGCTCGAACCATCAAACACGAGCCACGGCTGGGAGCCCTCAACGGTCACGATGGTGTTGAGCTTCCACCCTTCGAGCATCTGGCCGTATCCCTTTTTCCCGGGAACGGCGTAACCGGCGGTGACCGTCAGGCGGTGCCGAATGTCAAAGTCGCTGCTGGCGTACTCCCTCTCTTGATGCGTGCTGTCCTGGGGAGGGAGTCCCTGGAAATTCAGGGAACCGTTGTCGAGACCATGGCCGTAGGTGTAACCAACGGTGAAATCCAGCCCGTGAGAAGTCCGCTTGGTCAGGGTTGCTTGGAGGCTATTGTAGTTCGAATGGGCATGATTCGTTTGGTAGTTGATGATCTGCAGATAGGGGAAGCACCCAAGCGAACCCGTGCCGAATCCAATGGGAGTGGGGCAACTTCGCGTATAGGGACGAGATTTTCCCGTTGCGCAGTCGCTGGCAGTCGGATCAGGAGGACACTGATTGAGGTCGCTCATAGCCAGCAGGTCGTAGCCGCCATTGCCGACGTAGCTGACGTCCAACGACAGGTTGCTGCCGAAGGAGTGCTGAACGCCAAGGTTGTAATTCACCACGTAGGGGGTCTTGAGATTTGGGTCCATGCCATAGAGGGGGCACGGCGATCCAGGGGTAACGATCCCGCCTACAACCGATGCGCCGGTGCAAGAGAGCGCACCTTGCGGAAAAACAACGCCACTATTCCAGCCGAGACCGCCGGCTGGGGTGAACGTGGCTTGGGCGAGATTGATCGTGCCGCCAAAGGTCTTACCGCCAACCGAGGCACACGTTTGTCCGACTGGCACGGTCGTGTTGCATGCGCCGGACGGGTCTTCGGCGTTGTTGCCCAGTGAGTTGTTCGGGGGCCCGTTGTCCATGAACGCCCGCGCAAAGATCGTCGTGTACATAACGCTCGATCCTCCGCGGACCACAGTCGTCCCCTTGCCCGTGACATCCCACGCAAAACCCACGCGGGGCGAGAAGTTTTTGCGGTTGGGTTTCCAGAGAGTGGGTCGGCCGGGTTGGCCCTGCTGAACGATTCCGTACTGGGAATTCGGATCGAAGTTACCGTAGAGGCCGTTGACCTCTTTAATCGGCTGCGCGTATTCGTAGCGCAGGCCCAGATTGAGCATCAATTTCGGCTTGATGCGCCAGTCATCCTGGGCGAACCCCGCGTAGTGCCACCAGACCATCTTGCGGTTCCCGTTGCCGACGAGGACAGATCCTACATTGGGGGTTCCGGCGAAGAAGTCTTCGAGTGGAGTGGATCCCGTGAACGCGAGTCCGCCGTTAAAATTGACCTGAACGCCTCTGAAGTCTGTTGAGATTTGATCGGCCTCGATGTGTGTGAACTCGCCGCCGAATTTGAGGGCGTGGTTCCCTCGCAAATACGACAGACTGTCCTGAAAATCGAAATAAGGGCTGGGGCCGGTAACACCGGGGCGGGTACCGTTGGGGTTGCCCAGGCCGCCGTTGAAACCAGCAATCGTGATATTCGGCAACCCACCCCCTATCTTTACGCCCGTATTAAGGGGATAGCTACTGCCACCACAACCGCTAGTGGTGCACACTGCAGTGCCCTTGCCGTCGGGGATGATGTTCTGGTCGCCGATGGAAAATCCCTGGGTCAAGCGGTCGTAGCCAAACCGGACTTCGTTCACCACCGTGGAAGTGGGGGTCCAAATCCAGTTTTCGACGTTGGACCACGAACGGATAAAGATTCCGGATCCCCATAATGGATTCACAGTGGGGTGATCCTGGCCAAACGCTTCATAGTAGCCGATCCACAACATGCCGCTGATCCTGTTCTTATCGTTGATGGTGTAGTCGATTTTCGAAATCCCATTGTCACTGGTATTGAGGTTGGGGAATGTCGAGGCGTAGCTGTTCGTATTCGAAGGGGCGTTCAAGATGAGACCGCCCGTACACGCTGTGGCGGCCGCGGTCGCCCCCATCGTGCATCCCAATAATTTCAGGCTGATCGGGCTAACCAATGCCGTGTTGAAGCCGCCGCCGCTCGATGCCACACCATTGATCGCGTCGACCATGCTGCCCGTCGGATTCGGGGCCGGGGCCGCCTGACCTACGCACCCTGGTGCCACAGCGCAAGAGGCGGTTCCGGGCATCGGAAAGACAAATACGTTCCCAATTGTGGAACGCAGGCCCTCATATCCGGCCAAGTAGAAGAGTTTGTCTTTCTTGATCGGTCCGCCCACCACGGAGCCGAACTGCTTCAACTGGACCGGCAGCTTATCGCAGACACCGGACGGCGAGATGCAGGTTCCATTCGCTTGCGGTCCCGGGTTGAAGGCGTTGCGTGCGTCCCAGGCGTCATAGCGGCCAAACGCGTAAGCCGAGCCGTGGAGAGTGTTGGTTCCGGACTTGATTCCCACGTTCACAATGGCGCCGGGCTTCCAGCCGTACTCCGCCTTGGGATTTTCCTCGAGGTTGAATTCCTGGATCGCGTCGATGGGCACGATGGTCGCCGCGTCGGTGAAAGCACTTGGCGCATTGCCTACCTGGCGATCGTCATAGAAACTGACGTTGATCACGCCATCCATCATCCAGCTGTTTTCATCGGGGCGGATGTTGTTGGTGCTCTGGCTCCAGGCGGAGCCTCCCGGCTGGACCATCACGCCCGGCCGCAGAGCCAGCAGGTTCTGGTAGTTTCGGCCATTCAGGGGCATATCGTTGATGTCCGTGTTGTCGAGCGTGCCGCCCAGCGTGGCGTTCGTGGTTTCCACCAGCGGAATAGCTTCCGTGACCGTGATCGTCTGGGCTTGCTCGCCGGGCTGGACGGTCAGGTCAATTCTAACTTCATGACCAACTTCCAACACCACATTCTGGCGCTCGACGGTCTTGAATCCCTTGGCTTCGGCGCGCACCGTATAAGTGCCGGGAATGAGCGTGGGAGCGTTATACGCCCCGGCCTCATCGGTGGCCAGGGTTCGGGCGACGCCCCTGTCCTTGTCTATGACGGTTACCGTGGCGCCGGACACGACGCCGCCGCTTTGGTCCGTGACGGTTCCGAGAATGCGTCCGGAACTGCCCTGTGAAAACAGCGGCACACAGAGCAGAAGCACCCCCATGGCGCCAACCAGCAATTGCACAGCTTTCCCCAAACGAACACCCCTAGGTCTCTTACTCACTGAACGTAACGCGCCCATTTTTCTGGACCTCCCGTCGAAAATAGCCAGTGGAATGTGGCCTCGAACCAAACCCGAATGAACCCCCACACCAGCCGGATGATTCCCAAGCAAGCGACAGCGGTTATCTCGGGCCAGGCCTGCAGGCCTGGCGCCGATTTATGAATTACGAAACGAACTATTTAACGACGAGACGTACGCGTGCGCTCCGACTAGTGCTGGGCCGATCGCAATGTTCGCGATGACATGAGTTGGGAGGGGCTGCAAGTCCACCCGAGCACCCCACCCGGAACTTCCTCACTTGCAGTGAGGTGTACGCCGTCCAGTAACAATTGTCAACGGTAATTGTGGCGGGATGGGGGGAGCGGACCTGACGCAGCAACCGTTTTTGTTAAGACAGCGAGGCGTTCGTTACGGCTGGAAGGATTTGGACTGTGCGTTCTTCGGAGACGAAGTGCGGAATTCCAGCGTCGTCTCTTGCTTTGGCCCGGCGCGATCAGCGTGCGACTGCGGCGGGTTCGGCCTTACGATTCGAGGTAGCGAGCGAGTCAAGCGCGGCCATCACGCCGCCCTCTTTGTGCGGCACGCCAGCGAGGCGCAGGCCCATTTCCACGCCGCACAGCGTTCCCGCGAGCGTGAGGTCGTTGAAGGCGCCCAGGTGTCCGATGCGGAAAACTTTTCCGGCGAATTTGGAGAGGCCCGCGCCGAGAGACATGTCGAAATGTTCCAGGATCACCGCGCGCAACTTGTCGGCGTCGTGGCCTTCCGGCGTGAACACGGCAGTCAGCGAGCTGGAATACTCGCGCGGCTCTTCGCACACGATTTCGAGGCCCCAGGCGCGGACGGCGGCGCGCGTCGCTTCGGCGTAGCGGTCGTGCCTGCGGAAAATATTGGAGAGACCTTCCTCCTGCATCATTTTCAGCGCTTCCCGCAAGCCGTAGAGAAGATTGGTGGGCGGCGTGTACGGGAAAAATCCGCTGCGGTTCGGCTTGAGCATTTCCTGCCAGTCCCAGTACGAGCGCGGCAGTCGCGCGTTTTCGCTCGCGCGCAGCGCCTTGTCGGACAGCGCGTTGAAGCTCATGCCCGGGGGAAGCATAAGACCCTTTTGCGAGCCCGCGATGGTGACGTCGACTCCCCACTCGTCGTGGCAATAGTCGATCGAGGCGAGCGAGGAAATCGTATCGACGAGCAGCAGCGCGGGATGGCGCGCCGAATCGAGCGCGCGGCGTAATTCCGGGATGCGGCTTGTTACGCCGGTGGAAGTTTCGTTGTGGACGACCATCACCGCTTTGATCGCGTGGTTGCGATCGGCGGCCAGCCGCGCTTCCAGCTCCGCGGCGCTCGCTCCTCTGCGCCAGTTGCCGGGAACGTAGTCGACCTGAATGCCGAATTTCTCAGCCACTCCGCGCCAGAGAGAAGAAAAATGCCCCGTCTCAAAGAGCACCACGCGGTCGCCGGGAGAGAGAGTATTCACGAGGGCCGCTTCCCACGCACCGGTCCCCGAAGCCGGATACAGCACCACGGGCCCGGACGTCTGAAAAACGCCGCGCAGGCCTTCGAGGACTTCCTTGCCCAGGCTCGCGAATTCCGCGCTCCGGTGGTCGATGACCGGCGCATCCATGGCGCGCAAGACTCGATCTGGAACGTTGGTGGGGCCTGGAATCTGAAGAAAGTGGCGTCCTGTATGAATCATGGCGGCTCCGTTTGAAATGGAAGGAAAATTGTACATGCCGGATGGAGGCGAGCGCAACCGACTCGCTGCGTTCAAGTTGACGCGATCGTGGCGGTGGTGTACGAATATTCGAAGCGCGGGCAGATCGCCGTAACCCAGCGGAAGCCGCAGCCGTCCGATTGAATCGGGGGAGTGTCATGAACACAGGATGGAAAGTTGCAATCGTTGGCGGTGCGCTGGTCGCCGGCACGCTGTTGTCTTTGGGTGTTTCGAGCCGCGCCCAGGCTCAAGGCTCGCCAAGCGGGGAAATTTCGGGGATGGTTACGGCCAACAGGGACTACGCCTTGAGTGAAGCTTCCGGGAATCATATTCCCGCGCTCTACGCGGTTCGCGTGCGGGCGCGTGACGCGGAGCGGCACATCACCTACACCGTCTTCACCCAGAAGGGCCAATATCACATTTACAATCTGCCGCCGGGCGAGTACGAGATGTCCGCGGTGCAGGATGGATTTGATTCGAACGGCCCGACCGTCGAGGTTAAGCCCGGCGACAGCAAGAAAGCGGACGTGGCGCTCACGGCGCGGCCGGATAAGCTGCGCGCCGAGCTCGTCGATTTTGACACGCTCTTCCCCCCCGGGCCGACCCGCGACTACCTGATGCAAAACTGCATGGGCTGCCACGGCTACGAACACATTCCCTGGCAGCGCATGGGCGGTGGAACCGGCCGAAACGCGGACGTTTGGGGAGCCGCGGTGAGCCGCATGTTTGACATGGATGGGACCAGCCCGGTCAATCACACCGGCGTTCCCCAGGTGAACCCGGCAGCCATTCCTCAAGCGAAGCGGGATGAAATTATCGCCTATTTCTCAAAAATCTTTCCGGAGGGTATGGCAAGGCGTGATCTAAAACTGGATGATCTTCCGCTGGACGAGAAGGCGCTCTCCAAGACCATTTACATCGAATACGACTTGCCTGGGCCCCTGCCGGGAAAGGATGAAGCGGAGATTTCGAGTCATGACGTTTGGCCGAGCCGCATTTCGAACACCGTCTACGTCTCGGAAATGGGTATGGACGTAATCCAGGGCATGGATAAGAACCGCATCGATTATCCGGGACGTTTCCAGACTTTCATCCTGCCGAATCCCGATCAGGGGCATCGCGTGCTGGGCCCGCACGGAATCACGCAAGCCAAAGACGGCCACGTCTATGCCGCTGAAATCGACGAGAGCTCCATCGGCGAGCTCGATCCCGAAACCGGCAAGGTCATTCAATACGAAACGCCGACGCGCAGCACTCCGCACACGATTCGCTCGGATTCCAAGGGCAACGTGTGGTTCACGGAAATGCAGGGCGTGAGCAAGATCGGCAAGCTCGACGCCGTGACCAAGAAAATCACGGAATGGGATCCATCCCCGAACGACACGAACGCGCACTACTACGGAATGACCGTGGATCAAAAGGATCGCGTTTGGGCCGTGGGAATGACGTCGCACAAGATCGTCGGCTACGATCCGAAGACTGACAAGTGGTCGGTCTATGCCACCCCGACGCAGCCATCAGGCCCGCGCCGCCCGACGGTCGATTCCAAGGGCAAGGTCTGGTTCTCCGAACATATCGGGCAGGCGCTGGGAATGCTCGATCCCGATACGGGCAAGATCACGGAGTACAAAGATCCCTTCAAGCTTGGCGGAGGCTATGAGTGCTACGCCGACTCGCAAGACAATATCTGGGTGACGCTCAGAAGCTACGGCGTGCTCGCCCGCTTCGATCAGAAGACGAAGACTTATACTTATTTCCCAGAACCATTCCCGGACATCATGGGCCGCGAACATCCCGGTCCGAACGGCACGCGCCTCGGCGGCCTCTATCCGCCGAAAATTGAACAGGACGCGCAAGGCGCGTTCTGGTACGCGGGGATTCGCATGCACACGCTAACCAGCTTCCGGCCGGATGGAAATGTGCCAAACAGCCAAAGGGCGGCCAAGTAGAGGCCTGCATCCTTCGCAAACTGTGAACGGGGATAGGAGGCTGCTGTAGCCCGTGTCTTTAGACACGGGGAATCTCGTTGGCCACGAAGGCAAGCCGTCATTTTCAAAATCCGAGGAGAAAACGTGCGCAACAAAGTGTGCTTGACGCTCGAGGATGCAGGGAAAATCGTGGCGGCGTGCAAAGTCGAGGCCGCGAAAAATAAGTGGAACGTGAGCATCGCCGTCGTGGACGATGGCGGATTTTTGGTGCAGCTCGAACGCCTGGACGGCGCCGTGGCTCAGAGCGCGATGATCGCAACGTCCAAAGCGCAAACCGCTGCGGCGACTCGCACCCCAACGAAGACTCTCGAAGACATCGTGAAGGAGCGCCCCGCCACGGTCGCGTTCCCGGGGCGGGTGGCCGTTCAGGGCGGATTGCCGATCATGTACAAGGGCGAGTGCGTCGGCGCCGTGGGCGTCTCGGGCGCCAAGTCGCATGAGGATGAACAGGTCGCCAGCGCAGGGCTGAAAGCGCTCGAGTAGCACAGCGACTCTTCGCTGTGTGATTTTGTAAGCTGTATGGCAGCCCGAGTCGCAGTTACGACCGCATAACCCGCACAGCGAAGAGTCGCTGTGCCACCTACTCCTTCTCCGAAATGTTCGTCTCGAAGTGGCCCACGCAGAGCCAGCGTCCGTCTCTTTTCGAGAAGACGTTTAAAAATCTGCGGTTGCTCTTCGAGACGCTGCCCTTATATTCCACTTCGGATTTGCTGATGCCCGTGACGATACCCGTATCGCCGTGGACGGTCGCCTTCACATCCTCGTGCTTGAAGGAGATGAAGTGCAGCGTCTTGGCCTTGAGGTCAGCGAGGTGCTGCTGCCTGGTGAGGAGCGCGCCGGTGGCGTTCGCGTAGACCACATCGTCGGAATAAATGTGTTCGAGCGCCGCGACGTCGCCCTTCTGCAGCGCCTCATTTCTTTCCTCGTCGGCCTTAAGGACTTCTTCCGTCGCGTTCTCCGAGGCGGCGACGCTTCTGGCGGCGCGCCACGCGATTCCGAAACAAGCAAACACTGCCAGTGCTACTGCCGCCATTCGTCGCTGTGTCATCGTAGTTCTCCCGTTGGCTTCGTTTGAAATTAGTCCCACCTAAAGAAAGCCGACAAACCCAGCTGATCCTGATAGCACGCGCTCGCTTGGAGCGTCAAGGCAAAGCGGCTCCGGCCGAAACCGGTCTTTCCACCACGGATTTTTCAGGATCGATCAGAAAGATCCAGATCAGTGCGCCCAGAAGCATCACGCCCGCACTCACGAGGAATGGCGCGACCCAGAAACCGCGGTTGAAAAGACTCCCGTAGACGACGGCTGTGGACGCTCCGCCGAGCGCGCCGACCATATTCATCACGCCCGTGACCGTGCCGCTAAATTGGCCGCCCACGTCCATGGGAACCGCCCACGCCGGGCCGATCACCCATTCGAGAAAGAAGAAAGATGCGGCCAAAAAGAGAATCGAGCTGAATTTGTTCGCGGTCAGCGCGGCGGGAATGACGAAGGCGCTGGCGAGAAGAAAGCCGGGAGCGGCAACCACGCGACGCGCCAACCGGGCCTTGCCGGTGGTCTTAAAGATCAAATCGGAGAGCGAGCCGCCGATGATGTCTCCCGCCATTCCCGCAAACAGAGGGAGGGAGCCCCAAATTCCCAGCGAGCGAATGGACATGTGGAGATGCTCTCGCAAATAAGTCGGATACCACGTCAGGTAGAAATTCGTTCCAAAGAAAAAGCAGAAGTAGCCGAGAGAGATGAACCACATGTTGGGCGAAAGGAGAATTTGTTTCCAGGGAGTCGTGAGCCGACCGATGGCAGGCGGTTTGATGGTTCCGTCTGGATTGACGCCGCGAATGTGCGCGAGCTCCATCCGGTTGACGCCTTGGTGGTCCTCGGGAATGTCGCGGTAGAAGAAGCTGAAGGCAATCGCCCACACGATGCCCAGCGAGCCGAAAATGTAGAAAATCGCGCGCCATCCAAAGGCGAGCAATATGCTGCCGGCAATGAATGGCGTAACCGCCACGGCGAAGCGGCTAAAGAAATGCGTCGTGCCCTGGATGCGGCCGCGTTCGACGCGCGGAAACCAGAGCTGCATGCCGCGGCTGGCGACGGGAAAGGCGCCGGACTCGCTCAGCCCGAGAAGGAATCGAGCGCCAAACAGAGAACCGAAGCCGAGCGCCGCACCGGTCATGACGGCCGTGGCGGACCACAGCGTCATGATGACGGTGAGGACGCGCTTGGGACCAAAACGATCGCCAAGCCACCCGGAAGGAACCTGTCCAAGCGCGTAGGCCCACGTAAAGGCCGCGAGGACGAGGCCCATCGCGCTTTTGTCGAGACCGAATTGTTTGGCGATTTCCGGCTGCGCCACGGAAATGTTGCTGCGGTCCATGTACGTGATCAGGTACATGAAGCTGATGAGGACGAGAACGAGCCAGCGTGTCTTGGTCGGTTTGGATATGGCGATTTCTTGCGTGACGGCCGTGGCGGAGGCAGACATTCGAGTCGTGTCCGGCATTTTCCGAATCGCTTTCGGAGGTCGGGGCTTCAGCCCCGACGTTCAGCCTGCCGCACGCCAGGGCTTTAGCCCCTGAAGCTTCAGGGCCCAAACGCCAGTCGACGTGGACCTAGTTGTCCGACCTGAAAGTCTCAATCTTTGCTACGCGCAGGCGCCGTGGCACGGGCGCCGACAAAGTCCGTTTCTCCAGCGGCGCGGCGTTCCATGCCCGGCCACACGATGTCGATCGGGCGATTTTCTTCCGCCGAGCGGTCCGCCGCCTGATAGACCTGCATCACCATGCGCGCGTGCTCGGGGGTGACGAGGGGCTGCTTGCCCCGCGCCACGCAATCGAGAAAGTGAATCGTCTCGGCTTCCATGGGTCCCGCGTAGACGTGCTCCACTTTTTCTCCAGGCATCGTGGAGATGGGAAACTCGATCCCGCGCTTCATCGTGTTGATGCTGACGTCGCGGTGCGAATCGTCGACCATGATCGCACCTTCGCTGCCAACCATCTCAATCCACGTGGACGAAAAATTCGGATACGCCGGCGGGAGCACCCATCCCGCGCCGATCGTGAAGACGCTGCCGTCGTCGAGCGTCACAATGATCCACACGCAATCCGGCACGCCGTGCGTCGGCTGCATGATCTTGTTCACGAGCTGCGCGTAGACGCGGACCGGCTTGCGCGGCTCGAAGCACCACAGCACGAAATCGATATCGTGCGTCGCTTCCATGGCCGCCGGGGAGAGCTTGATGCGCCCGCCGATCTTGTTGCCGAGGTTGCGCGTGATGTGCCGGCTGACCAGCGCGCTGACCGGCTGGCCGATCGTGCCGTCCGCGATCGAGCGCTTCACGTACGCGAATTTCGGATTGAAGCGCTGCGAGTAGCCGATCGTGAAAAGCAGGGATTTCGAGCGAGCGAGATCGATCAATTCGTCCGCTTCGGCCAGCGTCAGGGAAATCGGCTTCTCGAGCAGCAGGTGCTTTCCCGCGAGCAGCGTCTCCTTGGCCATCGGGTAGTGCACCGTTTCGGGTGTGGCCGATACGATGATGGCGTTGATGTTCTTGTTCGCGAGCAGGTCGCGGTAATCCATGGTCGCGCTGACGGGATGGGTCTTCTCCGCCACTTCCTTCAGCCGCGCCTCCTTGATTTCCGCGATATGCAGCTCGCTCACGTAGGGGCTCGCCGCGCAGGTTTCCGCGCGAATGCCTCCGCACCATCCTGTGCCGATGATTCCGATGTTGACCTTCTGCATTTCTCCTCCACTCGCTGGTCGGGCTGCTCCGGGGTCAAAAGCGCCGTGTAGTCACGTCTCCGAGCTGTAGTTACGATGGATATATGTTAGCCGATTTTTGTTTCCGGGCGCGCCATATTACAACTGCGCGCACCCGATCGCAACGCGGTCCGGCTCCCTCCGAAGATTACGTCATGAATTGCCGAGTCGTAATGGTCCGCGTCGCGGACTCGAGGGTAGAGATTTCGTGGAAGCGCCTAGGCATCCGCTCCGAAAGATTCCCTTTCCGCATTGGTCCAATGTTTCGCAATGGCACTTCCGCATGATTTTCTTCAGCAGGCCCTGCACGGTCTTGATTCCGTCCATCAGATCATCCAGCTCTGCCAGCTTTCTCCGGGAAAGCGTGCGCCAGCGCTCGGAAGCTCGCGTGATGTTGCGGAAACCGAAGAAGAGTTGCCGAATCTCGCCCAGCGTGAAACCGATCTGGCGGGCTCGCTGGATGACGGCGAGGCGATACAGCACGGTGTCGTCATAGCGTCTCTGCCCGCTGACCCGTTCACCGGGAAGAAGGATCCCGATCCGTTCGTAATAGCGGATGGCTGAGGGGCGAAGCCCGACCTGTCGCGCGACCTCGGAGATCGTGAGTAGCGGCACGGCATTATTCTAAGTGCGCTATCGCTCCACTGTCACCACAAATCGGCCCCAAAAAAGAGAAAATATAACTTGCCTTAAAGTCGACTTTAAGTTGTAGCGTGGGAATCATGAGTGGGATAACGATTTCACCCCACAAGGAGAAATGAAATGAGGACGGCGAACTTTTTGTGTCTCTTTTGGTCATTGCTGGCCTGTAAGAGCACCGCACTGGCGCAAGCGGAAGGCTCGGCTAAAACGGTCGTCACACCACAGAACGCAGTGGCGACGTCCAGCCGACAGGCCGAAAACGCCGTCGTGTCGCTGGACGCAAGACGCGAAAAGCGCGCGATGCAGGTCTTGCTGCAAGCAGTGCGAAAGGAAGTTGTATCCGCAGCCGAAGCCATGCCCGCCGACAAGTACGGCTTTGCCCCGACCGACGGCGAATTCAAGGGCGTGCGCACTTTCGGCCAGCAGGTCAAACATTTGTCGGCGACGAATCACATTCTGGCGGCGGCCGCCCTCGGCGAGGAACCGCCCGCCGACGCCGGGGACGAAATGGGACCCGCAGGAGTGCGGACGAAAGCGGAAATCCTCGACTATCTGAATGCGTCCTTCGCGCATCTCGGCAAAGCCATCGACGCAATCGATAGCGAAGATAATCCAGCCAGGCACTCTCCCATTTCGCCGATGAAGGCCGGCGAAGTCACTCGCCTGGGGCTAACGGTCGAAGCGCTCGTTCACGCCTTTGACCACTACGGCCAGATGGTCGAGTACCTGCGGATGAACGGTGTTGTGCCGCCAGCGAGCCGCCCATGACGCAAGCATCTGATAACCTTCCCATTGCGTGCTCATTGTCGGGTGCAGCCTTGCGTCGGCGGGTAAGCTCGCTCATGGCCCGAATTACGTCGGCGGCCGTGGAGATCGAGGAGCTTCCCGACGGTCTTGCTTTCCGCCTCCCCGGGGATAGAAAGTGGATGGCGCTGGTAGTCGCATGGATTGCGGCGGAGCGCGAATGTTGCCGTTTCTTGACGTTCGAGTTGAGCGCGCAACCGAACCTGGGACCAGTATGCATTCGTCTGACCGGCCCTCCGGGTAGCAAGGAATTTTTGAAGGGTCTCTACGGCCAAGGAATTCGGCAGCCCTAGCGAGACCCGAAAAATTCCACGGGACTGGGAGCACCGTCAAACACGACTGCGGCCGCGTAGTCTTCGGCCGGAACGAAAGGCGCCAGATTCCAGCAACGATCGACCCCGCCGAGGAACTCCGCGGGTTGCCCAGGCAGCAGACTCACGGAAAAGCTGTCGAGCGGAATCTGCAATCCGGCGCCGCGCGCTTTCAGATACGATTCCTTGCGCGTCCAGCAATGGAAAAATGCCTCGGCTCTTTGCTCCGGCGGCAAGCTGAGCAGATCGTTCACCTCGCGGGTTGAGAAATAGCGCCGGGCGATGTCCTCGCTGACGAAATCCGGTTTGATCCGCTCGACGTCGATGCCGAGATTGCGAGCTCTCGCAAACGTGTACACGGCGAGTCCGGCGGAGTGAGACAGGTTGAATGAAAGCCCGCTTGCGGCATGCGCTCCTGCAAGGGCGGGCTTTCCGTGTTCACCGTAGGAAAATTCCAGGCCGGCCGGGGCCTCGCCGAGATATCTTCCGAGCAATTCGCGCAGCAGGCCTCGCCCGGCGACGTAGTGATTTTTATCTTTTGCGAAGTGAAACCGGCTGGCTCGGGCGATTTCGTCCGGCGAAAGAGTCAATTCCAGTTGCTTGAGTGCTTCCGCGTCGCGATCGAGCCACGCGTGCCACACGTGAATCTCGTCGCCGATCTCAGTCCATTGACTCAAGGAATTTCGCTCCACTGCTTCGGCCGCAGGCTTCTCTCGTGTACCTGCCACCGAGCATCGTATTCCAGATTGCCCGCCGGGAACGCTACGAATCTCCCAACGATTGCCCAGTTTCACAAGAAAAGCGCCGCGGTGTGCGGGAAACAAAACACAGGCGCCCGGTTCGATGGCACGGCGCTAGCGGTCCCATCCTTGCTGGGCTAAGATTCTTCTTCCCATGTCCAATTACGAATCGCCGTGGATGAACGAAGAGTTGCGGATGTATCGCAAGAGCGTCCGCGAATTTATCGAAGACGAATTTCTCCCACGCCAGGAGCAGTGGCGCGAGCAACACCGGCCCGACGTGGAAGCCTGGACGAAAGCGGGCGAGACCGGGCTGCTGCTGCCCGACGCGCCCGAACAATACGGAGGAGGCGGGGGCACGTTCGCCCATCAGGCGGTCGTCACGGAAGAATTGGCGCAAGCCGGAATCCACTTTGCCTGCGGCGTTCAGAGCATCGTCTCGCGGTACATTCTCCAATACGGCAGCGAAGAGCAGCGGAAGAAATGGATCGCTCCCATGGCGCGAGGCGAGCTGGTCGCCGCCATTGCCATGACCGAGCCGTCGGCCGGCTCCGATTTGCAGGCGATCAAGACAACGGCGCGGCGCGAAGGCAACGAGTATGTACTGAACGGCTCGAAAACTTTCATCACCAACGGCTGGCACGCCGGCCTCGTGTGCGTCGCCGCCAGGACCGATCCGAGCCCCAAAGCCATCGCGGCGAAAGCCATTTCGATGATCGCCGTGGAGACGAAAAACCTCGCTGGCTACCGCGTGGGCAGCTCTCTCGAAAAAGTGGGCATGCACGAAGTCGACACCTGCGAACTTTTCTTCGATGACGTGCGCGTGCCCGCCTCGAATCTGATCGGAGTGTCGGAAGGCGCGGGCCTCTCGCAAATGATGGAGCAGTTGCGCTACGAGCGCGTCATGATCGGCGTGAGCGCCGTGGCAACGGCCGAGCGGGCGGTGGCGATCACCACAAAATACGCGAAGGAGCGCGTGGCCTTCGGCAAGCCGCTCATCGATTTTCAAAACACGCGCTTCAAGCTGGCTCAGTGCAAAACGGAAGCGCAGATCGGCCGCGTGTTCATCGACCACTGCATCGCGGAATTCGCGGCCGGGCGGCTCGACGCCACCACCGCCGCCATGGCGAAGTACTGGCTCACCGAGGCGCAGTGCCGCATCGTCGACGAGTGCGTCCAGCTCCACGGCGGCTACGGCTACATGACCGAGTATCCCATCGCGCGCATGTGGACGGACAGCCGCGTGCAGCGCATTTACGCGGGTACGAATGAAATCATGCTCGAGCTGATCGGCTGGTCGCTGTAGGAGATGCCGGATGGTCGCGCGGGGCGGCGTTGCCGCGGGCGACTACTTTGCGTGCGCAGCCGGCGCGGACAAGTGCGAGGCCTGCTCTCCATGAATGGACATCGCGCCATCGGGAATTGCCGAAGCCACGCCGTGCGGCTCAATGCTCCAGCTTTTCGCCATGCGGTTGCCGCCGGCCGTGAGGCAGAAAAATGCGGACAGTTCGATGATTTCGGCGTTCGTGTAGAATTTTTTGAGCTCTTCGTACACCTCGGCGTCTCTTCCATCATCCAGCGTGAGCGTGCGCGCGTAGTGGAGCGCGGCTCGCGTTTTTGGGTCGGGATGTTCCCAGTTGGGCAGCGCGCAGCTCATTTTTTCTTCCTGCGTGATGGACGAGGCGAGCGGAGAAATTTGCCGCGCGCAAAATTCGCAGCCGACAATTTGCGCGATCTGAATGCGCGCGAGTTCCTTGATTTCGTGTGGCACCGTACCGCCGCGGTGCAGCATGTCCCAGTAGCGCGCAAACTCCTTCGCCACTTCGGCATTCTGTCCCATCGTGCGGTACCACGCGGGCGGCGGGCTCTTGGTCACCTTGGCCCGCTCGATCACGTCGCGCAGCCCGGGATCGGCGGCCTCATCTGTGATTGGGGGTACATTCGGCACGTGCGTCAGGGTTGACATTCGGGACCTCCGCTAGCTTCCGGGGCGATTAGATTGACGAAAGGCGCGCCCGGATACAAAACTTCTGCAAAATATTTTTCGAAATCCTCGCCGAGCCGCTTACTCCATCGGCTGAATGCGCACGATTCGTCCCGTGCTGTAGTCGGCGTACCAGACGGTCGTGGGCGTACTCGACTTGTCCACCCAAACCGCGCGCGAGTGCGAATACGGCTCGGGCATGGCGTATTCGGTCCAGTGGCCCGTCTTCGGGTTGTAGCGCAGGAACTCGCGGCCGTGCAGCTCGCCGCCCCAGACTTCGCCGTTCTTGTCCGGCTCCACGGAATACAAGTCTGTGTAAGGCTCCACGGGCCCCGGCGGATAAAATTCGCGGATGCGCTTGGCCTTGGCATCCAGTTCCACGAGGGTTCCATTTTCGCCGCCGAACCAGGCATTGCCGAAGGGATCGAATCCGCCGCGCCGACCCGCTGAGCGTCGGTCGCCCGAATCGAGATTTAGCATTTCGCCCGTTCGGATATCCAGCAACTCCGCCGAATTCCCGAACGTTCCCGAAATCGCGCCGCCGGCCCAGAAATTTCCGTCCTGCGAAACGACTCCGTCATAGCTGAAGGGTACTTTCATCGGATACTTCTTGACCGTTTTCCCGGTTTGCGGATCGATTTTTTCCGCCGCGTACCCGCCGCCCATGCTGGCCCACACAAATCCGTCGGGCGTCACGTCGAAATCCGCCATCCCCGCGGAATTGATCGGGAATGGGGCGGCGACCGGCACTTCGGACATCTCCCCGTTCCGAGGATCGAGCTTCAGCAGCTTGTGCGACCACGGCTCGGAAATGAGCACCTCGCCGTTTTTCTCAACGTAGATGTGATGCGTGCCCGGCTGCGCGCCAGGCGTCAGCGGCGCCTGGTATTCCGTGACGACGCCCGTGCGCGTGTCCAGCTTGCCGAAGTAGCGGCTCAGGTGGCTCGTGTACCAGATGTTGCCGTTCCCGTCGCCGTAGACGTCGTGGGCGCTTTGCAGCGCGCGCGGCAGCTCGAATTCCGTGACGACCACGCGATTCGATTCGCCCGTCAATCGCGGGAAGGGATACAGCGGGGGATCCGTGGCTTCCGGCCCGCGCACCTTCGCCAGCCACTTCGTCAGCAGCCTGTCGGTTTCCTGCGCCGAAGCGCTCACCGGCTCGAGCGGATCGTTGATGAGCGGGCCGCCGCCGCGGTGCAGCATGCGCGCGACCAAAACGCCCCAGCTTCGCTCGTCATAGCGATTCTTGAAAATTTGCTGGAAGGAGTGGCAACCCAGCGCGCAGGTGTTGTGGAGCGCCTCTTTTTCTTCCACGGTCCCAGGAAGATTCCACAAAATTTCCTCGCCGCTCAGCTGCGCTTCGACTTCCGGCGTCGCGGGCAAGGCGCGCGTTTTGCTGATGCGCTCGAGGACGATGTCATCGAGCTTCGCCGAGCCGTCAATTTGAATTGCGTCGCGGCGGTACGGCTTGAATTCGAGTGGATTGGCAATTCGGAGCGTGTAGGCTCCGGACTGCATCTTTGGGAATTCGTACTTCCCGTCTTCGTTCGTGTAGACCGTGGTGCGGACGCCGTTGGGCGCAATGAGTTGCACCATGATGCCTTCGGGCGAATCGCCGCTTGCAACGCGCACGATTCCCGTCGCGCCGCCCGAGAATCCGCTCTGCACCGTCCACTTGTTCGTCTCGGCGCGATACCACGGATTCGCGGGCAGGCGCTCGCCCTCGACGCAGCACTTTTCGCTGTGCAAATAGGTGACCACGTCCGCCACATCCGCATCCGTCAGCGTCGTGCCGAACGACGGCATCCCCGGACCGCCCTTCTTGATGTGCGCGGCGACGTTCGCTTCGGTAACCGGAACGCCCGTGATCAGCGCGGGCTGATTGAAGAGCCCTTCGAGTGTAGGCGCGGCTTGCTGATATTTGTTGTGGCAGGCCCAGCATTTATGCCAGTAAATGTTTTCGCCACGATCCGCGCCGTTGTCCGCCACTTCCAGATAATGGTCGGTTCGATAGGAGCGTTGTAAGTCGTCTCGATAGGAGGACGGAGTGAGCGCATCAGCCGTCTTGCCCGACGAGTCTCCGGCGCTAGCGGAGCGCGCCACGGAGGAAATCCCGAAAGAAACAGACAAGCACAGGGCAATCGTGCCCAGCAGTATGAAGTTTCGCCGCATTTTAACCCTCGAGACCGACTCGGTCCCGTTATAGTAACACCACGGATTGTTCCGACCCACAGGCGAGTTAGGTTAACATCGGGAGCGCAATCCACGCATCTCATGATGTCGAGCGCGCCGCGCCTCGAAGGATCGAGCCCTGATTTCGCCGCAGGGCGCCGATGCTTGCGAGCGCCGTGACCAACCGACCAAGGAGAAAAATCTGTGAACTATTATGGCGGCAAGGAACTGGCCGAAAGCTTTCGCACCGTTCGCAAGAACACACTGGCCGTTGCGGCGGATATTCCGGAAGACAAGTACGGCTTTCGCGCCGCTCCGGAAACTCGCAGCGTCGCGGAGATGCTCACTCACCTCGCGTTTACCGGCGCCTTTCAGCGGCAAATCCACGGCGAGGAGCGCCTGCATTCACTCGTGGGATTCGATTTCCCTGGATTGATGCAGCGGATGATTGCCGAGGAAAAGACGCCCCGGTCGAAGGCTCAGATCATCGAGCTGCTGACCACGCGCGGCGAGGACCTGGCCAAGTGGATGGAAGGACTACCCGACGACGTCCTGGCCGAAGTCGTGACCATGCCTCCCGGCGCACATCCTGCGGCGCGGAGCCGCTTTGACATGGTCCTCTCCATAAAAGAGCACGAGATGCATCACCGCGGCCAGCTCATGCTGATCGAGCGCATTTTGGGAATTGTGCCTCACCTCACAAGAAGGATGCAGGAGAGGGCCAACGCATCAGCGGCAAAGAAATAACGACTCGCTCGACTCTGCGCACGATCCCTTTTGAAAAAATGGGCTCGCCGGAGGACCCGGCGAGCCCGCGCTGTTTCTCTTCGGAAACTGAAGTCAACTCCCGCCACATTTTCCATCCCGGCGCTAAAGTCCTTTGCCCATTTGCCGAAAAACAGGGCAGAGGTGAAATACATGACCACTCCGGTCGTCTCGGTTCAAACACCCAACGTAACGAATCAAGCGGAGCCGGCAGCGCTTCCGTCCAAGACCCAGCAAGCCCCGGCGCACGCCGCAGCCCCGCAGGACAAAGTGACCATCAGCGAATCCGCCAAGCAAGCGCTCGCCGGAAATGCGAAACCGGCTGCCTAGCGCGAAGGCGCTCAGGGCGGTGATCCTCACGGGCCTCTTAAGCCTTGCCCTGTCTTTAGCTTGGCGGGCGCTCAAGATATTTGCCTGCCTGCCGATGTTTATGCTGATGGGGTAAGAGCCGTGACCAATTCAACTCACTCAATTCAGTCCGCGCAGGCGCAGTCCCAAACCGAGCAAGCCGTTCAGCCGCCCAAGACCCTGCAAAAGGAAGCCGCCAAGCAAACCGCGGCACCGCAAGATCAGGTGACGATCAGCCAGGAAGCGCGGCAGGCGCTGGCAACCAACACGAAGTAGCGGAGCGGCGCGACTCGTGGAGTGGACCTGCGGATCAGCTTGTTTTTCCGGCGTACTGCAGCTTGACGCGCGCACTCTTCTCGGCTACCGATTTCGCCAGCTCTTCCTTGTACGTGGTGAGCCGCTTTGCCACTTCCGGGTCCGCCGTGGCCAGAATTTCCGCCGCGAAGATGGCCGCGTTCACCGCGCCCGGCTTGTCGATGGCCATGGCCGCGACGGGCACGCCGCCCGGCATTTGCACGCTCGAGAGCAGCGAGTCGATACCGGAAAGCACCGTCGTGGCCATCGGCACCGCGACGACCGGCAGCGTCGTCACCGCCGCGACCACGCCCGCAAGATGCGCCGCGCCTCCGGCGGCGACGATCACCACTTTCAATCCGCGCGAGACCGCCGTCGATGCGTATTCGTGCGTGCGCGCCGGGGAACGGTGCGCCGAGGTCACTTCAATCTCGTAGGGCACTTCAAATTTTTCCAGCATCTTCGCCGTTTCGCTCATCACGGGCAAATCGGTGTCCGATCCCATGACGATTCCGACGAGCGGTTTTCTGCTGCTCTTTGTTTCACTGGCCATGATGGCTCCCTGTGTTCTGGTTTGATTTGATGGCTGGTTCAATGCGCACCGGAGGCGGACTCTTCGTTGCCGGAGTGCTCGGCGCGCATCTTCTCTTCGATTTCCACTGAATCGCCACGTCGAATTTTACCTGATTCGACGACGCGGCACAGCAGGCCTCGCCGACCGCGAATCGCTTCCTGAAGACCTTCACGAATTTCGTCCATCTGGTGGCACGGAGTGCACGGCTTCGTGACTTCGAGTAGCGCTTCGCCGACGCGCAAACGCTGTCCGAGAGCCAGCGCGCTGAGCGCAATGCCGCGCATGGTGACGTTTTCGCGCGTGCGGCCCGGTGCGATGCCAAATTCCTCAAGCGTCTCGGAGTCCACCAGCAGAACCTGCCGCGTGCTACCGCTTCGCCCGTGGACGCAGTCCCGGAAGCCCTTGTTCTCGACGGCCAGCGCTTCCGCACATTCTCGCATGGGCTCGCCGTGCGCCGGGCATTGGAAGAGATGCAGGACCTCAGCCACCGGGCGCCTCCGCCGCGAGGCTTCGCCGAAGATCTCCCTTGGCCCCGATGTCCGAACGGAACTGCGCGCCGTCAAAATGAATTCTGCTCGTGGCTTCGTACGCTTTGTGAATCGCCTGTGGCAGAGAATCGGCCGCGGCCGTGACGCCGAGCACGCGCCCTCCATTCGTCACGATGGAATCGCTTTCGCACTTCGTGCCCGCGTGAAACACGGTGACGTCCGGCAACGCCGCTGCTTCTTCAAGGCCGTCGATTCGAGTTCCCAACTCCGAGCGTTCCGGGTAGCCGCGCGAAGCCATCACCACGCACACGCTCGCGCCCGGCTTCCACGCAGCCTTGATCCGGTCGAGCTTGCGGCAAGCCACCGCGTCAAACGCCGCCGCCAGATCGAAATCCATGCGCGTCATGATCGGCTGCGTTTCCGGGTCGCCCATCCTGCAATTATATTCGAGAACGGTCGGGCCGTTGGCAGTAAGCATTAATCCGAAATAGAGGAAGCCGGTGTACGGAATTCCCTCCTCGGAAAGTCCCGCGATCGTGGGCTGCACGATGTCCTTGATGATGAGGGATTCGTATTTCGGGGAAATCATTCCGTCCATCGTGTACGCGCCCATGCCGCCGGTGTTCGGGCCGCGATCGCCGTCGAAGATGCGCTTGTGATCGCGCGTCGGCGCCATGGGGATGAAGGTTCGCCCGTCGGTCAGCACGATGAAGGAGAGCTCATCGCCCTTCACCGCATGCTCGAGCAGTACGCGCGCGCCGCCGTGGCCGAGCTCATGCTTCTGCATCAGGCGGCGGATGAACGATTCCGCCTCCGCGCGCGTTTCCGCCACCAGCACGCCTTTGCCCGCGCACAATCCGTCCGCCTTGATCACCACCGGCCAATCGACGGCGTCCAGCGCGCGAATGGCTTCCTGCGCATATTCGAAA
>Ga0207141_10155_pt1 | contig 21466 bp, 21 predicted proteins | sample Alteio_BWMinHeat_5_FD_153553 | JGI IMG/M metagenome (GOLD analysis project Ga0207141, IMG submission 153553) | Enriched cells from forest soil in Barre Woods Harvard Forest LTER site, Petersham, Massachusetts, United States -... | ecosystem: Environmental > Terrestrial > Soil > Temperate forest >... | reverse complement strand
AGAGTGCCCGGGCCACCCCCCGAGGGAGCGAGAAAGAAAACTGGAAAGTAGAAAGCAGAAACTGGAAATTTGACAGGCGGCAGATACATGGCCCTCAGCGGGGCCAGACGCCGGCGGTGAAGGACTTGATGGTGTGAAAGCCGAGTTGCTCGTAGAGCTTGACGGCGGTGTGGTTGTCGGAAGTTACGGTGAGCGTTAATTCGCGGAATTTCATGGAACGCAGGGCGTCGACGGAGGTTTGCATGAGCATGCGGCCGAGGCCGTGGCCCTGGTAACCGGGGAGCACGCAGATTTGCGTGGTGTGGCCGACGCCGGAGGAAACCTCGCTGGTGAGCACGGCGGCGATCAGTTCGTCGCTGCCGGGCTCGTGAAGCACGAAGGAGGCGGCCGGGACGAACTGGCCGCAGCCGGGAAGCAGAATGATGTTTTTCAGGAATTTCAGGGCGCCGTTGCGGCTGCGGTACTGGTCGTTAATTTCGCCGTCGACGTGGTTCGCGTAAGCCAGAAAAATGAGCTTGGCGCAAGACTCGAAATAGCGGTCGGTCCAGCGGTTGAGTCGCAAGCTCGCGGACGCGCCGGATTTCGCTTCGTGGACTTTTTGCAGATCGAGGAGCATGAACTCGCGGGTGAAGAGGTGGAATCCCTGGTCGAGGAGCGGCGAATCCACGGGGCCGCTGAAGGGCATGAGCTGGGCTTCGATGCGCTCGAGGTGGGGAATGGCGCGCATGGAGTAGAGCATCTCCGCGAGCAGGCGCCGGCCGATGGAGTCCTGCGGGAATTTTGAGGAGACATACAGGCCGCCGATCAGGCCTTTCTGATCTTCGAGGACGTAGAAGGAATAGCCGGCGGCAGCGCCGTTTTCGAAGGCCACACATCCGGCGAGGGCGTGCGCGTCGAGGAAGCGTTTGATGAGTTCGAGGGCGCCGCGGTAGTCCCAATGCAATTCGTCGCGCCAGTGCCGGGCTTCTTCTTCGAGAAGCGGCTCAATCTGGCGGACGGTGGTCTGTCGCAAATCGACGATGTTCATGGATGAGGGGAAACCGGCGCGGCCCCTGCCGTGCGATTCCATCATAAAGGAGGTAAAGGAGATAAAGGAAGCAAAGGAGATAGAGGTAAAGGAGGGGACACAGGGAAATCTGCTGGTTCGAGGAGCAGTGGAAAAGATATGCTACGATGCAAATCGTCGCATTTGTAATGTGAGGTAGAGAGACGCGGCGCTGGCCGCCAGACTAGTTGCGCAGACTACGAATGCAGATCCTTCACGAACTCCGCTATCCCTCGAGGTGGTATACCAAGCTGCTGATGGCGTTGCTGGCGCTGGCCTTTTTTGCGGTGCTGGCGACCACGGCCATCGCGGAGTTTCTCGTCTACCGCATCGTGAAGCCGCAGCGGAGCGGCAGCGAAATCAGCATGGCAAGTTTTCCCGGCAGGCCGGAGGTGCTGGAGTTCGACGCTCCGGGGGGACTCGGAAAACGGGAAGGGTGGTACTTTCCCGGCTTGCGAGGCGCGCCGGTGATTGTCCTTTGCCATGGCTACGAATCCAGCCGCGGCGAACTGCTGACGCTGGAATCGGCACTACAAGACCACCAGTACAACGTTTTCGTTTTTGATTTCGCGGGGCACGGGATGAACACGGGAATCAGCACGCTAGGCTATCGCGAAGCGGACGAAGTCCGCGGGGCCGTGGATATGCTGGCCAAACGGGACGATGTGGACCCGGCGCGGTTCGGGCTGTGGGGCTACAACCTGGGCGCTTACGCGGCGCTGCGCGAAGCAGAAAACGACAAGCGCATCCGCGTGCTGGTGCTGGACTCCGTGTACGACGAGCCGAAGCAGATGGTGAAAGTGGGCGTGGAGCACAACGGCCTCGGCGGATTCCCGTTCATGGTTCGCGCCGCGCAGCTGAGCTTTGAGTATTTGAACTACGCGCACCGCGACGACCCTCCGGTCTCGCAGAGATTGGCGGCGCTGACCGGCGTTCCGACGCTTTATATCCAGGCGGTGGACGATCCGGAGCTCGCGGAGAGCACGCGGCAGATGTTTTTGAAGGCGCCGGAGCCGCGCGAGCAAGCCATCATTCCGCGCGGGAATTTTGTGAGCTTCAACGATGAAGAGAAACGCACGTATGAAAACCGCGTCGTGACGTTTTTTCTAGTGAGGCTGCCCGCTGTTGGCAGAGCCGTTCGCTAGAGAACGAACTTCCACGATGTTGGCTTCGTCCGAGAAGTCAGAAATCACCTGAATAACTTCTGCACTCCTTTTCAGCTCCTGAAAATTTCGCCGACTTGTAACAACGAGGGATAAACCGCTCGTAGCGGGAGTCCATTCCAGGACTTCTCGATGCAAATAGAAATTCAAGCCATAGAGCCAGCCGCGCTGCATCCTATAAGAGTATGTCCTGTCAGCGTCGGCGGCTGATATGTCCGAGACGACTGTTCGTGGTGAGAGCTCGAGATTCAGCTTGGTCGAGGAATCGTAGGCTAAGTCCACCATGAATAGGAAGACGATTAATGCGAGAATCTGGCCGCCGCGTGGCCGATTCACGAGACTTACGACCATTGAGGCAAGACCGCCTATCCCTGCGAAAAAAGTGAAGAACAAAACGAAAACCGGGCCAATGATGAGTGTCAAATGCGCACCTTTCGTGGATGGGTAAAAGTAGAGGTCCAGCCACACCCGTAGTACGGACCCAAGATACACAAGGGCGCTGCCAATCACGGCAAAGCGCGCGACCAAAGGCTTCCTGTTCAGAGATTGGGTGACAGCCGTTGCGAGCAGAAGTCCTAACGGCAGGATTGATGGAAGGATGTAGCCTGGCAATTTAGATTTGGAAAGTGTGAAGAACAGAAGCGGAAAGATCGCCCAGGAGACGACGAAGATTTTGACTGGCCAGTGAAGATCCGCGATCTGTTTGCGGGCTGCGGGGAGTGCGTGCCAAATCAGCCAAATGAACCAAGGGGCTAAACCGATCAGGAGAATGGGGAAGTAATACCAGAACGGCTGGATGTGCTGGAATTCGGGCGTGACGTAGCGCTTGAAATTGTGCTCGATGATGAAGATGCGGAAGAAATCGAGGTTGCGGCGGGCGCAGAGGATGTACCAGGGGAGAGCGGTGAGGCAGAAGGACGCGAGTGCGATGGGATGAAGGAGGCGGAAGGCGTCGCGCCAGCGCTTCGTGAAGAGCGCCCAGAAAAAAATGGCGCCGCCGGAGAGAATGATGGCGGCTGGGCCTTTGGCGAGTACGGCGAGGCCGAGGAAGAAACCGAAGAGAATGAGGGCGAGCCACGGCGTTCGAGGAAGAATCGGCGTGTTTTCGTTGTGCGTTAGACCAAGGACGACGGCGGCGCAGACCATCGCGATGGTGAGCATGCCGCTGAAGGGCATGTCCGTGGCGGCGGCATGAGAAAAGCCAATCATGCCGACGGTAGTTGGAAGCAGAAGCAGCAGCCAGCGGGCGGTTTCCGCACCGTAGAGACGAAGTGCCAGCCACGCCAGCGCAAGCGTGGCGAGCAACGCGGAGACGGCGCTGGGCAGCCGCGCGGCAGCTTCGCTCACGCCGAAGAGCTTGAAGCTGAGTGCCGCGCCCCAATAGAAGAGCGGAGGCTTTTCGAACCACGGCTTTCCATAGAGGCGCGGGGTAACCCAGTCGCCGGTTTCTGCCATGTCGCGCGCGATCCATGCGTAACGCGGCTCGTCCGGGCCGACGAAACCGATGGCGCCGAGATGGCTGAAATAGCAAACATAAAGCGTTGCGAGGATAAGGATGGCCCAGCCGATGCGGGCGGCGATGCTAGTGCGTGAGTCGTCGGCGATGGGAGCAGATGTTTCGGTCACGGAAAACTGAGTCTAACATCGAACCACTATCTTCCATCGATGGACCTCTTGCATACTGTCGCCCGGCGGGAAACTCACGCGAACTTGAGCAAGCTATGAAGGAATGGGTCGAATACGCGGCGGTTTGGATGATTTTGAAGGGGCTGGGGGTGTTGCCACGCCCGATCGCGCGGAGTCTTGCCGCGGGAGTCGTGAAGATTTTCTACGCGCTGCTGCCGGCATTGCGAAAAACAGCCGAAGTGAATTTGCGGATTGCCTTCCCGGAATGGAGCGATGCGCAGCGCAAGGCGGTGGTTCGCGGGATGCTGCGCAATTTAGGCTGGATGGCGGCGGAGTTTGCCCGATTTCCCAAATATTCGAAAGAGAATATCGGGCAGATTGTGGCGCTTGATGGGCGCGAAAATTTCCTGGAAGGGCAGCGGCGCGGGAAAGGCGTGCTCTATCTGACGGGACATATCGGCGCATGGGAGTTGTCTTCCTTCGCGCACGCGCTGTATGGATTTCCGCTGCACTATATGGCGCGGCGCATCGACAATCCGAGGATCGATGCGCTGGTGAACGAATACCGGTGCTTGCCGGGGAATCGCCCGATTTTCAAGAACGATTCGGCGCGCGTGATGCTGAAGGTTTTGAAGGAAGCAGGCACGGTGGGGATTTTGGCGGACCAGAACACCATGCCGCAAGAAGCGGCATTCGTGGATTTTTTCGGAAGGAAAGCCAGCACGACCACGGGAATCGCGCGCGTGGCGCTGCATACCGGCGCAGCGGTCGTGCCGGGTTACGCTGTTTGGGATGAGAGCAGAGGGAAGTACCGATTGCGTTTTGAGCCGCCCGTGGAGTTGATTCGAACGGGCGATATGGAGCGGGACGTTCTGGAGAATACGCAAAAATTCACCAATGTGATCGAGCAGATTATCCGCAAGTATCCGGAGCAATGGGTTTGGGTACACGGACGGTGGAACACCAGGCCGGAGGGCGAGCCATCGCTCTACGATTTCCAGCGAGGTTGATGATGAGACGAACTGCTAAGGAATTGGCCGAAGCAATTGGCGCGAGATTGGAAGGCGACGGCGGCGCCGAACTCGGCGGAGTGGCCGCGCCGGAACGCGCCGGGTCGCTCGATTTGATCTACGTGGAATCTGCAAAGCATGCGCAGCGGGCCGCGTCCTCGAGTGCGGTCTGCGTTGTTGCGGGGGAGGGAGTCGCGCTGGCGGGCAAAACGGTTTTGCGCAGTGCGCAACCGAAGGTGGCGTTCGCGCGAGCGGCGGAGTTGCTGCTCGGACGCGCCCCGATTGCGTCGGGGATTCATCCGACGGCGATAGTCGCGCCGCTTGCGCGGATCAGTGCGGGTGTGGGTATCGGGCCATACGCGGTGATTGGCGAAGACGCGCACGTTGGCCCGGGCACTCAGATCGGCGCGCACTCCGTGATCGGTGCGGGCTGCTGGATTGGCGAGAATTGCCGGATTCACTCGAGGGTCACGCTGTACGCCGGCGTACGCTTGGGTAACCGTGTGGAGATTCATTCCGGCGCAGTGATTGGGGCGGATGGTTTTGGCTATGCGTTCGGTGAAGGGAAGTACTGGAAATTTCCGCAAGCGGGAATTGTGGAGATTGCCGACGACGTGGAAATCGGGGCGAACACCACCATTGATCGCGGTTCACTCGACGACACGCGCATCGCCGAAGGCGTGAAACTGGACAACCTCGTGCACGTGGGGCACAACTGTCAGATCGGGGCGCATACGGTGATTGCTGCGCAAACTGGCATTTCCGGTTCGAGTGTACTCGGGAATCATGTTGTTGTGGGCGGACAGGTGGGCATAGCGGATCATTGCAGATTAGAGGACAGATCCGTCGCGGGAGCGCAAGCGGGCATTCCGACGGGCAAGACCATTCGCAGCGGGCAAACTGTTTGGGGGACACCGGCGCGGGAGATTGGTAAATTCAAAGAGGTATATGGCTGGTATGCCAGGCTGCCTGAACTAGCGGCACGCATCAAAGAAATAGAGGAAAAGTTTGGCGGGAAATGACAAGAAATCGGCGGCGCAGTGGCGCGTCATCGTGGTTGGCGGGCATACGCGCAGCATTGGCAAGACGCAACTGGTGTGCGACGTGATCTCCGCATTTGCCTCCGCGAACTGGATCGCGGGAAAGATCACCCAGTATGGGCATGGCGTCTGCGCGCAGAACGGAGAAAATTGCGATTGCGCGCCGGATGAACATGTGTGCGCGATCAATTGGGAAACACGCGCGGATAGCGGGACGGACAGTGCGCGTTTTCTGGCGGCCGGGGCGCGGCGCTCCTTTTGGCTCAGGACCAAGCAGGGATTTCTCGCGGAGGGCCTGCCGCTTCTGAGGACGGCGCTGGAACAAGCGGTGGAAGGGGGCATAGCGGAATTGCCTCCGGTCATCGTGGAGAGCAACTCTTTGCTGCAATTTCTGAAGCCCAGCTTGTATTTTGCGGTGGTTGATCCAGCGAAGGAGGATTTCAAGGATTCGGCCCGCGCCGCTCTTGACCGTGCCGATGCCCTGGTGCTGCGCGGAACTGCCGATGCGCTCACATCTGCAGCGCCTTCCTGGACAAAACTTCCAACGCGCTTGCTGAAGGAAAAACCATCCGTGACGCAGCTCGAGGGCTACCCTTTGCCGGAGCCACTTCACGTACTCGTCCAGCGCCTGCTGGAAGGGCCAGCAAATGTTTCGATTTGACAACGCGGAATTGCAAATCGCGCATCTTAATCGTTGACCGTCAACGCGAACGCGGCGATAATTTAATAGTATCTGTGTTACCCGAACCCTAACCGCTGCGTTGCCTTTGTGGGGAAGCGTTACGCAATCCGGCGGTTAAATTGATTCCAATAGTGGCTGTGCAAGCCATCTGGACTTGCCAGCCTGAAGCACCGCTCTAGGGGGAGCATTGATGGCCTCATTCGTCCGAATGGGAGAAGAGATCTCGGTCGCGTCCGTACCTCTGCCTTCGCACGAGCAGGAGTGGGCGGAGCGCCTGGAAAAAACTATCGAGCGCGGCGCGAATCACCTCCTTTCCCTGCAAGCGGAGGAAGGGTACTGGCAGGGCGAGCTGGAAGCGGACACCACCCTCGAATCGGATTACATCTATTACTTGCACGTCCTCGGGAAGGCCGATCCGGAGCGTATTGCCAAACTGGCGAACTACGTGCGCCGCCGGCAGCTCGCCGATGGAGGATGGTCGATCTATCCCGGCGGGCCATCGGAACTGAATGCTACTTGCAAGGCGTATTTCGCGTTGAAGCTGGCGGGCGACTCGCCCGACGCGCGCCATATGGCTCAAGCGCGCGAGACCGTTCATCGTCTCGGCGGCCTGGAGCACTCCAATTCCTACGTCCGGTTTTACCTGGCGCTGGTCGGCGCCGTCGGCTGGGAGCTGGTTCCCTCGATTCCGCCGGAGTTCATGCTTCTGCCGAATTGGTCTCTCATGAGCATTTACGAGATGTCTTCCTGGACGCGCGGCATCGTAATTCCCATGGCCATCTTGTGTACGTTGCGGCCTGATTGGCGCTTGCCGGAGCGTGCTTCTGTCGAGGAATTGTTTGCAGACTCAACGCGAAAGGACGCGGCATTTGAATGGAGCGATCAGCTCATCTCCTGGAAAAACGTCTTCCTGGCCCTGGACCGCGGATTAAAGCTCTACGAAAAATTGCCTTGGAAGCCGCTGCGCCAGCGCGCGCTCCGCGAAGCGAAATCCTGGATGCTGAATCACATCGAGCGGACCGAAGGGCTGGCGGCCATCTATCCCGCAATGATGAATTCGATTTTCGCGCTGATGGCCCTCGGACACGGCCCGGACGATCCGTTGACCTGGCGCGAAATCAAGGAGTTTTCGCGATTTGAAATCGAAGAGGGCGACACCATTCGCATGCAGCCGTGCGTTTCGCCGGTTTGGGATACCTGCATCGCCATGGTCGCTCTGGAAGAAGCCGGCTTGCCGGCTGATCATCCCGCTTTGGTGAAGGCCGCGGACTGGATGCTCTCGAAGCAAGTGCTCGGGCCAGGCGACTGGCAAGTGAAGAACAAGGACGCCGAACCGGGCGGCTGGGCCTTCGAGTTTCGCAACGATTTTTATCCGGACGTCGACGACACCGCATTCGTGCTGATGGCGCTGCAGCGCGTGAAGTATCCCGACCCCCAGCGCATGGAAGGCGCTATGCGGCGCGGGATTCAATGGCTGCTCAGCATGCATAACCGCGACGGAGGCTGGGGCGCGTTTGACCGTGACAACGACCGGAAGTTTCTCTGCAACATTCCTTTTGCGGACCACAACGCGATGATCGATCCCTCGACCGCCGATGTCACCGCGCGTGTAGTGGAATGCCTCGGCCGGTTTGGCTGGCCGGCGGAACATCCCGCGATCCAGCGGGCTGTCCAATTCTTGCTGAAGGATCAATCCGACGACGGTTCCTGGTTTGGCCGTTGGGGCGTCAACTACGTTTACGGAACCAGCGGCGTCTTGCGCGCCCTGGAAACCGTTTCGCTGACCGCGCGCGAGTACTGCCAGCGCGCCGTGATTTGGCTGCGCACCGTGCAGAAGGCCGACGGCAGCTTCGGCGAGTCGCTCGCTAGCTATGAAACGCCTTCGACCAAAGGTCAGGGGCCCAGCACTGCGTCGCAAACCGCCTGGGGCCTAATCGGTTTGCTTGCGGGCGCCGAGCATAGCGACCCTGCCATCTTCAAGGCGGTTTCGTACCTCGTGCACCAGCAGAAAGACGATGGCTCGTGGAGCGAGCCGGATTTCACCGGCACGGGATTCCCCGGTGTCTTTTACCTGAAATACCATCTCTACCGGAATTCCTTTCCGGTGTATGCGCTTGCGCGTTATTCCAACCAGTCGCGCCACGCGGACGAATATGCGGCGCCGAAGTTCCGGCCGGACGAATTCCGGCTGCGCAGCGGGTTTTAAAGCGCATGATGCGCTTTCCTCTGCGGCTCACTGCGGACCTCGCCCTGGCCCGCATCGCGCAAAAGTTGCGTCCCGCCGCAGCCGTTCGCCCCATACAGTTCGTCGAGGCAGCGGAAGTTTTCCATGCCGATTCCGGCCACCCCGTTTCGCACGAAAAGATCCGCGATATTATCGACAGCCGCTCGCCCGTCGTTTGGATCGGAGGAAGCGAACCGCTGCTTCATCCCGGCATCGCGCATTTGGTTCGCGCCATCACGGGGAGCGGTCATTTCGTTTTCCTCGAAACCGATGGGACTCTACTCAGGCGCCGCATTCATGAGTTTCAACCGGTGCCGCGGCTGTTTCTAACAGTTCGACTGGAGCCCGAACATCTGGAAACTGGTGGATCGCCACTGGCCGTGGAGGGTATCCGTGCCGCGAGACTCTCTGGCTTTTTGATTTGCGTTCAGCTGCGCGTCGCTCCGGATACCAGAATGAGCGATGCCGCAAAATTGTTCAATTTGGCGCATTCCCTGGATGTGGATGGGTGTGTGATTTCGCTCGCACGCCGCGAATCGCACTCCGCCAATATAGAGGCGGCCGCCGCGCCGCTGAAAACGGGCGAAGCCCGAAAGTTGATTGGCAGCGCGTGGTGGGAATCATTTTCGCGCTTGATTGAGCCGATCGTGAGCGGGGACAGGAATGCCACCCAAAGCGCAGAAGAGAAAAGCGGCGCGCCGATCGAGCAAGAGTCACGCGCCAACGAAGAAGGCGTGAAAGTCGCATGACCACGCTGGTCACAGGCGCGGCGGGATTCCTTGGCAGCCACGTCACGCGGCAGTTGGTGGCTCGCGGAGAAGAAGTGCGCGTGCTGCTACGCGCGTCCAGCACCAATCGCGCCATCGCGGATTTGTCGCTCGAATATGTGACCGGAGATTTGCGCGACCCCGCCTCGCTTGACCGCGCAATGAAGGGCGTCAAGCGCGTCTTTCATGTCGCCGCCGACTACCGCCTATGGGCCAGGCGCTCGCGGGAGATTTACGATTCCAACGTCGGCGGAACAAAAAATCTTCTAGATGCCGCCAAGCGCGCCGGCGTCGAGCAATTGATCTACACCAGCACGGTGGCCACCATCGCCGTCGACCGCCCGCAGCTTCCCAATGAATCCACCGACGCCAGATTGGAAGAAATGGTCGGCCATTACAAGCGCTCCAAGTGGATGGCGGAAAAAGAGGCGCTTAAAGCCGCGAAGAGCGGATTGCCGGTCATTGTGGCCATGCCCACGACGCCGGTAGGGCCCTGGGACTGGAAGCCGACGCCCACCGGAAAAATCATCCTGGATTTTCTGAATGGCAAGATGCCCGGCTACGTGGAGACAGGTTTGAATTTTGTCGGCGTCGAAGAATGTGCGGCCGGGCACCTGCTGGTAGCCGAAAAGGGTAAAGTCGGTGAGCGCTACCTGCTGGGCGGAGAGAATCTGACGCTCAAGGCTATGCTGGATAAGCTCGCGAAAATAACCGGCCTGCGCGCGCCCATGCTGAAAATTCCTCATGGGCTCGCGCTGGGTGTAGCCTATGCCAATACCGTGTTTTCGCGGCTGGTCGGGCGCGAACCGGGCATCCCGATTGAAGGCGTCAAGATCGCCCGCCACATGATGTTCGTGGATTGCGCGCGCGCCAAACGCGAATTGGGATTTCAGGCGGGGCCGGTATCCGCAGCGCTGGAGCGCGCCGTCCGCTGGTACGAAGCCAACGGCTACATCGCCAGGAGCCGCGCCAAGCGCATGGCCCACGCCGCCGCCTAGGTTTTGGTGGCATAGGCTTTAGCCTGTGCTTGGTACGCAGCAAAGACTTGTAGGGCGTAGCATGCTGCGCCCCCCGTAGCAACGCGTAAAGACTATGCGCATCTTGGTCACATTCGCCGTCGAAGCCGAGTTCGCCCCCTGGCGGAACCGGCATGACTTTGTTCGAATCTCCATGCCGACTCCGATCGGTCTTCAAAGCTACTCCTTTTATCGAGGAACAGTTTTTGAGAATGACGTGGATGTGCTGCTCACGGGTATTGGATGGGATGAGAACAAAGGAGGAAACCGCCCTCGATTCGTGCTTCGTGAACTTCTGAGGAACAAGCCCGACGCATGCATCTCCAGCGGTCTAGCCGGAGGTTTGAGAGTGGACCTGCGGTGCGGCGATATAGTGGCCGCGACGGAAGTGTCGCTGCGAACGGGCGGGGATACGTTCCGCAGCAGCGCAAATCTCTTGTTGATCGCCAAAGAGGCTGGCGCGAAAGTCGGATTAAAGCAAATCACGGAGACACACATCATATTCGAGGCTGCTGCCAAGTCCGCACTTTCGAATTTCGGCGACTTCGTGGATATGGAGGGTTACCACATCCTTCAAATCGTGAGTAGCACCAGAATTCCGGCGATTTCCGTACGCGCCATCAGCGACACGCGCGACGTAGACCTGCCGCCTGAAATCGGCAAACTGGTGGATCGTGAAGGTCGCCTTCGAGCGATCCCGCTTCTGAAATTGGTCGTGAAACGGCCCGTTCGGATTCCGTCGCTTCTGACCTTCGGCGCGCAGAGCCGAAGTGCAGCGGTGGGTCTTGCTGATTTTCTTGACCGTTTCCTAGAGACTGCTGGTGGCGGCAAGTCCGAGGCACAGGCCAAGCGCTTGGCGGTAGCTGCCCAATGAGCCGCACTGGCACAACCCTGGAAGTCGTGAAGACCTTGGGTCCCATCCCCAAGACCATGCGCGCCGGCGTCTACCGCGAAAAGGGAATCGTTCGCGTCGAGGAAGTTCCCGTCCCCGAAATCGCCGAAGGCGAAGTCCTCATCAAAGTCGCCGTCTGCGGCATCTGCGGCACCGACATCAAGAAAATTTATCATGCGTACGTGCCGCCGCCGCAAATTCTAGGCCACGAAGTAGCCGGCACCGTCGTAGCCACCGGCCGCGGTGTGACGAAATGGAAGCTCGGTGACCGTGTGATGAGCTTCCATCACATCCCGTGCGGCGCGTGTTTCTATTGCGAACGCCGCCTGTTCTCCCAATGTAAGCAGTACAAGACGACCGGATTGACCGGGGGATTCACGCCCAACGGCGGCGGCTTCGCCGAATACGTGAAAGCCATGCCCTGGGTGGCCGAACGCGGCATCATCGCCCTCCCCGAAAACGTCACCTTTGAGGAAGCCACCTTCATCGAGCCGATCAACACCATTCTGAAAGCCGTGCAGAAAGCCCGCGTAGCTGCGGGCGAAACCGTGCTGATCGTCGGCTGCGGCCCCATCGGCCTCCAACTGCTGATGGTGGCGAATCTCCAAGGCGCAAAGCTCTATACCAGCGACCCCATGGAAGTCCGGCGCGCCAAGAGCCTATCTTTAGGAGCATTGGAGTCCTTTAACCCCAGTGATGGTAAGCTTGTGGAACAGGTGAAGGCCCGAACGGAAGGCCGAGGAGCCGACGCGGTTTTGGTGGCGGTGGCTCACCCGTCCGTCGTGGTGGAAGCGTTGGCAGCGGCGAGACCCGGTGGGCGTATACTGCTGTTTGCTGCAAACGACCCGGTAACCAGAATCGAGTTTCCCGCCGCAGCCGTGGGGATCGACGAAAAAGAAATCCTGGGCAGCTACAGCGCTGCCGTCGACATCCAAGAAGCAGGGGCCGATCTGGTGCTGCAAAAGAAACTGCCGGTCATGGAGATTGTGACGCACCGGTTTCCGTTGGCTAGAATCCAAGAGGGTTTGGACCTGGCCGCCAAGCCGACCGCGGAATCTCTGAAAATTTTGATCACACACGCATGAGCACGACAACGCCAAAGAAGATGGAAGTAGGCGAAGAAGTGAAAGCTGCCGTATCCCACGTCACGGTGCCCTCTAAAATGACCGCAGCCGTGCTCTATGGCAGCGAAGATCTTCGCATCGAAAAAATTGACGTGCCCGCCGTGGCTGCCGACGAAGTCCTGTTGCGCGTCCGGCTGGCGCTTACCGACGGCACCGACCTCAAAGTCTGGAAGCGCGGCTATCACGCCAAGATGATTCAGCCACCCGCCGTGTTTGGCCATGAGCTTGTGGGCGAAATCGTGGCCGTAGGCAAGCGCGTGGATCCCCGCTGGCGCATCGGCATGCGCGTGATCGCCGCGAATTCGGCGCCTTGCTTGCGCTGCTATCACTGCCGCCGCGGCCAGGAAAACCTTTGCGACGATTTGTTATTCAACAACGGCGCTTACGCCGACTACATGCGCATCCCCGGCCGGATTGTCGTGGAAAATATGCTGGAAGTGCCGCACTCGGTGGACGATCAGAGCGCCGCCTTGGCCGAACCACTGGCCTGCGTGCTTCGCGGAATTCATGAGATGGAAGTGCGCACCGGTGATACCACCGCCGTGATTGGCTGCGGCCCCATCGGATTGAAATTTGTCCGCATGCTTTCGCGCCGCGGCGTGCGCGTCCTTGCCCTAGCGCGACGCCCAGCACCGCTCGAAGTTGCCAAGCGCCTTGGAGCGGTCGCCGCCTTCAACGTCACCGAAACAGAGGACGTCGTAGCCGCGGTAAAAGCGCTTACCGAGGATGGGCTTGGACCGGACTCCGTGGTGGAAGCCGCGGGCAATCCGGCTACCTGGCAGCAGGCGTTGGCGATGGTGCGGCGCGGCGGCGTCGTGAATTTCTTTAGCGGCCTGCCTTCCGGCACCCGCGTGGAAATTGAGCCGGCGGCGATCCACTATTCGGAAATCAAGCTGATCTCGCCGTTTCATCACACGCCGCGCTTTTTTAGAGAAGCTCTCGAAGCCATCCGCCGCGGCGATATCTCCGCCCGCGATTTTGTCACCGAAGAAATCCGCCTCGCGGACCTGCCGCAGGCCTTTGCGCGCATGAAGTCTCGTAGCGGCGAAATCAAGCTGGCCGTGCGGCCGTAGTTTTCTGGTGCGTACGATACTCGCCAATCATCCAATGTTTGCGCCTGGTTTTGTAGGGTCCGCCTGGAGTTTACCCCGATCATGTCGGAGAGGCGGACCGCTCAAGATAAGCCTCTCATCCACGCCGGCGCAGGAAGAGACTCCAATCTAATGCTGCGCCCCGGCGAAATCGAAATCACATGCCACGCGCCCAACCCTGGTTGCTCCACAGAGGAAGCGCAGAAGTACACGCGCTGGCTCGCCACGCATCACTACGAAAATTTCAACGTCGTCTCCTGGCTGCTCCCCAAAGCGCTGCACCAGCATTTCTACAACGTCTATGCTTACTGCCGCTGGGCCGATGATCTCGGCGACGAAGTTCCCCAAGCGGCGCGCGCGCTGGAATTGCTTGCCTGGTGGGAACATGAACTGGACGCCTGCTATGAAGGAAAACCCTCGCACCCGGTCTTCGTGGCGTTGCGCCAGACGATCGTCGCCAAAGATATTCCCAAGCAGCCTTTTGCTGACCTCTTAAAAGCGTTCCGCCAAGACCAGACCGTGAAGCGCTATCCAAACTGGAACACCGTCCTCGGCTACTGCGTTTATTCCGCGAACCCCGTCGGCCGGTTGGTGTTATATCTCTGCGGCTATCGCGATGAAGAGCGCCAGCGTCTGTCCGACGCCACCTGCACGGCGCTGCAGCTCGCAAACTTCTGGCAGGATGTGTCCCGCGACCTTGACATCGGGCGAATTTACATTCCACTCGATGCGGCCGCGTCCCAGGGGCTTTCCGAGAGCGACATCACAGAACGCCGCTTCGATGACCGCTACGTCCGCTTAATGAAGGATTTAATCGCCCGCACGAGAACCCTCTTTGCCCAAGGCCGTCCGCTGGCAAAAATGGTGGACGCGCGCCTAAGCGTGGACCTGGAAATGTTTACCCGAGGCGGTTTAGCCGTTCTCGACTCTATCGAATCCATGGGCTACGACACGCTCCACCGCCGCCCCGCCGTCAGCAAACTCAAGCAGGCAGCTCTACTAGGCCGTGCTCTAGTTGCGCACCTGGCAAGCGGGAATCCACCTTCAAATGACGTTGCCACAGAGCCTGCAGTTGTAGGGGCGCAGCACCTGCCCCGATCTGGTCGGGGTGCTGCGCCCCATTTGAGCTCGACGATTTCGCAATCGTACGAAGAATGCCACCGCATCGCCCGCGCCTCCCAAAGCAATTTCTACTACGCCTTCTTCCTTCTGCCGAAGCCCAAGCGCGACGCCATGGCCGCGCTCTACGCGTTTATGCGCCTCGTGGACGACGTTGCCGATGAAGGCGCCAGCCTCGCGGCAAAGCAGCGCGGACTCGCGAAATGGCGAGCCGCTCTGGATCAATACATCACCGGTCAGGATCAAGTTTTCGATGGCAACGCTGCCATGGCCGCGCCGGCGCCCTCTTTGAGCGGCGCTTCCGAAGTCCTTCCCGCTCTTGTCGACACCATGCAGCGTTACAAAATGCCCGCACGCTATCTGCACGACCTCATCAGCGGCGCCGAAATGGATTTGACCGTCCAGACATATCCGACCTTCGATCGCCTCCGCGAATATTGCTATCGCGTAGCTGGCACTGTGGGGCTCACCTGCACCCACGTCTTCGGCTTCAGAGACGCTCGCGCCCTCGATCTCGCGGAAAAACTCGGCCTCGCGTTTCAACTAACGAACATCATTCGCGACGTTCATGAGGATTACAAACTCGGCCGCGTCTATCTCCCCGAAGAAGATCTGCAGCGCTACGGAATTTCGCCGCAAGACTTTGGTCGCGGCGAAGCAAGTCTCGGCGTTCGCGAATTGCTCCGCTTCGAAGCCCAGCGCGCCTGGCAACTGTATGAAGAGGGTTCTGCTTTGCTTGGCGTCATCGACACGGATAGCCGCGGCGCGCTCTGGCTGCTGGTTCATACGTACAGCGCGCTACTCGGCCGCATCGAGTCGCTGGACTTCGCCGTTTTCGGCGAGCGCGTTCGTCTTTCCAAAGCGGAAAAAATGATCTTCATCGCCAAGGCGCGCTTCGGCCGCCATACGGAAGAGAATATCCTTGAAAAGCGTGATCGTGATCGGCGGCGGGCTGGCGGGACTGGCAGCCGGCGTCGCGCTGGCTGAATCCAGCTGGCGTGTACGTCTGTTTGAACAGCGTCCCTTCCTCGGTGGCCGCGCCACCTCCTATGTGTTGCCTGACGGCGAGCACGTCGACAATTGCCAGCACGTCACCCTCGGCTGCTGCACCAATCTCGACGATTTCTATCGCCGTATCGGCGCCGCCGGCAAAATCAAGTTTTTCGACCGGCTCCTCTTTCTCGATCCGCAAGGCCGCAAAGGCCAAATGCAAGCCGGGTCAATCCCCGCGCCATTTCATCTGACCGGATCATTCGCATCCTTTGCGCCGCTGACGCTGCTGGACAAGCTTTCCATCGCGCGCGCCATGCTCGCCATTCTGCGGACCCAGGGTCAGCCGGCGGACCTGCAAGAAAACGGCGGAATCTCGATGCTGGAATGGCTCCGCCGCCGCGGCCAAACCAAACGCGCCATCCAGCGGTTCTGGCGCGTCGTCCTCGTGAGCGCTCTCGACGAGGAGCTCGATCGCACCGACGCTCGCTTCGGCGTTGATGTCTTTTGGAAGGCCTTCCTCTCCAACAGCACCGGCTATCGCATGGGAGTCCCTGCCGTCCCCCTTGCTAATCTCTACGACGGGTGCAAATCCGAAATCGAGCGCCGGGGCGGGGAAGTGGTTCTGCGCGCTCCGGTTCGCGGCCTGAAAATCGAAAATGGCGAGCTCGCCGGAGTTCGCTTCGATGAAGGCCGCGAAGAGACCGCCGACGCTTACTTGTTTGCCGTGCCCCACACCACGCTGGCAGAGCTGCTGCCCGAAAGCGTGAAGCAAAGCGATCCCTCGCTCGCGAATCTCGACAAGATCAAAGTCGCGCCAATTACCGGCGTCCATTTCTGGTTCGACCGCCCGGTTATGGATGAGCCGTTCTTAACGCTCCTCGATACGACCACTCAGTGGATTTTCAATAAGACCGCGCTCTACGCCCATTCGAACGCAAAAGACCAGGCAGCCCCCAAAGGGCAGTACCTGCAACTTGTCATCAGCGCGTCCCACGACCTGCTGCAGAAACCGCGCCAGGAAATCATCGACCTCTGCCTCACAGAAATCCGCCAGGCCCTCCCGCCCGCTCGCAACGCCGAGTTGGTGAAAGCTACCGTGATCAAAGAAGCCGCCGCGACATTTTCTCCCGAGCCCGGAGTCGATCGCTGGCGCCCCAAGCAACAAACCGCCATCCCGCGTCTTTTCCTCGCCGGCGATTGGACCGCCACCGGCTGGCCCGCCACTATGGAAGGCGCCGTCCGCAGCGGCTATCTCGCCGCCGAAGCCGTCCTTCGCAGCCACGGCGCGCTCCGAAAATTTCTGCAGCCCGATCTCGCCCCCGACGGCTTCATCGCCATGTGGCTCGGCAAGCATTAGTCCCTTTTGGGAGTGCGGCAGTTCGTCGCCGCTTTTCTTTCGTCCAAGGATCGAAACCAGGCTGGTGATGTGATCTCTGCTGATGTGTCACTCCGCGACCATCTCAAACCATCCAATCCGCCTCTCTTCCACCGTCAACTCTTCTCCCCTCGCGTCAATCGCCTCATATTCGGCTCGGTGCACCGCCATGAACTCCTCATAAGCGCCACGCGACTCCCAGAAATCCATCGTCAAATACACGCCGCGACGAAACGCATCCCGCACCAGCCGCGTCTCATAGTAGTGGGAGTCTTTCCGGAACAGCTGTACCCAGTCACCGTCCGGGCCATAGGCGTTCTCGAATCTTTCTTCACCACCCGGCTTGACTTCGTACTCCCACAGCGCTACAAACATAGAGGTCCCATCTCCTGCTCGTTGGACGTACGCATCTCTGCAAGCAAACTCTAGGGAATGATTGCGCGGTCCGGCCGAGTGTAACAATCCGATTGGATACAAGCCAGGTTGGCAAGCGCGACAGCGCTAAATCACCAGTTGTAGTTGTGGCAGTCCGTCGAAACGGGCGGACGGAGGTATTTGTGGATCGAAAGTACGGTCACCGCGGCTACCGCGACGCGGAAAAGCAAGAGAAGAAGGACAAGTCGCACGACCGCAAGCCCCCCGCGGGCGGCCCGCGCGGCGCCGATCAATTCGGTCCCCGCACCCCCCGCATGGTCGGTACCGTCACCCGCGCGCGCTGCGCCAATTGCGGCGCCGTCCTGACCCCGGGTTTCGATGCCAATGGCACATGCCCCAAGTGCCAGTTCGAATTGCACTGCTGCAAACAGTGCCGCTTTTTCGATTCCGGCGCGCAGTTCGAATGCACCCAGCCCATCCCTGAACGCATCTCTCCCAAGGACGCCAAGAACGCCTGCACCTTTTACGAATTCCGCATGACCATCGAAAAAGACACCGCGCCAACCTCTTATACACAGCCGAACGCCGCTGGCTCCGCGCTTCCTTCTGGCCCACCGCGCCACACTGACGCCCGCCAGGCCTTTGAAAACCTCTTCAAAAAGTAGCTAACCCAGGATTTTCTCCAACGGCTCCCAGTAATTCATTTTCCATCCCGCCGCCAGGTGTTCCGCGTCTCCCTTAGGAAATCCGGTATGGTTAAACACGATTTTGGTCCCCGATCCCTGCTCCACCAGTTCGAATCTCGCAATCGAATAGATGCCCGGATCCCAGCTACCTGCTCGCCACGCCTGCACGATTCGCTCGTTTGGCACAAGTTCGATGTGCCGCCCCGTAACATACCCGCCAAAAAGCGTAAACGCTCCGCCCGCTTCATGTCCGATCTCCGCGGGCTTTGCTCCCGGCGGCATTCCTGCCTTCATCGCCCCGCTCATCTGTATCACCTTGTCGAACTGCTTCGCGTCCGTCAGCGCCTCGTACACGCGCTTCCGGCTCGCCTTGAAAACCGGCTCCTGGTGAATCGCCTCCGCCGTGTGCGAGATCTCCTCCTCCGCTCCCGCCCAACTCTTCGTTGCGCCCAGCGCTAGTCCCCCGCATGCCATCGCCACACCGACGATCGCTTGCCGCCGCGTCGGTATCTCCAAAACTCCATTCGAATGCTTTCTCTCGTTCATCATTCTTCCTCCAGTATTTCCGGCGCAACCATCCGCATCTCACCACCCCGCCAAAATATGTTCAAGATAATCTTTTCCTGGAAACGGCAACCCTTTCGGGGCATACTTCACCACCATCGCACCAAGGAGCCCCCCATGCCTTACCCCGCCGCTCATCGCCCGGCCGTCAAGAAATCCATCATCGACAGCGCCCGCAAGCTCTTCAATCGTCACGGCTTCGAAAGCGTCTCCATCCAGCAAATCATGGCCGGCGCCGGACTCACCCACGGCGGCTTCTACAGCTATTTCCATAGCAAGAGCGACCTCTACGCCGAGGTCCTCACCTGCTTCTTCACCGACGCCAACTGGAAAAGTTGCTGGGAGGGTGTGAAAGTGGACCTCTCCTCCGGCGACGTCGGCCCGCAAGTCGTCCGCGCCTACCTCTCCCGCCAGCATTTTGAAAACGTCGAGGATTCCTGCCCCATGGTGGCCTTGCCCACCGACGTCGCCCGCAGCGGCAAATCCGCCAGAAGCGCCTTCGAAACCGTCTTCCGCTCCATGGTCAGCGTCCTCGAGCGCAGCCTCACCCACAACGGCCGCGCCCGCCGCGCCACGGCCCAAGGCATCGCCTCCCTCTGCATCGGCGGCATGGTAGTAGCCCGCGCCCTCGTCGACCCCGCCCTCGCCAACGAACTTCGCGATGCCTGCATGTCCGTTGCCCTAAGTCTCGGCGGCTGGCCCAATATCCCCAAATCGAAACGCCTCAAATCCAAAGCTGCCAGTGTGTCTTGATTCTTGTCCGATCACTGTCTTGACCGGAAAAACCGGCGTTCGAATATAATTTCGTTGTGACGCATTTGAACTCCGCGGACACCCTGAAAGCACTCGTCGATTCGCTGCGGTTCGATCCGTTCTACGTTGCCATCTCCCAAAACTTTGGCGCCGACGCAGCGCAAAGACGAGACGCGCTGGCTCGCTACTTCGACTATTCCATGAGCGAGGGTGAACGACGGGGACGCCTGGTCGTCTGGCCGGACTCTTCCATCGGTGCGGCGGTGTGGTTGTTGCCTGCAGCGTCCGCGTCCGGCACCGAGTCAGACGCTAAAGGCGCATTCCTCACCGAGGTCCTCGGCGCGCAGGGTTCGGAAAATTATCACCGCATCGTCGATTTCATGCGGCCGCGAGCGTTGGCCGTGATTGACGAGTCCGCCTGGTACCTGTCCATCGTCGGCGTGGCCCCTGCAGCTCAGGGCCGCGGTATCGGCGCGCGCCTCGTCGAGCCTGCGCTCGCGGAGGCTGATGAAGCTGGCGCCGACTGCTATCTCGAAACCTTTGATGGCCGCAACCCGCGCTTCTACCAGCGCCTCGGATTTTCCGCCGTCGCATCCCACGTCGAGCCGGTCACTGCCTCGGCTTACACGATCATGATTCGGAGCCCGCTCCCGCGCTCGCGGCGGTGATTGTTTTGCGCTCCCTAGTGGCTGCGCTGTATCTATAAAGCGCTACACTTCATATCATAAAGTACTTGACAATAGCAAGCATCCGTGTACCCTAGTCTTATCTGCCTCGCTTAGGCGCCGGGAGACCTCTCTCGTGGACACAGCACTTCCCACTCCATCGCAGCACTTTGGCAAATCCCCATCTGGCTCGTTTCGCGCCTTCCTTGCTGACGCCGTCCGGTTTTGGGAGCCACGCCGCCTCATCTATAACCTTCTCCTCGCCGTCGTCGTTGTGATCTGGCTTGTAGCGAGTTGGCCTCATTTCCGCCCGCTGTTTACGTGGCAGGGGCTTCTGCTCCTTTCCATCCTTGCGCTGCTGGCCAACGCTTGTTACTGCGCCGCCTACCTCGTTGATATTCCCATGCAGAGCCTGTCTGATGGCGACGCCCGCAGACGCTACCGCTGGCTACTTTGGTTGATCGGGACGCTCCTTGCCGTTCTCTTTGAAAATTACTGGATCGTTGACGAGATCTATCCTTTCGTCCAGTAATATCGTGATGTGTTTTTCGTTCTCCCAACGTTCCAACGTTCAACCTTCTAACGTTCAAATCAAAGCTCCTCCACAGTTATGGGCGCTGATCCCGACCTTGTCGGGGCGATCCTGCTCCTTCGCCAAGCCCTGGAAGGGAAGCGCCCGGCCTATTCTGCCCTTGCACAACTTCGTAGCAGTCAAACTGCACCCCCACACCCAGCCAACCCTTCGGAGCACGGATAGGCCTTGCATGAACCACGTGCCCCATGCAAACCCAGTCGCTCGCGGGCATGCCACTGACTTCCTCAGGCATCTGAAACAGCAGCTGAACCCCGGTGCCTCGGCTTACCGGCAGATTCGTTGCGAAGTACATCCCTCCCGCGGAAACGTTGACGGACTCCGTTCCGTGCCCTGGCGCGCTAGAGTTTAGGACAGACACACTAAGCGGGATGGCGAGCTTGAGGCGTTCTGTGCGGCGGCGCTCCATCGGTTCCATGGAGGACAACCCCCCCCAAAGAATGAACAAAGGGACAATGATAAAGGGAGTTGCAGCACCAAAATGATATAGGCCAGTAGAAGAGGACGGACGTCAAGATGCTGCCCACCTGCCCGTCGCGACCGCCCACTGTCGCCCGGCATTTCAATCCGAATTTCCCGCGTATCTATTCAATTCGCGCTGTGGGTGCGCGCTAGATTTCTAGCCCCCGCGCGTGAAATGCATATTGACCGCGCCTTTTGCCCT
>Ga0207141_10153_pt1 | contig 21629 bp, 17 predicted proteins | sample Alteio_BWMinHeat_5_FD_153553 | JGI IMG/M metagenome (GOLD analysis project Ga0207141, IMG submission 153553) | Enriched cells from forest soil in Barre Woods Harvard Forest LTER site, Petersham, Massachusetts, United States -... | ecosystem: Environmental > Terrestrial > Soil > Temperate forest >... | reverse complement strand
TACGCTTGGTCAAGCGCTCGCCCGAATATTGGCGAGTCACGGTTGACAACCCGCCGATCAACATCTTTGTTCCAGAGATGCTTCCACAAGTGGGCGAGGTTATTACGGCAATCGAAACTGACGAGCAGGTTAAGGTGGTGGTCTTTGACAGTGCTGTTGAGGGATTCTTTATGATTCATCTGGATTTTCTCGCAAAGCTTGACGATTTGGCTCATCTTCCACCTGGGCCCACAGGCCTGCATCCGTGGCCCGAGATGCTGGTGCGCCTGAGTAGCGCACCTGTCGTATCGATAGCGTCGATTCGTGGTCGTGCGACAGGTATGGGAAGTGAGCTTGCACTTGCCTGCGACATGCGGTTTGCGAGTCGCGAGAAAGCCATCTTGTCGCAGTTTGAAATCGGTGCCGGCCTGGTGCCTGGTGGCGGCCCCATGGCGCGACTGTCGCGCCTCATGGGAAGAGGACGCGCTCTTGAAGTAATTCTAAGTGCGGATGATGTCTCAGGCGACTTGGCGGAGCGCTACGGTTACGTGAATCGGTCGTTGCCAGATGCTGACCTTGACGGATTTGTCGATGCGCTTGCCACCCGAATCGCTTCCTTCGACAAACAGGCAATCACGGATATCAAGCGCCTTGTCAACGCCGTTACTTTACCACCTGATATCGAGATCGAATCGGGGTGGAATGCTTGCGTTGCTTCGATGGGACGACCGGCCACACAGCAGAGAATCAAAACGCTGATCGAACGAGGCTTTAGCCAACCCGGCGATGCAGAAAATCGCTTGGGAGATTTCATGGGACCGGGCCAGGATTGAATGAATGTTAGCAGGGTTGACAGCGACAGCAGAAGAGCGAGCGAACAGGAGACGTGGCATGAAAAGCTTAAAACCTTTGACAATTAATTCCGCACCTGACGCCGCCAGAAAAGCTTTGAAAGCTGCGGAGAAGAAGTACGGGTTTATTCCTAACATGATGGCCACTTTTGCGCACGCGCCTGCGCTGCTCAATGGGTATCTCGCACTTGGAGCAGCTTGGGAGGAAGCATCGCTGACGGCTAAAGAGCGTCAACTCGTTTTGCTGGCAGCTTCAGTAGAAAATATGTGTTCTTACGGCATAGCCACTCACGCCACGGTGCTCAAATCCCTGAGAGTAGATGGAGAAATGATCAAGGCAGTCAGGGCTAAGCTGCCACTGCGCGATGAAAAGCAGAATGCCTTGGTTGCTGTGACAAGAGAGCTTGTGTCGGAGCGCGGTTTTGTCACGGAAAGCATCAAGGAGCGCTTCCTCAGTTCTGGATATGACGAAGTATCTTTAATGGAAGTGCTTGTCGGAATCGCCCTTATGACGATGACCAATTATTGGGATCATCTGAATCCAGTCTCGATCGATCCGGCGTTCCAGGCTGAGGCTTAAAAATCACCTACTGCAACTTAACCACTATGACCTCCAGGAGAAAACTATGAGTAAAACAATTATCGTAACAGGCGGTTCACAGGGCATTGGTGCCGGCGTCGTAAAGGCATTTCTGGAAAAGGGTTATAACGTTGTCGCCAACTCGCGCAACATTACCAAATCGAAAGAACTGCCCCAATCCAGCAAGTTGGTACTTGTGGATGGCCATATCGGGGAAGCTACCGTGGCGGCAAAGGTTGTCGAAACCGCAGTCAGCAGTTTCGGTTCGATTGATGCCCTCGTCAACAACGCGGGGATTTTTTTCACCAAACCCTTCACGGATTTCACATCCGAAGATTTCCATTCGCTTATCTCGACGAATGTCGAAGGATTTCTCTACATCACGCAGCTTGTGACTAAACAAATGCTGGCCCAGAAGTCTGGCGGCAGCGTCGTTAGTATCACGACTTCGATCATTGAAAATCCGATCGCGGGTATTACAGCTTCGGTTCCCATGATTACCAAAGGCGGGATCGATGCAATTACGCGGAGTCTTGCAAGCGAATATGCCAAGCAAGGCATTCGCTTCAATACGGTTGCCCCCGGCGTCGTCGATACGCCGATGCATAAGGACAACCCCAAGGATTTCCTGAAAACGCTCTCGCCGATGGGAACGATTTCGGACATCAAGGATATCGTGGATGCGGTGATTTACCTCACCGAAGCTCGCCAAGTAACCGGAGAAGCATTGCACGTCGATGGCGGCGCACATGCTGGAAAATGGTGAGCGCCGTGAGCGCCGAGGCCCGTTTGCGGGAACTGGGTATTCGGCTTCCGCGGGCACCGCAGCCATTCGGAGCCTATGTCGAGGCGGTTCAGACGGACGGTCTTTTATTTCTCACCGGCATGTTGCCCATAGAGAACCAGAAACCCAAATATATTGGACGCATTGGTAAGGAGTTGAGCGGCAAGGATGGTAGGGAGGCGGCGTACGTCGCTGCGCTCAACGCTCTAGCCGTTGTTCGAGAACATCTGGGATCTTTGGACAAGGTTACTCGTATCGTCAGGCTCGGTGTCTATATAGCGACGTCGGGGGACAATGTCGATCATCCGCAAGTGGCAGATGGGGCTTCTGAGCTGTTCAAAGATGTTTTCGGCGCGGACAAGATGTCGGCAAGATTGGTGATTGGCGTTGCGAGCCTTCCTTTGGGTATGCCAATCGAACTGGAAGTCATTCTTGAGGCAAAGGCGTAAGGGCGGATTTTGCGTCGTCAGCCTTGTTTTCACTGGTAGATCCAAGGCTAATTTTCTGCCCACCCTGAATACACTCCTCGATTGACCACCGCGACTCACGCTCCCCGCAGCTCACGTACTCCCTTGCCTATCCGGCGCCGCAGCAAGGTTCGCAAAGTGACGCCGTCCGCATACCCGACCTGCTCAGCAATGCGATCAACGGCAAGCTTGCTCGTCTTGAGCAGATGAACCGCGCGCTCCACTCGCAGGTCCTGAATGTACTCGACGGGCGTTTTGCCAAGCACCGCGTTCAGGTGTCGCGTCAAGGTCCGCTTGCTGGTCGCTAATGCATCGGCTGCGTCGTCGAGCGAGATTGCCGCAGCGAGGTGTTCACGCACCCAACGGTCAAAATGTTCGACCAGCGGGTCCGAATGGGTAAGGTGATCGGAGATCGCATACACAGACTGCGACAGCCGCGCATCGAATACAAGGTACTTAGCCACGAGCGCGGCAAGTTCAGGGCTGCTGCTGCGAATCAGCCAGAGCGCAAGGTCGAGGTGGCTCAGGGCCGCCCCTGCCGTCAGCGCGCCTCCGCTGGGAACGACGATACGGTGTGCATCCAGTTGCACCTGCGGGTAACGCTGCCGGAACAAAGGTGAGAGCCACCAGGTGGTCGTTGCCGCAAGACCGTCAAGCAAGCCGCTTTCAGCCAGTACGAATGTCCCCGTACAAGCGGCAGCAACGCTAGCGCCGCCACTGTGCCACACACGCAAAGCAGCTAATGCATCGATGACATCGTCCCGGCCGAGCGCAGGCACAAGCGTCTCGGCCGTCATGCGATTGAGCGCCGGCAAGACGACCCAATCGGGCGCGGGGGCGCCGCTCATATCGCGCACCGGTATTTGCATCCCAAGCGCTGTACGCACCTGGGGCCGCATCCCCACCACGGTGATATCGAAGCCCGCTGTGGCCATCCCCGTCGCGCTCGCAAGGCTGTTGGCCATCGTCAAACTGTCGAGCACCGTGGTGAGGCCGGTGTCAAACACTCCCTCGAGCGCGAGAACATAAATTCGCATGGCAGGATTGATACCAAAATAGTCGATTGCGACAATATACCCCAAGACAGTCCTTTCGTATAGTCGTCCTTACCGCATGAATCCCTCACGCAAACACTAAGGAACAATGATGATCACGCACGCTTTATTTGTCCGGCTTGAAGCCAAACCAGGAAAGGAACAAGCGGTAGCAGACTTCCTTGCCGCTGGCCTTGAACTGACCAACCGGGAGGCGACCACGCCGATCTGGTTTGCCCTCAAGCTGTCGCCGACGACGTTCGGCGTCTTCGACGCCTTCGCGAGTGAAGATGATCGCCAGGCCCATCTGCACGGCAGCATGGCCGACGCCCTGATGGCGCGCGCAGGCGAGTTGTTGGCAAGTCCCCCATCGATCGAGCAGATCGAGGTCTTGGCCATGAAGAATCAACTGGCCTGACGCGTTTTTTGCGTCCCTTCTGGCGTCCCGATTCAATTGCATCCATCTATACGGAGTAACTCATGTCAATTCATTACAAACTAGGCGCCTTGGTCGCCGCCCTTGCGTTTTCAGGCGTGTCTTATGCGCAAACGCCTGAGGTGAAACCGGAAAGAATTCGTGGCGATATCGTGTCGTTCAAAGGCGAAATACTGACCGTGCACCGAAACAGCGGCGACACCGTGGCTATCGAAGTCAAGCCGGAGGTCGGGGTGTCTGCTTTTAAACCCGCCAAGCTGTCCGACGCCAAAGTCGGTTCGTATGTGGGGACGCCGGCGCTCACCGGCAGCGACGGCAAATTGACGGCTACTTCAATGATCGTTTTTCCTGAAGCGGCACGCGGTACGGCCGAAGGGCATTTCGCTTATGACTTCGGTCCCAAGAGCACGATGACGAACGCAAACGTCGTATCAGTTGTCACCGGCGCCAGCGGCCGTGAACTGAATCTGTCTTACAAGGGCGGCTCCAGCACGGTGACTGTGCCGAAAAATGTGCCAGTCGTGACACCGATTCCGGTGAGCAGAGCGGATCTGACGGCGGGGAAGAAGGTGTTCGCCGTAGTGACACCGGGCGCGAGCGGCGTTTATGACGCGCATGTGCTGTTCGTCGAAAAAGACGGCGTGGCGCCGCAGTTCTAACGCCCGGCGGTATCCCGTTCCGCTGATTCCTGGACAAAGTCTGTCTAGCTTTTCGCGGACGGCGTCAGCGGAAACGGCCCACATAAACTGTTTGCAGTTTCGTTGTAACGGGAAAGAAGCTAATCGATGCGTCAGATTCTGATGATTCGCGGATGGTAATCATGATTTTTCAAAAAAGGACGCAGAAGTCCGATACGCTTCTCGTTTCTCAGGCGGAAGCCATCGTCCAGGATGCGCGGAACGAACTGAAAAATCCGGCGCGCCGGCTGCTTGGTAAGCGCGTTCTCACGCTCGGTGGCATTGCGCTGCTATCAGGCTGCAATTTGTCCAATGACAAATCCGTGAACGCCATGCTGCGCAAAATGTCATCGTTCAACGACAACGTGCAAGCCCTGCTGTTCAATCCGAATCAGATGGCGCCAACCTATCCGGAATCGATGATCACGCGGCCGTTTCCGTTCAACGCGTTTTACGATATAGACGATGTGCCCGAAGTCGACGCCGCTAGCTATCAACTCGATGTGAGCGGGCTGGTGAATGGCAAACGTGCCTGGACACTCGATGAGCTGCGGGCAATGCCGCAGGAAAGCCAGATCACGCGCCATATCTGCATCGAAGGATGGAGTGCGATCGGCCGCTGGGGCGGCGTACGCTTCTCCAGCTTCCTGAAGTATGCGGGCGCCGACATCACAGCGAAGTACGTGTCGCTGCACTGCGCGGACAACTACTGGACCAGTATCGACATGCCCACTGCACTGCATGCACAGACCCTGCTTACGCTGACCTACGACGGCCAGGTGCTGCCTCCGAAATACGGCTTTCCGATGAAGCTGCGTATTCCGACCAAGCTCGGCTACAAGAATCCGAAGCATATTGTGGCGATCAGTGTGACGAACGAATACCCCGGTGGTTATTGGGAGAATCAGGGCTACAACTGGTTCGGTGGGTCTTGATCGGCAAACATGTCGTCAGACTTACTTGGCAAATATCGACATATACCGCGAAACATAGTTGAGCAATTCCATGGCCGCCGCCGGCAGCGGTCTTCCGGCTTTCACCAGCAAGCGCGCGTGGATGTTGCGGAACAGGGAATGATTGATCGGCACGACCGCCAGACTGCCGGACGCAATTTCTCGGTAGGCGGCAAACTCGCCAATCAGAGTCATGAAGTTGTCATAGGCGACAAACTGCTTTAGCGCAGTCAGGGAATTGGATACAAGCGTTGGCCGGATCTTGATGTTTTCCGCCAATTCCAGCATCGAGGCTGCATAGCCGATGCCAAAGGTCGAGGGCATGATGGCAAGCGGATAGGACAGCATGTCTTCAACGCTGGCCGCCCCGCCGCGCAAGGCCAAGGGATGATCGCTGCGGACCAGGAGCACGACCGGTTGCAAGGCGCTGGCACGATACTCGATCAGCGGATGCGGTGGCGGATTGTAGGCAAGGCCGATATGCGCCCGGCTTTCGGCGACTTCGGTCAAGATCTCGTCCACCGCCAAAATCGTCATGTTGATTTCAATCTTCGGGTAGCGCGCGCAAAAGGGGGCGAGCACCTCATTGACCAGAGGGTCGACATAGCCTTCGCTGAGCACCAACCGCACCTCGCCTTGCTGCAGGCTCTGTAGCGAATGCAGCTGGTCCGTCAGCTTTTCCTGGTGTGAACGGTAGCCGCGCCAGAATTCAAGCAGATGCATCGCCGCCGCGGTCGGCTTGACGCCACGCGCCTCGCGCTCGAAAAGCGTCGCTCCCAGTTCCTCCTCGAGCAGTTTGATTTGTCGGCTGATGACCGACGGTGAGGTGTTAAGACTGTCGGCCGCTCCGCGGATGGTCCCATGCGCCAGAACCTCCCGAAAGTAGCGCAGACGCTGTTGATTAATCTCCCTCATCACATGCCTCCCTGTGGCAAGAAACTGCCTGGCATGAGATTTCAACCATCCAGGCCATGCGTTGCTCTAAGAAGAACGAAGTGTGAATTTAGTTGCTCTTGCTCGATAAGTCAATGATTGCCATGATCAGCAGCATCTGAACGGGATATGAAACGCCATAAAGGAGACAGACATGCTATCCATCCACACCGCAGATACTGCCGATGATGTGACCGCGCTTGATCAAAAAAATATGCATGTCGCCAAGGAGGCAAACGTGCAAGCCATCTGCACCGGAGGCACTGCCGATGACCTGACCGCGCTGTATCAAAAAATCAACTGGCGGCTGTTGCCTTTCTTGCTCGTCGGCTACCTGTTTGCCTATCTGGACCGGGTCAACATCGGCTTCGCCAAGCTGCAAATGCAAAGCGACCTCGGCTTTTCCGATGCCGCCTACGGGGTCGGGGCCGGCATTTTCTTCATCGGCTATGTCCTGTTCGAACTGCCGAGCAACCTGATGCTGCCAAAAGTGGGGGCCCGCAAGACATTTTCCCGCATCCTCATACTATGGGGCATCACCTCGGCCAGCATGCTGTTCGTGCATAGCGTCCCGATGTTTTATGCCATGCGCTTCCTGCTCGGCGTTTTTGAAGCAGGCTTCGCACCGGGCATTATCTATTACCTGTCGTGCTGGTATGGTCCGCAACGGATGGCACGCGCCATCGCGCTGGTCTTCCTTGCCGGGCCGCTCGGCGGCATTATCGGCGGCCCGCTGTCAGCCTGGCTCATCACCTCGCTCTCCGGTACCGCCGGCCTCGCCGGTTGGCAGTGGATGTTCCTGGTCGAGGGACTGCCCTGCATCCTGCTGGGCATTGCCGCAGCAGCTTTCCTGCCGAACCGGCCAGCGGACGTGGCTTGGCTGAGCCAAGGCGAAAAGCAATTGCTCGCGGTTGAACTGACGACCTCCGCCGCAGGCACACATTCCTTCTGGGCCGTGGCCAAGAATCCGAGGATCTACGTGCTAGCCACGGCCTACTTCTGCATCATCGCGACGATTTATGCAATGAGTTTCTGGCTGCCGACCCTGATCGCAGCACAGGGCGTGACGGATACCCTGCAGCTCGGCCGCTACTCCGCGCTTCCTTACATTGCAGCTGCCTTCGCCATGTACTACATGGGCCGCCGCTCCGATCGGCTGGGTGAGCGCCGCCTGCACTGCGCAATACCGGCAGCGGTTGGCGGTTTGCTGCTTGCTGCCTCGATTTTCACTGACGGCCACCTGACGGCATCACTGGTTCTCCTGACTCTGGCGATCTCGGCGTTCTGGATGGCCTACACCGTGTTCTGGGCCATGCCATCCGAGCACATCAAGGGCCCGGCCGCAGCTGGCGGCATTGCCTTGATCAACACGATTGGCTTGTCGGGTGGTTTCTGGGGTCCGGCCATCATCGGATGGGCCAATGTATCCACCGGCAATTCCCATCTGGGGATCTTGATCATCGCTGCGCTGCCGGTGACTGCAGCATGCATCATCCTCGCCAGCAAACGGCCGGCGCCACGGTAATTCAGCGTCGCTATCTATGTATCTTAACCATCCCGGTCCATAAGGATCGGACAAGCTGAGGAGCTATCATGCTAATGCATCTCTCAACCTGGACTGAAGTCCAGCAGTTCATCGCGCGCAGCCGCACCGTCGTCGTACCGATCGGTTCCAATGAGCAGCATGGTCCCACCGGGCTGCTGGGCACCGACTGGCTGTGTCCGGAGATCATTGCGCTTGAGGCGGAGAAGACTGCCGACATCCTGGTCGCGCCGACCTTCAACATTGGTATGGCCCAGCACCACCTGGCCTTTGCCGGCACGATTTCGCTTCGGCCCTCCACCTTCATCGCGGCTATCGGCGATTGGATCCGTTCGCTGACAGGACACGGTTTCGAAAAAATCCTGTTCCTGAACGGTCATGGCGGCAATATTGCCTCGATCGAAGCGGCCTTCTCCGAGGTCTATGCCGATGCCAGTTTTGCCAAACGCCGCGCCGGCTTTGCTTTGAAATTGTGTAACTGGTGGCACCTGCCGGGCGTGGGTGAACTGGCACGAGAGCAATTCCCATCAGGACATGGCGCGCATGCGACACCGTCCGAAATCGCCATCACCCAATGGGCGCTTCCGCATGTCAGAAAATCCGCTCATTACACCCCGCAGATCGCGCCGTCCGGCCCGATTCGCGAGGCGCTCGAATTCCGTGCGCGCTATCCCGACGGCCGCGTCGGCTCTGATCCTGGCCAAGCCACCCCTGAAAAGGGCGAGGCGCTGGTGAAACTGGCGGCCCACAGCCTGACACAGGAATTGGACGCTTTTAGCCATGAGTCAGTCCCCGCATAAGGCTGCTTCGCCGCCGTCAATCAGATCTGCACGGGGGAGCCTATTTTTTTAACTGCTGCAAACTCACAAACGCACTGAGAGGAATATATGTCTGACGAAATCAACCAACGTCGCCGCACCTTTTTTGGCGCTGCGACCATGGCCATCGCTGCCACGCAACTCGGCATGATCGGCTCCGCCCAAGCGCAGTCCGGCACGTCGGGTACCGCAGGACTGCCCACGATCAAAGCGGGAACCAACACCTCGTTCGGCCCCTTGAAGCAGATCGATGCCGGCGTCCTGAATATAGGCTACGCCGAAGTTGGTCCGAAAGATGGCCCTGCGGTCATGCTCCTGCACGGCTGGCCCTACGACATTCACAGCTTTGTCGATGTCGCTCCTTTACTGGCGTCAAAAGGCTACCGGGTGATCGTCCCGCATCTGCGCGGACATGGCACAACGCGTTTTCTCTCAGCCGAAACATTCCGCAACGCCCAGCAGTCGGTGGTTGCCCTCGATATAATTGCCTTGATGGATGCTTTAAAGATCGAGAAGGCAATTCTCGGCGGCTTTGACTGGGGCGCACGAACGGTTTGCATCATGGCGGCGCTGTGGCCGGAGCGTTGCAAGGCGATGGTCTCGGTAAGTGGCTATCTGATCACCAATCTTGACGCCGGCAAGCAGCCGCTGCCACCCAAGGCGGAATACTCATGGTGGTATCAGTATTATTTCGCCACTGACCGTGGCGTGGCGGGCTACGACAAAAACAGGCGGGATTTCGCGCGGCTCATTTGGGAAACAGCATCGCCGAAGTGGCAATTCGATACGACGATGTTCGAGCGCAGTGCGGCGTCCTTCGACAACCCAGACCACGTCAGTATTGTGATTCACAATTATCGCTGGCGCTTGAATCTCGCTGCAGGCGATCCGCGGTACGACAATCTGGAAAAACGGCTTGGCGAAGGTCCGGTGATCAGTGTACCCGCGATCACCCTTGAAGGTGACGCCAATGGTGCACCACACCCCGACCCGGCCTCCTATCGCAAAAAATTCTCGGGCAAATATACGCATCGGACGATCACCGGGGGTATCGGCCATAACCTGCCACAGGAAGCACCACAGGCCTTCGCCGAAGCAATTATCGAAGTCGACAGGTACTGATTGACGCCTTTTCGTCGGCGCCACGCGGCGCCGACGAAAAGAATGTCGCTGGGTCCTGCTTGGATGTATGGGAAGCCCGCAAAAGCGACCAAATGAACCTCGTGTGTACTTCAGAAATGTACTCTGCTGTTTTCAGCCTCATTTTTCTGTGGGCCTTTCTGAATCGTTCAAGTCTCCGTAGTATGAAACTGGACGTACGAATTATGAACATATCTCATGAACATAAAATTAGTAATATTTAAAAATAATTATTTATATTCAATGAGTTATATATTTATGAACTTAGGAACTTAGGAACTTAGAAACTTAGAAACTTAGAAACTTAGAAACTTAGAAACTTAGAAACTTAGGAACTTAGGAACTTAGGAACTTAGGAACTTAGGGCAGAAGTCAAAAAATCGATGGTGGTTCGCCGGTTTCATCAATATTGACATCGGTGCTGAATTGAGTGCTCAACACCTACTGGAATTACTGCTCACAACGAATTGGAATGGGTGATCAAGTCGGACTGGCGTATACACTATTTGGTAGTCAAGGCGAACTTGTGGGTGCACGGCCATATGCACGACTCGCTCGATTACAAAATTGGTGATTGCCGCGTAGTCTGCAATCCAGTTGGCTACATGAATCGAAGTGGTGATCAGGAGAATCAAAGATTCAATTCGGGATTTATCGTGGATCTGTAGCTGTCGGCTCTTCGCTTACCTATTTAGTAGTCAATATATCCGCAACTGTGAATGGAGTAGAAAAAAAATGGAGTGGAGAAGGAGCGCCGACCGGCGCCGTGGCGATTCTGTTGTGCCGAGTCCGGCCCTGTGGAGGTGGCGGCGCTCAGTCCTGAAAGAATCGGTTTAGCTTGGCAAATTCCAGCTCGTCGCCCGCGAACGTTGAGGCGAAAGTTCTAGTGGACCCGCCTACATAGCGCACAGAATTTAATGGGTACGGGTCTTTTGCGCCTTCTTGCTTTCCGTTTCCAAGAACGTCGCGCCCAAGGGGATCGACAACGAATAGTCCAAAATTCGTGCCCCCGTTATTTGCCGCCAATATTGCGTCATTTATGTGCCCATCACTAAAGCCGTAGCCAACAGTCATCAACAATGCGTCCTTTTGCGACAGACTTTCCCTGAAAATACGTGAATATGAACTCAGGAGCGGATTGACTTCAATTGTGGTGGATTTGTCGCGTCCGATAACAAGAGTTGGCGCTCGGTCGTTGCCTTCACCGTCATACCAGTTGACCGATCCATGCAATTTATAGATTGGCTGATTTTTTTCGTATAGCTCTGGCTTGGGGTGCGTGATGTAGCACCGTTCATTAATAAAGGCTCGCCGAGCACCGCTGGTCCCTTGGCCTTCCAAGATCTGCGGTTGCGAAATGCCGGGATATTGAATCCCCTGCCAGCGCCCACGCTGAGGAAGCTCGGAATTTATGTAATGCAGCTCCAGCAGCAAATCTTGATTTAGGGTGAAAATAGCGTCAAATTGAGCCAGGAAGTGGATGATGTAGAAATTGTTGGCGCCCTGGAAGCGCAGGTTATCCAATTTGGCAAAGGCTATATTCATTTCAGCGAATGTTTGCCGGATCGCAGTTTCCAGAAGAATTACGTCCTCAACGGGCGTGACTTGTCTGACAAAACTGGAGCGAATTTCGTGATAGGCATCCTCAAACCCGGAGCGCATCAAGATCTCGCACAGATCGGGTTTGTGGCGGAGTCGCCAAAGCAAATCATTTGCGACCTCACCTGCGAGCCAGCCGCCCCAGTTTCTGCTGAATCCAGCGCCGAGCAATAGGTAACGAGGCATTGAGTGATCCTTGCATGTTGAGGTAGGTATTTGCCATCATACATAGTCCACGGCTGTTGTCGACTGTTCAGGGATATACCGAGATACACACGATCAAAGTGCGCCTAGCACCTAAAAGATGCTGGCGTAGTATAAATCCCCATGTACAGACGTGTAACCCAAACGAGAGAAGCCAAGAGCCTACACAAAAGCGGTGGGGAAGTCGGAGGTTGACTACCTCAACTGTGACTGGCACCCTGAAGGGAACATGCCGCCTGGTCGCAACCCGTTCGTGTTGCATCTACTTGGCCGGAAGCCCGCAATTGATTCTGGTCATTGGGGATATGCTGCTTCCACAACGATAAAGAGAGCGACACATGACCACACTGGCAAACGCTAATTCGAATGCGCATTTCTACCGTTTCAGGTCGATCGATAATTTACTTGGCAAGCGGAAGGAACTGGAGGAGCAAAAAATATATTTTGCGTCGCAGGATCAACTAAATGATCCTCTGGAGGGCCATATTAATATTTACTGGCAGGGTGATGCGATTATCTGGCGAAATTTATTCAAAAACTATTTGTATAGCACCCTATTTACATACAATTTTTGGTCGCTTTGTAAGACTGAAAATACTCTTGGATGGGAGGATATTCCTGTGAGAAATCCGCTCGCTGCAGGGATATTTTCCGAGCATTACGAGCTGGAGTCTATCTTTTTTAATGATCCGCATGTCAGTGCGTTGATCGATAGGATTATCAACTCCAAACGACGGATTGGTCGTAATGAACTTACGGCACACCTCAGAACTGTACACTACTTCGTTGTTTGCAAGATTCATGAAATTTATAGAGCAAGGCATGAGAAAGCCAACCCTGACGAAATCCCTGTCGTATCTTTAAACCTGGCTGGCGAAATTAAAAAAATCAGGATCGCTATAGATTTATTTGACCATGTTGACAAAATGTCGGACGAAGATACTGAAATAATAGAGACCCAGTACATCAACATAGTGAATCAGTATGAAGAATCTGATCTGCTCAACTACTATACAGATGCGCTAAATTTGTCTGATAGAAATCGAATTTTTATCTTTAACGATTTTTGTCAGGCGTATGTCCGCCGGCTTGCCACATTGATGTATCCCCCTTGGTACGCCGCATGTTTCATGGAAGACTGTTCGGCCGCTTCGATGTGGGCTTACTACGGTGAATCTCATACGGGAATTTGCTTGAAGTTCAAAACCGAAAGCAGCGCCAATGGTCCGCTTTTGAATTTGAATACGATCACTGGCTATAACATGGGAGGGGAAGTCAAATCAATGCGTCCGCACTATTTCGAACCAGTTCTTTACCGAGGAGAACACACGACGTTAAATTTCTTTGAGACGCTTGGCGCGGCACCGACTCCGATACTTAATGCGCAGTGGTACACAAACGATAAAAGGGAAATAAGCGCGCTGCTACTGCGCTCGGAAGCAGAGCGGGAAGCTTGGAAAAAAGTTTACTGGGAGCGATACAAAATAATCAATAAAACAAAAACCGAGACTTGGAAAGCAGAGCAGGAGCATCGCCTAGTCTACTATTCAATGCTCGGCGATCTCAGCGTTGAGGACAGGACTTTAACATATGACTTTTCCTCGCTCGACGCAATCATTTTCGGGGTGCGAACACCAACCGCCGAAAAAATAAATATCATCAAAGTCATCGAGAAAAAATGTCGAGAGAATGGTCGAGTCGACTTCAAATTCTATCAGGCAAATTTTTCTAACAACCAAAATGAAATGGAATTTGCCGAAATACGGACTTTGTCCAATGTTCTCGCATCTTCGTAATTAATGTTGCTTCTCGAACGGCGCATCATTTGCCTGCATGCCGACGCTAGAGATCGTGCTTAGCGTCCCAATACTCCCCCAGTCGCTTGCGTGCATCGAGGATTGTGTCGACGATATTTTCAAGGGACTCTGCTGAGAGTTGAATGTATTCCTGTTCCATGCCGTTGTCGGAAAATTTGATGTTGACGTACGTGTAACCATCATCGTCTGTGTTCTCCCAATCGGCATGCACAACTATATTGCGAAGACGCGCAGCCTCACGAAGCTTATCAAGAAGTTTCTCGTACGATGGAGGGACTTCGGAGAAATTCGAATGCAGCTCATTGCTGAACCGGCTGAACAAATTCACCTTGGATGAGTACTGCATGTTCTGAAGTACGATCAGGCCGGTGCGATCAGTGCGCTCAGTAAACATTTCGCAAAGCATCTGGTCTAGAAGACTTTCTAGTCCATTGAAGTACATGACAATCAATCCGATGTTGGGCAACGAATTGTCTAGATATTCCCAGACCTTGTCCTCGTCCTCTATTTCATGTGATAAGTGCTGGACAAACTGCTTCCTTTTAATTTTCACTCGTCCCCCAAAATGCTAAGTTGCACCCATGTCGACAGCCAGCGTCCGTTTTAATCGGACACTGACCTTCGTTTACAGCTTAAAACAGCTCGCCACTGGCATCCAGTGCGGGTAACGCGCTAGCCTGAAATTTTTCGCTCCCCAGCGTGGAGGTTGCGGATTTTTTTGTTGCAGTAGATTTTGAGCTGGCCTTAGGCTCTTTTGCTGTAGTTCGAAGGCGGGGTGGGCAGGCATTGATGCCAATAGCTCGCACCTCAATTGTTCCTGTCCGATTTGACTTAGTTTCTGCTGCAAAGGCCTGTAGGTGAGCAATGAGCCGGTCGAAGTCCCACACCTGCCCGGCGACTCGCCAGGTCTTGGGTCTGTGGAGGCTGACAACCAGGATTCCGTGGCGGCGGTTCTCTGTACGCAGGTAATCATGCCCAAGTTGATTGAGAATTGCGCTTTCTAGCTGGGTGACAGTCCATCCCATATTGGCGTTCTTCACCTCAATGGCAACCTGGACGTCCGTGGAAACAGAAGAAACTATGATGTCAGGCTCGTTTCGATTGGCAACCTCCGCCTCACGGTGTACGTGATAGCGACCGCGGCGCCGTTCGTTCAGCCGTTCGGCGAGCCAATGCTGGACTTCCTCTTCATCTTCCGCTCGCGCCAACACAGCACGGCTCGAAGCGTCGGTGTTCTCAAACGAACCTGAGATATCTCCCAGAACTCCCACCATCAGACGAAGCAACTGCATCCCCGTCTTGACGGGTGCCGAATGCTCTCGGCCGAAGCTGACGACCTCGGTTGCGCTCCAGGGAACGAGGTCGGCATCGCCTTGCGCCTTTCCATGAGCGAGTTCCTTAAATCTCAGCGCGGAGTCGACAAAATCAGGCTCGTTTGCAAGCAGCGTAATGACGGCGTAGGCGTCGGCCCCAGGTCTTGTCAGCAGGGCTTGGAGAAGTGAGTTGCGAGCGCCTTCGGCCGCGTCGCGAGCCGATACCCTAGAGTCGGGCCTGGGTTGTCGATCGCCGCGAGGGGGGATGTGGCGATACGCCAATCGAAGAAATTGTGCAAGTGATGTCACCAACATGGTCTGCAGTGCCGGAGTCGCCACGCCGTTGGTGATGTGTGAACTGAATAAAGCACCTAGCCAGCGCTGTACTCGTGCGACGAAGTCAGCGTCCGACTCGGTGATGTCACGCACGAGTTGGGCAAGCACTAGCCTAGCGACACCCTCGCCATCGAGCGAGGCCAAGACACCCAGATATTCGAAGGTGCGGTCGTCATCGCGTGCGGCCAGGTGCGTTGCCAAGCGCTTCTTTACCAGGGTGAGCACGTCCTTCCCGAGCAAGACATTCAAGCCTCGTTTCACGATGCGTAGGCAGTATTGCAGCGTACCTTTGTCGACCGGCTCTTTCGCCTTCAACAGGCGGAAGACTTCTGTGGTAATTTCCGAGCGAGCCGCCGTTTCGTGGTACGCCGCCTGTACAAGTGTGTCGCTGAAACGTCCCCCGGACTTGAATTCGAGTCGTACGGCCGAAACGAGTTCGGCCAGCACAGCAGCACGTTTCGTATCGATGAGTCGGGCAGCCCATTCAGCCTCGATTGACCCAGCCATAGTCGCATGACGAATCGCAAGTTGAGCATCCGAGTCGCTCAGCCCGACGGGCCATTTCGGATCGAGACTTTCGAGTTCCAAGGCGTCGACGGCCAAAATACTGATGCATTTGGTCGTGTAGCTGTTATCGCGGGTGACCTTGGGCCGCTCTGGCGTGATGCGCCGCCAGGCTAGTCTCATTGCGTTCGCATAGTGTTCGGCGACCTCTGGACCGAAGGCCGTACCAAGAAGCGGCCACGAGGCCATAGCCTTCTTTCCCTCCTGGGTCGCCTTGAGTTTCAACCAGCTGGTAAGGTGGTACAGTCTGTGCAGGCCAGCTGTCCATGACGCTAGTGCTTCCGCATTGTCTAACACGCCTGGTTGGGCCTTCAGCGTGTTACGAAAGTCGATCCAGGACTGTCTCGTTACGTCTCGCTCCTCTTGTTCCTTTCTCTGGTGTTCCAACTGACTGACTTCCCACTCTTCAGGTATCTGTGGTGCAGTGTATTCAGCTAGATCCGTGCGGAGCGCCAAATCGTGCGATGCCAATTCATCAAGAAGCGCATGCGGGCTCATCATTTGATTCGCGCCATTCAATGCCACCAAGGCGGCGCTAAAAGCAACACGCCGTTCGTGTTCGTTGGGCATGTTACGAGCATCAGTAGCAAGCCATTCGAGATCAGTTAGATCAGTTTTCCACAATGTCCGGCCGGTATGCGGACCAATCTGACCGACGTGAACAGGCAAGGTCAGCTTAGGCGAGCCTGTACGAGACGTTGTGGCGTCGGCCCACATGAGCTGCCTGTTGAGCGATTTGTCGCGCTGTACTCGTGAAGCGAGCGATTGAAGCATATCGGCGTCTCCATAAGTCCGGTACGTTCGTTCAACAGCCATGAGAAGGCGTAACATACCGTCGCTTACCTCGCCGGGAACGCATTGAGCGAGTTCTGCACTGGCCAACTCGAGAATCCCGTTGCAAAGCTCGGCGTGCCGGTTGGAGGTTTCGTCGGGTTCGTCCATGTGTGCTGGAGCGAAGACAAACGTTGCAACACCGTCCACCAATTGTCTCTGTGCGTCGCGCGATGGCGCTTGTTTGTGGAGCGTCGCTAGGTGTGACGCAAAGCCTTCGGTAGAAAACGATGCTGCTGGTTGCGCTCGGTCGATAAGTTGTAGCAAGTCCGCTGTATTGAGGTAGTGCGGGTAGAGCAATTCGGCTAGCTGCGGTGCCAAGCGCGCACTCAAACGATCCGGTTCCGCCCGCACCTGTTTCGCGAGGGCCTTTAAGCCGGCGTAGCCTTCGCATGCGACGAGGGCGCGAGCTGCCAGCAAACGGATGTACTGATCCTGAGATAGATCCAGTGCTGCCTGCTTCGCAAGGTTCACACATCCCTTAATGCGACCTTCCTCAATGAATTGCAGAAGCTGCAGCCTGAAATTAGATCGGGAATTGGCGTTCCATGATCGGCGAACTGCCGCTGCGAGAGCCGGATCGGAAAACATCCACGCAGCGCGATAGTCGATGCTTTCTGCACCGAGTAGTCCAGCTGCATCGAGTCGAGCATACGAGTCGAGCAAGGCTTCTCGAACCTTCAGTGACAGAGACTTCGGATCGCCGTGGGCGATTAGCGAAGCAGGCTCCCGTTTGATAAGTTCGTCGCGAACGGAAGGAATCCACTGAGACAACCAGGCAGCCACGGTGATAAGAGTTGGGACCGCCGTCTTGACGCCGTATGGCTCGACAAAGAGAAGCTCGTGGATCTCCGTCATGGGGCAGTTATTGAGCAACAGCGAACGTATCCAGCATGCGGCCAGGTACTCTTGAGTAGTCCGTTGGTGAAACTTCACGCGCCCGTATGTGCTTGGAGCGAATAGCCCAGTGCGCAGCAATGCGTTCACTGCGGTCTGATCCCAGTCGCTCAGGACAGTTGAGGGGTCGATGGCGCCCTGCGACAGCATTGGGTCGGGTTCCTGTCCTGGTGCCTTAATCGAGAAAGTTTTGCCCAGCACTAAAGCTGCCGCTATTCGCTCGGCGCCTTGCCTAGCCTTCTCTGGGCTTAGGACGCTGGCGTCGGATCGATAGGCGTCTTCTTCCCGAAGTTTGCGGCGCACCCCTTCCTCTGTCATATCGAGTAACGAGCCGAACTCCTTTTTCTCGACCCAGTAGTCAATAAGATCGATAAGGTCACCAGGACGTTCTGCCATGGCGTCCAAACCAGAAAGGTTGATGGCATTCAGGAAAACTTTGCCGTCAAGGCCTGCCGCTACAGCCATCTGCAATTTCTGCTCGCTGCTCAGAGGCGCCAGTTGAACCACCTGTAGTTCGCTCGGCCTGATCTTCGGCTCCTCCCGCGACTTCGAAGTCTGTTTTTTCTCAGTATTGAAGATGGGCGCAAGGAGGATTTCGTCGGGATCCCCTTGAGGGAAACTAATTTCCTCTACGTCGTCGAAAGGCAGTTCGTTTTGCAGAGCCTCGCGGTCGGATTTCCCCTTCCAGTCACTGGCACGGCAGCTGACGATGACGAACGATCGATTCAGGTTGGCACGACCTAGTTCACGTCGGAAGGTTTGAAGAGCGTTCGAGAAACGTTTTCCGTTGAGCCGAGCCTCATCCACCGAGTCGAGAAAAAACCAGGCGTCACCGGAACTTGCCGCCTTCCACGCCTTGAACAATTCAACGTCAGTTTCATCCAGTGCCGCCTCAAAGCCGCGATCAACCAAGTCTTCGATACGAACGAAAAATGCCGGATGACCCTGCTTCTTCATGAGCGTGGTGCGGTACTCGAGCTCTTTTGTTTTTCCGCTCAAAGCCTCCGCAAGAAGTGCAACGCGGCGCCGCGTCAATAAATCCGGCCAGCTTAGCCATCCGCCATACTTGCGACCCCAGTGTGGGCCCCAATCAATCATGGCGTCCTTGTCGTTGGCAAGCGGAACAAAGTGTCGGTCTAGATCTACGAAGTTCATGTATTTAGGCGTCCCAAGGTCATGGCTGCAGCAACGGGGATGATGGCCCAGCTACCGGAGGAGTATGCAGGAACACTTGTACATCCGTCCACTGCCGGCGGCGGAACAAGCTCTATCCTTCCGCAGGAAGATTTTTGCGCGTTTGTGTAATGTCAGGTGATATTGCACACCGCATTGCGCATTTCCTTTATTAGATCAAAAACGTCGGCTATTTGATCTGTAGCGTTCGGCGCGAAACAATTCTTGAATGTGTGCAATTTGCTTTCCAGGTTTTCTATAAGATTGATAGAATAGCAAGCGCCAATGCTGTCTTGCGACTCACGGAAATTTGATGCTAAATGAATAAGTATCCAAGTGAGCGCAGAATTAATTGGGAACTCACTCTTAGCGATTTCACACTCCGAAGTTAGGTCACCTCCGACGCGTATATAAACCGCTCGCAATAACAAAGTTAGCTATTCGAAAGAGCGACTGTCATGATTAATTGGGGTTCAGTATTAACTGCAAGTGCGGGCTTCATCGTGGGTCTCATCGTGAAGACGATGCTTGACCTTAGGCTCGCATTATTCGTCGTCAAATATTTTTGGTGGATACCAATTCGGTGGCTTTTCCGCCAGAAGCCAGTGAACCTCTCTGGCCAGTGGGAGCATACGTGGGAATCAGGCGGCAGCCCAGCATATGTCGATCCACGCGATCGCCATGGGCATCCAAAGATCAGGCAATTTGGTAGTTATTGTTACGCGGACTTCTACTCGCAAGGCAAGACCTACTGCTTCTTCGGAAAGATATTTGGCGATTACATCGTTGGTGAATGGTTTGATCTTAATGATCATGCCGGGTATTTCGGAGCTTTTCAGTTGCGCATTGTCGATTCCAAAGAACTGGATGGGCTTTGGATAGGTCACTCAAAAACGTCGGTCGCAATTAGGGCTGACAAATCTGTGTGGACAAAGCTCAAAGGCTAAGAAGGAAGCAGCTGCGTTTCGGCGCGAGCCATTTATGTAATACGCATATTCGCCAACGTTTATATTTTCGATAGGAAAGCACTGTGGCCGCAAAAATCATAATAAAGAATCTTCGCCACATAGCATCGCTTGAGTTCACAATTCCGCGTCCTGGCGTTTGGCTGCTTACCGGCGCAAATGGCACTGGCAAGACGTCACTGTTGGGTTGCCTTAGGAGGTTGGGCTTTCCAAATGCGTTCCCGTTTCACTTTCCTGCTTCACGCAAGTCGGATCAACTCGATTCCTATGACGGTGCGTCGATTCAGTATGAAACACCCGGCGGAACTGTGACATACACATACCGGACTGAGAGATGGGTACCCACTCCCAAAGCCAACAGCGGAGTTTTGTCTACCGTTGGATATCCATCGGTCCTCTACATTGCCGCAAATGCCGATCGGATTGAACCCAACAAGGACGACTTTTCGCCAAAAAGAGTGCGCGCTGCAAGAGCCGAAATTATCGCTGCGGCAAATCAAATTTTCTGCAACGATAAATTCAACGCACTCAAGACAATAAATGTGCGTAAGGGTGTTGGTAGTGAGGCGTTTTTGCTTGAGCTTCCGAATGTCAGGAAGCAAAGAAAACACTATTTCTCCGAAAAGAACCTTAGCTTGGGAGAACTATGCGTCGTAAAACTCCTTCGTATGATGGCTGATTGTCCACGCGGATCCTTGGTCCTTATCGATGAGTTAGAGTTGGCTCTGCATCCTACTGCGCAAACAGAGTTGCTCAAGTATCTGCATCAGATCGCTGACGAAAAAAGCCTTACGATAATCGTTTCTACACATTCGGCCACGCTGATTAAGCAGGCATCCCGCAAGCAGATCCTTCTTCTTCAGGCAGATGGAGAAGGCGCCGTGACTTGTACGGGCAATTGTTTTCCATCGTTCGTACTGGGCGCACTTGCGTATCGTGAAGAATCGGCATCCGATGTTGTTATTTATGTCGAGGATGAGGCAGCAAGAGCTGTTGTAGAGCAGTTCGCGCACCGATTTATTGCTGACCAATTTCCATTAAACTCCTTGGTGCCCAGCGTCAATGCGATAGCCGTAGGTGGAATAACAAATGTCATTCGATTCTTCACGCGACAAAAGCCCTTGTTACCTTCAATTACCCGGGCATATGTGGTCCTGGATGCAGATGCTGAAGAAACCTTAGACAATGCCCAGGTTGAAGATATAGTTCGCATCTATAGAGATCAGCGGCAGTTTATTTCCTTCTTGCCGTTTACGCCTGAAGTTGGCTTGGTTACCCATCTCACTGCCAATCGCGTCGATATATTGGCAAGCTTAAAGAGACATTTTTCGCTCAACACGTTGACATTGCGACGTGCCGACATCGGGCAGATGCCAGAAGAAAACACCCCAAATTGCCGAGATATATGCAAGGTGATCGTAGACAACGTTTGCGACAACTTATCAGCGCAACTAGCGAACGCATCATCCAACGATGTCAGAATGACTTTATTCAAGCTACTTGCTGAACATACATATGCGGAAAAACGCCCACAGATAATGCAGCAGTTCGGACCAATCATCCGGGGATAGCATTGGCGGGCCGGAGAGGTAAGATCAGCTTACAGTGCATAGCTCCGGTCGGCTTTTTCCTGCATAACAAAGTATTCACGCGAGCGTGGGAATGACAACAGGCATCGACACTGACATCGGTGCAAAACAGATTGAAGAAATTGATCTAAAAAACCATTTTCGGA
>Ga0207141_10093_pt1 | contig 21803 bp, 25 predicted proteins | sample Alteio_BWMinHeat_5_FD_153553 | JGI IMG/M metagenome (GOLD analysis project Ga0207141, IMG submission 153553) | Enriched cells from forest soil in Barre Woods Harvard Forest LTER site, Petersham, Massachusetts, United States -... | ecosystem: Environmental > Terrestrial > Soil > Temperate forest >... | reverse complement strand
GCCAAGACCGGCACGGCACCTTGGCTCTCGACGATGACGCCGGCCGAACTCCTGCTGGCCAAGACCCACGGCATCAAGCCGCTCGCGACCGTCTCCGGCACCTGCTGGTACCACTATGGCTGGAGCTGGACGGAGGGTCATGCGGAGGGCTGGAACATGGCCTTGCGGCGCATCCGTCAGGAGGCCGTGGCCTGTGGCGCCAATGCGGTGGTCGACGTCCATATGCGTACCATCGCCAGGGGTGAGAACGACAGCATGGATTTCACGCTGCTCGGCACCGCCGTGCGCTTCGCGTCTATGCCACCCGCCTCCGAGCCGATCGTCGCCACCGTGCCGGCGCTGGAATTCGTGCGGCTGCTCGAAATGGGTATCGTGCCGACTGGCCTTGCCGTCGGTGCGCGTTATGACTGGCTGCAGCAGAATGTCTTGCGCGCCGATTATTCCACCGCCGGTATGAGTGGCTACAATACGCCGTTGCCCGCCCTCGGCAATTTCTGGGAGCGCGTGCGCCGTGAGGCCCATGCCCAATTGCGCGCCAACGCGGCGAGGCAGGGCAACGGTGTGCTGGCAGATGTGCATTTCGGCCAGTTGCTGCGCTATGAGGGCGGCGAGAATCAGCCGATGCGCTATCTCGGCCGCCACATCGTCATCGGTACCGTGGTGGACACGCCGCGCAACGCCCCTGTCCCACACGCCATCCACACCGTGGTCGACATGCGCGACACACTCTCGCCGCTACGGCGCAAGACCGGCAGCCGTCACAGCGGCTTTGGAACCAATGACAATGAGGGAGGTATCTGATGTCCGACGGGGACAACATTCCACAACACGCGCTCGAACGCCTGAAGGGCTTGCGCAGCGCTGGCAATCCCGGCGGGGTCTTCACCTCTGACTTTTCTGTCAACGAGTTCCTGTTGGTGCGCAAGGCCGGTTTCGAACCGGTGGGCCTGTGCGTGGGTTCGTGCATCTATCACCTGGGCGTGCAATATGGCCGCTGGACCAAGAATGAAGAGCTGACCACGATCTCGCAGGCCATGTATCACGCACGCGAACTGGCGATGAGCCGCATGCGCGCCGAGGCCAAGGATATGGGCGCTGACGGCATCGTGGGTGTGCGCCTCGAGGTAAAGCGCCTGGAATGGGACGAGCATGTGCTGGAGTTTGTCGCCATCGGCACGGGCGTGGTGCATGCACAGGGCCGTTCCGGCTTCAAGGGCCCGAACGGGGATCCCTTCACCTCCGATCTCTCGGGCCAGGACTTCTGGACTCTGCTGCATGCCGGCTACCGGCCGCTCGAAATGGTGATGGGGAGCTGTGTCTATCACGTCGCCCATCGCGGCGTGTTCTCGGCCATGGCGAATTCGATGCGCAATGTCGAACTCATCAATTTCTCTCAGGCTCTCTATGATGCGCGTGAAATCGCCATGGAACGCATGCAAGATGAGGCTCATCGTGCCGGTGCCGAGGGCGTCGTCGGCGTCGATCTGCATGAGGGCAACCACGGCTGGGGCTCCCATGTGATCGAGTTCTTCGCCATCGGCACCGCAGTGATGCCGATCGGCACGGAGATCGATCCTTCCACCATACCGGACCCGGCCCTCGTCCTTTCCGTCAACACTTGATTGCTTCGGAGCTTACCCAATGTCGATACTTGGACGCGTCGCCGATCTCTTCACGGCCAAGACACATAGATTGCTCAATGCCCTCGAAGACCCGAACGAGGTGCTCGATCTTTCCTATGAGAAGATGCTCAGCGGCCTGCAGGAGACCAAGGCGCATCTGGCCGATGTCATCGCCCAGCAAAAATCCCTGGAGCGCCAGATCGGTGCTGCCGACCATGAGATTGCCGGCGCCGAGGATGATGCCGCCACCGCCGTCAAGGCCGAGCGAGACGATCTGGCCAAAGCCGCTCTGGTGCATCGGCGCCGCGCCATGGACAATCGCGCCATGCTCGAACAGGCGCTTAACGCGATCCTGCCGCAAATCGCCAAATTGATGGATTATCAGCAGCGCCTACAGGAACGCATCGAGAAGTTCCGCACCCAGAAGGAGACCATGAAGGCAGGCTATGCCGCGGCACAGGCGCAGGTGAAAGCGCAGCAATCGCTCACCGGCATCGGCGAACGGTTGGGCGGCGTGGCAGAGACCTATCAGCGCGCCGAGGATCGCATGCTTGCCGCGCGCGATAAGGCTGACGCCATGGATTCGATGATCGAGCATGGCATCGTCAACGATCCCCTCGACAAGCGTAGTTCGGCGGAAAAGGAACTGGCGGCCTTGCGTGACAAACACGCCGTCGATGATGATCTGGCGGCCCTGAAGGCGCAGATCGGTCCTAAGGTGATCGGCACGTCGACATCGGCGGGCGGTTTGCCCAAGCCCGATGGGGAGACCAAGAGTTGAGGCGTCAGAGTATTTCCCAGAGGAGTTGACAGACTTCTCGATCAAGAAAATGCCTCAAGTCCGGCCTGGGCTTTGTCGGTGCACGTGCCGAAGTTGGTCTGGCCCAAGGCGAGATCCCGCCGGCCCTCTTGTTCAACGTCGGCGTCGTATTCGGTCAGCTCGGGTTCATTGCGGTCGTCCTCGCAATCGGCTGGCTATGGCGCCCTATTGTGGGCGGCGCACTTGGCTGGACAAACCGCGCGGCCTCGTACGCGATCGGAGCAACGGCGTCATTGTGGATGTTCGAGCCCATCGCCCCCGGCTACAGCGTCGGACCTGATTCTTGAATCGGAACCGATGCTATCGTTTTTTGTTGTCGCATCGTTTTTTGCCGCAAACCGGCGTCTGAAAGCCTTCACAACTTTGCCCGTTCGGTTCTGCGCTTTTGGACGTGGTTCCCTTGCCGTCAGGTGGTGCTCCCAATCTCTCGTCGGCTCTGGATCTGCACGCCGCAACGCTGCCGTGATCTCAGCGCAAGGAACGACGCGTGTTGATGAAGTCCACGAAGACACGGAGCGGGGCGGGCAGCTGGCGACGGCCGGGGTAATAAAGAAACGGCCCTGAGAAGGCTTGCCACCACGGTTCCAGCACCGGCTCCAACGCGCCGCTGTCGAGATGGGGTCGCAGCCAGTCCTCGAACAAATGGATGATGCCCGTGCCGGCCAGGGCCGCATCCACGGCAAGGTCGGTCGCGGCACCGACGCGCACGATGAGCGGACCGCTCGGATCCACCCGCACGATCTCCCCACCTCGTTCAAATTCCCAGGTCGTCAGCGAACCGTTCGTGAAGCGGCCGCGCAGACAAGCGTGATTGAGCAACTCGCGAGGATGATCAGGGCGTCCGTGCCGATCGAGATAGGCAGGCGAAGCCGCGGTCGCAAAGCGCTGCTGGCGGGGCCCGATCGGGACAGCGATCATGTCCTGCTCAAGCCTTTCGTCGTAGCGGATACCCGCGTCGCAGCCCGCTGCCAGGACATCGATGAGGCTGTCCTCGGCGATCACTTCCAGATGGATGTCGGGATAAGCAGAAAGGAAAGGCGGCACGATGGCCGGCAATACGAGCCGGGCCGCGCTGACCGGCACGTTCAGGCGGAGCGTACCAACGGGCCGGTCGCGGAAGCGGTTCACCACATCCAGCGCCGCCTCGACTTCGCCCAACGCCGGACCGAGCCGCTCCAGCAGGCGCGCACCCGCTTCGGTTGGTGCGACGCTGCGCGTGGTGCGGTTGAGTAGCCGGACGCCGAGCCTGACTTCAAGCCGTCGCACGGCTTCGCTCAGGCTGGAGGGGCTGCTGCCGCTTGCGCGTGCGCCCTGGCGGAACCCGCCCGCGCGGGCAACCACCATGAACGCGGTCAGGTCGCCGAGGTCCGCTGCCATTGTTCGCCACTCCGAACAGCCCGTGCCGATTGAGGCCTATTATCGCGCAGGTCGAACTTGTCTAAATACACGATCGATCAGAAGGAGACATGCCATGATCGATATCAGCAAAGCCGGAATGTTCAGGCTGGGCGAGCACAGCGTGAAGCGCATCGGGTACGGTGCGATGCAGCTCGCCGGGCCGGGCGTGTTCGGGCCGCCGAAGGATCGCGACGGTGCGCTTGCGGTACTGCGCCAAGCAGTGACGGCGGGGGTGAACCATATCGACACCAGCGATTTCTACGGCCCGCATATCACCAACCAGCTTATCCGTGAGGCGCTGCACCCCTATCCCGACGATTTGGTGATCGTCACCAAGATCGGCGCCCGGCGCGGCGAAGACGCCTCGTGGAACCCGGCCTTCTCGGCCGAGGATCTGAAGCGCGCGGTGCACGACAATCTTCGCAATCTGGGCATCGAGGTGCTTGACGTCGTCAATCTGCGCATCATGTTTGACGTCCACGGCCCCGCCGAGGGGTCGATCGAGGCGCCGCTGACGGTGCTCGCCGAGCTGCAAAGGCAGGGCCTTGTCCGCCATATCGGCCTCTCCAATGTGACGGAGCGGCAGATCGCCGAAGGACGCGGCATTGCACAGATCGTCTGTGTGCAGAACCAGTACAATCTCGCCCATCGGCAAGACGACAGCCTGATTGACGATCTGGTCGCCGCCGGGACCGCTTACGTGCCCTTCTTCCCGCTCGGCGGTTTCACACCGCTCCAGGCGAGAGAGCTCAGCGATGTCGCCGCACGCCTCGAGGCGACGCCGATGCAGGTCGCGCTCGCCTGGCTGCTGCGCCGTGCGCCCAATATCCTACTCATCCCGGGCACCTCGTCGGTTGGTCATCTGCGGGAAAACCTTGCGGCTGGCGAACTTGAATTGCCGCCGGACGCCCTGGCCATGCTCGACCAGATCGGCATCAAGGATGCGCCCGCCTGACGTTTTGGGCTGAAGGAGCGGCCGGGCTATCTAAGCTTGCCAGCGATTACGGGCGTCTTGCCTGCTCTTGGAACCCTTGCAGGTTCACAAAAGCTGCAGGCGGGCCGCCTGCGATACAGGTGCCTTGCCCGTGGATCTCCCGTTCCTCCATTCGATTTGGCAACTCTGCCATGCTCGTCGGCCGGTTTGGCGCCGCCCGGCATTTGCGCTACGGCTGAGGCAAATTCCCATCGCGATGAAGTTGAAGGTCCTATTCCAAAACCGACTTTCCATACTATCGCGCGCCTGGCGGGCGTCGGTACTGCGACGGTCGAGCGTGTACTCAACGGCCGGGGCGGGGTGCGGCCGGAGCTGACCCAAAAAGGTCCTCGCTGCGGCACGGGCGCTCGATTATCCGGGCAGGCTGCCGCAACTGCACCGCGGAATTCTTCGCATCGACGTGATCCTCGTGCGTCCGGAGACCACATTCTTTTCGCGCCTGTACGCGGCTCTCGCCCGAATCGCCGCGACCCTCGATGCAGCGGCGATCGCAAATCGTATCGCTAGGCCGCAGGCAAGGCGGGCAGGGCTGATCCTTGCGGTCCCGGACCATCCCCTGATCCAGGCGGCCTTGGCGAAGGTCCATGCCGAAGGCATCCCAGTCATCCAGATTGTCACGCGTGCCCAGGGTACGAACGCTATCTATGTCGGCATCGACAATTATGCGGCCGGCCGTACAGCCGCGCACTTCCTGTCAAGGATGCAACCACAGAACGGCACCGTCATCGCGCTCTGCCACAGCCAAGTCTATCAGGTCCATCGCGAACGCATCCGGGGCTTTTCCGACTATCTTGAAGACAGGCCGGGCGATGGCGTCTCATCCTGATCGCCGCGCTATACCCTCGCAAATCGCGGAGATTGTCAGTCGCCGTCACCGTGCCGAGGGCGTCGACCTTCTGTGCGGCATCAAGATCGCGGGAATCGAGGAATTGCCGGGCGAGCTCCGCATCACGCTAGCGGGCGGTCACATGATCGCAGCCGATCTACTCGTCATCGGTATCGGGGCGGCCCCGAACACCGGACTTGCTGAGGCGGCCGGTCTGGCGATCGAGAACGGCATCGCCGTCGATTCGTATTTGCGCACGAGTGATCCGGATATCTTCGCGGCCGGCGATTGCTGTTCTTACCCGCTCAGTCTTTACGGCGGCCGGCGCGTGCGTCTTGAATCCTGGCGCAATGCACACGAGCAGGGCACGCTCGCCGCGGCGAACATGATGGGCTGTCAAGAGCAGATCACTGCCGTACGATGGTTCTGGTCGGATCAGTACGACCTTACCCTGCAGATTGCAGGTCTTGCAGAGGGCGCGGTCACCCAGGTGCGGCGCGATATGGAAGCAGGCGCCCTCATCCTCTTCAATCTGGACCCCGAAGGCCGTCTGATCGCTGCCAGCGGCATTGGCCCGGGCAATGCAGTTTGCCCGCGACATCCGCCTGGCTGAGATGCTGGTAGCAGCCCGCGCCCATCCTGACCCGGCGCAGCTCGCTTCGCCGGATGTCAAACTCAGGAAATTGCTTGCAGCATGATATCCCGCGGACGGCGCTGAAGAGATCGCTGACCTCGAACTGTGTCATCGCGCAAATCGGTCGAGATGCCTCGACAGTCCAGGGGCGTTGCTGCGCCGATCTCGATGGCCGATCTCGATGGCCGTCCGGCAAGCCGGCGTCTCGCAAGCCGGCCTTCAGCGAACCTGGTGCTCTTGAACCAAGGCGGGCAGCTGGGCGGGCGACCACGTCATCGACGCGACCACGCCATTCAATCTATCATCGCCCCGTTCTTGCTGCTCATGTGCATCGCCTCATTGCCATGTCGAATTGGAAAGTGTCAGACGCCATTGCCGTCTCAGTTCTGGGGATCGCTTGCCAATGACCTCGATCCGTCTTCGTGACAACGCTGTCCTTCCAGGCGTGATTACACCCTATTGTTGGTCACGCAATTTACATTGCGACGTCAGACAATTCCTGTAGCGCCCTCGGAATCGATGTAGTACATTGCATTTGTTAAATTGAATTCGCGTTCACGTGGCATCTGCCCTATGGTAATCGGCCTGTCACCGTTGGCTCTAGTAATTTAGCTTGTATAAACTGCTGGAGAGTCTTTCTTTTTGTCGAATTAAATCATATGGCGCTAACTTTGACTGGAAGCGGAAGTATCTTTCAAATGTCCGCTTTGAATGATTCTTTCCTACACTGGGAGAGTAACCGGATGACTACCGAAGAAGAGAGCCGGATCATCTCTGTGTTCAAAGGCTTATCTGAAATACAGATCGGTGCGATGAATTGGTACGCGTTCGATCGCACAGAGGGGCGCATGCCAATCGCCCCCGTTTGTCGCTTTTTGGTCTTTGTCGGGCTGCTGGACGTATTTCAGATCCGCGGAATGGATGAAGATCTGATCATAGAGCGCACATTCTATCGCATTCTGCCAGAAATTCGTTCCCTTTGGCTGATGTTCCTGGAGCGGGCGCCGACATTGTGACCGCCTAGAGTCCGCGACAGGCCCTGCCTTTTGCCCAATTGATGCATCCACTCGACGGGTGAATGAGGAATGTTCCGTAGCGGTTCGGGAGCTCCGTGCCGCCCTTGGGCTCGATGCGCTGGCGGTGGATCGATCGTTCGACCATGCTGGCGAGCATGCGGCTGGGCAAATCCATGCGCGCTACGTTTGAGCTGTCTGCGGCCGCGAGGGCCGCCTGCATCGTCTCACCCCTTTATTGTAGGTCCCCATCGAGGCGATTGCGTCATCGGCCGCTCTGGTTCATCACGAACGGACGCGGCCTTTGATTTGTGCTGCCGGTTTGCGGACGATCGGGGAGGGTGAGATCACCGCAAACATTTTCGGCGTCCTCATCGCTCCGGCCAGCACCATTGTCGCACCCGTTGGAGCCAAGGCGATGCCGGTGGTCCTGACCAAGCTGCAAGAGGGTGAGGTATGAAGCAGGCCGGCCGCGCGCCGAGGTGAATGCGTTACAGTGGCCCCCTCGCAGATGGGCTGCGGATGATCTTGGCAGCCGTGTGAGCACGTGATTGGCAGCGTTGCTAAGCGCCGCAATTGAGCCACACGATTGAGCTCTCGCCGACCTGGGCATCAAAAAAATCAAGCAGGCCCGTACTCGATCAAGGCAAGGCGAGGATTTGGTCTCATTGTCTGCACATTGTTGTGACCTGTCGCGTGCAAGCTGCAGGTCCATGACTGGTGCGCGGGACGCTCGCAATTCCAACCGGAGCTGGGCCGCATGCGGGGGACCGACAAGCTAAAAAGGGGGCGAGGAAAATGTGCATAGCCGCATGGGGGTATTTGGGCCAAACCTCGATGGAGCGCAATCATGGGTAAGTTGACTGCACGTCCCTTCCTCGTGTTCCAAGGCGAGGCATCGGACGCGATCGACTTCTATCTATCGGTGTTTCCTGATTGTGAAGTCTTCAATGTCGAGCATTATGCGGCCGGTGAGGCGGGGCGCGAAGGAACCATCAAGCGGGCGAGATTTTCGGTCGCGGGCCAAGAAGTCATCTGCACCGACAGCGTCGTGAAGCAGAGCTTCACGTTTACTCCGGCTTTCTCTTTTTTTATCGAATGCCCGTCGGAGGAGCAATTGCGCCATCTGGCGACAGCGTTGAAAGAGCGCGGAGTAGAACTTATGCCGGTGGGGCAGTATGGATTCAGCAAGCTCTTTGCTTGGGTCAATGATCGCTTCGGCGTGTCTTGGCAGTTAAATTACACATAGAGATATGGTTGAGGTTTTACTTGGGGACATTCGTATGATTATTTATCGAAAGGCTGAATAAGCGGCCTTTTGAAGTTTCTTATTTAATATCCTCCGAATCTTCGGAACACTGCGGGAGAGCCGCGCCGCGCGGCGCCGTCTATTGGCCATGTTTGGCATGACAATCGCGCGATGAAGTTCTCGGCCGCAGACCGATCTGCGTTTGACCAGTCAGGTTTCGGCCCAACACGGGAGGTGTGCATGGAACGAAAGAAGGCATCTGATTTTCCGCAGGAACTCCTCAATCTGTTCGATGGCTATGTACATGGCCAGATCAGTCGCCGCGACTTCATGGATGGGGCGCAGAAATTTGCTGTCGGCGGCGTGACCGCGGCAGCGCTCTTCCAGATGCTCAAGCCCAATTACGCCTGGGCTATCCAGGTGCCGCCGGACGACAAGCGTATCAAGGCGCAGTACGAAACAGTGCCATCGCCCCGAGGCAACGGCAGCATCAAGGGCTATCTCGTGCGGCCGGCGAACGAGACCAAACTGCCCTGTGTCCTGGTCATCCATGAGAACCGCGGCCTCAATCCCTATATCGAGGACGTAGCGAGGCGGCTGGCGGTGGCTAATTTCATTGCCTTCGCGCCCGATGGACTGACGTCGGTTGGCGGCTACCCCGGCGATGACGAGAAGGGCGCTACACTCTTCGGCCAGGTCGACAGCGACAAGATGCGAGAGGATTTCCTCGCATCGGCGATGTGGCTGAAATCGCGCCCCGACGGCACCGGCAAGCTTGGTGCCATCGGGTTTTGCTTCGGCGGCGGCATCGTCAACCAACTGGCGGTACGAATGGGCATGGATCTTGCCGCAGCGGTTCCATTTTACGGAGCGCAACCCGGCGCGGCCGATACCGCCAAGATCAAGGCGCCGATCAATGCGCAATATGGCGAACTCGACACGCGTATCACCGGCGGATGGCCGGCCTTCGATGCCGCACTCACACAGGCGCATGTGCCGCATGAGGGCCACATCTACAAAGGCGCCAATCATGGCTTCCACAACGACACCACGCCCCGTTACGACGAAGCCGCGGCCAAGGAAGCCTGGCAGCATGCGCTGGACTGGTTCGACAAATATTTGAGAACCTGAATCTGCGCGGTCAGCGGGAGCCGCGCCTGATTGTGGTTGGCCAGCAAGAATCAAGGCCGGCGGGGTTTCGTCTCCGGCCCGGTATCGCCTCGCGTCATGCTTCCAATCAAACTGGCGTTGCTACGCCATCGAGCCGGAGCACGATCAAATTGTCATCAGGCGTTTGGCAATCGCAATGCCTTTTTGCGCAGGAACACTATTCTGCTTGCAGGAACACTATTCAGATTGCCAGAACACGGTATTTCAATTGTCAGGGCGTGAAGCATGAGCGTAGGTACCGAACCGGAAGTCAGCATCGTCATTCCGACCAAGGACCGGAGCACGCTGCTAAGGCGGGCCCTGTCATCGGTCGAAGCGCAGGACTTCAGGGATTTCGAGATCATCGTCGTCGATGACGGCAATGGCGAAGGCGCAAGAGCCGCGGCCACGTTTTTGCCCGGCAGGATCCAAACCATGATGACCTGCGGTGCCGGCCAGGTTCCTGCCCGCAATCTCGGCGTCGGCGCGGCGGCAGGCCGCCGCATCGCCTTTCTGGACGATGACGATTGGTGGGACGACCCGGCTCATCTGACCCGCATGCTGGCGGCTTCGCGCGAGCCCTGCCTGCTTTATGCTTCCGGCCGTATCGTCGCCGAGGGGCAGCGGCCTGACGTCGGTGCTTCGCTCATCTTCAAGGCATACGCCGACGCCGCCTCGATCCGGCGCGACAACCAGCTTTTGGTCTCCGGCGTCATCTATCACCGCGTTCTCCACCGCCAGCTAGGGCGCTTCGACGAGGCCCTACCCTATTACTGGGATTGGGACTGGTATCTCAGACTGTTCGACGCGGCAGTGCCGGTGATCGGCGCTGAGAGCGAGGCCGTGCGCATCTCAGCGCGGGAGGATAGTGTCTCGGCTCAAACCAATATCGCGGCGCGGCAGGCCAATCTTGCCCGCCTTGCCGCCAAGCATGGTCTTGGGGACCTCAAGCTGAGGAACCACGAATCCATTGCACGCGATGGCAATCAGCCATCCTGATCGTGGCCTTACCCGCTGATCGCCACCTCCGCTTCGATCTCGACCGCCAGGCCAAAAGGAAGCCCGGCCATGCCAACGGCAGATCGGGCATGGCGCCCGCGGTCGGGTCCGAACAGTTCAAAAATCAGATCCGTGAAGCCGTTGATGACCTGCGGATAATTGGTGAAGCCCTCTGCGGTGTTCACCATCCCGTATGCGCGCAGCCAGGCCGCGATGCGATCAAGATCTCCCAGTTCTGCCTTGAGGCTGGAAAGGATGGCGAGGCCCGTGAGGCGCGCTGCATGATAGCCTTGTTCAAGTGTCAGATCCTTGCCGACTTTCCCCAGCAGTGGGGCAATCGAACCATCTGCATTCAAGGCACCGTGGCCCGAAACGATGGCACGCTCGCCATGGATCCGGACCCAGGGAAAGCCGAGGACCACACCGGCAGGCAGCTTGACCGGCGCGGGAAGTTGCAACCCCAGGCTCTCCAGCCTTGCCTCGATCGTGCTCATGGCAACACCCCCTGGAGCATTAGGCCGAAAAGGCGACGTTGGCCTTCGGCAAAAAGATGCGACGACAATAATCTACCGTATCGGATCCGATTGAGTAATTGCATCCAATGCTGAAGCAGCACTCGTGCGGCGGCCGAATTTGATAATGGACAAATCTCTTGCGCCGATCTTGTCATGGGTCAGGGTTCGGTCTTTGGCATGCGGCCTGCAATCGGCTCGCGAAAGTCGGGGTGAGGGTGCGCGCAACGCCAACCAGGTGTTCTCGACCTATCCTCCCTGAACGGGGCCGCGCCGAAGCGACCCATGTTGCGGCCCCTTAGCTCGTCAGCCTTTGTGATAAGTTGCCACCGACTGGCCTATGATTGCTTATACCTTGGCGGGATATGGAATTTCGTGTGTGTGTCATCGCGTGTCGGTTTTGGCCATGTCACGCCGATGTTTCGCCACATGATGTTAAATCCCCTTCGTCACAGACCCTTAACGGTCCGGCGAAAGCCTTCCGTTGAAGTCTGTCTTCAAAGTTCTGGCGAGCTGAAGAGGATACACCAGATGACCACCCCAGCGCCGACCACGATTCCCGGTCATCCCGATTATGAATATGATTGCCAGGAGGCGATCGAGGCGGAGTTTCTTGCTCTGGCCTGCCATGCAGAGGCCGCAGGATGGGATCCCCACGTCGTAGCTTCGGCACTGCGGGCCCTAACATTCATGTATGATCGCGGACTGGAGCCGGGCGATGACGTCGACCAGCCCGTTCCGGCATTCTGCTCGAGGCAATTGCACTGAATGGCAGGTGCGCCTCCGCCTGCCTGGATCGGCAAGTCGGGCGGGGCTCTCGCGGGGCCCCACTTCTGACGCGCTCGACCATCGGGAATGGCGCAGCCTGAAGGCATCGGCCGGTATGATCACGCGTGAAGGGCTGCCTTGCGGGATCAACAACTCTTTCGCCGAGCCGGCCATTTGGCCTGGCAGCGGCGAATAAGAGCCAAGCCGGAGGTAGAAAATGAGACGCAATATGGAATTGATCCGGTCTATGCTTCTCAAACTGGAGGAAATACCGACCGAGAGAGGCGGCATCTATCACATAACGGCGCAGGACCCCGAAATTGATGTTGCCGGCTTCACCCCCAATGAAATCGACTACCATCTGCACAAAATTCTCGAGGCAGGCCTTATTGTCGATCATCCCGACCGGCCCATTGACGGCATTCACTTTTCCGGATTGAGCTGGGCGGGTCACGACTTCATCGACTCTGTTCGCGACGAGGATACCTGGGCCGCAACGATGACGACAGTCGAGACCATTGGCGGTTTCACTTTCGCGATCATGAACGACGTCGCCAAGGCGATCATCAAATCCAAGATAGCGACAAGATTTGGGCTAGAGATTTGATGGGGCGGACGTCTTCCCCTCGTCCTGCCGTGGACACCTGACCGCTGTTGTCCGACAACCTTTACCGCGACCGCCAGTGGGTGAAAGCAGCTGTGCTTTCCGGCCGTCGGCTCTGCCGTTCTCTCGCGACGTTTGGATAGTCAACACCAATCGGCCCCATGGTCCCCTATCGTTCGAGGCTGCACATGCGATCTTGGTCGCTGCGATTGCATGCGTTCTTTGGCCCCCGGTGCTATGGTGGACCCCGGGAGAAACGGCGGATGCGCCGCAAGCGCCCGCACGCCTCCTTAACAACGGAGGTCGACATGGCACACTACGTGATGCTTGTGAGCTTCACAGATCAGGGCGCGCGCGGAGTAAAGGACACACCAAAGCGCGCCGAAGTGTTCAAGACAATGGCAGAAAAGAGCGGCGTAAAGATCCACAATTTCCTGTGGACGCTAGGCCAGCCGGATGTCGTCGTTGTCGTGGAAGCCGCCGACGATATCGCGGTGACGGCGTTGAGCCTGTCTGCGATCGCTCTTGGAAATGTCAGAACCCAAACCCTGAAGGCATTTGACGCCGGCCAAATGCGTGAAATCGTCAGCAGAATGGTTTGAGCGCGTCACGTCAAATGCGAGACGCAGCCATATCGTGAAAGTCGAGCCAGGCGCCGTCACTCGCATTCAAGAACAGGCCGGGCATAGCGGTGTCCGGCCTGAAGGATCATCCTTTTGGAGTAAGCCCTAATCCTTTTTCCCGGCCAATCCTCCTAACAATGCTAACTGTTTCAACCCCGGAATTTCGCATACGTTCTCCCAATCGAAGCGGGCCACGAAGGCAAAATAACCGCCGATAATACTCGAGCAGGGGACACGACAATGAATATTTCTGAGTATGTGCAGGTTGCTGGCATGGTGTTGCTGTCGGCCCCGTTCGGATATTGGTATTGGTCATCTTGGGTTGGCTCGCAAACCGAGCGCAAATGATATTTAAATTTATTGAATATAATAAGAAAGTATATTCCTTAACCTGAAAAGCTTGAAGAAACTCAGTCAAGTCTTTGTTCAGGTCCAATGCTCGGCATCGCCGAGCATTTTTTGTTATGCGGTCTGGAAAATCCATCGGGCGTAAGCCCGATGTTCTTCATCCAGCGATCGCTCGATTTGGCGGCGCGCCACAACCCCGGCGCCGGAAATTTCATTGTAAAGATCCATCCTCCTATCCCATCAGCAAAAAGGGGAGGCGAAATGCTACAGCGTCGGACCCGATATTTGAATCGGATCCGACGCTGTAGCGCCTGGCCATGAACAATAGACGTAGAGGGGGCTTCTTTCGCGAGATTTGTCGAATTACGGTCTTCTCGTTCGACTCCGGACATCATGCACCCAATTCGAGGAGCCTATGGTCAGCCTGCAAAAATCAAGCCCCCGCATGCTCACGGGAAAATGCTTGTGTGGGGCCGTTCGCTATACGGTAGCAGATGAATTCGGCTACGCCGCGAACTGCCACTGCTCGAACTGTCGGCGGACGACGGGTTCTGCCTTCAAGCCGTTCGCCGGCATCGAATGCGAGAAGTTTGGCGTCATCACAGGGACTGGCGGCCTCATGATCTACGGCGATGAAACCGCTCACGATGCCCATTGCAAGGAATGCGGCTCGCTCCTTTATTCCTTGGTCCGTGAGGGCTCCTTCGTCCACGTTGCGATGGGGACCCTCATCGATGACCCGACGATCCGCCCGACTGCGCATATCTTCGTCGGCTCCAAGGCCCCGTGGTTCGCGATTACCGACGACCTACCTCAATATCAAGAGCATGCCGTCGCGGCTGCAGGCAGTGGCGGATAGGCATGGCCGCCTCGCCTTTTGGCGCATCGGCTCATGAGGGCATGGCTGCTTGGGCCGCTTGGCTGGCGCGACGTCTCAAAAGGTCCTGTTCGCGTTTGTTGCCAGTCAGCGCCGCGGCCGCTTCGAACGCCGTGCGGGCTTCCTCGTAACGGCCAAGTTTGTGAAGCAGGTCGCCGCGGACGCTCGCCAACAGGTGGTAACCCTTGAGCGCCGGCTCGCCCACCAGGCGGTCGACGATCGCCAACGCCGCCTGCGGGCCCTCGGCCATACTGACGGCAACCGCACGGTTGAGGTCAACGACGGGCGAGTGCGCGATCGCCGCCAGTTCGGCATAAAGTCCGGCGATGCGCGGCCAGTCGGTATCGCTGGCCGTCGGTGCCTGGGCATGGCAGGCGATAATCGCTGCCTGGAGGGCGTAGATGCCGCCCGAGCCGCCGAGCGCGCGCGCGCGGCCGAGCGCCTGCATCCCTCGCCGGATCTGGAGTTGGTCCCACTGGGCCCGGTTCTGATCGGGCAAGAGGATCGGCTCGCCCGCTACGTTCGTGCGCGCCGCCGTCCGTGAAGCATTCAGCTCCATCAAGGCCAGTAATGCGTGCGCTTCGGGTTCGCGCGGCGCAACGGCGATGAGCACGCGGCCCATGCGAAGCGCCTCGTTGCAGAGCTGGGGGCGCAACCAATCCTCGCCGCGGGCCGCGGTGTAGCCCTCGTTGAAAATGAGGTAGACGACCTCCAGCACCGAGGAGAGCCGCTCCGAAAGCTCCTCGCCGCGCGGGGTTTCGTAGGCCAATCCGGATTGCGAAAGGGTTCGCTTGGCGCGCACGATCCGCTGGGAGATCGTCGTGTCCGGCAGCAGGAAGGCCCTGGCGATCTCCTCGGTCGTCAGACCGCAGATCATCCGCAGCGCCAGGGCCACCCGCGCTTCGCGCGACAGTCGTGGGTGACAGGCGGTGAAGACGAGCCGGAGCAGCTCATCGCCGATGTCATCGTCCAAGGCAGCGTCCAAATCGGGCATGACCTGCTGCTCGGCCTCCATGTCCCGCGCAACTATTTCGTGCTTGCGCTCAAGCATCCGATTGCGGCGTAAATGATCCAGGGCCCGGCGCTTGGCGGTCGTCATGAGCCAGGCACCGGGTCTTTGTGGGACACCTGTCACGGGCCAGCGCTCAAGGGCGGCCAACAGGGCTTCCTGCGTAAGGTCCTCGGCCAGCGGCACATCGCGCAGCATCCTCGCCAGGCTGGTGATCAGCCGGGGCTGCTCGATCCGCCAGACCGCGAGGATCGCGCGATGGGTATCGGCCGGGGTCACGGCCGCCAAAATTGTATGCCGTCCCAGGGCATCAAGGGCCGCCCGTGGCGAATGCGCGAAGCTCGCAAACCCCTTCCCATTCCGGGAAGAGATCGCTGTGCAACTGCATGAACTCCTTGGCCGATGCCAGGGCCTCCTCCTTGTCGCGCAGTTCGAAGACCGCGTAACCGCCGATCACCTCCTTGGCCTCCACGAAAGGGCCGTCTACCACGCTGAGCTGCCCGTCCCTGATGCGCACTTCCGCACCGGTGGCGACCGGCATGAGGCCGCCATTGTCGAGCATGCGCCCGGCCGTGATCTCCCGGGTGGCCAGCTTGTGCATCGCCTCCAAGAGCGCGGGCGGCGGCGGTCCTTGATGGGCGGATCTGACTATGAACATGAAGCGCATCTGAAAATTCCTTTTGAGGCGAGCCGCGGACGCGATCCCCGCTGAACTGTCCCGCCAATCAGGACGACGAACCAGCTTGCCAGGGACCGACATGGACCCTGCATAAAGTTGCATCGAGATCCTCACCGGGTTGAGCCAGACGCCTTCGCCTTGCTACCACCAGGAGCTCCCCGCCGACAGTCCGCCGTCGACCACGAGCGTATGGCCGTTGATGAAGCCCGCGCCCTTGGAGGCCAGGAACATCGCCGCGTGGGCGATATCGTCGACCGATCCCAGGCGCCCGGCTGGCGTATGGGCGATCGCGGCATCCCGCCGCTCCGGATTTGCCTCCATGTAGCCCTGGGTGAGGGGCGTTTCGATGATACCCGGTGCGATCGCGTTGACTGTTGCGCCCAACGGTCCCCACTCGACCGCCAGGGCCCGCACGAAGCCGGTCACGCCGGCCTTGGTGGCGCTGTAGGGCGCGCGCAGCTTCATACCCTGCAGAGCGTTGAGCGAGCTGATGGCGATGAAGCGGCTGCCGGGCTGCTTGAGGGCGAGAGGACCGAAGACCTGGAAGGTTGCCATCAAGCCATAGAGGTTGATGTCGATCATTGAGCGGACCGCCGCGTCCGAAACGGTGAGTGCGATCTCACGCACATTGATGCCGGCGCTTGCGACGACGGTTTGAAGCCTGACGCCGGCCTCGTCGAGCTCGCCGGCGATCTCGACGAGGCGCGGGCGGTCCGAGACGTCCGCCTGGAGGACATGGGGCCGGGCCAGTCCACGCTCTTTCACCTGCCTGTCGAGTTCCTGCGCATTCTCCTCGCCCCGTCGGGATAGCGTGTAAACCTCCTTGCCCTCGGCAATAAATCGCAGCGAAATGGCCAGCCCTATTCCTGTCGTTCCGCCGGTAATCAAAACAGCGTCCCGCGAGGCCTTTGTATTTTCGTTAGACATGAATCCTCCCGACAATCCTGGATTGGGGATTGCCTGCAATTAGACCGTGATTTTATACCTTTCCACTTCAAATTGGGACGGGTGCATCTTCGCGCAGCAGCTTTTCATACTTCATTTCGGCCCACAGATCAGCGGGAATGGGATGGGAAAATGCCGCGAGATTTTGCGCGACCTGCTTGCTGTTGATCGCGCCGGGGATCACCGAGGCGACGATCGGATGGCCGAGTGGAAATTGCAGCGCCGCGGCCGGCAACGGCACACCGTGGCGCTTGCACACCGCCTGCATTCTGGCAACCTTCTGCAGGATCTGCGCTTGCGCCGGCGCATAATTGTGCATCGCATTGGGGATCGCGCCGGTAGCCAGGATGCCCGAATTATAGGTGCCGCCGATGATGATGCCGACCCCGCGCTCGGCACAGCGCGGAAACTCGCTATCCAGCACATCCTGTTCGAGCAGCGTATATCGCATGGCGATCAGGAAGAAATCGATATCGAACAGGTCGAGATAACGGGGAATGGTGCCCATGGTGTTGAAGCCGGCGCCGATGCCTTTGATCACGCCTTGATCCCGCAATTCCTGCAGCGCCCGCCAGCCGCTGGTGAAGAGCTGGTTCATATAGGCGTTTACCTTGCTCTCCAGCTTGAAGTGCCAGCTGTCGAGATCGTGAATCAGCAGCACGTCGATGCGGTTAATTCCCAGCCGTTGCAGACTGTCCTCGAACGAACGCATGATGCCATCGTAGCTGTAGTCGAACACCGCATCGAACTCGAGGCCGCCGAGCCATTCGCCGCGCTCATAGGGGCCCGGTTTCAAAGGACGCCGGAGCGTGCGGCCGACCTTGCTGGAAATGACGAACTGGTCGCGCGGCTGGCGGTAAAAGGCCCGGCCGACCCGATGCTCGGCCTGACCCTTTCCATACCATGGGGACGTATCGAAATATCGGATGCCGCCATCCCAGGCCGTCTGAAGAAGTGCTGAGGCTTCGTCATCCTCGACGATGTCGAACAGATCGCCCAAGGGTGCGGTGCCAAGCCCGAGTTGAGACACCATCACGCCGCTGCGCCCCAGGGCGTGGGTTGGCAAGGGAGCGATCTTCGTCATAGCCTCTAAAATCTCCTCGCGGTGGTTCGTCGTGCTGACAGAATAATCGTTGATCTCATCCAACGCCGAGTGAGAAAAGGTGCAGACGCACAGTCGGCCGCAAAGGGGGGCTCTGTCATCCAAATTCTCATGCCATAGTGCGGGCGTTTCACGCGCGTCGGTGCAACCTCATCGTCCGCGCCGAAAAGGCCCATCGCAATGAGATCTATTTTTGATGTGTCCCCCAATCCCAGGAATCCAGTCGCAATGCATATGCTCCACCATGTCTCTTTGGGTGCTAGCGATATCGAGCGCTCTGCTGCCTTTTACGATGCGGTGCTTGCCCCACTCGGTTATGTCCGTGTCTGGGACGATATCCGGCCCGGTGAAACGGGACAGGCCGTCGGCTACGGCACGCCCGGCGGCGGTGACAAGCTGGCGATCAAACATTGTCCGGTGGGGCAGCGTTCACCCGGCCCCGGCTTCCACCTCGCCTTTGCCGCACCGGACCGACAGGCTGTGGAAGAGTTTCACAAGTCGGCTATCGCCCATGGTGGCACCGACAATGGTGGTCCTGGCGTGCGAGCGAACTACGGTCCGCATTACTACGCCGCCTTTGTCGTCGACCCGGACGGCCACCGCATCGAAGCTGTTATCAATGCGGCGGTATAGCTGCGAGCGATTTGCTACCTGCCGATTTTGTTAACGCGGCAGAAGTTTGGATGATTTCCGCTACGGGCGGGCCCGGCGGCGGGCCAATTTGATCACATCGACTGGAGCGGGACATGAGCGATTTCGAAACCACGCGGATACCGGCAGCACCACAATACAGCGCGCCTGATGGCACTGATGTTCGCCTGCTCCTCAATCTCGAAGGCGGAAGCTTTGCGCATTTTGAACTTCCCCCTGGCAAAACATCGATTGCCGTTGCCCATCGAAAAGTCGAGGAGACCTGGTTCTTCCTGAGTGGACGGGGCGAGATGTGGCGCAAGCAGGCAGAGCGCGAGGAAATCGTGCCGGTGGATCCCGGTGTCTGCCTCACCATTCCGGTGGGCACCCACTTCCAGTTCAGATCGTTCGGCTATGAGCCCCTGGCGATGGTGGTGATGACGATGCCACCCTGGCCGGGCAACGACGAGGCCTATCGCGTGGAAGGGAATTGGACCCCGACGGTGGGGCGCTGACGACCCGATTCTTGAATACTGAGGGCTGTGCACGTGAAAGCGAGCGGATCAGAGCATCAGGTTCTGGACCAATGGCTTGGCACCTCTTCATACGAGGGCAGGGGCGCGCTCTTCCTCGCCGGTGCTCCGCACGAGATGGTCGAGGCCCTGGATCACGGCCCGCACGAAGACGTCGAAGCCGCCGTCGAGAGGGACGCGGCTGCCGCTGGTCCAGCGAAGGATGAAGCCGCGGTCCGCGAGCAGGTTGCGGTAACGGGCGAGGATCGGGAATTCCTGTGGCGAGAATCCCTCGATTTGCTGGCGCACGGCGTCGGCCCAGCCGGCCGGGTCCTCGCCCGGCATCGGCGCAAGTTCGAGCGTCACGAAGCCGATCATTGCGGCAATGACGGCATTATAGGCGTTGACAAGGTTCACGTCGCTGAAACCCGCCCGCTCCAGAATGGCCAGTACACGCTCCACCAGCACCGGATCGACGCCGGCATTGGAGACGAGCTGGGCGCCCAGCAGCGGCGCTACATTGGGATGGCGATGCAGGGCCTCGCGATAGCGCTGGAACAGCCTGCTCAGCCAATCACGCCAATCCGTGACGTCCTCGACAGGAGGCGCCACGTCGCGCATGGCGGTGGCTGCGATGGCGCCGAGTATCTCGTTGCGGCCGCCGCGGGCATGCCAATAGAGCGCGGTCGGGTAGACGCCGAGGTCACGCGCCACCTCCCGGATGCTGAAGCCCTCCAGGCCGTAGCGGTCGACCCTCGCCAGTGCCGCCGCGATGATGTTGCCGCGGGTCAGCGGCGTTTGTCTTGCTTTGGTTCCGTAGGCCGATCCGCCCTTGTGTTTGCGATCCACGATGCCACCTGTGATTCCAGGAAGCGAGACTAGCCTCTTGACGTCTCTTGTACAATGTACAATAAGCGCGCCCTGTACGATGTACAGGAGATGCTCTTGGGCTATAGATCTGCCACGAAAACGCGGTGGTACGGCATGAACGCGAATACCAGCTTGGCCTCGGCGCTCATCGGAGCCCGCGAATCCTATGTGCATCGCAACCCGACCAGCGCCCGTATGCATTGCGAGGCCTGCGCCGGTATGCCGGGCGGCAACACACGCAGTGTATTGTTCTACGATCCGTTCCCACTCGTCTTTGCCGGCGGGCAGGGGGCCGGGCTTACCGATGTCGACGGCCACGTCTATCTGGACTTTCTTGGCGAATATAGCGCCGGTCTATACGGCCATTCGCATCCGGTCATCCGAGCTGCCATTGAGGAAGCGCTCGATCGCGGCATCAGCCTCTCAGGCCACAGCCCTAGGGAACCCGCTCTCGCCGATGCGATCCGGGCGCGCTTTCCCTCGATCAATCTGCTGCGCTTCACCAATTCCGGCAGCGAAGCCAATCTGTTCGCAGTGGCGACGGCGAAAGTCGCAACCGGGCGCGAAAAAATCCTGGTGTTCTCCAGCGCCTATCATGGCGGGCTGCTCAATTTCGCCGCGGGCGGCATCCCAATCAATGCGCCGCACGACTTCATTCTCGGCCGCTATAACGATCTCGACAATCTGGGTTCCATTCTCGCTGCCCAGGGGGACCGGCTGGCGGCCATCCTCGTCGAGCCTATGCTCGGCTCGGGCGGCTGCATCCCCGCCGATCCCGAATTCCTCGCCGCCTTGCGCCAAGGCGCGGCGCATCACGGCGCCATCCTGATCTTCGACGAGGTCATGACTTCCCGCCTGGCGCCCGGCGGTGCTCAGGAGCTCTACGGCATCGTGCCAGATCTGACGACCCTCGGCAAATATATGGGCGGCGGCCTCTCCTTCGGCGCTTTTGGCGGGCGCCGCGATCTCATGGAGCGCTATGATCCCAGACGCCCGGACGCCCTGACGCATGCGGGCACGTTCAACAACAATGTCCTGTCGATGGCAGCCGGTCATGCCGGGCTGACGAAGTTGTTCACGCCGGATGTGGTGACAAGGCTTGCCGCGCGCGGGGACGACCTTCGCACAAGACTGAACGCTGCCGCCGAATGGCGCGGCATCGACCTGCAATTCACGGGTCGCGGTTCGCTAATGTCTGCGCACTTCACCGGTAAGACGATCCGCGCACCGGACGATCTGGCGCACGCCGACGCACGCCTCAAAGAATTGTTCTTCTTCGATCTCCTGGAGCGCGGCTTTTATATCGCCCGCCGGGGCATGCTGGCGCTGTCGCTCATGATCGACGATGCGGCCTGCAACCGGTTTGTCGATGCCGTCGAGGACTTTCTCGACGGGCGCAATTCGCTCCTGCTGCGTGCAGCGTGATGGCCTAGCGCTGACTGATGGCAGCGGCAGGCGTCGATCCTGGTTCGTTGCCGGCGCGCGCGTAAATCAGTTGTGCCGTGATTTCATGGCACAACCCGATGCCGCCCCTTTCCCCCACCGACAAAATGGTTTAGTCGAACCGCTCGATCCGTCCGGTGCCGCGGTGCTCTCTCCGCGGCTTTTTCTTGCCGGCCC
>Ga0207141_10123_pt1 | contig 21862 bp, 20 predicted proteins | sample Alteio_BWMinHeat_5_FD_153553 | JGI IMG/M metagenome (GOLD analysis project Ga0207141, IMG submission 153553) | Enriched cells from forest soil in Barre Woods Harvard Forest LTER site, Petersham, Massachusetts, United States -... | ecosystem: Environmental > Terrestrial > Soil > Temperate forest >... | reverse complement strand
GCCAAAGAAAGCGGCTGGCCGACGCAGATTGCCAGGAATGTCTACAAGCTGGCGCCGGGCTTTAAACCTGACTTCAACCTGATCGCGCTGGTGATAGCCCTGCTCGGCTCGATATTCTGGATCTTGCTGGTTAACTGGCGCCTGTCACGCCGGCCGGCGGTGCTGTGGCGCGCTGTAGTGCTGTCTTCAGGCGGAGTGATTCTGTGCTGGCTGCTGTTGACTACCTTGTGGCTGCCTTGGATCAATTACAGCAAGAGCTATGCCGGCGTAGCCGCGCAAATCGATCAGCATCTGCCAGCCGTCAAACAATGCGTCGACACCAACGTCGGTCCGGCGCAGCGGGCGTCGTTTGCCTATTTCGGCGACATCCCGTTCGGCACATACGGTCAGCCGCATTGCGATTTCCTCCTGTATCAAGACAATATCTCGGTCAAATCCGACGACGCGATCTGGCGTGAATTCAAAGGCGAATGGAAGCTGCTGTGGACCGGCCGTCGGCCGTCGGATCGCGATGAACGCTTCCGTCTGTTCCAGCGGGTTGGCAACTAGCCATTGGCTGACAGCAGGCAATGCATACAGAGAAAAATGAATTCATGCGCAAAGGCTATTGATCGCGCCTAAGAAATCAGTCATAATAGCGGACGCGTTGCCGAGATGGCGGAATAGGTAGACGCACGGGACTCAAAATCCCGCGCTGGAGACAGCGTGCCGGTTCGATTCCGGCTCTCGGCACCAATGAATATAAGGCTCTCAGACTTGAGGGCCTTTTTTCATTGTTTCCGCAAAAATAATTATTTCCTAATTCCCTGATAGCTCAGTTGGTTGGGCGCCGGGCAGTTAATCCGCAGGCCCCTGGTTCGAGTCCAGGTCGGGGAGCCAGAATACATAAGGGCCTACAGCGATGTAGGCCCTTTTCTGTTTAGGGCTGTGTAAGCGCATTGTCAGCAGCCAAACCAAATGCGTGTCAGACCTAGGTGAGTAGCCGCGCCCTTTACTCACAGAGACCGGGATGTTCTTGTCGTTAAATGCGACATATGCTAGCTTTCGCAGTCCGGTATTTATTATTAACCACTGCCTGTGTCGGACCAAGAGTACAAATTCAATCTCCGCTTAGATTATTACTGATTCCCGATGGCAGAAAAATCTCGTTATCGAATATAACCGCTAGCACCAAAGGCAAACCATGAACAGAATAGTTACCGTTGCCGATACCGAATTTGATCCGACTCGCCAGGAGATCCAGCGCGTATTCGATGCCCAAGGAGCCACTGCCCTGCGCTTGCGGCAATCGGGCAAAGCCGAGCGTCTGCTGAAGATCAAAAAATTGAAGAGTGCGCTGTTGGCGCATAAGGACGAGGTAATTGCCGCCGGGTTTGCCGATTTTGGCAAACCGGCCGCCGAGGTAGAGCTGACCGAAATCCTGCCGGTGATCGCCGAGGCCAATGACGCCATCCGCAAACTGGGCGGCTGGATGAAACCGAAGAAAGTCTGGCCTTCGCGCATGATGATCGGTACGTCGGCGTATACCCAATACGAACCCAAAGGTCGGGTGCTGATCGTGGCGCCGTGGAATTATCCGGTGAACCTGAGCCTGGGGCCGCTGGTGTCGGCACTGGCGGCGGGCAATACGGTGATCATCAAGCCGTCGGAAATGACGCCGCATGCTTCCGCCGTGATCGGCAAAATCATCCGTGCCGCATTTGGCGAAGATGAAGTGGCGATGTTCGAGGGCGATGCGCCGGTCGCACAGGCGCTGCTTGACCTGCCTTTCGATCACATCTTCTTCACCGGTTCGCCGGCTGTCGGCAAAATCGTCATGGCTGCGGCGGCCAAGCATCTGACCAGCGTCACGCTGGAGCTGGGCGGCAAATCGCCAACCATTGTTGACGAGACGGCGGATCTGCCAGCTGCGGCCCAAAATATCCTGTGGGCCAAGTTCACCAACAATGGCCAGACCTGTATCGCGCCTGATCATATCTATGTCCACGCCAGCGTCAAGGAGGCTTTTCTCGGACATTGCGTGACAGCGCTGGAGAATGCCTATGGCAAGGGAGCGCAGCAAGTCGAGAGCACGAATCTGGCGCGTATCGTCAATCAACGTCATACCGCTCGTATCAAAACCCTGCTGGACGACGCCACCGCGCGTGGTGCGCGAGTGGTCACCGGTGGTGTGGTCGATGAGGCCCAGCGTTACATCGCGCCAACCCTGTTGGACAGCATTCCGGACGACGCCAGCATCATGCACGAAGAAATTTTCGGGCCGCTGCTGCCGATTATCAGCTATGCGCAGTTGGATGCGGTGATTGCCCGCATCAACGCCGAACCCAAGCCGCTGGCCCTGTATGTCTGGAGCCGTAAGCAGGCGAATATCGCCAAGGTGATGCAGCAGACAACCTCGGGAGGCGCTTGCATCAACCACTGCGTGGTGCAATTCATACACGGCAACCTGCCTTTCGGCGGCGTCAACAATTCCGGTATCGGCAGCTCTCACGGCCACCATGGTTTCCTGGCGTTTTCGCACGAGAGGGCGGTGGTGCGCAACCGCATCATGCTCGCCAAAATGTTCTATCCACCCTATACGGACTTGACGCGCAAACTGATCGCCTTGTTCGTCAAAACGGTCTGAACATCGGCAATAGAAGCACTACCGTTTGGAATCGCTCGCCTGTTGGCCAATCGACGCCAGGCGTCCCGGATGCCAGTGTCCGCCCGGCAGCGTTGGGATGCACCGTCCGCCTGTTATTGATCGGCCCGCGCGGCATCACCACACGGCGATAGTTTTTTGGAGGGCAAAGATGAGAGAAAAATCCGAATCACTCCACGAGTGACGCTACGCAAAGATCCAACCTATAGCATTAAAAAGTCACAGCGACATCATTCTATCGACGATCATCTGCTCCAACAAATTCGACACCAAGGCAATGCTGCGCGCTCGCATCCGGACGATCCCAAAATGCACATTCATCGCCGGCAGATCCTCTACATGTAAAGCACGTAATTGGCCGCACTCCAATTCTTCGCGCAATACAAAATTTGTCGAAAAAAGGCAGGCATTGCTGTTTTGAGTTATACCCTTAAGAATAGTGACATCGTCACAGATTAACTTCACGTATTCCTTTGCCTTCAGCCCCAATTTATTCCAGGCGCGCTCTTCCAGCATCGTAGGTATGCTTGGTAACGCCAGGTGATACTGCAATAGCGCGCTCACCGTAGTTGTTGGCCCTGCGCATAGAGGATGATCAGGGCGCACAAAAAATCCTGCATCTTCTTTGTCTAACCAGCGAGTCGTAAAATCGGCCTGCTGCCGCAAGCCCCGCACATCTGCCACAAAAAAATCAATCTGCTCTGCCTGCAACTGCCGCAATAACTGGTCGGCGCCGGCAACATATGTGCGAACGCTTATCTTTGGGTGCGTTTCCATAAACTGAGTCAACAGTGATGGCAACAAGATCCCCGACGGAAAGGAGCTCAACCCAAACGAAATTTCGCCGTATTCCCCGCCCTTCAGCAAATCCACATCGCGCATGAACGCGCGCGTCTCAGATAGCAAATTCTGCGCATGACGCGCCACCACCCGACCGGCACTGGTCAGCAGAACAGCCTTCGGCGTTCGCTCAAACAACACCAAATCCAACTCTTTTTCGAGTGTCTGAATACTGCGCGAAAACGCCGACTGGGAAAGGTGTGAACGCTCGGCGGCTCGGGCAAAACTACCCTCTGCTGCCAAGGCCAGCATATGTTGTAATTTTCTGGATTCCATGTCTCTGTTTTTTTTATTTTCAAGCCAGATGCAAACAATGCATCACATGAGCTTTAAGAATGCATTGGATATTGTTGGAAATCAAGGCTTTAATTACGCCAAAGCAAAAAACCGTGGCACAGACAGTGCCCTCATAAAAGGATGGAGACGATTGATGATGCAATTCCAATTTCGTTCGCGCGTCATGACAGCCGCGATAGCCACCGCCCTCGCAGCCTGTAGTGACGGCGGGCCCAATAACAACACCTCGACAACGCCCGATAACGCGAGCAGCACTATCAAGGTGACTGCCTCTCAGATGAATGACAGCGATATGAGCAACATCCTTTATCAAGTCAAACCAGGCAGCACTATCATTCTGCCCTCAGGAAAATTCAAGTTTGATGGCCCGCTGACCATGAATACCGATGCCATCACGATCACTGGCCAAGGTAGCGGCAACGATCCTTCCAAAAACACCATATTGTCTTTTTCTGGAGCCTCTTCAAAAAATGGCTTTCAAGCCTTTAACGTGAAAGGCATCACGCTTAAGAATTTTGCGGTGGAAGATGCGGTCGGAAATGGCGTGTTTGTTTCAGCTTCATCGAACGTGACGATGGATGGCCTGCGGGCGGAATGGACCAACGATCCGATTCATACTTCGCAAATGGCCTATGGCTTGTATCCAGTCAATTGCAAGGGTGTAATCGTCAAAAACAGCAAGATCGTCGGCACCCGCGATGCCGGAGTGTATGTGGGGCAATCGGAGAATATTCGCGTACAAAAAAATGAAGCCTATCTGAATGTGGCCGGCATCGAAATCGAGAACTCTGACAATGCCATCGTCGAGGACAACGACATCCACGACAACACCGGCGGCATCTTGGTGTTTTCCTTGCCAGGCACCTCCTATGTCATAAAAAAAGGTGCGAATACAAAGGTGCAAAACAACCATATTTATCGCAACAATACCCCGGTAGCGGCGAATGCCACTGGCTATGTGACCGCCGTTCCGCCGGGGACCGCGGTGATGGTATTGGCTGCCGATAATACCGAAATACTGAACAACAGCATCGAAGACCATAAAACCACCAGCATTCTGGCCATCAGCTTCCAGGCTACCGGCATCGCCTATAACGACCCCAAGTACGAACCCTATGTGCATAGCGTATATGCGCACGCCAACACGATTTCCAAATCGGGCTATGCGCCCGGTGGCGCTTTTGCCGATCCAAAACTGCTCAAACCTGTCGTGGACGGTTTGTTTGCGCAACTAAAATCATTCGCTCAACCTGAACAACTGGCGTACGGCATTTGGGACGGTATTGTCGACCCCGATCCGGCCATGGGCAGTGGTACTGCGAGTGATGGCAGCGGTGGCGTGCTCAAGCCCGAGTTCGCAATCTGCGTCAAAGGCAACACCCTTGACACACCATTTTTAGATGGCTTGCTGTCTTATGAAAGCATGGATCTGAATCTTTTGGGATTGTTAGCCGGAAGCGCGCAAGGGCCAAACTTTCCTTTCCCTACCCGTATGAATTGCACTGTCAGCATGCCTGCAATTCCTGACATGCCAGTTTTTTGATACTACATGCCACGATAAAGAACCGCTTTGGCATGAATCAAATGCAGAAAAATCACTGACAAATCAGGCGATTTTTTTAAAAAAATAACCAAAGAACACACGCACGCAGTACCTGCGTTGGTACGGAGAATACGTATGAAAACCACACACACCTTTGCACGCCCCCTGATATTTTCCGTCGTTTTGTTAGCTGCATCCACCCTGTTGATTAGTTGCGGCGGCGGAAGCGGGAGCGGAAGTGACTCATCCGCCGCCAATGCCGAGTCGATCAAAGTATTTGACAAATACACAGCTCCAGCCAATCTTTCGTCTTGGAAGTTCTTGCTGTCTGATGGGCAGACCCTAAAATTGAATGCGGGTGCAGTACCGTATGATTTAAATTCAAGCCTGTTCTCTGACTACACCTACAAATTCCGCGCCATCTATGTACCGGACGGCAAACAAATCACCTATAACGCCGACACCTCTTTCGATTTCCCCGTTGGCTCGGTGATCATGAAAACCTTCTATTATCCGAAAGCCGTCTCCAGCGACCCTGCCTTTATCGGCGCTGAACGCAACGGTCATCAGACCATTCAGGGAGAAAGCGTCGATCTCACAAAAAACCGTTTGATAGAAACGCGGGTTTTGGTACGCCAACCTGACGGTAGTTGGGCCGGCCAGCCATATGTCTGGAATGACGATCAAAAAGATGCCAGGCTCAAAACCGGAGGCGCTAACGTTCAAGTGGAATTGGTTGCCGCTGACAACACGCGCGAACAATTCAAATATTCCGTGCCGAACGCGCAAGCCTGTCAACAATGCCACGCGACTGCTAATGCTGGCGGCAACGCCATCCTGCCTATCGGTCCCAAAGCGCGGAATATGAACAAATCGTATCAATATGAGAGTGGCTTGAAGAATCAGCTGGTCAATCTGGATGAGCTCAAAATCCTGGCAGGCTTTCCTGGCCTGAACAATTCGCCAAAAAATGCTGATTGGAGTGACGCCTCGCAAACTCTGCCTGAGCGGGCTCGCGCCTATCTGGATGTCAACTGCGCCCACTGCCACAGCACCACGGGACAAGCATTGCAAAGCGGCTTGTTCTTAGGCTTCAATGTGGTGAATGACGTCAGCGCATCCGGCAAATGGGGTGTATGTAAAAAGCCTCTGGCCTATGCTGGTCCCGGACTGCCGTATCAATACGATATCCAGCCTGGCAAGCCGGATGAATCCATCTTGGCTTACCGTATCAGCCACACCGATACAGAGGCTGTGATGCCTGTCATCGGACGCCATGTGAATCACACCGAAGGCGACGAGATGATTCGCGCTTGGATTACACAGCTGCCGCAGGCAGCGTGCCAGCCTTAGGATTTTGAAGTCGATACTGGATGAGTCGGGATTCAATGCGATTCCGGCTCTCGCACCAAAATGAATACGCCCCTGCATGGGGGCGTTTTTCATTTATACCAAATAATAAGTACTAGCAATTACCTTCAGCAATACCCCGCCGTACCCTTCCTTTTGTCCTGGATTGCCCTGACATTTTCTTCCTTGTGGATTTAATTGTCCCGTATTCTCCAAAGCTTCATCAGCCTGATACTGAAGTACAAGGCGATTCCGGATATGTGAAAATTGTGCGCGAACGAAGCAGCGTGGGGAGCTGCGCCCAAACCGTGCCAGATGAGTGCCTGGTTAAAAAAGGTAAATCGTCACAGCAGAAGAATGTCTGCAAAAAAAATCGGGACGCGTCGATTTACGCCTCCCGATGTGTTTGCTACCGTGCGCCAAGAGCAGTTGCCAGGCACAGCACCGCCATACGGCTAAATTATTTTTTACCGCTCTTGGTATCGCCGAAATTGCTGTTATCCAGCACGATTTGCTGTGCTTCCAGCGTACGGATACGGTTTTGCAATCCCCGCAATTCGCCGCGCGCCGCTTGTTGTTTGGTGCTTAGCAGCTGCGCTTGCTGACGCGCCTGATCCTGTTGAACGCTGACGTTTTGTTCTTGCTGCTGTTGTACCACCAGATCGTTTTGCAAGGCGTTCAGACGGGTTTCCTGAGCCGCGATCAGCTGTTCGGTGTAAGTCTTTTCTGCCTCCAGCTTGATACGGCGGATATCTACCTCAGCCAGTTTTTCGGTCTGGCCGACAAAACTTTTGTAGATTTGTTCGGCCTGCGTATCCGACGTGGTTTTTACAACGCGCCAGAAATTCTTTTGCTGGAACAAGGCGACAAAATAAGTACGGCTATCCGACTTGAACAGCAGGCTGGCGCCGTAGTTACCGTTATAGGTGGTACGCAACTCGCTCACGCCCTGGCTCTGCATCAATTGCTGTAATTCGCTGATGGTGCTGTTGGCGCTGGGGCTGCTGGTGGCGCTGGTGGTGTTACCAAGCGCAGGCTTAACGGCGGTGGTCGAGGCTGGTACAGCAGTTGTTGGCGCGGGGCTGGCAGTAGACGACTGCGCCAGAGCGTTGATCGACAAGCCGGCAATGAGCATTCCCAGTCCTAGACCACGGACTGCATTGCGTACATTTACTTTCATCCCCTGATTCCTTCGCTAACATTAATTTTATCGGTATGAGCCACAGCTTGCCGCCAATTTTATCTGCAATCCTGTTGTTGCTGGGCACTGTTTTTATTTAAAACATCATTGTTGTTATTTTATCACCTCGCCCTGCCAATTATTCTGCCTCGCCGATTGCTTCGGTGTCGGCAATCTGGAATTTACGCATTTTTTCCCACAATACCTTGCGGCTGATGCCCAGCGCATGGGCGGTATCCTGACGCCGCCAGCCGTTGGCGTCCAATACGGAGAGAATGCGGCTGCGTTCCGCCAGATCCCATTTTTTTCGCACGGCCGTCAGATCATTGCCTACATTCACCGGCTCCATGGTGCCCAATCTATCGAACACACGATCGATGCGGACCCGGTCCCAGACGCCTAACTGGCGATAGATGATGCCGACCCGTTCGGCCACATTGCGCAGCTCGCGCACGTTACCCGCAAATTTTGCCGCTGCCACCAGTTCCAGCAACCAGTCCGGCGGCTCTGGGATCTGATCGTAAGTCTGCGCCAGCAAGGTGCTGAAAATCGCGATCTTGTCGACTCTGCCGCGCTCTTCCAGATTGGGCACGCGCAATTCGATCACCGCCAGCCGGTAATACAAATCGGCGCGAAACATGTCTTGCTGCACCTGTTCACGCAGATTGCGATTGGTCGCCGCCACCAGCCGGAAATCCAGCTTGACCTCGGTTTGCGAACCGAGCCTGGTGACAGTGCTTTGCTCCAGCACGCGCAGCAACTTGACCTGCTGATACAAAGGCAAATCGCCGATCTCGTCGAGGAACAGGGTGCCGCCGTCGGCCTGTTCAAAATAACCTTTGTGCGCCAGCAAGGCGCCAGTAAACGCGCCCTTGGCGTGGCCGAAAAACAGCGACTCGAACAAACCGTCCGGAATCGCGCCACAGTTGACGGCGACAAACGGCCCGTGGCGATAACGGCCGTGACGCTGGTGCAACAGCTGCGCGATGCGTTCCTTACCGACCCCGGTCTCGCCGACGATCAGCACGCTGGATTCGCAATCGGCGAAGGCTTCAGCCTCGGCCACCAGCATCTGCATGCTTTCGGATTGCGCAATCAACGGCTGCGGCTTGTTATCGGCGCCGGTATTTGCGTGCAGCTCGGACGCCAGGCGAAACACCAGCTTGCGCAATTCGGCGCAGGTAAAGTCGAGCATCAGGATATGCGAATACTCGACCGGATACACGCGCGGATTGGCGGTGCGCCCCACTTCTGCCACCCAGATCACCGGCATGCCATGCGCTTTTTGCCAGTCGTCGGCGGAAAACTCTGAGTGCTCGATCACCGTCACCGAGATCACCGCCAGCGACGGCCGCGAAGACACCTGGTCACGCGTCAGCGCCATGCCGTCGGCACGAATCACCTCGATATCGAAACTCGCCAGACATTGCGAAATCCGGTCGGCAATATCCGACTTGCCTTCCCATACGTAGATGTCGAGACTTTCTTGCAAAGGTTTGTTTTGCATGGTCATCTCTCTCAGTCACTGTCGTGCAAAGCTGGTTGAGGTGGAGTGGATATTTGACTCTGACGCGACAGCAAATCGCGAATCTCAACCAGTCGTTCGTAAATATTAAATGCCAGGATCAACAGTTCGCTGAGCAGGCGCCAGATCAGCAGGGAAAACAACAGCGCAATCAGCGTCAGCAAGATCCGCCCCAAACTGCCGTCGCCGTTAAAGAAGCCGGCTACGCCTGCAATCAGGATGGCGACCATGCCGACCCAATAAATCAATTTGATCAGGACTGGCGCTATCAGTCTTTCAAATCCAAAAAAATAAAACAGCGTTGCCAATCTGTTGTTCTTGGTCGTCATATTGAAATTGTTCTATCTGTCCATTGAATTAATAAACCAGGCTGACGCTAGTACCGCCGCAATTCAAATCAAGCAACGTGACATCGACCAGACCTAATTGAATCCCGAGCAAATTGCTAAGCAGGGTTGATAGAGCACTGCCCAGGCCATTTAAGATAGGTTGAAGCAGATTGACCAACAGACCTACAACTGCAATAGCGGCGTTTGAAACACTGATGCTGCCACTAGTCTGGCTGCCGGCCAGTTGTCCCGACATGATGCATTGGCTATTTCCTAAACATAAAAGATTACCGAGGAATTGCAGAATGCTGTTGAGCAAGTTACTCACCAAGCCTCCAACGCTCGTTAAAATTCCAAGGGGATTGAGGCTCAAAAGACTGGTGACACTGGAGCTGAGACTGCTCACAAGCGTATTGAGATAGCCCAATGAATTGCTCACCAAAGTCTGTGCTGCGGCTAGCGACTGACCATTCAACAAGCCTGTCGCTAAATTATTATTATTGACACTGCTACCGCCCAACAGGCTATTCAATAAACTACTCGCCAGAGCGGCGACCAGCGCACTTACCGTCGATCCGATCTGCAGATTATTACCAGGCGTAGTCACGGTCTGCCCCTTACTCAAGGTCACGCTGCTATTGTTTGTCAGCGCATCCACCGCGATCTTTGTGTTGACCTTTAATGTACCGTTCAGCACATTTATCATCTGATAGTTTGTCAAATTCGCCTGGCAGACATTCTTGGTCGAGAAAACCGTATTGAGCGTGGCAGCATCGCCGGCGGTGCTAGCACTATTAATACCCCCGGCACATAGACTGAGAATCGGCGCTTGTACGGCGATCGTAGCCAAGTCATGGCCATTGCTATCTTTTGCGGTACACATATTAGTCAAAGTACCCAGGCCGTTGACAACGTCAATAATGAGAGGCAAATCGATGGTTAACAAATTCAAAATCGGCAGGCCGCCGGTAATGTGCACATATAGCCTGACCTGTGCGGTATAAGCAGTAGTACCGACCCCACCAATGCCAATCGATGGCGGCTCTACCAAACCAATCCATGTCGCCACGCTTAAGCCCGGCAGAGTGATGTTGACAGGCGCGGTTACAAATCGCTTGCTATTAGCCACCGCAATCGCGGTGTTCAAGACCGTCAAAGCATTTAGATTCAAATTTAAAGCCGACTGTGCATCGGCGGCGTTAGCCAAAGTAAATAAGCCGCCCTGTCCGCTGGAGTCAGACAGAAGCGGCACCTGCAGACCAAGCTGCGGCGCTGTCAGGCCAAGCGCACTCACCAGATTCTGCTGACCGCCGACGCTAGCCATCGCGCCCAGTATGGCCTGCAACGTGCACATGCCATTGCTGCAGCCTGTGGTATTCGCCGAAAGTATCGTGGTGACCGTACCGATATTTGCATGCAATGGGATTTGAAAACCTAGCGCCTGCAACAAACCGTTTGGCGTCACGGACACATTGGCCAATCCGTTGTACGACACCAGAGAAGTGCCGGTGAGATTGAGTCCCAATGTCGAAAGCAAACCAGGCACGACACCGTTATTAATCTGCAGCAATTTTGATCCAACCGAAAATGCGGCAATCGGATCGCTAGAAGATGCAATCGCCTGAGCATTGAGGGTATGCGTTCCAAAACCAAAAAAAGCTGGCACGTTTTGCGCCATAACCACCCGTACTGCGTTCAAGCTTGTGCTTGCAGGAGGGGCAGAAAAATAATTCGGCGCCAAAGCCGCATTGGCTGTTGGATCCCAACGGCCGCAAGTAACGGTCAGAGAATTGGACATTGGATTGGGGGCGGCAGTAGAAAAGCCGTTCATCTGCGCATTGCCAATCGCAGCCAGCACAGCCTTATCAGTTGACGCACAACTGGCGGGACTGCCCGCCGGCGGCGTACTGACCAGCTGTTGGGTGCCTGCCAGCGCTGCCAAATCGGCGATTTTTTGTAGATTGCGCTTCATGTAAAACATGTAGCCGATATCCACTGACGACAACAAGATCACGATCACAGACAGAAAAATCGCCGCCATCACAGCCACCGAACCATACTGCCGGGCTTGATCATGCCGCCTGCCTTGATCGATACGGTACGACAGCAGATTGTTGAAAGTTGAGGGCATGGAATGCGTTCGCGTCGGATTCAGTATGTTCGTCAAAAAAACTTCACTTCTTACTTACTTTTGCTTCAAAAAATTCCGGTAAAGGATGTCTGAAGCTCTCCAGGTAGCGCTGCCAGCTGGCGTCGGCGGTCACTCCAAGCATTGGCAGGCGCGGCCCGGCGACACGGCCATCCGCTTGCGCCTGCAACAGCGTGTGTGTGACGTCGCCGACACGTATACTTTCCTGAGATGTTTCCGCGGCTGTACTTTCTGTCGGCCTTGCAGGGGCTGATGTAGCAGTAGCCTTCGCAACCGGCGCTGCCGGCACAGTGACGGTAGCCGCGGTTACTATCGCAGGTTCCGGCAGCAGCTTGCCGGAGAGCGGCGACATATTCTGCGCGCACGCCCCTGAAACACCGCTTGCCATCAGTAACACAGGGCTAAAAAACAGGATGCACTTCCACAAAACTCTCTGCGCTTTCATTTTCTACCTCTTGAGAAAAAATCTAACTGCATGAAATTCAGCCGCCGTTGCCAAAGCGATCCAACATGGATTGAAACGGTGTCGCCGGCAGCGCCGCCGGATTCGCACTTTTAGCCGTTGATGCAGCAGATTCGCTAATGGTGGTTTTTGCATCGTTCGGTTTTTTTTGAATGGCGACAACAACCGGCTGGCGCTGACCGATTTCAGCTGCCAGGCCATATATCCTGGCGCGGCTCTCAGCCGACAAGGCCGCCTTATCCATCACCGCACGGGCTTTTTCGGCATCGCCGGAAACCAGTAACAGCAACGCCAGATTGCTTATCATCTTGCGATTGTCTGGCGCCAGTTCAGCGGCTTGCGCCAGCGGCACTCGAGCGGCGCTGATATCGCCAGTACGCAACAGCGCATAACCCAGGTCGCTCAGCATCACAGGATTGGTGGGCTCTCGCCCGGCGGCTTCTCGCAGCGAGGTTGCGGCGGCCTTATAATCGCCGCTCTGTGCGGCCAGCAGCCCCAAACCATGCCAGGCGGCGCTGGCCTCGGACGAATTTAGCAATTTTCGATAAGCGCTGTCCGCTGCCGCTGTCTGCCGGGTTTCGCGCAAAGCGTCGGCACGTAAGCGCTGCAGCTCAGGTGTGCTGCCATTTTGCTGTTCATAGGCATCGATATGCGCCAGCGAGGCGAAGTACATGCCTTGCTCCTGCATTTGCCGGATCAATCCCAGGTACATGCCTTTGTTGTCCGGTGTCGGCGCCTTATCCTCCGCCTGTTGGCGCAGTTGTGCCGCTTCGTTTTGCTGTGCGTATACCTTGGCGGCGTCGCTGGCGCAACCGGCCAGCAACCCCACCGCTAATATCGTCGAGAGTAGCAACATCGATCGCCGAAAAACCAGTTGCTGCAATATATGCCTTTCTCTATCCGGCCGCTGATGAAGAACAATCATATATTTGCTCCCATTTTTGTCAGAGCACGGATCACCGCCAGAAAACCCACGCCGCCGGTAATCACCAATAAGCCAGGCAACAGGGTCATCACCATGACCCCCGTCATCTTCACCGTCAACTTGCCGATCCTTTCCTTCATGTCCAGCTTGCGTTGCTCACGGATCCGCTCACTAAACTGCTTGAGCGGCTCTTGCACCGCGCCACCATGATGTTCCACCTGCACCAGCAGGCGCGCCACCGCTTGCAGGTCTTCGTTGTCGAACACGGTGGAAAAGCGCCGCATCGATTGTTCCCGGCTGCGTCCCGTGCTGTATTGGCGGCCGGCGATAGCCAGTTCTTCTCCCAGCACCTCGAGAACATTGCGGAATTCGTTTTCGATCACATGCAAACTCTGGTCAACCGACAGCCCCACTCCTTGCAACAGGCGCAGCAAGTCGATCAGCAAAGGTAACTCTTCAGCGGCCTGGCGCTGACGCTGGCGCGCTACCCGCTGCATCACCCATTTGGGCAGCATATAACCCAGCGCGATGCCAAAGAACAGGATCAGCAACAGGGATAGCAACCCTCCTCGTTCAAACAGCAATAGGCCAAGCAACGGCAAACTGACCGCCAGCACTGCGCGTGCCGTAAAAAAAAGCGCTTTGCCCTGCATGTCGTTGACGCCACATTGATCCAGCAGATGACGGTCTTCCTCAGCCACCAACTGACGTCCCAATGGGGTATCAAGCCAATTGGCGCTGAATGCTGCCAGGCGCTCGCGCCAGCCCGGCAGTTTTGCAATGGCCTTCACGGCCGCCGCCGGCCTGTCACGAGATGCAATTTTTTGGTCGATCGTAGCCAGGTTGCGCTTGAGCCGCCAGGCTCTTGCCAACAGCGCAGCGCCCATCAGCAATAAGGCCACCGCCAACAGCACGATCGCCAGGATGATCAGCGTATATTGTGTTGTATTCACCGTATTCGTCCCGTATTTGTCCCGTATTTGTCTCACATAACGTCCGGCGCCGACTACGCGCCTATACCGTTTTCGCCAATCTATACAGGCCGTAACCACCCAGCACTTCCAGCATGACGGCGCCGATCAGCATTTTTCCCCCAATCGGGTCATGCCACATATTGGCAAACATGTCGTTGTTAAAAATGATCAGGAACATGCCGATAGCTGCCGGCAACACGCCCATGATCCAGGCCGACAAACGAATTTCCGCGGATAAAGCGACCAATTCATGTTGTGCATGCTCGAGGTCGCGCATGAACGCGGCCATACGTTCCAGAACCAGGTCGGAGAGTCCGCCAAAGCGTGCCGAAACACCTATCACGGCAGCCACCAGATCCAGTTCCTTGAATCGGAAAATCGCCGCTTGCTGACGTAGCGCATGCTCCAGATCCACGCCGGCCTGGACCTGCCGGTTAGCGCGATCCAACACCACTTTCAGCGGCCCTTCAGTGCCCACTATGCCGGTCTGGAACGCGGAGCCGATGCTGTTGCCTATGGTGACTAGGCGCACCAGCGTATCCAGGAATCCCGGTAATTGCCGCACCATGGTCCGCTGCAATTTGGACGTCTTTAGCCAAAAATAGAAAATCACCAGCATTGCGTACAACGCCAGCGTCCCCAATGCAGATATCCAGCCGCCCAACACCAACGCCGCCAGGGTCAGGGCTATGCCGGGTGCAAGCAGCTGGAAATATAGTTTGCCGCTAGGATGCTGAATCCCGGCGCGCAAAAAAAACTGGCGCAATGCTTCTCTCTGCAACTGCAATTGCGGCACTACTTCGCCCGCCTCTTGCGGCTGCGTCTGGTGCTGCTGCGTGCCTTGAATCTGTCGATTGACGAAGGCAGCACTGACGTCCTGCTGGGCGCGTTGCTGGGCCCGCTGCCACAGCCATAGCGCGGCGCCGGTCAACAGTAAGGCCGCAGCAAGCAACCAGAGAGCGATGTGCATGACTAGCGCCTTCCCGGCAGACCGCCTGTGTTGTGTCCATGGCCGCCGGTATTCGGATTACCCCCGCTTTGCTGGCCGAGCTGGCGTTGCCGTTGCAATTTGGGTGCGTGCGGGAAGATGCCCAGCGATACCCAACGGTCCGCTTCCTCGCCGTCCGGGCCGATATAGCTTTCGTGCCGATACAGTTCTTGCATGGTGATGATGTTGTCGCCCATGCCGGTGACTTCGGTAATCGAGACAATCCGGCGGCGGCCATTGGAAAGCCGGCCGATTTGCACGATGAAATCAAGGGCGCCGGCAATTTGCCGCCTGAGGCTGCTTTCGCTGCCTTGGAAACCGGCGAACCCGGCCAGCATCTCAATCCGGTACAGGCATTCGCGCGGTGTATTGGCGTGAATCGTGCCCATCGATCCGTCATGACCGGTATTCATCGCCTGCAGCATTTCCAGCACCTCGGCGCCGCGCACCTCGCCGACGATAATCCGGTCCGGGCGCATGCGCAGGCTGTTGCGGATCAAGTCGCGGATGCTGACCGCGCCGGCGCCTTCGAAACCGCCCAAGCGCGATTCCAGACGCACCACGTGCGGGTGATTGAGTGACAGTTCGGCGGTATCTTCCACCGTCACCACGCGTTCGTTTTCCGGGATGAAAAATGCCAGAGCGTTCAGCAAGGAAGTCTTGCCGGAACTGGTGCCGCCAGAGACCAGGATATTGCAACGGGCCTTGACGGCATTCTCCAGCAACGCATAGATCTCTTCATTCATGGTGCCCAGATTGAGCAGATCGCTGGGCTTCAGCGGCTCTTTGCGAAATTTGCGGATCGACACCATCGGTCCGTCTACCGACAACGGTTCAATCACCACGTTCAGGCGGCCGCCGTCCGGCAAGCGGGCGTCGACCATGGGATTCGATTCATCCAGACGGCGCCCGAGCGGAGCCAGAATGCGCCTGACGATACGCAACAGATGGGCATTATCGGTAAAACGCAGCGTTTCACGCTGCAATATGCCGTGGCGCGAAACAAACACATCGTTATAGCCGTTGATCAGGATATCTTCCACCGTCATATCGGCCAGCAAATCCTCCAGCGGCCCCAAGCCGGCGAGTTCCTTGGTCAAGGCATCGGCGATCTGCCGTACCTCAGCTTCATTCAAGGGAATACGCTGCAGACGGACAAAACCGTCAACATCCAGATTGACGAATTGCTGGATCGCGCTGCGCGACCAGCGGCCGAACTCGGCTCCCAGTTCTTCAATCCGCGTCAACAGATGATCGTAGGCCGCCGTCTTAATGTCCTGGAATTCCTGGGTGTTCGAAAACGTTTGGTCATCATCGGCAAATTCAATCTGGTTGCTCACGTTTGTTTCTCCCGTCTTTCATCAGGGGCCGCTTTTCCTGCTCTTTGCCGGCCTTTTTTCAATTCCCTGGGCAGGCTCTGAGACAGCGGCGCGTATTACCCTTACATTCACGCGTACATTCTTACGTTTAAATCGGCTTGCCTATTTACGCAATAAAATTTTCGGTAACCAGCGTCCCACTCCGTGCTTGTGTGGCGCGGGTTCTTCGCGATTGAGCAAACCATCGATCAAACCTTCGACAGCCCTTACATAAGAATCATGCGGAGCAACTTCATGTAACAGCTTGCCGCGATTGGCGCTAGCAGTCAGCTTCAATGTGCGCTCGGGCAAAGTCGCGAGCAAGGGCAATTTGAAACGCTCAGCAATCTGGCTCGCCGCCATGCCGAAACGATCGTCATAACGGTTCACCAACAGATGTCGCTTGCCATCGTCAGGCTGACGGCCGTTCAGCTCTTGCAAAGTACCCGCCAGGGATACCAGCGCGCCGACGCTTTGATCCGTCACCAGCCAGACCTGGTCAGCTGCGCCGGTCAGATTTGCAATGAATTCATGATTGCTGAAACCGCCTAGATCGGCGATCAATACATCGAAATACAAACGCAGACGATCCAGCAAAGCCAATGCGTCGTGATGCGACACGGTACGCATTTCGCTCAAACTGTGCGGCAGGGAAATCACGGTGACGCCGCCAGGGCTGCGTGGCAGCGCTGTGTGCACCAGTGTTTCGTCAAAACGACGCAGATTGCGCACCGCTTCGGCGAAATCGAAATTGCCGTTGGCGCTCAGGTATAACTTGCCGTCCCCGGCAGGCAAGCCAAGATCAAGCAGCGCCACCCGGCTGTCGCCCGCATTGCCATTGCGCTTGCCGCCGTGACCGGCATTGCGTTGTTGAATCATGTCCGCCAGATGCGCCGCCAGAGTACTGGTGCCAATTCCCGGGCGTACTCCGAGCAAGGTCACCAGCTGGCCGCACTTGACTGGCGCCGAAGCCTGCGCTGCCTTTGTCAGCACGCGTTGCACCACATCGCGCGCCTCGTCTTCGGAGGCGCTGACATCGATGAAATCGCTGACGCCGGCGCGCAATGCCGCAATCGTCCCTTCGGGAAACGCCATCGAGCCGACCGCTACCAGCGGCAACGCCGGCAACGTTTTACTCAGTGCACCGGCCAACTCAATTGCATGTGCGGTGGTGCCGAGGGATTCAATCGACAAGACGCCGGATTGATCGCTCACATGCTCGACGCCGGAAAAATCCAGCAATACCAACAGCGGGTTGAGTTCAACTATGCGTGACAGCAATTCTGCTACTTCTGCTTTTTCCTGCAGCAAGGTTCCCCATTTGCCAAGGGCTGCACCCAGCCATTCTGCTTGCATGCTGTTACGCGAGCAGAATACGAAACGGCTTAGCGCCGTCAGTTCATTCAAAGCCTTGTTACGAGCATTCATCATGTAATCCAAAAAAGGTAAGTCGCTTATTTCGAAAATCCCGGCAACTCGTCCCTGCTCGCTCCTCCAAGCAGATAACTTCCCCACGCGGTACTCGCCGTATTGCGGCGCTCCTGGCTGTCGCCTGGCAGCGGCAATGGCACATTCTTGGCTATCGGCTGGACCACGTGTGGCGTGACTATGATTACCAGTTCTTTGTCGGACTGGCTATAACTGAGGTTGCGAAAAAAACTGCCGATGATGGGTAGATCGCCAAGTAATGGAATTTTGTTGACGTTGGATTTGGTGGTGCGTGAAACCAGGCCGCCGATGATGAAGCTTTCCCCATCGCCTAACTCAACCGTGGTGTCGGCACGCCGGGTGGTAATCGCCGGGATGGATATGCCATTGCTGATGATAGCGTTGCTATAGTCGATATCGCTGGCTTCCGGCGCGACTTTCAAGGCAATCCGCCCCTTGGCCAGTATGGTAGGCGACACCGTCAAGCCGATGCCGAAAGGTTTGTAGTCAACCGTGGTGGTGCCAAGGCCGCCGGACTGCGGAATAGGCAATTCGCCGCCAGCCAGGAAACTTGCGCTCTGACCGGAAAGCGCGGTCAATGACGGCTCTGCCAATACACGCGCCATGCCGTTGCCTTCGATCAGGCGCAGGTTACTGCTCAAGCTGTAACTGCCGCGGCTGAACTTGGTCAACAAACCGAATGCTTCCGATGCCGTCGACAGTCCGCCTTTAGAAGCAAGATTGCTGCCTAGATTAAAACTGAAATTGCCACGGTTCACGAGAAGCCCGAAATCAAAGCCGATTTCCTTCAATACTGATTTACTGAACTCGACAATCTTGACATCGATCTGCACAACGCTGCTGCTGTCGATGGTCGAGATGTCGAACACCTTGCCTTTACCTGCCGCGTCGACAGCAGCGGCACTGCTTTTGACGTGCTCCAGCAACGACGGCGACTGTCCGCTCACCACGCTGGTAGCACCGCGAACCTGCACTTGGGCGCCTCCCTTTCCTGTCAACGCTGCTTGCAGGTCGCCCTGCACCGTTACTCTCCAGGTAATGACCGGCATGCCTTTCGCCCATGCGGTCACGGTAGTGGCGCCTGCCTTTTTCCCCACCAGAATCACACTACCGCTCTTACCGCCTGAACCGCGCACCATCAACACGTCCGCCACTTCCGGATCGGCTACGGCGATGCGTTCCAGCGTGCCTGCAACCGGCAAGCTCTGTTGTTCACGCATACCGAGCGTGATGTCCGTGGTGGCAGCCACGGAATATGCCGGGATTGCGCTTGCACTCAGTAACATCGGCAGAACTAGATCGTGAATTTTCATGAGTTGCGGTCAATCCTGTGTTTGATATAAGCCGGTCATTGAAAAAATCTTTGCGTCAAAAAGCTACCGACTCCCGCTGCGTGCCTCGAATTACCTCTACCGTCCCGGGAGTATTGGCGCCGTGCGCCTGCCCCATCCCTGATTGGGCAGCTACGTTATTGGCAAAAGGCTTGCGGCCCGACGCTGATTTGGCATCCCCAGCTAATCCATTCATCTCCATGCCGGCAAATGCCTGGTTGTCAGCTTGCTTCAATGCTAGTTGCTGATCGCGCGTCAGATCGTTTTTGCCGACGAGTACGACGGCTGGTGAGGGGAACAGCGCCGGATCAGGGATTGTTGCATCGCTGGGATTGCGCAATGCCAGCGTCAACTTGCCGTTCTGGGTTGCCAGCAGCAGCCGATTGACATCGGCTACCGGTGTTGCCAGCACTGCGGTGCGAGCGGCTTGCTGAGATTGCTGCGACGATTGCACCTGCGGACCCGGTTGCGATGTCTGCTGATTCGGCATCACTCCCGTGCTGCCGCCCGCGGTAGCGCTACCGATCACAGCCGCGCCATACGATAGAACTTGCACCCGCGACAGCAGCAAACGCGACTGCGTTTTTTCGATGTCCTGGCCTTGCTTGAGCGTGAAAAACACATCCACATAATCGCCTGCCTGGACTCGATTACCGGCGCCGGTAATTTCATCGACAGGAATCGCTATCGCCCGTTCGCCGTCCGCCAGTTTCACTGCCAGGCCGCTCGCCAGACCGCTTTCAGTAATCGGGGTACCGATGCCGATGCTGATCAAGGGAATTTTTCCGACCACCGAACTGGCCTGGCTAAACGCACCGGCGGGATTGATCGGCAAGGTCACCAGACTGATGTCGTCAGTGGCGATTGCCTTGCCCGCCGTCAGTTCATGCGCTGCTACCACCACCTCGTATTGTTTGGAGGTCTTGGCAACGGCTGCCGGCGCTGCGGATATCGTCGATGGCGGCCGGCTGCCTAGCCACCAGGCTACAAACGCCAAGCCGAGCGCCGCCGCTACCAGTATTGCTGCAACAATTTTTGTCAGGTTATTCATGGCGTGTACCCGATGCCTATCCGAACCGGAAGATTGTTCAAAATGATTTCCATGTCAAATTCAAATCAGCAAAAGGGCGTCAGGCCGCTGGCTCACTGATTCATGAGCAATCAATAACTGACGCACTCAGCAGGCAAAGACGCAAATCCAGCGCGACCAACTTCAATTAATCTGTACCGTTGCCGAGCTTGCCAGCGTGGTGGGTATCGCCACATTCATTAGCGATCCCAGCAACAACGGCACTAGTGGCTTACTGCCATATGGATAGATAACTTTGACCGTAATGCATTGGGCAGTCGTGCCTGTCGGGAAAGCACAGGTTACCGGTACCGGCAAGGGGCAAGTAGCAATTGGATTACCGCCGGCGTCGCTGCCCAGCCACTTAACGAGTTGTGTCGCAGTGTTGCAGGCAATCGTGCCGCGATCCGCAGTGGTGTAGCGCAGCGCGGCGCGCGCACCTTCTTCTGCCGCGAGGGCCAAAGATTGCTGAGCCAGGAAAATCAGGACATAGGTAATGATCCCGTACAACAGCATGAAAAATACCGGGAATACCAATGCGAATTCTATTGCTGCAATACCGCGTTGGGCGTTGTTGCCATCCTCTATGTCGGGACGCGCCGCATATTTGTAGTTGTTATACATCCCTGCTCCCGATCTCTACCGCTGGATACGACCAGTGCATCGCCAACACCTGTCGCTGGCATGCATGTGCAAATATGCTTCACGTAAAACCTGGCGCCATTCCCGCGTTCTGGAGTCCGACCCAGCCTGCCGCCAAAGCCAGATAGGCGGCATAAGGAATACCAATCCGATTACCGCGCTTTTCCAGTACCCACTGAAAAAGCCGCCAGCGTGTCATGCGCGTCGCGACCAATTGCAGATTTGAAGCTATTCCCAGCCGCGACGAATAAAGTACTAGAGCGTGCATACCGGCAATCAACGAAGCTATCAGAAAAATTGGCAGCAATGCTCCGAAGCCCAGGCAGAAGCCAAGCACGGCAAAAAACTTGACGTCGCCAGCGGCCATCGCTCTGAGCGCATAGAGCGGCAAAAAAAACGCCAGCCCGCCGGCCAAGCCAAATAACGCCCCCCGACCATCCAATACCGTTTAGTCCCTTGCTCTGCAAGAAAAAACACATCAGCTGCAAAGCAATCGCGATCAGCAGAAAATTGTTGGGTACGCGACGGAACAGATAATCAGACAAAAAGATCACGGAGCAAAACAGCAGGAACGATAGCAACGAGAGAAAACTTGTATCCGGCATTTTTTGCTCCGTCCAACTAAGCATTGAGAATAGTCGGGCCGCTCACGGCATCCGATTGATCTCTGTTTTTATGTGCCGATATTCGTGCCAAGATTAGTTAATTTTGTGCCGATCCGGGTGAATATACCTTCCAGACCGGTGGTGCTGGTCCCAGTCAGAGCAGCGACGGCAACAACCAGCGCTACTGCCACAAGTCCCGCA
>Ga0207141_10149_pt1 | contig 22218 bp, 22 predicted proteins | sample Alteio_BWMinHeat_5_FD_153553 | JGI IMG/M metagenome (GOLD analysis project Ga0207141, IMG submission 153553) | Enriched cells from forest soil in Barre Woods Harvard Forest LTER site, Petersham, Massachusetts, United States -... | ecosystem: Environmental > Terrestrial > Soil > Temperate forest >... | reverse complement strand
CGCGCGCGATGGGACCGGGATTGTCTCCCAAGAGCGTGCTGATGAAGTTTTCCTGCTGCTCAATGCGGCGTTCCAGATCGGGAATTGTTTCGGCGGCAGTAAATACCAACTGTTCTGCCTGCCGGACGTCGAGCATGGAGGTGGCCCCGCCGTTCGCTAACATTTGCGTGAGCCGCAACGAGTCCTGGCGCGAAACGAGCGTTCGCCGCGAGATTTCGAGCTGCAGGTCGAGTTCACGAAGCTGGAAATAGGCTGAAGCAACGTCGCTCACCAGTGTGCTGATGACCGCTTCACGGGCCCATTCCGTCGCTAACAGACTTGCCCGCGCGGACTCGTTGGCGCGGCGATACTTTCCCCAGAAATCGAGATCCCAAGCCAATGAAAGATCTACCTGGTGAGCGCTAGTGTCGAATGCAGGGAAGAATTTTGTACGCGCAGAACGTTGATCGACAGACTGAGCTCCGGCACTGATCGTCGGCAACCCATCGGCGCGCGTGATGCCGACTTGCGCCTGGGCTTCCAGGATTCGCGTTGCCGCAATGCGAACATCATAATTCTGCTGGAGGGCAGTGTGGATCAGGTCTTGAAGCTGCTTGTCCTGAAATACCTCCCACCATTTTTGGTCTCCGAGCGATTCCGCCGCGGGCTGTGGCACCTCTTGCAGAATGGTTCCACGGTATGTACCAGGGGCGTTTACACTCGGCCGCTTATAGTTTGGCCCCACAGCGCAGCCCGAAATAAGGAGCATAACCAGGGAAAGAGCGATAAGTCTTCTCACGTCAGTCCGCCTCCGATGGGCTGGGCTGCGCAAGAGCGGGGCGGGGAGCGCGCCCCTTGGCAGCGCCTGACCACTTCTCTACAAGATAGAAGAGTGCTGGAACGAGGAGGATGTCGACGGTGCTTGCTGCCAGCATGCCACCGATTACGGCCGTGCCCATGACTTGGCGTGCCACTGAACCGGCGCCGGATGCCGTCCACAGCGGTAGGCAACCGAGAATGAACGCAAACGAGGTCATCAGAACGGGACGCAGGCGAAGCCTTGCCCCTTCGAGCACCGCTTCCACCAGAGGCTTCCCCCCCTTTTCGACCTGTTCCTTGGCAAATTCGACGATCAGAATCGCGTTTTTGGCGGCCAGACCAATCAGCATCACCAAACCGATTTGCGAGTAGACATCGTTTTCGATTTGCACCATGTAAGCCGGATAGAAGGCCTGGAGCACCACCCGGCGCAGCCACAACATAGCAAACGCCCCGCATACCGCCCCTGACGTGCCCAGGAGCACGCTGAACGGCAACGACCAGCTCTCGTAGAGCGCCGCCAAGACTAGAAACACGAACACCAGCGAGAAACCGAAGATAACCGAAGCAGGGAGTCCTTCCCGCGCCTTCTGCTCTTGATAGGACATGCCCATATAATCAAAACCCATTTCGCTGGGCATGGTCTGCCGGAAGACCTCTTCCAGGGCCGCGGTGGCCTGGTCGGAGCTATATCCGGGCGCGGCACTGCCGTTGATTTGCGCGGAGCGATACTCGTTGTAGCGCATCGTGAATTCGGGACCGGAACGCGGTTCGAATCTCGTCAGCGCGGATAGCGGAACTCTGTCACCCCCGCTGTTGCGAACGTAGAACTGCCCGAGATTCTCCATATTTGACCGGTAAGGCGCTTCGGCCTCCACGTACACCTGCCAGGTACGGCCGAAATCGTTGAAGTAATTGATAAACAGTCCGCCCATGAAAGCCTGAATCGTTCTGTAAACGTCGTTGAGCGCCACACCTTGCTTCAGCACTTTCTCCCGGTCGACTTCCAAGAACTTTTGCGGCACGCCCGGCAGGAAGGAGGTGGATATCGAGCCAATTTCGGGGCGCTTGCGAGCGGCCGCCAGGAACTTCTCCAAGTTGGCTGCTAGAAACGGGATGTCCCGACCGGCACGGTCTTCGAGCACGAACTGAAATCCGCCGGATGTGCCGACTCCAGGAATTGCCGGAGGCGAGAAGCTGAAAGCGGTTCCTTGCGGAAGCTTGCTAAGCTCCTTGTTCAAGCGCACCTTGATTTCCTGATATTGTTCCGCTCTGGTTTGACGATCGCTCCAGGGCTTGAGCGTAACGAAAAAGAAGCCGTTGTAAGTAGTCCGCACAAAGCTGAGCAAGCTGAAGCCAACAATACTCGTGGTGTATTGGACGCCAGGCGTATTGGCGAGGATTTCCTCAACCTGTCTCGCCGCTGCGCTGGTGCGCTCCAGCGAAGCCGCGTTAGGAAGATCCATATTGATGTACACGTAGCCCTGGTCTTCATCGGGCAGGAAGCTCGAGGGCAGACGGCTGCTAAAGAAACCCGCGCCGATCCCGAAGGCCGCAATCACCACCAAAGCCAGCACACCCTTGCGCAGAACCCCGCCGCAGAGTCGGACATAGATCCCTGTGCCGCGCTCGAACAAGCGATTGAACCACGCAAAGAATCTTGCGAGCGGTCCGCGGCTTTCCTTCTTTGGCCGGAGCAGAAGGGCGGCAAGTGCGGGGCTCAGCGTAAGAGCGTTAAAGGCGGAGATGACCACCGAGATGGCGATGGTGACAGCAAATTGCTGGTAGAGCCTTCCGGTGATGCCGGGGATGAAGGCTGTCGGCACAAACACAGAGGAGAGAACCAGGGCAATAGCCACAACGGGGCCGGAGAGTTCTTCCATCGCCTTCCGAGCGGCATCTTTCGGAGCAAGACCCTCCTCGATATGGCGCTGAACGCCTTCGACGACGACGATGGCGTCATCTACGACGAGGCCGATCGCCAGGACCAACCCGAACATTGAAAGCGTATTGATGGAGAAGCCGAACAGCGGGAAGAGGATAAACGTGCCCACCAGCGAAACAGGCACGGCCAGCATCGGGATCAGCGTTGCCCGCCAGTCCTGCAAAAAAAGAAAGACCACCAAGATCACCAGAACGATGGCAATCAAGAGCGTGACAATGATCTCCTTCATGCCTTCTGTAACTGCGCTTGTCTGGTCGAGCGATATGGCGTAATCCATGTCTTGCGGGAAGCGCTGCTTCATCTCGGCCATCAGTTTTCGGACGCCTGCGGCCGTTTGCACGGCATTGGAACCGGGCAACTGGTAGACAGGAATGACGATGGCGGGCTTGCCATTCAAGCGGCTGACAATGCTGTAGTCCTGTGCGCCCAGCTCGACGCGGGCGACGTCTTTCACGCGGACAATCCCGCCATCTGGCGCCTCGCGCACGATTACGTTTTCGAATTGTTCCGGGGACGTTAGGCGGCCCTGCGCAAGCACGGAATAAGTGAATTGCTGGTTCGCAAGAGCTGGCTCGCCGCCCACCTGACCAGCGGGATTGACCGTGTTCTGCGCCTGCACCGCACTGACGATGTCCGTGACCGTGATGCCCAGCTTCGCCAGTTTGTCCGGCTGTACCCACAGCCTCATCGCATACTGCCCTGCGCCGAAAACCTGCGTCTGGCCCACACCGTACAAGCGGGCGATGGGGTCGTTGAGGTTGATATACGCGTAGTTGCCAAGGAACTTGGTATCGTAAGTGCCTTTTGGGGAAAATATTCCGACCAGCATGAGCGGAGCGGTCACGGACTTTCGAATGGTGACGCCGTAGGTGTTAACGTCCGGCGGAAGCTGACCGGCAGCCAGTTGCTCTCGCGACTGCGTGAGGATGAGATCGGTGTTCGGGTCCGTCTTCAGGTCGAAGTCCACGACCATGGTGGTCTGCGAGTTGGCGGTGGCGTTTAGGGAGTACATGTAGTTCACGTTGTCCACGCCATTGATTTGCTGTTCGATAGGCGTGGCGACGGATTGCTCCAGGGTCTGAGCGTCCGCACCTACATAGCTGGCCTGCAGTTGAATCTCCGGTGGAACGATGTTGGGAAACTGCGCTACGGGCAAACTAACGATGGTCACTGCGCCCACAATCACAGTAAGGATGGCGATCACCATCGCCACGATCGGACGGTTGATGAAGAACTTTGACATAACTTAGTTTCCTTCCCCGGAATGATGTACGGGCTTCGGCGTAACCAGAGTTCCTTCCTTGAGCTTTTGCGGCCCTTCGGCTGACACTTGCTCACCCGGTTTGAGGCCCTCATCAATCACCCACATCGTCCCGACCGTCGCGCCGGGCTTCACGGTGCGCATACTCACTTTGTGGTCGCTGCCGACAATCGCCACCTGGTAGCTTCCCTGCGACTGCGCAACGGCGCTCTGAGGCAGTAGCAGAGCCCCTTTTTGCAAGTTGGTTTCCACACGCACACGTCCGTACTGGCCGGGACGAAGAATGTTGCCGGGATTGGGAAAGGCAGCAATAATGCGAATCGTGCCCGTGTTTGCATCCACTTGACGGTCCGCCAGCAAGACCTTGCCTTTCTGAGCGTAGACACGGCCGTCAGCAAGGATCAGTTCGACCGCGGTTCCGAAAAAACGGATAGTGTGCTGGCTGGTGATGGAATTTCCCTGGCTTTGTGCTACGAGATACTCATGTTCGCTAATCGGGAAAAAAGCCTTGATGGGCTCCACTTGCGAAACGGAAGTCAAGATAGAGTTGGCTCCGACCAGGTTGCCGATCTGGACTTGTGCAATCCCCGCAATTCCATCAACCAGCGAGGTGACTTTGGTCCACTCCAGGTTGAGTTCCGCTTGCTCCACCGCGGCCTTGGCCGATTCAACGGCCGCCTGTGCACCTAGCTTGGCCTGAACCTCGTTGTCCAATTGGCTCTTGGCGATGGCCTTGCCTTCTGCAAGCGGCGTGTCACGCTCCACATCAAGGGTGCTTTTGCCAAGTTGTGCCTGTGCCTGCGCAAGATCACCTTTTGCGCGGTCGAGGGCCGCCGCGAAGGGCCGCGGATCTATTTCGAACAGTACTTGACCTTTGCGAACCAACGAACCTTCTGTGTAATTTTGCTTGATGATGTAGCCTGACACTTGGGGCCGGATCTCGGCGTTGACGTAGCCGTCCAACGTCGCTACCCATTCGCTGTACACGGGGACATCGCGCTGTTCTACCGTGGCCACTTCGACCTCCGGGACTGGCGTCGCTATTGATGCCTGACTCTTGTTGCAGCCTGCGAGAAAAATGCCGAGGACAGCGACACCTAAGAAGACGGCGCCAAAGCGCGGTCGCAGCACATCACTAAACAGAAAGCGGACAGCGTAATTCACGATCTCCTCCTTTTGATCCCGAGTTCGTAGAAATGAAGCTTCCTGCCTACACCAAGTTGGATCGGCTCCTTGTTCTCGCGTGATCGGCGTGTGTGCCCGACCGCGGCAACTACGAGTGCCGCGCTGATCATGATTGCTAGTATTACTAGCATCGTCATTGCTTTCTCCCTTCCATTGTTTCCATGCGCCGAATATCAATCTCCGTCTTCGGAGTCGGGGGGACGCCGTTGCTGAAGACGATTCCAGTTTTGTTTGAAAAGAGCGACCTTTTGGAGCTCGCGTTCTGCCCTCAGCCAATCATCAAGCTCATCGCCTGGGAGACCGTTGCGCTCAACATAGATTTCATAGGCGCGGCGCCTGATTTCCTCATGACTTAGTGCGTGGTTTGCAGAAGTATCCTCTGAGCGAAGCTGAATAGGCCTTGCGTCAGGTTCCAAAGTCACGTTTCTCTTGCCTTTCGATGTCATACGCGAGTCCTTTCGTCGCGGTTGAATTGCTCTCAATCTCGGCGTGGGTACCTCTGACATCTCCGCGCCGCAGGTCCCGACGGGGGTAAGTCGAGACCCGCGGCCACAACGACGGTATCGTTGGTTCAGAAGCGAAAGACAATACCGGCGGAGGGCTAGGCCGTGCGCGTAGGCGGAACGCTCCCGCCGCGCACTCGATTCAGTGGCGATGCCTGGGGCCGATAACACCGTCCGGGCCGGTGAAACACAGGAACCCCAAAATCGCCAGGGCAGCGAGAATCAGAAACGTCATCATGAGACCCTCCCTTGGTCCCCGTTTTAACCCCACGCATTGCAGGCGAGCTGATCCTGCGAATCATCTGCCGTGTTGCCGATCGTGCGTCGAATGTCCCTTCCGGACGTCCAAGCTAATCCGGCGTAACGGTTCAATCTCGCGCGCAATTTCTTTCGCCCATGAAACACTCTAGCCTTTACCGCGCCAACGGAAATTCCCATGATTCGAGCGGTCTCTTCCGTCGATCGCTCGTCAAGCTCACGCAACTGCATGGCCCTCCGTGTTCCGTCCGGCAACTCCTTCATGGCCGAGAGCAGAATTCGCTGCTGCTCTCGCTGTGAGTACTTATCTTCGGGACTCTGGCCTGAATCCGGGATCTCCAGCGTGGATTGCGCTTCCTCTCCCTCGTTTGAATCGTTGATCAATTCCTCGCGCAGCCCGCGGCTCTTCCGCAGCAAGATGAGGGCTTCGTTGATGGCGATGCGCGTCAGCCAGGTGGAAAAGGAGGATTTCCCCTCGAATTGGTTCAAGTGGACGAATGCTTTTTGCAAGCTTTGCTGCACGACGTCCTCGGCGTCCTCTCGCGTTCGGGTCATGCGCCGCGCTGTGAAGAAAATCCTTCGCGTGTGACGTTCGACCAGTACTTCAAACGCTTGACGATTCTCGTTCTTCGCCGCAGCGACGAGAGTCATGTCTCCCTTGTCGGAAAGGCCGTAGGCGGAAGTAATCGCAGATCCTTCTTTGCCGGTGTTGTTCATGGGTTTGGCTGGCACAGTCTGGTCCCTTCGTGGTTTCATCTTGCACACCTCTGTTGAAGTACGTGCTTGGTATAAATGCCCGTGGCGATGAATTGCGCTCCCTCCTTTGACATGCTTCGCAAGAGCCTTTCACCCTTCTTATCGATAAACGTGACCTCATTGAGGTCGACAACGCACTTTCGCTCGCTGGCGCTTCGATGAGCCTCTTTCCAGCTTTTTCTCAGTTCGCTAACCCACAACCCGACCAAGCGGCCTTGCAGAATCCATTTCTCTTCTCCTGGCGTTTCCGTTCTCGTGATCCTCAGCACGTCAGCCTCTTTCGTTAGACGAATGGACTCGTTCGCCCCCCGGCCACGGCTGCCCCATGCCCCCCTCTGCTTGCCGCACGGAGGGAAGGTATTTCGTTGCCGCCTCGCCCTCCGTTCTTGATGCTCCGCTCAGGCTTCGCATTCCGCCCATGGCAGATGCCTCACGCCCAGGAGAATGCAACGAGCCTGCCAAAGCGCCGTGTGTTCCTGAAAGAGCCGAACTTGTTGATTTGTTGCGGGATAGCAAGACGAAAAGGCTTCTCTAGATCAAGCTGCCAGCCTGCCAGTGCCAGCGAAATGGTAGGCTGCCAGCTTCCCGGCGCGCTAAAAGATCTGTGCTTGAGTCAGGAACTTTTCAGAAGGGGTCTGACGAAGACGGATGCCACGACTACGCAGAACCGCGCGAAATCGCGAGCTTGTGCATTCTCAACTGCAGGGTGGATCGCTTCATTCCAAGATGTGCCGCTGCCCCGTTGGGACCAGCCACAACCCAATTGCACTGTTTAAGGGCGTCAAGAATCTGTCGACGTTCCGTTTCCTCCAAAACGCTGTGAAGCGTGCCGTTCGGCGATTTCGGAGGGGCGGGTCTTTCTATCGCGGGGCCGGCCTTGGGAAATTTCAGATCACCCACATCGACACTCAGGGCCGGACCTGCCGAGATAATTACGGCCCGCTCGATCACATTCTGAAGTTCTCGTATGTTCCCCGGCCAATGATAGCGGCTCAGGGCATCCATTGCCGCGGATGGAATCGTTTCCATGACCTTTTTCATCCGTCTGGAAAACTGCTGCGTGAAGTGCCGCACCAGCAGCGGAATATCCCCCTGGCGCTCCCGCAAGGGTGGAACGTGCACTGGAAAAACATTCAAGCGAAAAAAGAGATCGGATCGGAACTTCTGTTCGCTCACCATCACTTCTAAATCGCGGTTTGTCGCGGCAATCAAACGCGCATCGGTCCGAAGAGTGCGCGAGTTTCCCAACCGCTCGAACTCCCTCTCCTGCAGCACGCGGAGCAGTTTGGTCTGAAGTTCGAGGGGAATTTCTCCTACTTCGTCCAGGAAAATCGTGCCACCGTCTGCCACTTCGAAACGGCCAATGCGTTGCGCGATCGCTCCCGTGAAGGCGCCTTTCTCGTGCCCAAACAGCTCGCTTTCCAGCAAACCTGTGGGTATCGCCGCGCAGTTGAGCTTGACGAAGGGCTTCGAGCGCCGCGGACTCAAATCATGAATGCCGCGCGCGATCAGTTCTTTTCCCGTCCCCGTCTCTCCATAAATGAGCACCGTCGAGTCCGTCGGCGCTACAGTTTCCACCTGTTTGAGGACTCTGCGCAGAGAAGCGCTATTTCCGATAATCTGGGCAAAATTCATTTCCGTGCGGATTTCATCTTCCAAATACAGCTTCTCTTTGGAGAGCTGGTCTTTTAGCTCTCGAATCTCACCAAACGCACATGCATTCTCCACGGCAATGGCAACCTGATTTCCGATCTGGGTCAGAAACTTGATATCGTCGGCAGTGAACGCATTCTCCTGATATTTGACCACACCGAATGTGCCCAGCACGCGACCTCGGCTAACAAGAGGAAGGATGCAGAGCGTTCCAACTTCGGCGTGCAAGGTGTACTTCATTCCCAGTCGCCTTGCCTCCTGGATGCTCCCGCACCATAGTTTGCCGGTGCGATAGACTGTTCCCGAGGCATCTTCGTCAATGGGAACCAAGCTCTCCTCGTGGACGGACGCGTCCTTGAGGGGAAAATCCAGGGCATAGACCCGCAAGTGTGTGTCGCCAGCATCGGGAAGACAAATGCCGACGCCATCGCAGCCCATAACCCGCCGCGTGCTCGCCACTACGGCTCGGAGGAGGTCTCGGAACTCAAGATTGGAAACCAGGTGATTGGTCAATTCAAGGAGAACTCCAACGCGCTCGCTCTTCTTCAGCAACTGCTGCTGTGAGGCCTGCGCTGCATCAAGGTGCAGCGCATTGTCGTATGCCAGAGCGATTTGCTCAGCCACCACCGAAAGAAAGTGAACTTCGTCGGCGCTATAAACATCCGGAGTCTTGCTGCCAAAGGTGAGCGTTCCGACTTTGCTATGGGCCGTCGTTAAGGGGAGAGTGCACAAACAGTGGACTCCGTACTTCTTCAAAATCTCCTGGAGTTTGGAAAAGCGAGCGTCGTGGGTTTCGAGCGTGGTCACCAGAGGCTCTTGATTCTGGTAGACCCACCAGGCATCGGATTCCTCCATGGCCAATTCGGGGTCTGGTGGGATAGCTGCTTCTGTTTGCGCGTCGACGTAATGCCGGTGAAAGGTATTCGATTTCTCGTCACGAATGGCCACGCCGATATAATCAAATCGGACGACCCGGTGTAACTCCCTCACCAGAGCGCTAAACAGCTCCTTTGGATCTCGATGCGCTCCTATAGCATTCGATACGCCGACGAGCGATTCGTATCGCGTGGCGGCCGAAAGCCGGGACCCCTCGGCAACTTCTTCCGTTTGCATCCGACAATCCTCTCAGAAACTGTCGCTTGCAGCATTGGATGTCGGAATTCCTGTGTCGGTTAGAACTGAAAAGCCCCCATTAGAGGCAATGCTGGGCTGAAGGAGCGCCGAAGGGGCCAAGCCCCGCCCCTAGTAAAGCGGTTTAGGCCGATGGTTCGGCTCCTGGCATGTCTGGTTCGGTTCAGGCGTTGCTCCGAAGAAACTCGGTGGCCCTCGCGTTGCACTCTTGCCAGGCTTCTTCTTCGCTGTGCGGGCTGTGCCGGCCGGCGGCGATGAAGCGCATCGTAGCGCGAGGGAGCGCCTGCCGCACGCGGTCCATTTCACCGGGTTCGGTGCGCGGGTCCTGGCTACCGTGGAGAAACAAGGCCGGCACCTGCAACTCGCCCAGCCGCCCGTCGTACAGATCCTCGTCCGGCCGCTGCACGCTGTCAGCGATGCGAAACCAAGCGGCGCAGTTCCGGCGCAAAACCGTTTGCCAGTTCGTTTCCCCGTGATCCTCGGCCAGCAGCCTGCGCGTTTCTTCGCCCAGATCCTCAGGGTGTGCTGCGAATCGTTCGAAAAAGGATCGTGAAGCGGGCTTTCTCCGTAGAAAGTGGAAAGCTTCAAGCACCAGGCTGGCACACCGTTCCGGCGCAATAAGCCCCATCATCGCGGCAATCACCGCGCCGTCACTGTGGCCCCACAGGATGGCGCTCTTGATCCCGAGTGCATCAAGAAATGAAAACGTCTCGAGCGCGGCCCGGCGATGAAAATCAGGTGGCATCTCGCCGGTGACCCGAGTGGAGCTCCCATAGCCGGAGCGATCAGGAATCAAAATGTGAAATCGGCTTTCCCATTCCGCAATCTGCCTGTTGAAGGGATAGAGCCCGTATCCCCAGCCACCATGAAGAATAGCAAGCGGTCTGCCGCGGCCAAATTCCCGATAATGAATGTTGACGGGGTCAATGCCGGGCGTGTGCGGCGATTGTGACAACTCCAAAGTGGGCACTTAGTCTTGCCTCCTCTCGAGCAAGACCCGCGCACTCGGACCACGCCGTTATTTTTTTCGCTCGATCCACGGCCCGAACAGTACGACAGGAAATGCCTGGACTCAAGGCCCCGAAAATGAAGACGGCTGGCAGGGGTGCTGCCAGCCGTTTCTTTCTTCAAACGTGGAACTTAGACGTCTTACCGGTGTCCCCCTCCGTGGCCGCCACCGCCGCCGTGAAATCCACCACCCCCACCGTGAGATCCGCCGCCCGCACCGCCGTGGAACCCTCCTGAGCCGCCGCGGAACCCGCCACCGCCGTGGAAGCCACGATCGCCGCCCCGGAAGCCGCCTCGGTCAAACCCGCCGCGCCCGAAACCATCGCGACCGCCGAAACCACGTCCGCGGCCATCGAAGCCGCGCCGCCCAAAGTCGCGATCACCGAAGCCACGACCGTAGAAACCGCGTCCATAGAAGCCACGGAACCAAGGGCCGGCGCCAATAAAGAAGCCATCCACAAAGTAGTCTGGACCGTAGTAGCCGTAAGGCGCGCAAGCATACGGGTAATACCCGTAGTAGCCGTAGGCGCACACAGGAGCAGGCCCGTAATAGCCCGGACCAACTCCAACGCCGACAACCACTCTTTGCGCGTGAGACGGAGCTGCCGCCGCCAGCGTGAAAATCGCCACTAAAGTAAGATATTTTAGATAACGCATTGTTTTGACCTCGCCAGACCCCGGAACATCATTGATGCCGATCAGGATCTGTGCGCTTCCCGGCACCTCGAACTTGCCCGAAGCACCTGACTATTAGAACCCCACACCGGGCAAAAAGTTACGCTAGCCCTATTCCAGCAAACCGCCGGAATTCATCACCATTCCTTAGCCCGCGGCTGCTCGATTTCCTTCGTTGACGATTCCAGATAGAAACCTCTATAATCAATGTTTGTCTTTAGCGCTTGGAGGACAGATGTACGCCGTTATTCAGACCGGGGGGAAGCAGTATCGCGTCGCGCCCGGCGACACTATCCGCATTGAGCGGGTCGATGGCAAGGTAGGGGAAAAAGTGAACTTCGGTTCCGTGCTGGCCGTCCACACAGACGACAAAAAGATCGTGGCGGGCGCCGATGCCGGCAAAGCCTCTGTCAGTGGCAAGATCGTTTCCCAGGGCCGCGGCAAAAAGCTCACCGTGCTCAAGTTCAAGAAGGGCAATCAGTACAAGATTTCCCGCGGCCACCGGCAGAATTACACGGCCGTGCAGGTTAGCGATATCAAGCTGTAACTCTTCAAACATCGCCGGGCTTCCACCCGGCAGCTTTTCTCGAAAAGGATTGGGTCATGGCACATAAGAAGGGCGGCGGCTCCTCAACAAACGGCCGCGATTCGCACGGCCAGAGGCTGGGCGTCAAGCGCTTCGGCGGGCAACTGGTCAACGCCGGCACCATCCTGGTGCGGCAGCGCGGCACCAAGCACCAGGCCGGTGACAATGTCGGCCGGGGCAAAGACGATACGCTCTTCGCGATGGTGACCGGCGTCGTGAAGTTCGAAGACAAGGGCCGTCACGGCCGCTTCATCAGCGTCAAGGCCGCCGAGCAAGCCAAGTCCGCCGCGAACTAGCTGCATTTTTGTGACGCTTTTTTTGCGGGGCGGACTTCAGTCCACCCTTCCTCGCATTCGCGTTTATTGCCCGGTAACACAGGTCAAGGGCCCGCTTGGGAAGAATTTCTTGTACGCGCTCCGTCCGTGCGCCGGAATGATGGCCAGTTCCGGCTCTTTTTCGTGAAGTTCGCTTAGTTTGCCGACGACCTGGTTTGCATGCGCCATGTCGTTATCGCTGTCCTGCAAGATCAGGGATTTTCCAACGCGTTCCTGAAATCCACGCTCGTCATCCACAGCGTCGCCGACATAAAACAGGCGCCGAGCGGGCGAGAGGTTCACAAAAATGCCCACGCTTCCAGGAGTATGGCCGCGCAGCGGCACAGCGACCACCGAGCCGTCTCTGTAAAGATCGGCGCTCTCGTCAAACGTTTCATACGGCGCCGGTTCGAATCGCAAAGTGGGCGCGGCCAGAGGCGGAAACAATTGGGCGTGTGCGGCAATCACGTAACCCCTGGCCTGAACCCTCGAATCGGCTGCAAATTGCAGCTCTTCGCGAGTGAGCAGCACCGGCAGATGCGGCAGGTCCATCAAGCCGCCCGCATGATCCAAATGCGAGTGAGACAGGATCGCCCAGCGCAACTTGGGCGGATCTTCCCCGATCCGGCGCAAGAAATCGGGAAGCGGCACTTTCGGCTTGAGTTGCCCGGCAAGGGCTTTGAGTTTGAGCCACGTCCCAAACGGGTAGCCGGAAATTTCTTGGTCGTACTGGCTGGAGCTTCCCGAGTCGATCAAAAGATCGCCCGCCGGATGTTTTATGAGGACGCTTCCGGCAGTAGCGCCGAACGAAAAGTTGCTGAATGTTTTTGCCGTTTCGACCCAGCAAGCCGAAATTCCGGGGATCCTGGAAATCACCGGCACGGCGCGCGCGTGAGGCGCGGCGGGCGGTAGGGGCGTTCGCCGGAAGTAGAGCACGTACAACGCGGCCGCCATTACCACTACAAGCGCGAAAAGTAGTAGGACAATACGCTTGAGCACGCGGAGCATCGGGATGGGGCCTCCGTCTGGGGATTTCGAGTCGCGATAGTTTGCTTATGTTATCTTTTTATGGAGTTTAATTCCCGTGTTCGTTGATGAAGCCAAAATATTCGTGAAGGCCGGCGATGGGGGCAACGGTTGCATCGCCTTCCGCCGCGAAAAATACGTGCCCCGCGGCGGGCCATCCGGCGGCGACGGCGGCCACGGCGGCAGCATCTACCTTGAAGCCAATCCGAACGACAACACGCTGCTGCGCTACCGTTACAATCGCGAATTCAAGGCTGATCGCGGACGCCACGGCGAAGGTTCCAACTGCACGGGCCATTCGGGTCAGGACATGATCCTGCAAGTTCCCGTGGGCACCCTGGTGTTCGATGATCAAGGCGCGACCATCGCCGATCTAGCCACCCCCGGCCAGCGCGTGCTGATCGCGCACGGCGGGCGCGGCGGGCGCGGCAACCAACACTTTGCCAAGCCCTGGCATCAGGCCCCGCGTGAACACGAAGATGGATTCCCCGGCGAAGAACGCCATCTTCGCCTGGAATTGAAATTGCTCGCCGACGTCGGCCTGGTGGGTTACCCCAATGCCGGCAAGTCCACGCTGATTTCCGTGATTTCCGCGGCGCGTCCCAAGATTGCGAATTATCCGTTCACGACGCTGCAACCAAATCTAGGCGTGGTCAACGCCGACGGCGGCACCGGCGGGCACGGCACCGAGCTGGGCCGAACGTTTGTCGTCGCCGATCTTCCCGGCCTCATCGAAGGCGCGCATCTAGGCGCCGGCCTCGGCATCCGTTTTCTTCGCCACGTGGAGCGCACGCGCCTCCTCGTTCATCTGATCGATACGAGCGACTCCAACGCCGATGATCCGGTCCAATCGTTGGAAGTCATTAACGGCGAACTGGAAGCTTTCAGTGTGTCGCTCATCGAAAAACCGATGATCGTCGTCGCCACCAAGCTGGACGCCACTACCGATCGCACGCGGCTCGAGGCGCTGCGCGATTACTGCAAGCAGCGCGATCTCGAATTCCACTCCATTTCCGCCGTCGTGGGTGACGGCGTGAAAGACCTTGTCCGCTCCATCGCCGACGCTCTCGACAAGATTCCTCGTCCGGCGCACGATTCCTCGCTGGACCAGACGGCCGACTCCCTGCAGCATGACGGAAACGCGTCAGGCGATGATTCGCGGCCCGCTGCGGTCAAGAATTCATGAGAAAATAGGTTAAAGTGGCCTTCTCAGCTTTTACTTGTGATTGCATGGAAAAACGTTTAGGTCGGGCCCATAGGTTACTTTTCAGATAGGCCGGGACAGGTCAAAAGGAAAGAAGTCTTTTCTTGACTTACGAAGAACGCGGATCTAACAACTGAAAACCTTCTTGGGAGCCTCATTGACCACCGCGCAAGCGCACCGCACCGCCGCAAAACATCATCCTCGCCGCATCGCTCTTTTCGGCGGTTCTTTCGATCCCATTCACAACGGCCATCTTGCTGTTGCTCGCGCCGCCGACCGTCGTTTCAATTTTGATGAGCTCCACTTCATCCCGGCAAGCCGGCCTCCGCACAAGCTCAAGCAGCACCTCGCGCCGTTCCCACATCGCTTTGCCATGGTCTCCCTGGCCTGCACCGAGCATCCGCACTTCGTTCCTTCGGTCGCCGAAGCCGGCCAGGATTTCAGCGGCACGCAGCTCCACTATTCCGTCGATACCGTGCGCTACTTCCGCCACGTCTACCACGGCCACGGCGACCGCCTTTTTTTCATCATCGGCGCCGATGCGTTTCTGGACATCCCCACGTGGAAAGAGTATGAAACGCTGCTGACGCTTTGCGATTTCATTATCGCCAACCGTCCGGGCATTCGCTCGGAAGCCCTGCGCCTCGTCATTCCGCCGGACTTGATCGCGAGGCCGGACGCAAAAAAAGAAACCGAGCATCCTTCGCAGGTCGTCGCGGAACTTCACAAGACCACTGTCTATCTGCTCGAAAACGTTTCCAGCGATGTTTCCGCCACCGACGTGCGGCGCCACGCGCAACGTGGCCAGTCCATCCACGGGCTTGTTTCCGCGCGCGTCGAGGAATACATTCTCAAACAGGGTCTATACCGGTGAAAATCGAATCCTTGCCACAGGGCGTCCGCCTCGCCGTCGAAGCCGCGCAAGAGAAAAAAGCCGCGGGAATTACCGTGCTCGACCTTACGGCCGCTGCCGCTTTCACCGACTATTTTGTCATCTGCACGGGCTTCAGCACGCCGCAGGTTCAGGCCATCTGCACCGAAATCGAGGCTCAGCTCCACAAGAAGCTTAGCCGTTCCCCCGAACACCGCGAGGGACATCGCTCCGCCGAATGGGCGCTGCTCGATTTTGGCGGATTTGTAGTCCACGTTTTCAGCGAGCAGGCGCGGCGTTACTACGATCTCGAGCGTTTGTGGCGCATGGCGCCGAAGCTCGAACTCCACGACCAGCCTGACGGTCCTGCTTCCGGGCGAAACATGCCTGATTCGCCTTTCGCGCAAGAACACTTTTCCGGCGAAGCCGCTTCCAGCCGGCCGCAGGACGGCCGCTCGCGACCATGACCGCGCAGCGATTGCCGTGGATCTCCGCCGATCCCGCCTCGCTCCGTCTTTTTGAACTTGCCGAGAAAGTTGCTGTCGCTCCGACAACTCTCCTGATCACCGGGGAAAGCGGTACTGGCAAGGATCACCTTGCCCGCCTTGTTCATGAACTTGGCCCGCGACGCGATTCCCCGTTCCTGAAAATCGATTGCGCCAGCCTTCCGCCACAGCTCGTCGAAAGCGAACTCTTCGGCCATGAGCGCGGCGCTTTTACTGGCGCTGTCGAGCGCAAACTCGGCCGCTTCGAGCTCGGCGGCAACGGCACCATCGTTCTCGATGAAATCGCCGCGCTCTCGCCCGCAGCGCAGGGCAAGCTCCTGCGCATTTTGCAGGAGCGCACCTTCGAACGCCTGGGCGGCACGGAAACCCTGCGCATCGATGCGCGCCTGGTCGCCCTCACCAACGTCGATCTTCCCGCCGCCGTGAAGTCCGGCGCCTTCCGCGAAGATCTTTTTTTCCGGCTCAATGTCTTAACGCTGGTGGTTCCGCCCCTCCGTGACCGACGCGCCGATATCCTGCCCCTCGCCGATCATCTTCTTGCCGCCATTCGCTCCATCCACGCCCGCCCCAACGCGCAATTGAGCGATGCGGCGCGCCGCATGCTTGCCGCCTACCCATGGCCAGGCAACGTCCGCGAACTACGCAACGCCATCGAGCATGCCGTGGTTTTCTCGCGTCCCAACCGGGGCGCCGCCGATGCCACTGTCGCGACGGACGTGCTCGAACCTGGAAATTTTCCGGAAAATGTGCAAGCCACCGCGTCCGGCGCTGCCAGCTCGGTCGCCGGCCTTCGCTCCCTCGAGGAAGTGGAGCGCGAAGTCATCGCCGCCACCCTCGAGGCCACCCACTACCAGATCAGCCGCTCCGCCGCAGCCCTCGGCATCAGCCGGAAAACCCTCCTCGAAAAGCGCAAGAAATACGGTTTGAAGTGACCATCCGACAAGGATGGTCATCCCGAGGAGCAACGCGACGAGGGATCTCTCTTCGGATGATATGAGACTGTCATGAAAATTCGCCTCTTGATGCTTGGCAAAACCCGCCGCCCCGAGATGCGCGCGACCCTCGACGATTACGTCAAACGCATCAGCCGCTCGTGCCCCATCGAAATCACCGAAGTCCGCGATGGCGGCGCCGCCCTAAAGAAACTCGAATCTGACCGCGCCGCCACCGTCGTCCTTCTCGACGCCGCTGGCAAGAACCTTGATTCGAGCGCGCTAGCCAAATGGCTCGCCGAAGCTCGCGATCGTGGTACCCGCGAACTAATCTTCCTTTGCGGTGACGCCGACGGCTTCCCGGATGATCTGCGCCAACGCGCTCACCAGAAACTTTCCCTCAGCGCCATGACTTTCTCCCACGAACTCGCCCGCGTCATGCTCGCCGAGCAGCTCTATCGCGCCTTTGCCATTCTCTCGGGCAGCCCCTACCCGAAATAGCCCGCGTGAGGCAAACTAGGACGATCATGGCCGTACACATCACTCCCGACGCAAATCGGCCCTCCGCGACAATCGAAATCCCTCTCGAGAATCCCCTCCCCGATTACGATCTTCTCCAACTCGAGCAGCCCACGCCCCGCGATGTGGATGCTGTCCTCGTCTCGCAGGGTTTCCGCGACCTCGTGGATGACGCTCGCGGCGTCCTCATGGATCTCCTCGCCCATCCGCCCTACCAGGCGAATTCTCCGGAGCACGCCAAACTCGATTTCACTCACTCGGCCCCGCTGCCATTCGAATTGACGCAACTCACTGGCGCCATCTGCCCCGGCGGCGATGAGAGCTACCGCCCCGGCTTGTGGATCGTTCTACAGGATCCCCACGCCAAGCCGGGAACCTCACTTCCTCAGGCGACACAGGAGCGTATCGCCCGCATCGTTGCCGAACTCGTTAAACGCTTGAATCTGGCAGGCTGAAAATGGGGCTTCGGCCAAGAGACTGACGAACTACACATGTCTACTCCGTCTTTGATTCTCTTGCTGCTCTTTCCTTTAACCGAATGGTTCCTATGGTCTGCGTTTCTCCCATCGATTCGAAAAGCAGCGGCGCAGCAGGTAGCTACTTCACCCCCTCCTCTAAAAGATTCGCTCACGAAGGTCTTTCTCTTTAGTGGTCGAGCGAACCTTCTGGTCTATCTAGTAGTGCTCTTCGGAACGGCGATGTGGCTCTGGTTCAACAACTTTACGTGGCAGCGGGTGGGAGTAGCATCGATCTTCAAACCTGACAACCTGGTTCTGGGAACAGCTTGTGGTATCGCTTTCTTCGGCGCTCTCATTCTGCTGGCCGCGTTTCAGAAGAAGCTCATTCCGCAAAGGCAGTTCCTGTGGGAAGTTCCCGCCCTCTATGCCCTTGGTTATACGCGCTGGATCTTACTTCTTTTTGGCGCGGCGGCTCTCGAGCTCTGGCGGGCCACTTCGATTACTTCGCTGATGAATGATTCGATTTCGCCCGGTACTGCGATTCGTCTGTGCGCTGGAGTTTACGCGCTGCGATTGTTTCCTCGCGGCCCTTACAGGGTCGCGTATGGGGCTTTCGAGGGGCTCGTCTTCGGCGGCTTGTACGTGTGGCTCGGCAGTCTGGTTGCTACCCTAGCCGCTCGGCTCGTATGCGAGCTTGGTATGTTAGTCGTTTTTCGAGGTACCGTGCCGGCTCCCCCGGACTTTTCCTTGCCCTCCGTTGCCATTTGTCCGCTGTGCCGCCGAAGCCTCACACGCGAGGAAGTTCGTTTTCGGCAGTCGTTCAACTGCCCGCAGTGTCACCAAGTGATCGGTTTACCGAGCTGGCGCATGCCTTTAGTGAGGTTTTTGTGCTTTGCGGGCTTGGTCGGGTTTCTTGGCGTCTTTCTGGAATTTTCTCCTGATGGAACTGCGGATAGCTTCGTGAATTTTTGTGTTGCCTACATCGGCGCGTTTCTGGCGACGATCGGTACGGTCGTACTGTTAGATGTATTGAGTTTTCGCCAGTTGAGCCCGGGCAGTCCTGGGATGCCGAGTCTGGGACTGACATCGAGAACTCGAGAGCCTGGTGATCAGGATCACGAACCGCCTACGTGACGCGGACTGCTACGAGAAGAGTACACCAGCTTGACCTTTACCACCCGAATCCGCAGACTCTAATCTTTTCGCCGTGCCCTGAAAGGGTTCACCGAATCGCAAGACCATGCCGGAAGAAAAAGGACTCCTTATCGTTTACACTGGGCCGGGCAAGGGCAAGACTACTTGCGCGCTAGGCACTGCGTTTCGCGCCGTGGGTCAAGGCTTGCGCGTGCTGATGGTGCAATTCATCAAAGGCTCCTGGCACTATGGCGAGCTCGACGCCGCCAAAATGCTCGGCGACGACAAGTTTGAAATCCGCCCCATGGGCCGCGGCTTCGTCAAAATCGGCGGCGCCGAAACCGATCCTGCGGACATCAAGCTCGCGCAAGAGTGCTGGCAAGCCGGCCGCGACGCCATCTACAGCGGCAAATACGACCTGGTCGTCCTCGACGAAATCAACTACACCATCAGCTACAAAATGCTCGACGCTGCCGAAGTCGTCGAAGCCCTGAAAAACCGCCCCGAGCGCGTCCACGTCATCTGCACTGGCCGCAACGCCCATCCCCAGCTCGTTGAGCTCGCCGACCTCGTTACCGAGATGCGCGAGGTGAAACACCCCTACACCAAGGGTATACTGGCTCAGCGGGGGATTGATTATTAGCCGTGGTTCCGGAATTAGAGGCGCCTCTTTCCAACCTCTAATCTCCAACCTGTAACTTCTAAAATGGCCTGGTTCAAGCGCGACAAAAAATCGATCGAACAAACCACCCCGCCCGAGGAGCGCCGCGTGCGCACCGAAGGTTTGTGGGTCAAGTGCGAATCCTGCCGCACCATCGTCTTTCGCAAGGACCTCGAAGCCAATCTTTTCGTCTGCCCCAAGTGCCAGTTCCATTTCAAAATGAATTCCAAGCAGCGCCTCGAAATGCTCCTCGACGGCCGCTGGACCGAGCACGACGCTGGCATGACCTCCACCGACCCCCTCAAATTTGTCGACACCAAGTCCTACGCCTCGCGGCTCAGAGACGCGAAGAAAAAACTCGGCATGAACGACGCCGTCATCACCGCCGAAGGCCAGCTCAGCGGCCGCCCCGTCGTCATGTGCGCCATGGAGTTTGGCTTCATCGGCGGTTCCATGGGCGCAGTGGTCGGCGAAAAAGTCACGCGCGGCATCGAGCTCGCCATCGAAACCCGCCAGCCGTTCATCGCTATCTCCTGCTCCGGCGGCGCGCGCATGATGGAAGGCACTATCAGCCTCATGCAGCTCGCCAAAGTTTCCGCCGCCCTCGCCAAGCTCGACGACGAAAAGCTCCCGTACATCTCCGTGCTCACCGATCCCACCACCGGCGGCGTCACCGCCAGTTTCGCCATGCTCGGCGACCTCAACATCGGCGAGCCCGGCGCGCTCATCGGTTTTGCCGGCCCGCGCGTCATCGAACAGACCATTCGCCAGAAACTCCCCGAAGGTTTCCAGCGCTCCGAATTTCTCCTCGAACACGGCTTCCTCGACGCCGTCGTCCACCGCAAAGACCTCAAATCCTTCATCGCCAGCTCCCTCGACTTGCTCTTAAGCTGAGATGAATTACGAGGCTTCTGTCCGCTATTTGCTCTCCCTCGGCCGCGAATTGGCGGCCCCAACCCAAGCTGCAGCCGCAAAATTTGACCTTGAGAACATCACCATCCTCTCCGACCGCCTCGGCCGCCCCGACCGCGCTTACCCCAGCGCCCACATCGCCGGCACCAACGGCAAAGGCTCCACCGCAGCCCTCCTCGAATCCATTCTTCGTCAAGCCGGTTTTCGAACGGGATTGAACACCTCGCCACACCTCGAAAAAATCAATGAACGCATCCGCATTAATGGTGAAGAGATCAGCGACCGGGCCTTCGCTGAAACTTTCAGTCGCATTCATGCGCTCATCGAAGAGCTCCTCGCCGCCGGCAAACTTCGCGTTCATCCCACTTATTTCGAATGCGTCACCGCCATGGCCTTCGAATACTTTGCCCGCGAGCGCGTGGAGTTCGCCGTCTTCGAAGTCGGCCTCGGCGGCCGCCTCGACGCCACCAACATCCTTTCGCCGCTCGTCACCATCATCACCCGCATCGATTTCGACCACGAAAACTTCCTCGGCCATTCCCTGCAGGAAATCGCCGGCGAAAAAGCCGGAATCCTGAAGCCCGGTGTGCCGCTCGTCCTCGCCGAGCAACGTCCGGAAGCCCGCGACGTGATTCTTGCCCGCGCCAAAATTCTCGATTGTCCAGTCATCGAGCCGGTGAAAATCTTTCGCGTCAATCAAGAGTCCATCCAAGCCGGCAGTGTCCACGCTCGCGTCGTCGAAATGCACTCCGGCAAAATCTTCGAACTCGCCCCCAGCCTCCCTGGCCGTTTTCAACTCGAGAACGCCCTGAGCGCCGTAGCCGCCGCGCATCTCCTACAAAACCGCAGCTTTCAAATCCCTGACGACGCGATCGTGCAAGGTGTAGCCAACACCGTCTGGCCTGGCCGCTTGGAAAAATTGCAATCCGCCCCCGATGTTTATCTCGATGGCGCGCACAATCCCAGCGCCGCCCGCGAACTCGCCCTTTTCCTCGAGCAAAATTTCTCAGGCCGCAAAATCTGGCTGATCTACGCCGCCCTTCGCGACAAAGCTGTCGACGAAGTCGCCGGCCTCCTCTTCCCCCACGCCACAGAAGTCATCTTCACCGCGCCCCGCACCTCGCGCGCCGTCTCCGCCGCGCAACTCGCCGAAATCGGCGGCCATCACGCCGCGCGTTTTTCCGTCGTCCCCGACGCCGAGCGCGCCTTTGAACAAGCCCTTGTGCAAGCCGCCCCCGAAGACGGCATTTTCATCACCGGCTCTCTCTATCTAGTCGGCCAGCTCCGCCACTACTGGAAACACCGCGCCCAAGTCGCCACGCGCTGAAAAAAACCGTAGAATACCGCCCTCAAGGTTTTACCAAGCATGGGACTCTTGGGTTTTGTAGTGGCGCAGCTTGCTGCGCCCTAGCTAAGAAATCCAAGCTAGCTTTGTCAAAGGCAGTCGCGCACATAGGGATTGACAGATAGCATGAAGCCAAAACCAAAGCGCCCAGCAACCGATGGAAAGGGAGTAGTCACCCACCCCCTCGTCGGCATCATCATGGGCTCCGGCTCCGACTGGGACACCATGAAGTTCGTCTCCAAAACCCTCAAAGCCCTCGGTGTTCCACATGAAACACGCGTCGTCTCCGCCCATCGCACCCCCGACCTGCTCTTTAAGTACGCTTCCAGCGCCGAAAACCGCGGCATCGAAGTCATCATCGCCGGTGCCGGTGGCGCCGCGCATCTTCCCGGCATGACCGCCTCAAAAACCGTGCTCCCCGTCCTCGGCGTTCCCGTCGAATCGAAGACTCTCAAGGGTCTCGACTCGCTCCTCTCCATCGCGCAAATGCCCAGCGGCGTTCCTGTAGGCACACTCGCCATCGGCAAGTCCGGCGCGGTCAATGCCGCCCTCCTCGCCGCCGCCATCCTCGGCGCGA
>Ga0207141_10147_pt1 | contig 22375 bp, 16 predicted proteins | sample Alteio_BWMinHeat_5_FD_153553 | JGI IMG/M metagenome (GOLD analysis project Ga0207141, IMG submission 153553) | Enriched cells from forest soil in Barre Woods Harvard Forest LTER site, Petersham, Massachusetts, United States -... | ecosystem: Environmental > Terrestrial > Soil > Temperate forest >... | reverse complement strand
TGTGAGAAACTCTTGCAATCCAAGTGCAATCAAGCGGCGACGCATTTCCGTTTCAAATAAATATGCCTTGTCGTGCGGGATTTGTGGAGTCGTCGATTTGGGGAGTGGCCTTTCAATGTGATTGTATCCATAAAGACGGGCTACCTCTTCGACCAGATCGATTTCTTCTGTGATGTCGCCGCGATACAATGGGACCTGAATTTGTTCACCGTCTACATGAAAACCTAAACGACAAAAAAGATCTACGATCTCGCTTTCGGACAGGTGAGTTCCCAAAATCTTGTTGATTCGCGCATATCTGCAGGTGATTTTTTTGGGTGCGAATTCTTGTTTCTTACAGTCAATCATGCCCACGATTTTGCCGCCGATCAGCTCTGCGGCTTCTTCGAGAAATTGAGGAATGGTCGAAGGATCAACGCCTTTTTCAAAACGGTTCGAGCTATCGGTTCGCAGACCTGTTTTCTTGGACGCGATGCGTACGGCGATCGGGTCGAAATAGGCGGCCTCCAAAAGCACTGTTTTTGTAGTTTCAGACACAGCGCTGTTTGCGCCGCCCATGACGCCTGCAATGGCGATGGGTTTTTTGGCATCGGAAATGGCCAGAGTGCCCGCGGGAATTTCTACGGTGACGCCGGTCAGAGCGTGAAACGTTTGTGCTGCCACAGGGCCGACTTTGATGGTTTTTCCTTCAATTTTATCGAAATCGAATGCGTGCAAGGGCTGTCCGTTTTTGAGGAGCAGGTAATTCGTTGCGTCGACAATGTTGTTGATCGGATTCAATCCGGCGGCTTTCAAAAGGCGCTGTAGCCAAAAGGGCGAAGGTCCGACTTTTACATTTTCGATGAGACAGGCCATGTAACGCGGACACAGTTTTTCATCGACCGTAATGGGAAGCTGCATTGCATGGATTTTTTTAGCGCTCGGCTGTGTCACTGGTTTATGGAGAGCTGCTCCCAATTCGCGGGCGATTCCTAACGCGCTCATGCAGTGGCCGAGATTTGGCGTCAAAGAAATTTCAAAGACGGGGTCCCACAGAAGCGGCAGCAGGTCCGCTCCTAAAGGAAAATCTAATTCCAGAATACTTGCATGGTCCTCATAGAGATTGAGTTCTTTAGCCGAGCAGAGCATTCCATGCGATTCCACGCCGCGAATGATTGTTTTCTCGATTTTGTGGAGTTGTTCATTGAGTAGGAGTGCTCCCGGTTTGGCCAGGGCGGTTCTTATTCCCGCCCGGCAATTCGGCGCTCCGCAGACCACTTGCACCGTGTCTTTTCCATCGAACACCTGAGCGACTTGCAACTTGTCGGCAGAGGGGTGGCGCTGAACGCTCTTTACTTCGGCTACGACCACACCGCTAAAGGGAGGTTTCGAACAATAGATTGCGTCGACTTCGATGCCCAAATTGGCCAGAGTCTCCTCAATTTTTTCGACAGGTAGGTCGAGCTGTATAAAAGATTTGATCAACGATAGGGGGAGTTTCATGAATAGAGAGTATACGCACTTTGCCAAAAACGAGCAAAAGCTTTATTATAAATCCAATGGAAAAAAAATTTCGGATCTTAATCTTTTCGCTGATCTTTAGTGGCGCCCTCAATATTGGGCTTCTATCGGCCTTCATCGCGTTTGCGGTGCAAGATCAGGTGTCGATTGGGTCGGTGCAGCAATCAACATCGGAAACTTCCCTTTCCAACGTAGCCTGTCTTCGCGAGATGTCAAAACTTTCTTTTCGGGAACTGGTCTCATCTTTGACGAATCGAGAACTCGTTGAAGAGGGCTATGTAAAGCGGGATTTGGCGCTGGCTGCGCTGGTGGCACATCACCATTTTAATCTCGAAAAAGCAATTGGATCTATCCCACAAAAGAGGGAAGTCGATTCCATTGAGCTCTATCCCGGCCTTTCTGAAGAGCAGTTTGAGGGGATCATTCGCTTTGCTTACCAAGAAAAATGGCCGCTTACCTCGAAAGGACTATTCAATCTGCTCCAAAAAATGAGAGAACCCACACTCGAACAGGCATTTCTTTTGACGCCCGAATTCTTTGCCCTGAAAGTGTTGTTTCAAAAGACCGGGACCGACCAAGACCCCGCCCTTTTATTGAATTTGGCGGTGGAGGGCACTTGGGAATTGTTGGATCAGTTTGCCAAAGAGCAGACGCAACTATTGGATCTGTCCGTGGAAAAACGGCGGAGACTCTTGCTTAGCTACCTGGCGCACCATAGTGCAAGTGCAGCGGAGCTTTTGGTCAAGACCGATTTTTCTTTTGCCCTGAAGCGGTTGGACGATCAGGGGATGTTGGATTTATTGTCGCTGCTCAATAAGACGCCTGCAGCGGAAAGCTTTTGTGCCGCCGCGTTGCAGTCTGCGCGGGCCGACGCCATTCGCTCCGCAGCAGAAAAAAAAGCGCGCAGTTGGAACGTCGAGATCGCCAGAGGCGAACCAAAAGTGGAGAAAGTTGTCCGCTATCATACTGTCGGTGAGGGAGAGAGTCTTTGGAAAATCGCCCGTCAGTACAAGGCAAAAGTAGAAGAAATTGTCCTCCTAAATGGCATTGACAAGGATAAATTATACCCGGGAATGACGCTCAAGATCCCTGATTAGACTGGGTCGTGGCCGCCTCGGGAAAATGGGTGGCAGCGAAGAATTCTCCGGATGGCTTTAAAACAACCAGGACACACACCATGTTTTTGAACGGCCTCTTTAGCATACTCGGAACATGTGGGATAATAACGGCAGCAATGGCCCATGAAAGGGCTTATGGCGGTTTGATAGAGATCAATCAGGAATATACAAAGGCGCTTCATATGGATTTTCAGCATTTCCTCAAAGAATTTGTGCCCATGGTAGCAAAAAAAACGAAACAGCTCAACAAAGCATATTGGATTTTAGAGACGACTGGGTCGATCGATGCGGCTGATTTAAAGGCCGAATTGGATGCAGAATTGCGTTTCTTATTCAATGATCCAAAAGTGTATGCCCAGCTTTTGGCCTGGGAAAGAGCTGGGTTGGAAGATCCAATTCTGAAGCGGCAGTTGAATGTACTCATTCGAGCCTTTAAGCAGAATCAAGCGCCAAGAGCCTTGTTAGAGGAGCTGGCCCAAAAAGAAGCAGCGCTAGCGCAAAGTTATGCGTCGTTTCGGCCGGAGCTGGATGGAAAGGTCATATCAGAAAACGGTATCAAAGAGATTTTGAAGACGGAAACCAATGAGGAAAGGCGCAAAAGAGCCTGGGAAGTATCGAAGAAAATCGGTCCCGTCTTAGCTCCGCAGATTTTAGAGTTGGTGAAATTGCGCAATCAGATTGCGAAGAGTTTAGGCTACTGCGATTATTTCCAGATGCAGCTCGAATTACAGGAAGTGGATGCTAAATGGCTGCTGAATATGTTAGACGATTTGGCGAAAAAATCGGACAAAGCCTATTTAGGAGTGATTGCTGAACTGAAAACGAAATTGGGAGATATCAGTCCCTGGTTTTGGACGGAGCCTTTTTGCCAAGAAGATCCGTTGGACAACAAAGAGTTGGATGACTTGGTCGAAGATGTGGATATCTCTGCTCGGAGTGCCGCTTTTTATCAACGACTAAACGTGAATGTCGATTCGATCTTAAAGCGAAGCGACATGGAGGAACGGCCCGGCAAAAATCAGCACGCGTTTTGCATCCACATCGATCGAGAAGGCGATGTGCGAACACTCAACAATGTCCGGTCTTCTATCAAATGGCTGGAGACGGTTCTTCATGAATTGGGTCACGCAATCTATGAAATTGGCTTTGATGCGGATCTCCCTTGGCTGCTGAAGGAGCCACCGCACATGATCACGACCGAAGCGATGGCGCTCATTGCGGGTCGGCAGGCCTACAAGCGCGATTCACTCCAGTTTCTGGTAGGCAAGTCTTTACCCACTGTTGAAAAGGGGCTTAAACGGCGCCAACTTATTTTTAGCCGTTGGGTTCTTGTCATGACCGAATTTGAAAGCGAGCTCTACCGCGACCCAAATCAGGACCTCAATGCACTTTGGTGGCACCTCGTTGAAAAATATCAAAAAATTCCTCAACCCCAAAACCGGTCGGGTGCTTCTGACTGGGCCTGCAAATACCACATTGGCCTAGCGCCGGTGTACTATTTTTCCTATCTTCTGGGCGAGCTCTTTGCCTCCGCCATCCAAGAATCGCTGCTCAAAGAATGCAACGACACCGGCTTATCCAACGAGAAGACCGGGAAATTCCTACAAGAAAAGCTCTTTGGGCCGGGCAATCGGATGTCTTGGGACGAGCTGATCCGCCATGTAACGGGCAAGCCGCTCACCGGCGATGCATGGATAAAAGAGTTTTGTTCTTGATGTGAAAGTCGGACAGAGGTTATAGTTTCTACTTTCTTTTGTGCGAAAGTGGCGAAATTGGCAGACGCACTACCTTGAGGTGGTAGCGAGGTCACACTCATGGGGGTTCGAGTCCCCCCTTTCGCATTCCCTGCATCGATAGCTCAATGGATAGAGCACTTGGCTTCGGACCAAGGGGTTGGGGGTTCGAATCCCTCTCGATGCACAATTTCACAGATTTAGTCTTTCTTCAAAAATTTGGTCAATTAAAGTTGTGTTGCAGGGCAGTGCGGCGAGTTCTGTAAAGGAACGGGCTTGCAAAAGTGGCTGGAGTTGCGGGGTATCTTCGGGATCGAGGAGGCCTTCGGAGATGAGGAGTTTTAGGCGGAAGATTGCGGCTAGGTGAGATGGGTCGGAAAAGAGTGGGAGTTTGCGGAAGCAGGCAAGAGTTAGAGTCAGAGCCTCGATGGCGGGTTTTCCGGGAAGTTGGGTGCGAAGAAGGTCTTGCGCCATGCGGCCGGCAGCGGTGAGGCGGGCGAAATCTTGTTTGATGAGAGAAAGATCGTCGAGAAGCGTGTCGTCATGGAGAGGATGGATTTCCTTTTTTTTGGTGTAGATCCATTCAGCGTAGAGAAAAGGTGTGAGCGCTTTTTTTTTGGTGATGAATGTGAGGAGTCCTTCAGGCGTCAGGACTTTGATGATTTTTTTGCTCAGGTAGGGAATGGCCTGCAAGAGCAGACCCGTGGTTTTTTCTTCAGTCATATCGTAAGTATATACAAAATCTCTCTCAGATGATACGATCAAACATTATTCTTAGAGGCACTCTATGGCAAAACCAGAAATTTCTCCGGACGCGGAGTACAATATTTCGATTATCGGAAAACATTTCCAGATCACGGACACAATCAAAGACTATGTGTTTGAGAAATTAACCAAAGTAGAGCGGATTGCTGATCACATCATCGATGTTATTGTAACGCTGGATGCTCAAAAACTCGAACACTCTTGCTCCATTCTGATGAATTTTGTCCATTTCCACATCAAAGTTCACGCCAGCACAGAAAATATGTATTCTGCCATTGATAAATGCACCGACAGATTGATCAAACTGATCCGCCGATACAAGACAAAGTTGCAATCGAAGCGCTTTAAAGACTTGTCTACGGTCGACATCCACGTGAATGTGATTAAGCCACTCAGCGATGACCTAAAGGCGATCAATGATGATATTGAGGCAGAAAATGCCAGACGGAACCAGGAAAAATACAGCCTTCACCAGGTGGTTGCAAAAGAAACCGTGCCGCTCAAAATGTTGACCCAAGACGAAGCGGTTATGAAGATGGAAATCACTGGGGAGCCTTTCATGATCTACCGTTCGGAGGAAGATCAAAAAATCAAGGTCATTTATCGTCGCAAAGACGAAAATTACAATGTCCTCCAAATCCAAACCTGAGGAAATTGTTCGGCAACATTTGCTCGCGCAGATGCTCGGCCCGCTTGGGTTTCCGAAGGGACTTGTCGCTGTAGAAAAAAAGATCTCCTTTGGTCGGCGCGCCGACATCATTGTTTATTTAAGAGACGGAACACCTTTATTGCTCATCGAATGCAAGGCGACTTGCGCTGATGAAGAGGTTGCCTTTCGTCAGGCGGTCGGTTATAATGCTTCACTCGCGGCGCCTTTTTGGTGCATTGCGCATGGTAGTGGTGTGCGCACCTTTTGGACGGGGGGAAGCGTTCCCTTTTTGCCGCCTTATAAACAGTTATTACTGAGAATCTTATGAATTTAAAAGGCGTCGATGTTGTTTGCAAAGAGGGAGTTTCCCTGTCTTTTTATGAAGAGGTGCGTGGATGGCTTGACGGGAAAGCTGGACGGCGCCTCTTTTTCATTGAGGATCAACCAGAACGTTTAAAGGAATTGGCTCGTGAGGAAAATGCCAAGGTCTTATTGAACGATGTGCGCGTGAAGACTTTTTGCTTGGAAACACCTCTCCAGAAAGAATTTATCGCCAAAAAAATTGGTTGGCTCTCCGCTTTTAAAGAACTTTTGGTTGTGGACGATGCTTGGAAAGACTTGATTGAGAGGCAGCACAACGCGGCGCATGCGATTGCATCGGATGCGGCGGAGTTTGGCGTGCCGGTGATGCGGCATATGAAAGCCAATTTTGAAAAACCGATTCGTTCATTGGTGAAAGATTCTCTAAAAGGTGTGCCCGCCGTGATTTGCGGCGCAGGTCCATCACTTGAGAAAAACGGCCATTTACTCAAAGAGTGGAAAGGCAAAGCCTTTTTGATCGCAGCGGGGAGTGCGATCAACGCAATGGAAGTCGCTCCTGATTTAGCTGTGGCCCTCGATCCTCATATCCCTTTGATCAGAAAAAAACATTTGAGCACCCCGCTTTGTTTGCAGTCTCGCATGCATCCCGATTCTTGGCGTGGGATTACTGGCGAAGCGTTCTACATCCCCGATTCCCATTTTGCCTTTGATGCCTGGTTAACCAAGGCAGAACCACTAGACACAGGGTGGACATCGGGCAATGCGGGTGTGGCGGTAGCTGAATATTTGGGCTGCGCGCCCATTGTCCTAATCGGCATGGATTATTGCTATCGCGGCGAAAAGAAATATGCGAATCAAAAATCGACGTTGGAAGCACCCTTAGTTCAAGCGACAGATGCTCAAGGACGAAAAGTGTGGACGCAACGCGATTGGCTCTTGGCGATTCAGTGGCTAGAAATGAAAAAGGGGATGAATGTAAGCGAGGGCATGGAGATTAAAGGTTGGGGGCCTTTAAAAGAGTTTTGCGGCGTAGTTTCTGACAAATGGAAAGGGCCGTTGGTACAAATAGAGCGATGGAAAGAATGGACTGAGAGTTTGAAACGGTGTAAAGAGAATCCCGATGGAGAAATTGTACAGGAATTATTGTTGGAACCGCTTTGGCAAATTTGGGCGCCTCTTTTTGAGCGCGAGCTGATGGAGGACAAACACCCAATTCCCATGAAGGAGAAGTTAACGATTCAGAAGGCGTTATTTTTTAGTCAGGTTGTGGAAGAACATGCAAGCGTTTTATGAGGATGGAACTCTAAGAACGGTAGAGCCGTACAAGGATGGTTTGAGAGAGGGAGAAACGGTATTGTATTGGAGAAATGGGAAAATGAAACGAAGAGTCCATTTTGTGACTGGGGTTAGACATGGCCTTGATGAGAACTGGGATGAAGAGGGAAATTTGTGTGACAGCGCTGGATATGAGAATGGGAAACCAGTGGGCGTACACAGGCGGTATTCACAGGGAAAGTTGATTGAGGAGATCCAGTATTGAAATACGCGCTGCATGCACTCGAATGGGAGGCCAAAGAAAAACGGCCCCTTGATTTGAGGGGATGGAATCTGAACATTGAGAATGTTGAGGTTTTGTATGTTTATGGATTTCATGAAAGTGCTTATGAGTATTTGTTGCCTTGGTTACGGGAGAATGTTGAACGGAGACTCATTTTTTTGGAGGATGACACGGGAATTTTGGCTCGTGGCTTATATCTAGAAGACCCGCAAGTTGAAGTGGAGTGGCTTCACGGAGATATTCTTCAAGAGCTTGCGGAGCGCTACCCGGCCAAATGCATTGAGGTCATTGGTTTACCAGGAAAACAAACGCGCAAACTTCGTCTACAACTCTTGCGCCGCACGACCCTTTCCCACGCCCTTTTTATAGACAGACTCCACGGCTACCAACCTTTCCAGAACTTTGTTCTCAATCTTCCGCACACCAAGCATGCCTTCTATGCCAATCGCCTTCGATTCCCGAACGTCCCCGCCATCATCTGTGGTGCGGGACCGTCGCTTCAAAAAGACATCGAAACACTCCGCTCTTTAGAAAACAAAGCGCTCATCATCGCCGGAGGATCGGCGATTGCCGCACTTTCCAGTGTCGGCATCATCCCCCATTTTGCGATGGCAATCGATCCCAATCTAGAAGAATATCGGCGCCTGCGCAACAGCTTTGCATTTGAATGCCCCTTTCTCTTTTCAACACGTCTTTTTCCCGGTGTTTTTCGCACTTGTAATGGCCCTTTTGGCTACATGCGTACTGGCATCGGCGGAGCCTGTGAACTTTGGTTGGAAGAAGAGCTGGGACTTACCGACCCACTCATCGGAGAACATCTTTCTGATGAATCGATTTCTGTGACTGCCATTTGTCAAGCGTTTGCCCAGCATGTGGGTTGCAATCCGATCATTTTTACAGGCGTGGATTTGGCTTACACGGACGGTCAGCGCTATGCCGCGGGAGTTTCTGACGAAGAGACGAAATTCAAGGAGATCGATGATAAAAAAAGCGCGGCTGACCGGATTTTGCGACGGAAAGACAAACAGGGAAATTGGGTGCATACAGCTGTGCGTTGGATGATGGAAGGAAAAAGCTTAGCGCACTATGCAAAGAAGCATCCAGAAATCGAGTGGGTGAATGCAACGCAAGGGGGCTTGCGGATCAAAGGAATGAAAGAGGGAAGACTTGAAGATATGAAGTTTGGAGAGTTGGATTTGAGGAAGTTGGTCAGAGAGCAGATTGCAATGCACCCAATGCCTAAAGCGGAAAAAGATTTGTTAGGAGAGTTGAAAGAAAGCCTTGAAAGAATGATGGGTTATTTGGAGGTGTTAGCGGGACAGAAACGGGGTTCAGGACCGCTTGCTGAATTGGAAATGAAAGAAGAACTCGTTGCCTCGATCTTGTTTTACGATATGGACAAAGTGTTGAAACAGTCTAGGAAAGAAAAATGGAATACCTATTTGGAGATTGCAAAAAAGTATTTGCAAATGTTACACAAGTTCTAGAGGTGTTCTATGGTTCGTGCGATTTTGTTCGTGTTGATTGCTGCCAATCTTCTTGCAAAAGAAGAGAGTTTTGACATCGAGGTCTTGAGCTGGACCCCGCGCATTGTTCTGTTGCATAATTTTCTCACAAACAAAGAATGTGATCATCTCCAGAAACAGGCAAAACCCCATCTGGCGCGCTCGGAAGTGCTCGACGAGCAATCGGGTGGAGGACGCATCAACGAAGTTCGAACGAGTCAAGGAATGTTTTTTGAAGGAAGAGGCGTAGATCCAATCATCAGCCAGATTGAAGAAAGGATTTCTCATTTGACGATGATGCCCGTGGAACATGGGGAATCGATCCAGGTTCTTCAATACCAACCGGGCGCTGAGTTTCGCCCTCATCATGACTACTTTGATGCCGATACGGTCGGAGGGCAAATGGCGCTGGAAAATGGGGGACAACGGATGGCCACGGTGATCATGTACCTCAACAACACCGAGGCAGGAGGAGAGACCATTTTCCCCGAAGCTGATTTGAAAGTGCAGCCCAAAAAAGGGAATGCCGTCCTCTTTTACAATTGCAGACCTGATGGTACCGAAGATCCGCTCACCTTGCACGGCGGCGCACCCGTGATCAAGGGAACCAAGTGGATCGCGACAAAATGGGTCCATCTGAATGAGGTGAAAAACTAAGAGGCAAGCCGGTTGGCTTGCCCTGGACGAAGAAGGTTTTTAGCGGCTGCCTTTAGGATGCCATTTGTCTTGATCTGGATTTTTCCCCTGTTTTTTGCCGTGTTTTTCTTGCATTTGCCCTTTGTTTTGGCTTTGCATATTTTGATCTGAGCGATTTTTCCACTGTTCTTCGCCTGACCAATCTTGTCGTTGTTCTTTAGGATTTTGGATAGAACCGGCTTCCCAAGAATTGGACTCTGGTTTGCAACTTTCACATTTGCTTTTAGGTGGCTGATTCCCTTTATTCGGATGTTTTTGATGGTGATGATGAGACATGATTTTTTCTCCTTTTTAAATCAATATTGTTCGGCATAAAACAATTATACTATGCGTTGATCGCACGACTTTATTATACTATTTATTAAATTATATTTTACAATAATTGTGTTATTTATTTGTAAGTGTTTTGCGGTTAATGAGCTGCGTTAAATTAATTTCTTTGATGTTAATAAATTATTAATTTGTGTTAAAATTGTTGTTAATTTAACAAGCGAGGAGTCGTTTATGAACAGTGCAAGACTGTTAGAATGTACCATTTGTCATGGAGCTTTCAGAGAAGAAGATACCCTACCCACTTGCAGTAGTCGAATACACGTTCAATGCAATACGTGCTTTGGAGAAAGAATTGACGCGGGTTCGCCTATGAATTGTAGGGGTTGTGCCGCTAGTACCGCATCCGTATTTGCGCGGGCAGTTGTACCGTCTAGAGGAACCCTTCCTCCTCCGCAGATGATTAGCTTTGGAGAACCTGTCATCGTCACAGGTGCGAATGCGACATCCGCATTTGCGCAAGCAGTTATAAATGAAGCATACCTTCCTCCCGATGTCCAGAGCGCGTTGATGAAGGAGCAGAATATTTTCGAGTTTGGAAAGACATTAGAAACCATTCCAGAAAATCAGTCGCTACCTTCTGATGAGGCTCTTTTACGATTATCGCCGGGAACGTATCAATTTGGTCACTATACCGTGGTAGTTCGGGCAGGCGGCTTTTTTAGAACCATCCGATATTGACATAAATACTTTTTTCTTTACAATCCGATGAATGCGTCGATTCAATCTGAGCGAAAAGTTTATTCCGATTTGGGTCGGAATTGGGTTTGTTCTCATTCTGATGGGAATTTTATATTATAATCCTCCCGTTGTTGGCTATTGGTTCACTACTTTAGAAAATTGGGCCTATGATTTGGGGATTAGAGCCAATCATAAGGGTATTCGAGAATCATTTGTCACGATTGTCGATGTCGATGATCTGAGCATTGAAAAGGAGGGGAGATGGCCCTGGCCTAGAGACAAGGTCGCCAAGTTGGTTTCAAGTCTCTATGAGAAGGGAGCCACGGTTATTGGTTTCGACTTTTTGTTTTCAGAAGAGGAAAAAAACATCGTAGAAGAGGTCCAAAAAGCGCTGGGAAAAGAAGGCTCAGTTAGCGGATTGGATCAAATTCGCCCGAACTTTGATCACGATCAGATGTTTGCCGAGAGTTTGAAGCAGGGAGATTCTGTTTTAGCGATTGCTTTTTCGGAAGATTCCGATAGGAAATCGGTAGGCGTACTGCCGCCGCCTATGGCCAAACTAACACCCGAAGAAGAGTCGTTCGGTATCCCTCTGATGAAAAGCTACATTGGCAACATTGAAATTTTGGAGAAAGCGGCGAAAAATGGCGGATTTATCAACACCATCCCAGATGAAGATGGGATTTTACGCTCGACACCCCTCATTGTGGAGTATGAAAAAGGGATTTACCCTTCTCTTGCTTTGAGCAGCGCCGGCTTATACTTGCTTGCAAAAGAGATCAAATTCAAAACGGCCTTATATGGAAAAGAGAAAATAGTAGAGGGAATTTGGCTGGATCAATTTTATATCCCCACAGATCCGCAAGGAGAAATTTTGATTCCCTATCGCGGCCCCTCATTTACGTTTCCTTTTGTTTCAGCGACCGATGTTTTGAATGGGAAGCTAAGCGCTGAAAAAGTAGCTAACAAAATTGTGCTCATTGGGTCCAGTGCAACGGCGCTGGCCGATGTAAGAGCGACGGCCATTGCTCCTGTCTTTGTTGGCGTGGAAATCCATGCGACAGTTGCACAGGGGATTTTGGATCATTATCTTCCCTATAAGCCTCCCTGGAGAAAAGGAGCCGCGGTATTTTTGACGTTCTTTTTTGGAGTTATGTGCGCATTTATTTTCCCGAGGCTTTCGGCGATTGCAACACTGCCTGCAACAATCGTCTTCACTTCCCTTCTTTGGTCTATAGAATGGTGGATGTTGCACCATCGGGGGATCGTGATTTCCGTGTTTTTCCCGATTTTTGTGATTGTCACACTCTTTTTATTCAATACGATTTATGGCTATTTCAGCGAATCCAAGAGGCGCAAAGAAATTAAAAAGACGTTTGGAGAGTTTGTTCCGCCAGAACGGATCGATGAGATGTTAAAAAAAGGAGGTGAACTGGAATTGGAAGGCGAGAGCAAAGAGATGACGGTCCTTTTTGCCGATGTCAAGCACTTTACAGATCTCTCAGAAAAATTATCAGCTCCAGAATTAAAGAAGCTGCTCAATCTCTATTTGACCCCCATGACACAGAGTATTTTTGATGGACGTGGAACCATCGACAAATATGTGGGCGATATGATCATGGCGTTTTGGGGCGCTCCACAGGACAATCCGAAGCATGCGTTTTTTGGAGTGAAGAGCGCGCTGGATATGCAAGAAAAATTAGAAGGCGAAGTCAATGCAAACTTGAAAAAAACTCTGAATACTGAAGTTCATTTGCGGATAGGGATCAATACGGGAATGATGAATGTTGGGGATATGGGATCCAAATTCAGAAGAGCCTATACCGTATTGGGCGACACAGTCAATCTAGCGTCCCGTTTGGAAGAGCTGGGAAAATATTACCCAGTCCCCATTATTGTGGGAGAAAAAACCTGGGAAGAGACGAAGGATGATTTTCTCTATCGCAAATTAGATACAGTTCAAGTTCTTGGGAAACACGTGGCTTTGTCTATTTACGAACCTCTCTGCCTTAAAGAAAAGGCATCCGCTAAGATGATCGAAGAAGTAAATCTGTATGGACAAGCCTTGGATTTCTATGCTAAGCAAAACTGGCAACAAGCGCAGGAGCTTTTTGAAAAGCTGAAAAATACTTGTCCTGAAAAAGGAGCTTTGTATAAAGTTTTCCTAGATCGCATTGATGCTTTTCGAAAAAAACCTCCGGATCCTAATTGGGATGGGGTTTGGGTATTTCAAGTAAAGTGAGAGTGAGAATGAGGCGATTTTTTTGGTTGCTATTTGCCAGCTCTCTATTCGCAGGAGACATCCCAGCTGGACAGTCGATTGCTGTGCAAGGGATTGTGGAAGCGGGAGAAAATTTAATCAACGGGGCGCGTCGTTTAAGAAGGGGATCCTCCATTTTCAGCACCGACACCGTCGACGTAAAACAAGACGCTAAAGTGCAGCTGAAATTTTCCGATGGAGGATTGGTGGTCTTGCTTCCCAATACGGTTTATCGCATCGACTCGTACCAATTTACCCAGGAAAAGAGCGAAGTGACGATCAATCTCATCAAAGGTGGATTCCGGGCTATGACCGGCACCATAGGCAAAGAGCACCCGACTGATTACACCATCAAAACCCCCACAGCTACGATCGGCGTTCGCGGGACCATTGCGACAGCTGTTACGGATGGAAAACAGACTTCCTTTGGATGCGAGAGCGGTACTATGACGATCACTACTGGAGCATCGAGTACCGCGTCGCTCAGCGGCAAGGTGTCGGCTCTTCAAAAAGAACTGAACGCAGCGAAAGCAGCGAAAGATACAGCGAAGGTCAAGCAACTACAGGATCAGATCACTCAGCTCAATGCGACGATAAGCAAAGTGAACACCCTTCAAAACGATCTGAAAACCGCAAAAGCGGCGGGAAATCAAAATCAAGCGCAACACGTTCAAACTGAAATCAATGTATTGCTGTCGCAAGCGGGCATCACACCGGCGAATCAGGCAGTTCTTCACCCAGGCGAATATGTAACCGTTGATGCCGGTGGTGCTGTGGGAGAGGTCACAACTTCTCCCCCTCCCCTCATCGCGTCTCCACCAGGTATTGCTGCGGCTGGAGGAGGTGCGGCAGGGGGTGCGACTGGAGGTGGGATTGGAGGTGCGGTTGAGACTACTGGTACCAGCATCGGGAATCCCTTCGCTCCTCCACCTGGCGGAATTGAGATTACTCCGGCGCTTGAGGCATCGACACAATTTCCCCCTCCCCCACCTGTTTCGGCCCATACCCAAGAGACTGATAGTCTCGACATTCCCGCTGATGTAGGAAAACCTTGTGGACCGTGTGCACCATGCTGAGAAATTGGATATTCTGTTTCCTTTTTTTTGGGGCAGGGTCGCTCTTCGCGCAAATCGAAGGCATTTACATCACGGGAAATAGCCAAAAAGTTCTTCCCGAGGGACGCCCCAATGTCAAGGGGATCCAGTTCGAAGACATCCAGATTCCCGGCGGCGAGCAAAAATTAAAAAGCGCTTTAGAACCTTTTCTCGGTCAGACCTTATCGACAGCCAATGCCATCGCTGTCAAAAAAACGATCATGACTTATTACGTGTCTCAAAATAAGACAACGGTTGCCGTGAGTTTTCCAGAGCAAAAAACAGCTGGCGGCGTGATGCAAGTGCTCGTTTTGACAAGAGTGGTCAAGCCGATTTATAAAGGACAAAGCTGGTATTCCAATGAGCAATTGAATCGGTATCTGGGAATCAATCCCGGACACGAAATCGCTGAAGATACATTGAATAATAATATGTCGTGGATCAATCGGAATCCATTCCATTACAGCCAAGCAAAATTCGTGCCTACAGATGAGCCCAATGTGGTCGATCTGGAAATCACCACTAAAACGCGCTCGCCCATCCGTTTCTTTGGACGGGCGGATGATACCGGTTCAGCCTCGACCGGATATGGTCGTTTCGCCGCCGGGTTTGCGTGGGGGAATGCATTTTGGATTGGAGATCTTCTCTCTTTTGAATACGATTGTTCTAACGAATTTAAACGATACCAATCGTATATTGCGAACTATACTTCTTTTCTCTCTTGGAAACATATCTTAACTCTGATGGGCACTTATGCTACAGTAAAGCCCTTCATCGTCAAATCTCCCAATACCCATATAGATGCAGTCTCCGCGGACGCTCGCGTGCATTACACCATTCCATTCAAACCGCTCTATGCTTCTTTGCAACAAAGCATTATTCTTGGGATTGAGTACAAATACACCAATAGCAACATCGTGGGCCTCCCGGGAGGAGCGCCCGTAGTCGAGTTGATTGGACCGCCTGTGATCCAAACGGAGAATCTGACCCAGTTATATGGAAACTATACGATCACTGATTCATTCAAAAATAACGACATCTCGTTTAGCATCGATGCCTATGGTTCACCGATGGAGTGGCTTCCGAATCAGTCGAATGCCGATTATGAACAATTGCGGCCGAATTCTAAAAACCGCTACTTTTATACTTCTGTCACCTTTTCCGAAGTGTATACCATTCCCAAAGTAGGGAGCGTAAGTGTCTTGCTGCGAGGGCAAGTTTCCAATGACACGCTGCCTCCGACCGAGCTCTTTAGTTTGGGTGGATACAATACGGTGCGCGGCTATCATGAATGCGAATACAATACCGACAACGGTTTCATCGGCAATTTAGAATTCCGCACTCCTTGGATGAAATGGGGAATGCCTGTCGGCGAATTGCTCTTCCTCGCTTTCTTCGACTATGGAATCGGGCATGACTGGTTTGTCCCAAAAATGGTAGGTGTTCCGACTCCGCCCCATACTCAATACCTCATGGGCGTAGGCCCAGGTTTTCGCTATCGAATCAATCCCTATCTCCAAGCTCGCCTCGACTATGGATTCAAACTCCACCATCTCTTTACCGGTGATAGCGCCCCTGTGCGGCAGTTAACCCTAGGATTTGGCCAATTCCACGTCGGTCTTTTGGTGAGCTACTAAAATAAAGGAAGGATTATGAAACGTTTTCTCCTCTCTTGTTTACCTCTTTTCTGTTTCGCCGTTCAGATTCCCTTTTATTTTGAAAAAAATGAGGGGCAGACGGATGGCAGTGTAAAATACCTCGCCCGCGGTTCTGGATATATCTCCTATTTCACTCCGGATGAAATGGTGATGGCGCTTTCAGAGGTCAATGTAAGGGTCAAGTTTCTCGACGCCAGTGCAGAGGCCACTCTTATCGGAATGGATGACCAACCGGGCATCAGCAATTACTTCATCGGCAATGATCCTGAAAAGTGGCGCACCAATATTCCTCATTACGGAAGAGTCCGTTATCAAAATCTATATCCAGGTATCGATGCTGAATTTTATGAGAGTGCAGAGCAATTGGAATTCGATCTTTGCATCTCTGCAGGAGCAAATCCCGGTTGTGTCCGCATGCAGTTGGAAGGGGACCTCTCGATCGATGACGAGGGGCATCTGCACATGATGCTTGGAGATCAAGAGATTGCTATGCATAAGCCTGTGATTTATCAGAGGGTGAATGGGGAAAAGAGACTTATTGATGGGCGATACGTTTTATTGGCTCAAAATGAAGTTGGGTTTGATCTAGGCAACTATGATCTCGGCAAAGAACTTGTCATTGACCCGATCATGTACATCTACTCGACTTACTTGGGTGGAGGTGGAAGCGATGCGGCTAACGGCATTGCAGTCGACAGCAGCGGCAATACCTATATGACGGGAGCCACCACCTCGACGACTTTTCCTACTACAGGTGGGGCCTTCCAAACAACGTTAACTGGAGCAACGCGGAATGCATTTGTCACCAAGTTGAATCCGACGGGCACAGCTCTTGTTTACTCGACTTTTTTGGGAGGCACTACAGGGGGGGCCAATGACTTTGCAAAGGATATCGCCATCGATAGTACAGGTCAAGCCTATGTGACTGGAAATTGCACGTCCACTGATTTTCCGACCATGAACCCATATCAAACATACCCGGGTGGGACACAGGCTGCCTTTCTCTCGGTGCTGAATGCGGCGGGATCGGCACTGGTGTATTCAACCTATTTTGGAGGAACCGCGAGTGAAACATCCAATGCTGTTGTTGTGAACAGCCCGACAAGTGTTTACATCGGTGGATCTACAACGTCTAGTGGTCTTCCGACGAATGGGTATACGGGGCCGGCGGGATATCAACCCACCTATCTAGGAATGCAGGCTGCTTTCCTCGCCTGTTTCAACCCGCAGCAGAGTGGGGTGAACTCTCTTTTAAATTTCACTTATTTGCAAGGAACCACTGGCCCCACTGTGATAGCGGGTCACTTCGGACTCTCTGCTCAGTCCACCGGTATTCTTGCTTGCGGGACCACGAATGCTACTGATTTTCCGACAACGCCGGGTGTGGTAGGACCAGTAGGAAATGCCTCAGGAGCCGGTTTCGTTACCAAGTTGACATTGAACTTGACAGCGCTGGTCTATTCGACTTTTTTGACCGGGACCGGTAATGCAACGATGTTGCAGAGCATTGCTGCGGACCCAAATGGCGATGCTTACGTAACGGGGAGCACGTTTACTACCAACTATCCGACTACAGCAGGGGCGTTTCAAAGCACCCTGGCCTCAGGAGTTGGATCGATCGGAGCTATAGTAACGATCTTAAATCCCACGGCTACAGCATTGGTTTATTCGAGTTATTTCAGCGGAACAATAAACGGGACTACAACTGCGGGAAGAGCGATTGCCATTGATGGAAATGGCAATGCCTATGTCTTTGGAGGAACCGACGATGCTACGACGCCTGTAACAATCAATGCTCTTCAGGGAACTTTCACAGGATCTCAAGATGCTTTTCTCACGGTGTTTAATCCGAGTGCGTCTGGGATCAATTCGGTGACCTATTCAAGCTTTCTCGGGGGGAATAACACTTCGCAGGGAAACGCCCTCGCGATCAATGCGACAAATAGCGGGATCAATGTTTATGGAGCCGGTCAAACGAGCTCTACCACTGGCACTTTCCCAATTACTGCTGGGGCATTTCAATCGTCGCTTGCAGGATCGCAGAACTGCTTTATCACTGCCTTTAACTTTTTGACACCATCACCGCCTCCATCGCCTTCACCGCAACCAACAACAACAGCAGCTGCGGCAGCTGCAGCGACTGCGACGGCAACACAGTCTACGAATCAAGCCAACCAAACGAATTATCAGAGTATCAATAATGCCCAAGTCAATGTGATTCAATCGGGGCTTTTGGGAACTGGAATTGATCCGGGTCCCCCTTCGCCAGTTTATATTATCAATGGCACGATCCCTCTGACACATATTGTCACTCCTGCTTGTCCCTAAGAGACTGTTAACGGATTCACTTTCAGTCGATTTTCGGGTTCTTTTGAGCCGCTTTTCGAATCGGGGTCCCCGCCGGCGCTGCGCCGGAAGGGGTGAGGTTCAAAATTGGGGGGCAATATCGACAAAGGTATATAGCCCCCCAATTTTGAAGTCGAAAATCGGCCAAAATAATCCCGAAAATCGAATCCGTTAACAGTCTCGAATCTTAAGCAATGTCTTGACATCGTTTTTGTTGACGAGTTTTGCTAGTTCTTCGGGAGGGGCGTTGCGGATGGCCTTGACACTGCCAAAATGTTGTAAAAGCCGCTTTTTCTTGACGGGGCCGATGCCAGGCAGATCGTCAAGCTCGCTTGCGAGCGTTCGTTTTGATCGCCGTTTGCGGTGATATTCGACTGCGACCCGATGCGCTTCGTCGCGGATGTTTTGCAAAAGGAAGAGAAGAGGCGAGCGGGGATCGATCAAAATAGGGTCTTTGCGATGGGGAAGAAAGATTTTTTCTTGAGTGAGGGTTTTGTCATGACGGGCTTCCTCTTTGGCAATGCCAATGGCATCCACTGAAGCAATGGATAGCTCTTGGAACACATCGAGAACGAGATTCAACTGCCCTTTGCCGCCATCGACGATCACAAGATCGCAAAAGTTATTTTTTTCTTTGGCTTTGACGAAGTGTCGGTAAAGTACTTCCTTCATGGCTGAATAATCGTCGGTACCTTGGGTCTTAAAAATCCGTTGTTTCGACTTGTCTTTCTCGCCGTTGACGAAACAAACCATGCTAGCGACAGAATCGGTTCCCGATATGTTGGAAGTATCAAAGCATTCGATGCGGCGCGGAAAACGGACAAGTTGTAGCGATTCCTGCAGATCGAGGAGCCTTTTTTCACGCAAAGACCTAGCATCTTGCTCGCGCACGAAGAGGGCCTTTGCATTGCGCTCAGCCATTTGGATGAGGTCTTTTTTTCGGCCGATTTTGGGAGTTGAAATGGTGGCCCCGACGATGTCTCCTAAGACTTCGGGAAGTGGGATCGGAACAAAAATCTCTTTGGGAGGAGCCATTTTGTAGTGCTGCATGATGAATGATTCTAAAATCTCGGCATCTTCTGAAAAAATCCTGTGAAAACTGAAGTGCTCTGAGGCGATGATTTTGCCTTCTCGGAATTGGAGCAGCGCGATCATGACCGCATCGGCTTCCCGATATAGGCCCAAGGCATCGCAGTCTTTGGCAAATGGATGATCGACATGCTGCACACTGGTCACATGCTCAATCTGATGGATCATCTGCAAAAACTGATCGGCTTTTTCGAATTCCAACCCTTCAGCGGCCATCTCCATCTGCTTTTTCAATTCGCGCACAACGTCTTTATCTTTGCCTTTCAAAAGGCGCATCGCGCTTTCTACATAAGCCTGGTACTCTTCTTTCGTGCACTTGTTTACACAAGGCGCGCAGCACCGTTTAATATCGTAGAGCAAACAAGGACGCTCTCGCGAAGCCAACTCTGCATCGGAGCATTGTCGAAGAGGGAAGAGCCTCAACAATAGATCGTAGGTCTGCCTAGCAGCCAGCGCATTCGTATAAGGTCCAAAATAGATGCCGCCGCCTTTTGGCTTTCCCTTATAGCGCACCAACTGCAACATGGGCCACTCGTGCTCCGTCATCACTAAGCTGATAAATGTCTTATCGTCTTTGAGCATCACATTGTATTTTGGCTGATGCCGTTTGATGAGGTTGTTTTCCAACAGCAGTGCGTCCTTCTCGGTCAACGCCACAATCGTGTCGATTTCCTCGATCTGAGCAACTAGATAAGGGATCATCTCCCGCTCATCCCCACGAATGGCAAAATACTGCTTTAGCCGCGCGCGCAGGTTCTTGGCCTTCCCTACATAAAGCACGGCCCCAGCCGCATCTTTCATGAGGTAAACGCCAGGCTGATCGGGATAAAGACGCAACGATTTGGGATCAAAAGGCATGATGTCCATGATAACTTCAGCTCAGAGATGACGTCAAGATGGGCAGTTCCACATGGCGTTGTTGCATAAAGGGAAAAATAAAACACCGAGAGCACCGAGAATCACCGAGGAAATGACTTCCTCAACCATTCCTCGGTGATTCTCGGTGCTCTCGGTGTTAAATTAACCGGTTTATATTCAAAAAGTTGGAAGCGTGTAAGGTTATGCAACACCTCCCAACGATACCATTCCACATCGGTCTGTTGGTCAGCTATTGACTTTAAAAAAAAGATGTATATATTCATTTCTTTTCCAAAGGATGTTCCATGTCAAGATACAGGCTTTTTCTTCTCTGCTTTTTACCTCTTTTTTGTTTCGCCTTTCAAATCCCTCTCTACTTTGAAAAGAATGAAGGACAAACAGAAGAGTGTGTAAAATATCTTTCTCGAGGATCCGGAGGAATTACTTATTTCACTGCCAATGAAATGGTGATTGCGTTGCCCACTTCCGTTTTAAGAGTCCAGTTCGTTGGATCCAATGCCGATGCCACTCTTGAAGGGATGCATCAGCAGCTGGGTGTGAGCAACTACTTCATTGGAAATGATCCTCAGAAGTGGCTTGTCGATGTTCCCCATTTCGAAAGAATCTGTTATCACAATTTGTACGATGGGATCGATCTAGAGTTTTATGAGAATGCCCATCAATTGGAATACGACTTTTCAATCTCTCCAGGACAAAATCCAGACTCGATTCATTTACTCTTTGATGGCGCCGAGAACCTTTCTATCGACTCGCTGGGTCATCTGCATATCTCTATGGGAGATCAGGAAGTAGAGATGCAAAGGCCAGTGGTGTATCAGCTCATTGACGGAGAAAAGAGCTTTCTCGACGGAGGCTATGTCTTATTGGCGAACAACGAAATTGGATTTGATGTAGAAGCGTACGACAGGAGTAGACAGCTTATCATCGATCCAACGGTCCTCTACTCCACTTATTTGGGGGGTTCAGGTGCGGGCAATACAGACACTGCGACGGGCATTGCTGCCGATAGTAGTGGGAACGCTTATGTGATAGGGACAACTACCAGCTCGAATTTTCCTACTGCTGGAATGCCTTTTCAATCAATGTATGGAGGCGGAGGTGATGCCTTTGTTGCGAAATTCGATCCGACAGGCGCAACGCTTATTTACTCCACTTTTTTAGGAGGTTCTGGGAATGATCAAGGAAGAGGAATTTCCATCGATACGATGGGCCAGGCCTATGTGACTGGACCTACATCCTCTACCAATTTTCCAACACAAAATCCATTTCAGGGGACTCGAGGAACCGGCGGAACGAGCATATTTTTCACGGTGTTGAATGCAAGCGGCTCAGGGCTTATCTACTCAACCTATTTGGGTGGTAACGGCATCGATAGAGGTTTCAGTGTATCTGTGCTTAGCCCCACGAGTGTTTATGTTACCGGGTCAGCGGGATCGAGTAATTTACCGACCACTATGGGTGCATTCCAACCAGCTCTTGCAGGTGGGAGTGGGAGTGATGCATTTGTGGCAGAGTTCGATCCCACACAATTAGTAGGCGCAAACACCCTTACAGCCTTAACATATCTGGGCGGCACCAGTACCGATTTTGGAAATAGTATTTTTGCTACGTCTGGTGGTATTTTTGTCTGTGGGTCGACTGGGTCTACCAATTTTCCGACAACAATGGGTGTGATAGGAACAGTGGGAAATGCCTCCGGAGGTGCTTTTGTAACTAATTTGACCCCAACTTTGACGAGTCTTAATTACTCGACCTACTTGACGGGACTAACACCTGGCAAAGCGAGTACATTAAGTGGCATCGCTGTGGATTCAAGCGGCAATGCTTTTGTAACAGGGGCTACTCAAGATCACGCTTTTCCGACGACCATGGGGGCCTATCAACCTGCATCGGGATTGCCAACAGGAGCTTCCAAGGGTGTTATTATCGCTAGCTTGAATTCTACCGCTACAATGCTAAATTATTCGACCCTAGTCTATGGTACCACTGCCGCCAAAATCTCAGAAGGACTCGGTATCACCATTGATGGAACTGGCCTTGCCTATGTGACCGGAGACACGACCGATTCCACTTTTCCGGTCACCGGCGATGCACTTCAACCGACTTTTGGAGGGACAAGTCAGCAGGCGGTCCTCGTAACTATGAATGCGACAGGTACAGCGCCTACATATTCCTCTTTCCTCGGCGGTACTA